>Ga0209978_10000035_pt1 | contig 40678 bp, 4 predicted proteins | sample BentaG_FD_182805 | JGI IMG/M metagenome (GOLD analysis project Ga0209978, IMG submission 182805) | Deep subsurface microbial communities from South Atlantic Ocean to uncover new lineages of life (NeLLi) - Benguela_00093 metaG (SPAdes)... | ecosystem: Environmental > Aquatic > Marine > Oceanic >... | reverse complement strand
AGGAGACTATCTCCACTTTGGAAAGAGAGCTCAAATCAAAAATCTTCCTGGTTAGATACAATGCCAAAAAATCACTGGACAAAATTATTCAAAGAGCAAAGGATAAAACATCAGGCGGGGGTGCAGCTGCGAAATCGAGACCATCGAGTAAATTCCTACAAAAAGGTCATTTATTAAGTGTAGTGTTATTCCTGCTTTTTGTTTCGGTAATTGGTATTGTATCTTTTACCTTCATAGAGAATAAACTTATCTCCCTTGCTGTTGTTAGCGGGTCGTTTATTGCCGGGTTTCTTTTATTTTCAAATTTAATTGATATTGTTAAAAAATGGTATGCTCGTAAGCAAAAGCAAAAAATTGCCAGAGAAAAGCAGAAAGAACATGAACTTAGGAAAGGAGAATCTGATAAGAGAAAGGAAAGGAAAAAACAGACAAGAAGAGAGAAGGTAGACCAAGCAGAGAAATTGCTGAAGCAGATAAAGACTAATCCCTTGGAATTTGAAGATACTAAATCTTTTGAACAGGCCTTTCGTGTGGATGTGAAAAAATCTATCCCTGATGAATTACTGAAATACGCAGAAGTCAAATCTATGATTAATCAATGCATCAGGAGAGGAATTACTGTCATAAATGACCGTAAAGTGGAGAGGCAAAAACAAGAAAGAGAAGCTCTCCGCGTGGAAAGGGAAAGAAGAGAAACTCAACTCGACCTGTTGCAAAAAAAGCTTTTACAGGGACTGGAAGCATTTGAAAAGAAATTAGCTACTCAAAATGAAACAATAGACATTTTATTCAAGCGGTTACGGAAGGCAAAAAAGGTTCAGCAAAGACAAGGTGAGAAATTGCTTGCTCAGTTTATACAGGAAGCCTCAGCCTTAGATGCCGGCAAGTATGATTCAATCAGGTCTATACGCAAAGCTGTAAAGGATTTACGTCCTGAAAAAATCAGAGGTTGGAGTAAAGCCTCAAAAGAAACTCGGAAGATTATGGCTCAGCATATTGAGAGCTTAGTTCAAAAAAGCATAGAAGGAATGGGAAAGGTTGATCCAAGACAGTTTGGTCGCCCTGCAAAATGTATAGAAGAACTAAAAAGCAAGATTGTTCCAGCAGTGAAAAATGACAAAAGAGTGCAAGAAACGTTGAGGCGTTTTTCTGAAAGATATACTAAAGATATAAACTTACTCAGGAGTCGTATATTTAAGAGTCAGCTTTCTCGAATAATGGAGCGCTGGTTTAAAACAGAAAAAGAACGTGAACATGCCTTGAATAAGTTGTACAAAGATTTTAAAGACCTTCCCGAAGCAGGAAGATTAATTGAAGAGACGCCAGCAAGAAAGCAAATGAAGAAAGAGGCAATGGAAAAAAAGAAAGAAATAAGAGAAAGGAAACCGGAGATACCTGAGCCTGTGCCTCAACCAAGAAAAGCAGAACCCCAAGTTGCCCGGGTAGATGTAACAGCACTTCAAGAAACACTGAATACACTTGAAGTATCCTTAGAAGAAGCAAAAAGTCTTAGCGACTGCGATAGTGTATTAGAACTATTAAATGAAGAAACGAAAGGATTAGAAGGTTTATCTGTCCCTCATAATTTGAGAAAACAAATCAGAACATTGAGAAGAAACATCAATCGTAAAAGAGAAGATATGCAGAAACAAAAGCCCAGCGGTGTTGAGGCATTCCCTGAAACGCAACGAGAAGTATTGAAGGATATGCCAAAAGCTTTGCAAGAGTTATTAACCAAGGTATTCATTATGGCTAACAACAAAGAAATAGATTCAGCACGCAAACTATTACAGAATAATTGGGGCAAGGTGGTCACACGAAGAGCGGTGGAAGATAAGATTAAAGAGATCCAGGGGTCAATTGATGAGGCAATGGTTATGCTAAGAGAACTTGGTGTAATTGGACCTCCCAGAAGTAAAGGCACAAGCTTAAAATCTATTCTAATTCCAATTCTTTTCGGTCTATTACCATTCCTTCTGGCTATGAAGTCCGAACATTCTGAAGTAAATAATATATGGTGGTGGATTCTACCATTAGGGCTAATCGTACTTCCTGTGGCAATCTATGGAATTATTTATGGAGGTAAAAGAATTATTAAGAAAAGACACTCGGAGTTGCTTATTTCAAAACTTTCTTCCTTTACAGATTTGGTTGCTATGGTTAATAGCTTCCCAACAGAGCGTGAGGCAAGAGAGTTTCTCAATCAATTTTTTGCTGCATGGCTCAGAAAAGCATTGAGAGGAGAAAAACTCCCCGAAAATATAGGGTTACTTCCACTCACTAAAAATCAAGCAGAGAAAATTATAAATAAAGAACTTGCTAAAGAAGACTTAAATGATAGTTTTGGAAAGATGCAATATCTCCGCTATCGAGATGATGGAGTAACTTATTCAGCTGTTGAGATATTCAGAGAATTGATTAAGAGGTTCGGCCATACTGCGGGCATTGTGATTTTTAACCGGGACCATCCAGATTTCCATCCGTTAGAGGACCAATACGCAGCCAAAGATTTTGGTTTAATGACCATAATAAACTTCTCTGATTTGGAAGACAAGAGCTCCGGGAAACTTCATAGAGAAGCGATTCTATCTCCATCTATTACTATACCGGAAGAGGTCTCCTATATTCACTTAACAGAGAAGATTCATCTGTGGGAAATTGCAATGACAATGAGACATTTTATCTACAGTTTGCTCTTGAGAGAGACGATAGGAACTCGAAAGAAGAGAAAATCTCGGGACATTGCTAAAGATAAATTTAGTTTATCAAAGGAAGAAATGATGGATAGGGTAGTAAAGACCACGGACTATCATCTCCGGCTTGCCAAGGCAGAAATCCCTGATGAGATTGTTCCAAGGATTACTGGAATTTTGTCTAAATTAGTAGATATAAAAAAGCAAGCCTCTGATATTGGTGTATTGATTGAAGAATTAGAAGAGTTGCTTAGGTTTAAATGGATGAAGGATGTATCTGAAAAGCCAGATAACAATGCTCAATGGCGTATTGAATCTGTTCTTGCAAAAGCAAGGAACAACTTAATAGTTGCTCAAATTCTTATGCAGCAAACAAAGTTGAATCCCACTGAAGTTATCCAAGAGTACCAAAAGAAAGCACATCTTTTGTTGGAACAGCTTCATGCTTTAGATGAGGAAGATAAATTGCCTGTTGAAGTCTCTACACTGTATGATCTTTGGCTCTCAAGACTAGAATCCACCTATGACACAAGGCTCATTGGACTTATTGATGAGGTGATTTATAGGTCTATTGATGAGCGGAGATTTACCAAGATAACTGGCTTGGATGGAAGTGAGGTTGCTTTTATAGATTTTATTAGTGATTTAAAACAAGGATTAATTCACGCAGTATATTTTGCTTTTAATTCGGATAAAAAAGAGTTTCTCAGTCTTTTTGGACCACCGGGATGGAGTATTTCACCAGAGGCGGTGACCCAAGACCCTGATTGGAAAAGGTATTGTCCTAAGCCATTATCCTCACCGTATATAAGCCTGAAAGACCTTCGTGCAAAAGATTATGTAGAATCAACTATTGCGCTAGTAAATAAACCGTCACGCAGTGCTACGAGGTCTTTGTTTTATCCTCTCTCTGGTATAAAAACAGTCGATTTAAGGCAAGCGGTTATAGACGAACCTGGAGAGTCGTTTTTCCTTAGAAGTCTTAAAGAAGTAACTGAAGAAGAAGCTGCGACTGCAAAACAAGAGGCTACCGAATGGATATCTAAGGTAGATTTGTCTAAGAGTGAGCTTTCTCTTATTGTAACGACATTGGCAAGAATTGCGGTGCATCCAGAGTTTAATGGAGACCGTTTTGCAGTGATCCGTGGTTTAATGCGGCACTTTACTACAAAGTTTGAAACCACATTGTATTTCAAAGATCCTCTTGGCCTTAGGGAGGCGGCCATATATATTGCAAGAAGTGAATTGGATAATGCGGTTGAGATGTTATTGCATTTACTCCATCATAAGTTTGGCCATGATTGTAATGCGGCTACGTTACAGGCGTTGAAAGAGCGGATGAAAAGAAGACGAAACACTGAAGAATTATTGAGAACCGCTCAAGGAGTTGAAAAGTTCCTGAAAGAGAGAGTTTCTTGGACAGAAGAAGCATTTGATTCTGAGTTAAAAACCCGTAGGGGGCAGGAATCAATTGCAAGTACCTGTAGAGGAGTTTTTGGAGAAGGGATTTGGCGAGAACGTATCGAGAACGGTTGGATTTACTTTGATACTGATGCATTTGTGGTGCCAAAAAAAGATTCTCGGGCTCTTGCATTTAACTACTGGCAAGGAATTCTTATGATGCGTGAGGCTTTAACTCAGATGGTAGAGCTTGCGCATAAATTAGGAGCAAAGGATGCTGAATCCAGCTTTAGACGCTCTTTATTGTTGTTATCTGAACCTACAGCCGACCAAATCAAAGAAGCTTTTCTTCCAAAAGAAAAGCAAGGTGGCATAAACTTAAAATCTATCCTAATTCCCTTCCTTTCCTTATCATTACTAGCGCTTCTGGGTATGAAGTCTAAGGGTGAAATAAGCTTATTGGCTTGGGCTTTACCAGTAGTGCTAATACTAGTTCCTATAGCAATTTATGGTATTGGAAGAATTATTAAGAAAAAAGCATCGTTAGATTTAATACAATATGTTAATAGAGCATTTTATCTTCTTCATCGCGAGGAACCTTTAGAATTTTCTAGTGAGGAGAATAAAACTGATGCCAATGCCAGGGCTACTGCTTTAGAATTCTATAATTACTTAAAAAGATTAAAATTGGAAGGAAGACTTCCGGAAAAAGTAGTTTTTCAGGAATGGGGCATTGGTAAAGGAACATTTATGTTTGATTTTCTGGTAGCATTTGCAAAATTAGACAGTTCTGAAGAATTTATTAAACACTTTGAATATCAGGTATACGATATCTCTCTATCTTTACTTAATCAAGTAAAAAAATCGTTATCAAGAATTCCGCAACGTTATGAAAAATACAGGCCTTTAAGGGAATTTGAAGACAAAGTAACATTTAAACAGATTGATTTAATTGAGAATTTTCCTGAATCAAATATTGCGCCAGTATGGATTCGTTTTAATGAACTCTATGATGATTTTGGTGAAGTTTATTTTCTGGAAAGAAGAGAAAGTAAGTGGTTTTTAGTTGAAATTACACCAGTTTTACCAAGAGATATAGGTATTAACTTTAAACACTTCAAAAATATTAAAAAGTTGAGAAAGATTAAAAATCTCTCCGAGGTTTTACAAAGTATTGAATATAGAGAAAGATTAATACCTCTTCCTCAAGCTCTCAGGAAATATATTAAAGGTTACCTATCTCATGTTGAAGAGAGAGTAGAGGATGGCATCAGGTTGCCAGTAAATGTTGGTGCATTTAAAAATTTAGTTAAGACAGTAGATTTACTAAATGTGCAATCAGATGGAATCCTCCAATTTTTCGATTATGGGTTTTATAAAAGATATCCTCGCAAAGGAGATTTATTCGCATCTTTTAAAAAAGAAGTAGGTGGACATTTAACCTCAGCAATCAATTTCGACTTTTTGGAATTTATGATGAGAAAGTATCACCCGGACTTTAGTTTTGAAATATTAAACCAAAGGAACTATCAAGAAAAGGTATTAGGATATAAAAACTTATTCCCTCCACGTCTTGAAATTGATTATAGTAATCTTTATCAAGTCAAGATTCTTAGAAAACATTCCTCTGACCAAACCCCCGCCTCGCCTGGAAAAGAGAAGAGGGAAAGACCTGTCGAGCAGACGGAAAAAGATGGCCGAGACTTCACCCAATCCAGTTTTCTTATCGCTCTATTTTCAGCAGGGTTGATTGCACTGTTTGCTGAGGCAGGGTATGCTTCTGAATTTGGCGCAGGTGAGGAGATAGGTTTACAGGGACATGGTTTGCAATTCTTTGCCAAATTAGGGGGGATGGCCGTAGTTGTCGGCGGAGGTGTGGTGGGAATTGCCCTCATAAAATGGGGACAGGTACTTTTTTCATTGCACGACAGCGTAGGTCTCAGGATTGTGCGAGAGGTCGTGAAGTCTTTGTTAGATAGAGGACAAAGGTTTGTTGCAGCTATCCTTCGTCAGCCATCAAAGAGGGCAGGGCTGAGGATGAGCTGGCTTGGTCTGCAGGAGGAATTGTCTGAGGAAGAGGTTATGAGAATAAGGGAACTTGCTGGAGAGTTAAGGAGAAGGGGAGTAATTCCGCAGTTATGGGCAAAGGAAGAATCTTACCCGAGGAATCCGGAGATTAGACGATTGTTGGCCTGGACATCTCTTCCTGAAGAGATGGGAGGAGAGGTAAGAGGAATTGAAAAGTTTGCCAGAATGGTGAGGAGAAAATATGAAAGAGTGGTAGTGATTGGAGAAGAAGCCGGGCTATATGCGAAAGTGGGACTTGCCTTAGGAAGAGAAAGGAGAAGTTATCCTCGAGTCTATGTTTTAGAGTCTATGCATCCACAGGCAATAAGGAAGATTGAAAGTAAGATAGATCTAAAGAAAACTCTGTTCGTGGTCTCCTCTCCAGAACAAGGATATGAATATTTCTATGGGGAGTTAGCTGAATTTTACAGGAGCCAGGGAATTTCCACTGAGGAAATTGCATCTCAAGTAGGCAAGCACTTTGTAGCCATAGTGGAAGCTAATACACCATTTGCTGAGGAAGCCAGAGAGAAGGAATTCATTGAGACATTTAGTACTCCTGAAGGGATAAGTGGTCCTTATTCGATATTTAGTTATGGAGGGTTGGTGCCATTAGCATTAGCAGGTGTGAATATAAAGGGATTTGTGGAGAGTGGTAAAAAAGGAATGGAGATGAGTAAGAAGGAGAATCCTGAGGAGAACTTAGCTATGCAACTGGCAGCCTTCCAGGAAGCGATGAGGAGGAGAGGAAGAAACCAGATAGTTCTGGTATTGCCTGAGGAAGTGAAAGGATTTGGCCAGTGGTGGCAAGAACTCACTTTACCTCTGGAGAGAGAAGGTGAGGGAATTATCCCCATAGTGGAAGAGGAGCTCTCTTCACCTGAAAGCTATGGAGAGAAGACAGCATTTATACAGCTGAGAGTTGGAACAGACAAGGAGAGCTCGGCGATTAGAGGGCTGAAGGAGGCAGGATATCCTGTATTGGAGATTAGTTTAGCTGGCAAGGAAGCTATTGGTGAACTATTCTACACGACAGAATTTGCCACTACCCTCAGTAGTTATCTTATGGGAATCAATCCACTCAGGAAGTCGGGTAGTGTAGCTGCAACCTTCGGTTTGGGAGAAGGATTATCACCGGTTGAAGCCATTGGTTTGGAGATAGCAAAAGGAGAACCATTATCAGAGTATCCGGTTAAGCCAGAGGTGGTCAAATATAAGGGCACAAAGGTATTCGTGTTCGACTTTGAGAGTCTCTTCGATATAGAGCCTGTTAAAGAGGCAACTCCTTCAAGGATGGGTATAGAGCTTAAGGTTAGGCCGAAGAGTAGGGCAGTGTTTAAAGTTATGGAAAAGATAGTTAATGCAGCAGAGGAAGTGAGGAATCTCGATGGAGTGAAGTTTGCCTTTGTTTCCAATAGAAAAGATGTGAGTAGAGAAGTTATGGAGCAGATGTTAAGAGACTTTATGAGCAGATATGGTCTATCGACAGAGGTTGTAGCCAGTGTAATAGATAGTAACTTCATAATTGACAGGAGAAGACTGGAAGAGAATGGAGGGATAGTAGGCATATCGAGAACTCCCCAGATAAGCACGAAGGCAGTATTCTCCATCATCAATGAGAGTCTCTTGCTTACAGGTAGGACAGATGGCAATGGTACTGAGATAAAGATTATTACTGACAGGGAATCGAGGTGGGCGAAGAATGGAGACAGGAAGATGATGGAGAGGATTCTCTGGGTAGTGCTGGATCCAGCGAAAGAGGGAGAGGTATTATCTACAGCAGCAGGGCTGCGTGTAGCGGTAGAGGGTAAGGATTGTAAATGGCTGATAGAGTTCATAAAAGATAACTACCCTGAAGAGGCAGAAACATTATTGCCCCAGATAAGGAAGGATGGCACGATTATTCTGCCGGCAATGCCAGCAGATGAGGAGTATCTTGAAAGAATCAAGGCTCAAGAGAAGGTATATAAAGTTCAGGCATAACAGGTTGCTGTCATTGCGAACGGAGTGAAGCAATCTCGAGATTACCACAAATGGAAAATTTTGAAATAATTCAATATTCCGAAAGGGCAAACCCTGAGCAATCAGGGGGCGCAAAGCCTCGGGGTTACATAGATAGACAACATTGCAATTGAACCGGCCGGGCTGCCGATAACGAATAGGGGAACCCGTTATGGGTGGTCCGGCATTTTTTAATTATTGTAGCTGCAGAGCGATAGCTCTGCTAAAGGAAGCAAAGCTTGCGCTTTGCTGCTACAGTCATATAAAGTATATATTTTTTAAAGGAGGATTATCATGAAATTGCGTAAGATTTTAATTATCGATGATGATTTTCCTGTAGGGTATTTGATTAAGATTAATTTAGAAACAGAAGGATATGAGACAATCCTTGCTTTAAGTGGCGAAGAGGGTTTAGAGAAGGCTAAGGCAAGTCCTCCAGACCTTATTACTTTAGATGTGCTTATGCCTGAGATGGATGGTTTTGAAGTGTTGGAAGCTCTCAAGAGAGAGAAGGAGCTAAATTCAATTCCAGTGATAATGGTATCGGTGGTTAACGGAATTCGCAAGAAGAGAGGGATAAAGATGGGAGCAGCAGATTACTTATTGAAACCAATCGATTTTGATAATCTCTTAGATAGGATGAGATGCCTGGAAATGGACAAGAGTTCACAGGATTAGGATGGAGAGAAGATGGTAGCCTGGTGGTGTAGCAAGGCAAATAAAATATGGTTTAGAATCCTGGCACTGGTTGTATGCAGTGTATTTTTCTTCACCCAGGTAGTGGGAGCCTCTGTGCCAGATAGAAGTTTCTGGACAGAGAGGCGTAAAGCCAGGCAGAAACTCCTTGCTTCCCGGGAAAAGACTCAGCAATCAGATAGAAGAAAAGGATTAGGGGAGAAACTTGAACAGAAAGATGTAGCCGGTGAAGTATCCTCACTTATCACTTCTCATAATCTATTCACTATTCCTTCCCAATACGGCACAGTAAAAGAAATCTATACGCAAGGGTCAAGCAACAAGCGACAGGAGATGGGAAATAGGCTGATTATCCACATCCAGGATGCCCATTCCAGTTCCCAAGCCCAGCTAAACAGTGCAAATATTCTGAAATATCTCCAGAAAGATGTTGCTAAAGAGTCTACTCTGCCTCTTTTGATATGTGTTGAAGGTTCCTCTGGTCTTGTGGACACTACACTTCTCTCCAGTTTCCCTGAGAAGAAAATAAAAGAGGAGGTCGCCAGTGAGTTTCTTAAGGAAGGGAAGATTACTGGAGAGGAATACTTTGCCATAACTGGAGGCGAGAAGGCACCAGTAGTAAATATCTATGGGGTGGAGGATAAACGCAGATATGAGAAGAACCTGAAAGCCTTTGAGCAAGGACTCTCCTCAGGGGAGAAGGTAAGGAGTTATTTCCGGAAAGTAAAGAAAGAGATTAACCCGCTGAAAGCCCGCCTGTATAACAAGAGATTGAAAGAATTAGAATCTAAGATAGAAGCCTACCAGAAAAAGAAAATCTCCCTCACTCAATACGCCCAATACCTCTATCGTCTCCTGCAGGATTCTCTTCTCCCCTTAGGGGAGAGGGTTAGGGTGAGGGGAAAATATCCCAATTTCGAACTGTTTGTCCAGGCATCTAAATTTGAGAAGAAGATAGACTTCTCCAAAGTAAATTCTGAAAGGTCGAAGTACATAAAAGAACTGAGCAAGAAATTGACTAACGATGAACTATCCGACCTTCTGATTATGAGCCTTGACTATAGATTAGGGAAGGTGACATCAGGAGGATACTACACTTATCTTCAGTCTCTCTCTTCCAGAATGGGAAAGGGAGTTAGGTCACAAGACCCCAGAATACTGACTGAGCTTGTGACTTCCAAGGAAGGTAAGAATGAGTATCCCAACCTCAACTTGTATATCAAGTACAACAAGCTCTACGACAGGATAGACCAGAATAAGCTATTCTCAGAGATTAGCGAGTTGCAAGAAGAAGTTAAGGAAAGGCTATGTGAGACAGAAGAGGAGAGGGAATTAGTAAAACTCTCCAGAATGCTTAAAGTCTTAAATGACCTGGTAAGTCTCAAGATTTCCAATGAAGACCTGGCATATTACTATAGACATCGTGATGAGATAACTCCGGGAATGTTCTCCAATTTCATTACCACCCACAATGGTGGGGGTCACCTGCCAATTGTCATTGCGAGGAGTGAAACGACGAAGCAATCTCTTTCTAAGGCCAACCTATCAAAATTTGAAGAGTTCTACAGGATTGCTTTAAAGAGAAATGAAGCTTTGGTGGATAACACCATCTCCCGGATGGAAAAAGAAGGGGTGAGAGTTGCCGTTCTCATTGCTGGAGGTTTCCATACGCCAGGGATTACAGAACTTCTGCGAGATAAGAATATATCCTATGTAGTGGTTACTCCGCGTCTGGGAGAAGACTCTTCTTCTGATTTGGAAATCTCTCCCCGGAAGAAGAGGACAGACCTGGAGAAAGCAATAGCCGGGATTGTGGGTACATTAAGGCCAGCGAATATATTAGGAGACGAATCATTCCAGACATGCTCTGTGATTCGGTTTAAAGGAGGAGCTCTATTCCTCTACTCCCAGTTTGAGCCAAAGGAGTTAAGGAAGGCGTTCAGTGAGCTACTCAGAAAGTGGAGAGCTAAACTTGTCAACAGGCCGAAATTGAGGCAAGTGATAGAGAATGTTGAATTTTTGCCTGTAGTGTTAACGAGAGAGGAAAAAGCATTTGCTTTAGGGGTTGTCAAGGGAAAGAAGAGGCTGCCTTTCGTCCTTGCCTATGATATATACCAAAAGAAATTTTCTGAAGTCATCTTCGGTGAATACAAATGCCGAAAATTTCTCCTTTCAGATTCCTTTGACAATGCTGCAGAGGCTGAGGTAGTTAAAGTCGCTTATGTTCACGACAAACTGAAGGAACTCTGGCCCTTCCTGACCGAAACAGAAATCACAAGCGCCATATTTGGCAAAGTTGGCGAAGTTCAAACCAAGCTGATAGCCAGCAAAGCTGCCAGGATAGCCGGCGAAGAAGGGCAACGCGCCATTACAGAAGGATTACAGAAACGTTTTGATGCATTTGAAGAAACACGCTGGTACAGATGGCTGGTAATGGTAATGGTATTCTTATTTGGCGAGCTCTCAACGGCTTTAGCAGTAGAGCCAATTAAAAACGCGGTTAAAGAAATACGAGAACGACCTGAAATTCCCGGTAGTTTTTGGCTTGGCTTATTTGGTGTTTTCCTTCTACTAATATTCTGCAGATATTTCCTGCCAAGAAGATCTGACAAGACAGAATCTAAAAAACCAACCGAATCATTTCCAATTAGAAAAGAACATATCCAATTATTACAAGATGGTAATGAAGTTTTTAATAAAGTTGGTGAGGAACATTATGATTTAGTAGAAAAGGATAGGGTATGGAGCTTTACAGTAGCTGAAGAACAAGCTGGCGGTAAGTATCTAAAACCAGCTGAAAAATATTGGGAAAAAGCGCCTAAAATCAAAATTAAAAATATTAAAAAAGGTTATAGGCCTAAACATAAAGTGCCAGCTGGGAATTTAACTATTATAGAAACAGACAATCCTTGCCGACTATATACATTCAAGCTAAGCTTCTGTGCAGGGTTAGCTTTAAAGGGTAAAAGAAATGGAAAGAATGTTCTCATAGTAGGACATTTGCCATTACCATATATAGAATTAATGGATAAAATAGTTACTTTGGTACAGGACTTAGGTGTAACAGATATTCATGGCATGGTTTTTGGTACAGCTTATCTTGAATATATCTCTAATATTAAAACAAAGGTTGAAGAGATAAATAGAGAGAAAGGTCTTGATTTGAAAGTGAGGATAACAAAAAGTTATGACCCTCAGTCAATAGATTTGCTTATTACACAAGATGGAATTTTGATAGCGAATTACCTGGCAAAGTTGGTTGGTAAACTGGAATTCGAATATAAATCGAGAAATTTAGAAATGTTCTTGTGGTCTGATTTAACTCGCGATTTTAATCCTGATGAAAAACCAGTCAATTTACTTGACTTTTTAGGACCTGAAAAATCATTACTAACATATCAGATCGTTCAGCGCGTCCCTATTGACAGGATATTAGCCAGCATCCGTCTAAAAGCCTCAGAGCCAGCTCACACCCAGGCTGTGGGAAGAGGAAAGAATGACAAATCCGAGTCCACCGCGCCAAGGAAAGATAGAACCACCACCATTTCTACAAACACAAAAGGTGTTTCACGTACGAGAATCAGGCTATTTGTAATTCTAAGATTTTTTAGAAGAGTCATTTCTCACGATGTACCTACTCTATTTTATTTAGGTTTTGTGAAATTAAGACCTGTTTTTGGAGTTCAGATTAGGCCTTATGTATTTATTGTAGATGACGATGTGTTCGAAATATTACGTGAAGCAGAAAAGCAAGTATTCGAAGGTGCTCGCCACAAGAAAAAGGGAGTAGCTTTAAGCTCCACAATAGCTGACATATTGATACAACATAGAAAAAGAATGTTTGATAAATTTCTATCAATTCTTCAAAAAAGAAGACCAGTTTTGTTTGAATATTATGAAAACTGTAACTGGTTTAGAAAAAAGCAGTTATTCTTATCTTTACTACAACCAGGCAATATCATAATCCGACGTTCTCTTTTGCAACGTGAGGAAGAATTGAAACAGGTTATAAAACATGAAGTTTTCCATCGTTTACTGAAACGTTCACTTCTTGCACGATTAACCCTGGGACTGGGTTATTATGAAATATTAAAGAGCGATATGAAAGGTTTAGTCCTAGCTACTTTTGCAGACACTGGTCGTAGTTCCGCAGCTATTGAATCTATCCAATTTATGGATGAATTCTGGGCGGAAATGTATCGCCGGATACATTTAGAAGATGCCACTTCACGTATTTTTGATCTTTCTAAATCTTTAATTTTGTCAATGATGAAATCCAGAAAGGAATTCCAATTTTACATTGAGATATTTGAGGAATTGTGTAACAAAGCGGATAAAATAGGCGAGGAGCTTTTTAACAAAATAAAAACATTCCAAAACTCCACCCCGGGGGTGGACAAAGGAGGCTCAGAGGTTGTAGGTACAGCAGGCTTTTTGAAGAGATTTGTAAAAGCCTATAATACCGTTTTTGGTGATATTCATCGAATTACACATGAAGATGCTGATAAAGAAATTACTCTTTTAGCGAAAGAGGCAATTATCTCATGTGAAATGGCAAAGAGATTCAGCGAAGACACCTATAGACCTGTTTTTGTGGTTGGGATAGCAAAAACTGGTACTCCCTATACCTGGGCGATGGAAGACCCTCGGGAGCAACTTTCTGAAGCGGATAAAAAGGCATTTAAAAAACAAGTAGAAGAAGAGAAAAAGAAGTTAAAAGGAGTCGCTCATCCAGACATAATCGCTTTATTCACAGTTGCAAAAAGATGGATGAATACAGGGAAACTAAAATGGTTTACACACTGTATTAATTATAGAATATCTTCTTTCAAAATATCTTCTACAACTGGTTTGGAACTAAGGGACGGGCCAACGGAGGCAAACCAATTTATGCAAGAATATCAAGACCTCTTTATAACTACAAAACCAGGATTGTTATTTTTAGATTCCAGCAATCGAAGGCGTTTTCCAAGATCGTTTCATCATATCATGGACAAATTACATGAATACAATAGACTTGGACAGACTAAATATTGCTGGGAAAAGATAATCCATCCAGAGATTAATTGGTATTGCCGTTTCTTTGGTTGGTTTGGTTGGCATGTAGTCAAAAAGCCATATTATGTTTCTGAAGATTTTATATCTAAATTTAATAAAAGGTGTTCAAAACTCGGCAGAGACGTTATGGCTCTTCTCTTTAATCCTTCGCGAGCGAGATGGGAAGGAAGGAAAAGGCCTTTTAAAGAAAGGGCATGGCATGATGATGGGTCATTCTTTGGAAGTGTATTGGATGTACGTCATCATGCTTTCGAAAAAACAGTACGTGAGAGGGTAGCCCAGCTAAGAAAGGGTGGCTGGGATCCTCGGATTTTTAAACCGGTAAATCAATTCTCCAGAGTAACCCGCGACATAAGAAGTTCAAATGAAGGAAAGACAGAGGTCGGACCGGGTATATATGAATTAAGAGTTAAGGAAGGCAAGTATGTTTCATTACTTCCGGAAGCAATTAAGGAGATTCCTAGTTTAGTAACAACTGATGGAAGTTATAAATTAGGAAAGCACCTTAAAGCACAAATGGATGAAAAGCATTTAACCACAGTCGAAATCAGCAAAGAAGTACACAAAAGTGAGGATGCTGTAAGGACTTGGATAAATGGAAAAGTATTGCCACAGCCTGTTAGTCTAAAAGCACTTACAGAAGTTGTTCAAAAAGGCGCAAGTGAACTTTTATTAGGCATTTTGGAAAAAGAACTGATGAATATGCGTGTAGAAAACATAAGGAGTCTTAAGTTCAGAAAATTAGTAGGACTAAAAATATTGGTTTTAAGATATAAGAGAGGTTTAATAACACAAGAACTTGGCGAGAGGGTAGGAGTATCTAAACAGGCAATATCGAATTGGGAAACAGGCAAACATTTACCCGGGCCTAAATACATGAAAGACCTTGTAAAAGCTCTGAATACGACTGTAGGTGAACTTTTAGTAGGTATTCCCGATGAAGAGCTGATGAATATCCGCATAGAAGATAGAGATAACTTTGAAGATAGAAAGGCGTTGGGATTAAAAATATTAGTTTTAAGGTATAAGGCAGGGTTAACAGAAAAAAAGCTTAGCGAAATGACAGGAATACCTATAGGAAAAATTACCTCGTGGGAAACAGGGAAAGGCTTTCCAGAACCGAATGAAATAGAAAAACTTGCAGAGGCATTTGGTCTAAGGCCTGAAGACTTTCGGATAATAAATTGGGACAAACTGGAAGAGAGTAAAGAGACTAAAGAGTTGAAAGCGCTTGTAGGAGAGTTTCTACCTCTTCAAGAAAGAATAGAAGAAGCTGTAAAAATAATGGCATCTTATCCTCTTTCCAATAGTGATAAGGGTAACATTTGGAATATGGACCCATCAGGATTGAATTATTGGATTAGGAAGTTTTTAGGGAGACCACTCAGTGGCATCGAACAAAAGCCTATAAAACTTAATAGGGACCAACTTAAGGAACTCCATCCCAAAATAGTTAAAGAATGGACCTTTGTTCAGGCTTATGAATTAGCTAAAGGTTCCCCCAAAGTTATGAGTAAGCTTTTAAAAGTGCCCATATCTACAGTGTACAGCTGGAAGGGAAGTAAAAGTAAGAATGCTCTAAAGGAAATGCTAAAAGGAAATCTTAAAGAACGAATAAAGCAAGAATTAATGATTTTGCAGTCAGCAGAGAAACCTATGACAATCAGTTTGCTAACAGAAAAAATGAAAACAGAAGGCTTTCCAGATATTTCAGCTGATACTATTCTGCACGATGTGTTAGGATTTAGATTTCTTTTATCTCAGCCTAATTTAATCATAATGCGGGAAAAGGAAGACAAGAAGAAAACAAGACAAACTCGCCAGGAAACAAAAGCCGAAGGACATCCAATAACCTTCAGTAAAGAGAAACATCCTCAGGTTGAAATGTCAGCTGCAGGAAAAATGTTAATAGAATCAGACTTGGATAGGTCATCCCAGGAGGTTCTTTTATATCCAGCTTGTGGAGTCCGGGATGCAGAAACTATAAGAGAGGTTTTAAACTTATTTCCTAATAGAAAGAAGGTAATCCTTGTAGACAAAGGATTTAAGGATGCTTACCGTGTCTCACCAGATTTGTCGTCGTTCTGGAAGAGGCTCGAAACCATCGTCGGCTTTCAATTACAAGAAGCCCCTAAAGTATCAGGAGTTTTTGGTGCTGGGGGTAAGGTAACTGTAAAAGCGGAAAAAGAGAACAGACAGATAGAATTTGTATTCTATTCAGAAGATTATTATGAATTGTCTGAAGAATTAAAAGAAGCAGCAGATATAGTTATTGTTAAGTATCCTGGTCCTATTGGGGATTTCAGTAGAGATCCTGGGTTCTATTCAAGAGTAAAAAGTGATTTGAAACCAAATGGTCTTATTTTGGTAAGAAAAGCATTTTTACCAAATAAAGAAGATAAAGATTTAGAGATGATATTTAGAACTAATATACATAATAATCCAACTGATGAAGAAATTGGTTGCGTTTCTGTTGACGATTGGGCAGTTTTAAGAAAACAAAATGAGCCTCCTGATGACAGAGAACTGACTAAGCCCAGAATTGTAGCTGACGATGATGTTCCACCTCTACCCGGGGTGGACAGGCGGAGAGTGAGATTTCTTAAAACGCCGGAAAGCGATGTGCAGGGACCAATTGCAAGGAAAAAGCAATCAAAGAATAGGGCTGAAACGCCTGAGGAGGCTTATAGAGAGACCTTAGAGCAACAATCGGGACGAATTGAGGAAGTTGGTCAGGCAGATATATTGGTAGGTATTCCTTTTGTGAATGAAGCAGGCACTATTGGTAAAGTTGTGAAAGTTGTATTAGAAGCACATAAGAAATATTTTGCTAATAAGAAACTTGTAATTGTATGTTGTGGAGAAAAGGGAGGCAAGGAAGCCCTGAGAGCAACGGAAGAAGTTCCTGTCGGCGACTATGCGAATGTCCACAGGATTACCTTTCTTAAAAAGAGCCGTTTAATCAGAGGTAAAGGCTGGTCAATCAGGGCGATGATGGAGATAGCCCAAAAGTTAGGCGCCCATTCTGTTTTCTTAGACGCTGATTTAATCACCGAGGATAAAGAAGAAAAAAAACCAGGGTTAAATCCTGAATGGCTCAGACTTCTACTTGAGCCTATTCTAAAAGAAGAAGCAGATGTAGTCCTGCCAGAATATGTATCCCATCCTTATGAAGGGGCAATCAGCAGGCATCTGATTTGTCCTCTGTTTGCTTCTATTTATAGAGTTAAGGTTCCCTGGCCTATAAGTAAAGAATTTGGCATTGCTCATAGAAAACTTGATGTTTATCTTAAAGACCCTAATGTGTGGCGAACTGATGTGGGCAATTATGGAATAAACAGTCGCCTGACTTCCCAGGCAACTGTCAATGATGAGGTTAAAGTCTGTATTTCTGAATTGGGAGTGAGAGGACATGAAAGGAGTCCCGGTAAGCTTGATGAGAGAATCAGGGCTGTGGCTAAGACAGTATTTGACGAGATTGCAAGTAATAGTTCCTGGTGGCAAAAGAGAGGTCGTTTCCGCCAATCTTTAGATGTCTTTGAACCTGAAGTTACCCGCCTGCCTGATGAACAAGCATATTCACCAGAAGGACCGAGAGTGAATTATCGCAGAAAAATCAGAAAATATAGACAGGGCTTTGATAAATTCTATTCTTTATATCAAACAATTCTTCCAGCTGAGCTATATAACCAATTACAGAAGTTAAGAGAAGAAAAACCAGGAAAATTTGAGTTATCTTCTGATGATTGGGCCAAGATTGTCTACAGGTTCCTTCTGGCTTATTGTTTCAGTGAGAAGCTCATAGAACAGCACATTACTAAGGGAGATATTTTGAATGCCTTTATACCAATTTTTCACGCCCGGACAGCTACCTTTGTAAAAGAGATAGAATCTTTAAAGACCTCTCTGAAAAAATCGGGGATAAAGAGATGGGAAGATTTGGTAGGTGAAAGGGCAGAAAAGTTGCTGGAAAAAGAAGTAAAAGAGTTTGTTAATTTGAGACCTTCTTTCATTGCTGATTGGAAACGAGAAGGGGAGACTTTGAAGTCATATCTTCCTAAAATAGGCAAATGGGAGTTTATTCCCGGGATAGGTTTATTAGGTCCTCAGGAATTCGTGACCCTTGCAGGAAAGAAGGTTTTGGCTGCAGAAATCTATGATATTTTGGCTGCAAGATATGACGAAGAATCTGAAGAATTTGTTTATCAGAAACTGGGAATTAAAAGAGAGGCTACCTCTTTTGAGGTTGCTCAAGCCGTAAAAGAATTTATACGCACGGTGGAAACAGAATTAGATAAGTTCATATTACCTGGAGATGTTTACAATCTTGAGAATGTAAAGACAATAGTAGATACAATCTCTGCTTATTTTTCGCAAAAACCACAAAAACTCTGCTTTACGTTGAAACCCGATGCTGCCCGTCGATTTTTAAAAGAACATCAGCCGTCTAATTTAATTACCAAATTTGAACCGAGAGATTTGCCTACCATATTACAAAGCGGTTACGACCCCCGGGATATATTGGCTTTAGCTTTTTGGTCTGAGGAACGAGAATATGTGGAGGAGCTTTGGGAATGGATAAGGAAGAATGTTACTCCAGATGATTTTGAACTTTCCCCTCTAAAACCCCTGGTAGTAAGTCATACCGATTATCCTGCTCTGGCTGAAATGAAAGAGACCTCTGGTTTAGAACGGCTAACAGGAAGAATCGTAATATGTGACCTTCCCAAAGGGAAGGGAGGCGAATTCCCAAAACTCAGGTATTTTACTACAGTGGGAAAAAATATAGTTGAGGCAGAAAGGTGGGGTGAAATCTGGCAAGAATTTGCTAAAGAATGGTCAAATTTTGGGAAAAAGGTTGCCAACTCCCTGGAAGGTCACGTGGGAACTAAACCTCTTTCAGCCCATAATATGTTTGAAAACAAAAATCAGAGAATCTTGGTCGAACATATAAGAGAAATGGCAAAGGAAATTAGTCGGCAGGCAAGAGGCAAGAAAGATTCAGAATTAGCTTCATTTGCCTCTCACCTGGAAATGGTGGCTGATTCCTACCATCTGGCTATCACAATGACTGATGGTAAATTTATTCCCTGCAGCATCTGGACCTGGGCAAGCTATAGCTTTGCAGGCGGAAAGGGTTTTCCTACCCCGCTTTCCCTGCACGTTGAAAGAGATTGGACGTCAAGGGATTTCCTGCTCGAGTGTATGAAAGCTGCAGGCTTAGGTGATGAAGAGTTTCTTGATAAAAAGATAAGTGAACTTATGGGAAAAGGAAGAGAGAATGAGGATTTAGCCCATTCTATATTGGGATTAGAAGACGATGCAGAAGAAATTTTAGAAAAGCAGATTCGCAGATTTACCGAGGAACCCGAAGCAGGAAAGTTAGAGAGAGAAACTGAAAGGCCTTTACTTGAACCTATTAAGGAGCATTACTGGGAATCTAAATATGTGCTTAATCCTGGTAGTCCAAGATTCAGATTGGAAAGAAAGAAATACTCAATCTATCGAGCCTATGGCGAGGATAATATGTCTCGATTGGGATTAGCTGTGTTAAGTCCTGATGGTCGCCAGGTTATAGAAAGGTTACCTGAACCTATCTTCTGGCCAGTGGAAGATTATGAAGGAGCAAATCGCAAAGACACAAAATTAAGTGTAGGTTGTGAAGACCCCAGGATTACCGTAATTGACGACACAATTTATATGCTCTACACTGCTTTCAATGGCCACCTTGCCCAGCTTGCTCTTGCTTCTATCTCGAAAGATGATTTCTTAGCTCGTAACTGGAAAGCCTGGAAAAGGCTGGGCCTCCCTTATCCTGGAGTTTCCAATAAGGATGCTGTTTTATTCCCGGAAAAGATTAATGGGAAATTCGTTGTCTATCATCGTATTGACCCAAATATATGGATTTCTTATTTAGATAGTTTGGAATGTCCCTGGCCAAAAGAAGGGTATAAAATAGTAATTGGGCCAAGGTCAGGGATGCTCTGGGACTCTAAGAAGATAGGCGCTGGTTCACCCCCCGTTAAAACCAAATTTGGTTGGCTAAGTATCTATCATGGAGTGGAGCGCCGAATCAAAACTTATAGAGCAGGTGTATTACTGACCGCGTTGAATAACCCTGCAGAGGTTCTTTACCGCTCTCCCAATGCTGTGCTTGAACCAGAAACAGAGTATGAACTCGGTTTGCGCAAAGGAGCCTGGGTTTCCAGGGTTGTATTTCCTTCTGCGATAGTGCCTTTAAGCGACAAGGAAGAATTAGATGAAAATGACGAGATACTTGTCTACTACGGTGCTGCTGATACTGTAATCTGCGTAGCCAAAGCAAAAATCGGTGACCTCATCCCCGAACAAGTGCGTAATCGAATATTAAAATCGCAATCTACTTCATCAGAGGATTTAAAAGACTACAGAGAGAACTCTCGATTTCCACGCAGCTTTGCAGATATTCTTCCGTTGGTGATTACTACACTCCCTGCTGTTTTGGGATTTGCATTTCGTTATAGGCTGAGATATATACTTTTGCTGAAAAACTGCTTCAATTTTTTGTTTCAATAGGTTTAATTCGTGGCTTGCCTGAGAAACTCACTTCTATTTCAATTTCCTCCCCAATAAACATCCTCTCTAAAATCCTACCTAATTCTTTTAATCTTGCTGATATAAATCCTTCGACTTGGTTTAGTACAGATATCTCCTGGCTGATAGCAATACCAAGTATAGTAATCCTTTCTATTGCTTTAGTAGCTACGATTAAATATTTGCTTGCAAAATCAGATAAAGCACCTTTTAAAAAATTTACCGCGACAGACACCACCTTGTCTACAAATCAACTTGATAGAGTTCTCGATGTGGCTTATGCCTTTAAGCAGCTTAAAAAAGCTGGTCATATTCAGAAGGCTGATTTGGATTGGTTGATGAATAAGAAAAAGGTACTATCTGTTTGTCTCGGATTCTCAGATGCAGAGCTTATAGATAACTTAAATTATGAAGAAATCAATCGCCTGCGAGATGCATTATTCATTATCAACAGGATGATTAACTCTTCTTTAAATATTATACCTTTAGCAGATAATCAGGCAGTAGTCTATGAGCGGGAAAGTTTAAGGTTTGCAGCAATGAAAGGTGGTATAACAAATTATCAGGAGCGTTACAAAGACTGGGAGATAGAATTAATCAAGTTTAATAGTGGTTTGGCATTTTCTATAATTAATGATTTATCTCGAGGTGAAGGTTTCTTCTTTGACCGTCTCCATTCGCACAAAAGATTCGAACAAAAGCAGAAAGAAACAAAAGCTATTGTTTCAAAGATTGTTCGTAAGGAACAATTTATACCTCGTCCTATAGAGAATTCTATTACAGACCTGGTCTTTCCTTCAGCTCGCGACGCCAAGACGCTGGAAAGATGTATGCGTAGTTCTCTGATTTCTATACGAGAATTTGGCTATAAATATCCCCACCTCTGGGTTATGGATGATGCTAAAGGAGACGTGGCTTTAGAGAAACAAGCTATGATAGAACGATTAGCCACAGAATTCAATGTAGCTATAAATTATGTAGGTTCAGAAGAAAAAGATAAATTTCTTGACCAATTAGCTCAAGACCCAGATATTATGAAAGCAGGCCTTAGTCGTGATGACCTTATTCGCATCTACTTTCAGCCCGATAAATTTGGTTCTAACCGAAATTTTGTTCAATGCTATTGTTCAGGTAGGATATATACTACGGTTGATGATGATGCAGAATCGAGGGTAACCATAGAGAAAAGTTTTTCCCAGTCTAAATTATCTAAAGTAGATGCCCTAGGACTCTTATATTTTATAAAAAGCCTGTATGAAAATTTAAAGAAATTTGCTCTCTCCTCACACGCAGAAGAAGAAATTAAATCTTTGGTAGAAAAGTATGCCCAGGAGCTGACACAAGAAAAAAGATTTTTTACCGCCTTCGCTTATTTGCATAAGTTATTAACCCTGCTTTACGCCCAAGGTGAAGAATGTTCTCCTAAATTAGATGAGATTATTGCAAAAATTGCAAGAGATTTACCGTTAAATGCCGGTGAGCTTAAGTCAAAGCGGCTTACATACGGTAAAAGAAAATTCATCGACGGTGATCGGTCGGTAGAACTCGATGATTCAATCCCCCTAATTACTGTCCCGGTTAATGCCTTTGGAGTGCATAGTCGTTTGATTGCTAAATCAGTAGAAGAACTGCAAACTTTGCGATTTAAAGAGACCGAAGGCTATAGAATATTTTTGGATGAATCATCGACCCCGGGAACTATAGGTTTTGTAGAATCGCTCTGCAACTTGAAAGGAGCAGGTTCCAGCAATAACAATATAGATATTTTTGCCTCTACCGGAGGTTTACGAGTTCTGGAAGGAAAGGGTGAGAAAAAGATGCTGTTTTTAGCACTCAGAAATTTTATAAGCGATTGGTATAAATTATCCACTACTACATTAACTACTATAGATAATCGCTCATCTTATGGCTTGGTTGTTCCCGGTATGTTAGATAGCCATCCTCTGGGCATGGTTATTCAAGGGGGAGATGAGAAATTTAAGTTATTTACCACGATGATTAGTTTGAACCATCACCGAGAACCTTCGGATACCCGTAACTGGCAAGCACAAGGTGTGAATATTCCTAAACGGGCAGTGGAAAACCAAATAGATGAGGAAGGATTAATGACTGCTTTACGCATACATTTTGGTAGGCAAAGCGAAAAAGAGGCTATTAACCAATTTGTTAATGAAGAATGCTGCATCGTGGGGGAATTAAGAGATTTGCTAAGTTCAACTCAAAAAACGACCACTGGTCCCGCAAAGGGTAAAAATAAAAGAAAGAAAAGAAAGAAACTGAAAGTAATAAGAAGCTTGTCCACAATGCAGACTAGCAAAGATGTAAGGCAAACAGCTCTGGAGCTAATCGATGCTATTCGGATGGAGCTAGGTGGCATCCCTTTTCCGCGGTTAAAAGATATAAAAAAGAAGGAGTTTACTAAATTGGCAAGGAAAGCGGTAAGGAAAGCAGAAGGATTTGGCTTACCATTTTTACCTAAGATAGAAGTTAAATCTGATAGTACAGAATTAGCTGCAGAATATTTAGCCCTCCCAAACGTTAGAGATAATATTCTAGAGCTTTTAGGGAAGTATTTGAAAAAAATTGAGGAAGTAGAACGATATTCTAAAAATGTGCATCTGGCAAGTAGAAATATGAGCGAACGCGCGACCCTTCCATTCATTACCTTTGGACCTTCGGACAGAGAGATGTTTAAAGATGATCAAGCGAACCAAAGACATATCTCACCTGGGTTCATTGGGTGGCTATGGCAGCCTTTTATTAACAAAGGTTGGATTAGTCTAGAGACTGCTGCAAAATGGAGCTTCACACTTGAGGAAGGAATTTTCTCCGGAGTCTTCCTTAGTTTGCCTTGGTTCTTAGCAGTATGTGGTTTCTTAGACCCAACACATATCATATGGTTCTACCTCGCAAGCAACATCCTCTATGGCATATCTCACACCTCCCGCTATCACTGGCAAGAAGATGGCACACTCCAAGAAATCGAGCTCACCACCTTTAAAGATAAAGTTAAATGGAAAACTATTTTAGCACTAATAGGAGCTGCATTCAGATTCGGATATCTCATCCCAGGACTTGGTCCTATATTAGGTCCCATCATTGCCTTTGGCTCACACGCTTTCCATAACAACGTCACCACAAAGATTTTCAAGAAACTCCCAGTGGGATGGGGTAGCATTAACAAAAGAAAGATCAAAAAGGCTTGGGGATTAAAAGGTGGATTTGGAAAACGGGGGAAGAAGCAAGAAAAACCAGAACTACCCCCAGAATCTACGCCTGAATTCGGTAAGATACAGGTTGCTAGTCCTATCTTAGCTTCTGCATTAAGACTTATTTTAAAGGTAGAGCCAGAATTAACCGATGAGATATTGAATCTGCCCGTAGATGTAATTGTAGTTCCTTTACGCCTGCCCTTCGGTTTGGCTAAATTTGTACCCCACTTTTTGAAAAAGTGTTCTGAAATTATTATTAACCCAAGATTATTATTTCTTTGTGGATGTAGACATGATCAAATTGCAAAAATCTTGCGCCATGAAATAGAACATGCTCTGGGACATTATCGTAGGAATAAAATATGGCGCATCTTATACAATCCTTTAACATTTAAGCTCGTGTATTCCATAACTGTCATTGGATATTGTGTTTCTACACTGGGGGGCCTATTATATCCACATATAAAACCTTCTATGGAAATATTGCAATTTATATTTTTCTCTTCGTTCCTTTTATCTGTTTGTTTTTACTTTTTATATGAAGTGCCAGCTCATCTCGCTGGTCAAATATTCGAGAAAAAGTTGACCAGACTACAAAAGCACAATACTTTAGATACACAAACAAAAGATGTTCTCGAGTTTGAAGTCCGTAGTGAAAAAGAGTTAGAGATGATTAAGGATTCTTTAGGAATCCTTAAAGAGATTGATAGACCAGTAAGGGTTACATTTATTATGCCTATGTATAACGAAGAGATAAGGCTTCGTCCGAGAAGCGATGATAATCCTTATGGTGAGGATGCCTTTAGGGAGAAAATAGCGCAACTTCAAGCTTTACATAAAATCAATCCTAACTTTGAGTGGCGATTAATTGTTGTAGATGATGGGAGCCGTTCTGAAGCTTGTTTTGAGTATGTAAAAGAGCTTTGGAAAGAAATTCAAAAAGAAGAAAAGTTATCAGCTAATCAAGGTAATTATAGAAAGAATCACTCCGAAGAGAAGAAGGGAAGGAAGGGAGGAGCAGTTCTTTATGGAATGGAAAAGGCATTGGAAGACAAAGAGACTCAATATATTGGTTATACTGATGTTAATACTTCTATTGATTTGCGTTTTATAGGCAGGTCGATTGACCCCTTAGTTAAAGGAGAAACTCAAGTTGCAATTGGTTCTCGATGGTGTAAAGGAGCAGAGGCTCCAGACCTTAAATGGTTTGCCAAGATATCTAGCAGAGTTTTCAATCGTTGCGTGCATTTCTTCATACCTCAATTAAAGGAGATTAAGGATACTCAAAGAGGATTTAAGCTTTTTAATAGAGAAGCAATAGAGAAAATTTTACCTTTCGCTAAGGATAAGGGCCTTGCCTTTGATTCAGAGCTCTTGCTTTTATCAAAGCTTGCTAATTATAAAATTCAGGAAGTTCCAATTTTCTGGTTTGAATCAAGAGGGGCTTCTACTGTAAGTGTTTTATCAGATGGATATCGGATGTTAAAGAGCCTTTTAAAGCATAGAAGACATATCACTTGGCGTAAGATTTCTACTGTACTTGTGTGGGATAAGAAAAGAGGAATCCTTTTAACACAACGTAATCCAAAAAAGAAATTTGGTGGTGGAAAATATGAGACAGGAATTACTGAGACTTTGGAACCTGATAAAGACCCTTACCCAGGTAGTGGTTATGAAACAGCAGTAATCAGAGGACTTAAGGATGAATTAGGACTTGAGGAAGTTAAATTAGAAAATCTGACTCAAATTGGAAATAAGAGTGATTATGAGTATAAACATTGGCTTAAGAGAAGTAGAAATACAATGGGCACCTTTTATTTCTATGAATTGCCTGAAGGCACTGAGATTAAATTTAAGAAGGATGGAGAAGTAGTAGGAATTTGTTGGCAACCTACTCCTCCTGGTCTTACAGGTTTATTAAGTGCATTTAGAGAATATTTAAAAGGACCTGAAGAAAGACAATACTTTTTCTCTCCCCAATTAGAGCATCTCAACCAGAACACCGAAGCCCTAAAAGAAGTCTATAATCTGATGGGAGAAAGTTCGACCGATTGTGAAGAAGGTAACTCAATAGAAGATAAGATAAATGCAATTGTTCGTTATTATAGTGTATATGGAGAATATGAGAGAGTTACTGAGCGGAGTGGTACATTCGTAAGAAGTCCTGCAATGAGAATTATAGAGCTATTTAAAAGAATTGGATTGGGACCGGGGATGGCGGTATTTGATGCGGGTTCAAGAGATGGATTTGTTTTAGCCTTAGCAGCAGCATTTGGTGCAAATGTCATAGGCTATGAGATTAATCCAGCTCTTTTTGAAAGCTCTAAAGCCAATATAGAAAAGCTTGCAGATAGGGGGATTATTGATAGAGATAAAATATTCATTCACAATAAAGATTACAGATATGCAAAAAAAGAAGATATTTCAAAGTCAGATATTGTATACATGTTTTATACAGTGCCAGGAGGTTCAGACCCTATTCATTATTTTGACCCATTTGAGGAAAATTTATTATGTCATATGTCACCTCAAGCTAAGTTTTTTGTCTACGGAGGAGTACCGGGAATATTTCCACATCTCCAAAGGGACGACAAATCCTTTAGAAACTTTGAACTCTTTACTAAGCCCGAAAATGTATTAAAAAAGGCATTAAATAAACCTAATCGGAGAACTACCCTATATGTTCGTAAAATAGGGGATATTACAGTAATGATCGATAAAAAAGAAATGCTTCCAGCCAATAGGGATCTGGATAAACTTACAGGTAGAGATTTGCTAAGGTTGAGTATAGACAAAGGTATCAAGAGGGTTGCTGTTTATCCGAAAGTTAAATTGGTATGTTTTGGGGTAATTCATCATTCTTGGATTTCAGATGAGTTTATTTCCAGATTTGGTAATTTATCTGGTCAACCTTGTATTTCATTCCGATATTATTTTGTAAATACGACTCAGGGAACGCAGCGAGCATTCGGAATAGCATATGAGATTGATATTTTTAGCGAAAAAAACAAGCCTTTTACTCTCGAGGCAATAAGCATATTGAAAAAGCTTGATTTGCCTACAGACTGGCCGGAAGAACTTAACCGTACAGAGGAAGAGGCGATAGGAAAGATACAGATACTTGAAGAGATAGATAAGCCTTCGGGTGAAAATAAAAATAGAATCATAGACCAAGGACCACTTCCCAAATCAAAGGGGAAGAAGTCAGGCTTTCATAATTCTGCGAAAGGTTCGCCTGCTAAATTCTTTAGAGTTATTTGTGAGGAATTTAGGGATGGAAGAACCACATTAAAAGAGTTGCGGGAAAGAATAGGTGTAAGTGAATCGGTCGCTGAACGCGATACGAATAGACTGGACTCAGCAGGTCTTATATGGAAGGAAGGAAGAGGAGATAGCGCTATAATAGAGACAACGCTTAAAGATGAGACGATAATAAATGAAGTCTATCAAGAACTACGCAAACTGGGACCTAAACCAACAATAGACCAGGTTCAAAAGGCAACAGGAAAAGTAGTTGAAGCTCTTGGGGGCACAATAGAAGTGGAACCTCTACCCGGTAGAGGGACGAGATTTACCATTCTATTTCCAAGTGCTTCTTATCTCCTTATACATACACGTAGTAGTCATGTTAGGTTCTATCATTGGCTGAAAAAAATGATAAAGCAAAAAAAGGTAAGAAAAGGCCTTCCTCTTATTTTGTTTGATTTTCATCATGATGCGATTTCCTCGCCTTGGGTGGGTTATGGAAGCTGGGCGTATCATGCTCTTAAGAAGGGTTATGTGTCAAGAATTATCTGGGTTCTGCCACCCTGGGTGAAAAAATTGCCTGAGTCCTTAAAACTAGAAATAGATGATTATAAACAAGATATAGTTAAAGAAATGAAGGAAAAAGGACTTGATTTTTCTTATTGTGACCTAGATGAACTACCAAGATTAAAAGGAGAAGTTTTAGTAAGCTTTGATTTTGATTTCTTCTCTTTGGATAAAACCTTTGGTAAAAAGATGATCTATAAAGCTACAGAAAGGCAAATAAAATACTTAGTAAATAAAGTATTTTCTATATTAAAAGAGAGAAGTATTAAAGTGGTTGCTTTTGGTTTGGCCAGAACCGGTCGGCCTTATACATTTTCAGATCAAATTCCTTTTATAGAAAGAACTTTGAAATCTAAGATTAGGGAGGTCTCAAAAGGCCCCAGAGTAGAAAAAGACGATGTTACCGGAAGGATAAGTATCTATGATGAAAATGGTAACATCAAGAGAATTTACGATGCAGAAGACGAAACCTTAATATGGGAAGAATACACATACACCCGTTCAGGAAAGATGAAATCTGTGGTATTGCTTAATTCTGTTACCGGGGAAAAGGTAAAGGTAAGTATCAAAAAACCAAACGTTATAGAAAGTAAAAAGGATTGCATTATAAAGACGACCGATGGTACAGGTAAGTTTAGAAAAGCAGGAGATATGGAAGTGGTTTTTGTTGATTCTGATGAGCCGGATACCTTAACACTTAGGGATATCGAAGTAAAGCCCAAATATAGAGGTCAAGGTGTAGCCAAAACTGTAATGAGATGGCTGGCTCTTAAAGCTTATAGAGAAGGGAAAGAATTATATGTAGAAGATGTAATAAATCCAATATTAGCACACATATGCAGCCAGCTGCCTAATTATTCCAAACTTGTTCTAACAGAAGGAAACGCCCCTGGAGAAAAAGATGCTAAGAGGATACCAAATCTCACGGAAGCTACTATAAAAAGAAAACTCCTTGAAAGAGGCTATAAATTTTACTTTAGGTCTGGTAAACAATTTATTCATGATATTAAGGTCATCAATACTGAGACAAAGAAAATATCTATTCCCTCCAATTTCCCACCTGACTACAAGATCGATATAGAGAACACGCGCCTCGTAGTAAAAGATAAAAAAGGAAAGCCAGTACAATTACGTTACGCAGATTCTGATGCTCTCTGGTGGAAAGGTTATGTTGATGCCGCCAGAATCGCCCATGACCAGAAAAATGAAATTTCATACGCGCTAACTTTGGGCAAAGAGAAGCGTTCCCAAGCTGGAGAAAAGAGAATTATAACCCCTGACCCTCTCGGCGGGCAGGACCGGAAGCCAAGACTAAAAGCGCTAAGGAAGAAAATCACCGATATGATAAAAGCCAGTTCAAGTAGTGTAAATATTGTGGAAATGATATTATCCCATCCAGGCTTACGTAGAGATGACCTCGTTGCCTTAACTGGTGATTCAGATTCTGATGTAGCAGAATATGGAAGAAAAGCTTTGGCCGTGGCTGGTGGAAAAACAATCATAGGAAGAAAGCCGTCTCAAAGAGAACGCCTTGAACAGAAGCTCAGTGCCAAACAAGATGCTGGAGAAGAGCGTGAGCAGACTATAGACAGAAAATCGCTTCTATCAAATTTTCTGTCCCTTAGAGAAAGGCAGAAAGAAGCTGTAAAGATAATATTAGCCTACCCTGGTAAGGTTACCGAAAAAGTTAAAATTTTAGGCACACATGGGTCATTTTATTATCGGATTAAAAAGCTTTCTTTCCAGGAATTAGTTGATGCTGAACAAAAGCATAGCGAAATTACTGAAGAACAGATAAAGGAACTTAATATGAGAAGACTTAAGGATTGGACATATGAACAGGCCTATGAATTGGCCAACAGTGATATTGAAACTATGTGCAAACTTTTACGTGTTAGTGAGCCCACAGTAAAAAAGTGGATAAAAGGGAAGAAAAAGTATGCCCTAAAGAAAATACTGGAAAGAAATACCCATGGCCGAGTTAATCAAGAAATGGAAATCTTAAATCAAGCAAAAGAGCGCGTTACTATTGATGGGCTAATAGACGAACTAATAAAAGGGCTGGAAAAGAAAAGAAGTTATAGAAAAATTTTAGTTAGGATAGTCTTGCATGACGTTTTAGGATTTAGGTGTCTTTTATCCCATCCGAACTTAATTATCGTCAGCTCCAAAAGAAAGATTGTTGAGAAACCAGGAGGCGAAAGAATTGAAGGGGGTGCGGCTGCGAAACCTGAAGAGAGAATTAGCGAAGCGCAATTAGAGCGTTTGAAAGCAGTCATCCCCGGGATTACAGAAGAAGCCTATTGGAATTTAAAGCAGCTGGAAGATTTTATAGAAAAATACTTAGGAGAAAAATTACACCCTGATTTAAAAACACAATACATAGCATGTTTGGCGCGAGCCAAGAAGGATTGGGTTGTTTTAAGGAGAGATATTCAGTTCATAAAAAAAGATATCAAAAAACTAAACCCAGATTTTAACGCAGGCCTTGTTTTGTTGGGTAAGGATACTACTGCTAAGTTTAATGACATGAAAAAGGATATCCAGACTTTAAAAGATATATTGAAAGATTTAACTAATGAAATAATGGAATTCTTTTCTATACCATCAAAGAAGGAATTGAACAGGCGTGGAGAAAGCATGTTAAAGGATGAGACATATCTCGATATTTACAATATAGAGCCTCCAAAGATATCAAGAGAATTGATACGGGCTGCAGAAAAAGAAGGTATCAAAATAGAGGAGGCATTGCCACCAGAACCAGAAGTAGAAGAAAAAGTTGTAATTCCGACAAGGCCTCGCCCAAAGCCCAAAAGGAAGATAGAGCCAGAATGGGTAGAACCAGGCTGGCAAGCTAAATTAGAAAAATTAAAAGATCTGACATCACTTCCAATATTACAGGGAAATCTGGAAGAAATGTGTAAAGATTATCTCAATATGACCTTGCCAGAAATGGTAGGCAATATTATAAAAGACAAGAAATGGGTTTTGGCAAAGACACTTCTTATGAGAATCATAAGCGGAGGCTTATTAAGAATGATGGTTTCAGAACACTCCCAACGTGACCTGAGTGATGGTATAGATGATGTGATAAAAACAGGAGAGACCATTCAGCTCATAATAGGAGAGACGGTAAAAAGTCTGCATAAAAGATGGAAGAAGGAAAATAGAAAAAGGAATATGAGAATATTTGAAATGATAGTCCTTCCTGAGCAGTTGGGAATAGGTGAACCGAAAACACCAAAGGAGGTTGCTCAACTTTGTGGTGGGATTACCGTAGGGATGGTTACACGCATAGCGGCTCAAGGAATACAAGAGCTAAAAAAGACAATAAAGAGATTAGATGTAAATATAGGCGATTTTGTTAAACCTACGTCACTCCTCGTCTTGCCAAGACCGCCGCTTCGTTTACTTTCAGAACTGGTTACCAAACCCATAGATTATGACTGGGAAGCTGCTGAGAGCAAATGGGAGTTACCTGATTTGGAAGGTCTTCGATTAAAGGCAACTAATGTAGATGGGGCAATCGATTTCTATCTAATTAAAGACTTTCGTTTTCGTTGGCACGTACTTGGTTTTCGTGAAAGAGGCTGGGAAGGTATCATCACAGAAAGTGGAGTATGCAATAAATATTTTCAATTTACTGTAAAATTTACTAAAAAAGGCAAAAGCCCCATTTACAGAGTGTTTCAAATAGGTCCTTATACAAGAGATTTAATTGGTGAAGGCAAACAGAGAGGGAAAACCCGGAAGGTATTGGATATCGATAATCGCCTCGGCCTTAGAGCCATATCAGAACTGGTTATCAAACCCGTAGATTATGATTGGGAAGCTGCTGATAGCAAAGGGGAGTTACCTGATTTAGAAGGTTTTCGATTAGGAGCAACTAATACAAACGGAGCATACTTTTTTTGCCCAATTGAATGTTATCCATTCGTATGGTATGCACTTGGTTTTCATGAAGCGGGCTGGGAAGGTATCATCACAGAAAGTGGAGTAAAGGATAAATATTTTCAATTTACTGTAAAATTTATCAAGGAAAGCAGAGAGCCGGTAGAGAGAGTCTTTCAAATAGGCACTTATACAAGAGATTTAAAGGGCAAAAAAGCAGAGGAAGGGAAAATTCGCAAGGTATTGGATATTGATGCTCGTCTTGGTCTTAGAGCCATGTCAGAACTGGTTACCAACCCCGTAGATTATGACTGGGAAGCTGCTGATAGCAAAGGGGAGTTACCTGATTTGAAAGGTCTTCGGTTGGAAACAACTAATACAAAAGGGGCATACAGTTTTCGCCCAATTGAATGTTATCCATTCGTATGGTATGCACTTGGTTTTCATGAAGAAGGCTGGGAAGGTATCATCACAGAAAGTGGAGTACGGAATAGACATTTTCAGTTTGCTGTAAAATTTACTAAAAAAGACAAAAACCCCATTTATAGAGTCTTTCAGATAGGCCCCTATCAAAAGATTTTAAGAGGTTACGAGAAAGAGAGAGGAAAAACTCGCAAAGTATTGGATATAATAAGAATAAACAGGGACAAATCCAACCTATCTGATTCTCATCTTGCCAAGAAAAACCCAGGAACAGGCCGCACACCTGAAGCAAAACCTGCTCAGCAAACAAAAAGAGTATTGATAAGTAAAGAAATTATTCAGACTATTATCTATAAGTGTTTTGGTTATAAGAAAGAGAAAAATGAGCAGGTGCTTATCGTCTGCGACGATAAAAAGATGCCGTTAGCCAAAAGATTCTATGAAGTAATGAAGCAAGACGGAATAGAAGCGGTCTTGATGAAAATAGACCTGAAGAAGATGCGCGGGAAGGAACCACCCGGAGAAATAGCTACTGCCTTAAAAAAATCAGATATAGCGATTCTTTTGACCTCAATATCCCTTACCCATACAAAAGCACGCGAACAGGCTTGTGAAAATGGTACAAGAATTGCCAGTCTTCCGGGAATAACAGCAGATATGCTCAATAGAGCAATTAAACTGGATTATACTGCTTTAAAGAAAAGAGTGGAAGAGGTTAGCGAGCGTTTAACTAAAGGAAAAGAGGTGAGAGTTACTACAGAGAATGGTACAGACCTTACGATGTCCATTGAGGGAAGAGAAGCTGCCCCTCCAGACCACGGTTTATTTACTGAAGTCGGAGCATGGGGGAATCTACCTTCAGGTGAAGCCTATATTGCGCCTGTTGAAGGAACAGCCAACGGAGTCTTGGTTATTGACGGGAGCGCACCTTTATTAGGGAAGCTTAAACAACCAATAAGATTAATGATTAAGAATGGTTATGTAGAAGAGAATTCGTTACCTAAAGAAATTGTTGCCGAAATTAAACGTAAACACTATGGTAAGTGCGCCTTTAATGTTGCCGAATTAGGTATTGGCTTAAATCCTAAAGCTATAGTAACAGGGATAATATTAGAAGATGAAAAGGCAGGCTTTACTGCACACCTAGCTATTGGTGCAAACGATGATTTTGGTGGCCAGACATCCTGTGGTTGCCATTTGGACTTTGTATTTCGTAATCCCAGAATTTTTATAGACGGAGAGGAATTAAAATTATATCAGAGTATTGATTCGAGTTCAACCGAAGAAGTATCTCAGGATGAACAAGTACCTTCTTCCAGGTCCAACGAAATCCGTTTCTGGAGGTTGCCAGTCGACCTTCATTTACCAGAAGATGTATGGCAGAACAATGGACACGCAAACAGCGGGCTGCAAGGCCGCTTATTCGTCGCCAATTCGCCGGATGTGGGGGATGGTGCTGATGTGGCCCAGGGGATACAAGCGAGCGTGGCAAGATGTGGTGGGCTTGGCCTTGGGTCGGTGAGGTGGCATCATCTGCCAAATATAACCAGGTTAGATGTCGATGATCCAGATTCTACAATTAGGTATTTCTTCCCCGACTTAGGAACAGAGAATATTAAGAGAATTATCGGGATGCTGAAAGATTTTGATGCCGATAAAATCAAGATAAGGAATTATAGCTCAAGCCAGATACAAGACCTTATTAGAACAATGTGCGATTTTGTGGAATACATTTTTAAGAATTATACTAAGAAATTTTTAGGAGGCAAATTAGTTTTTATTGGGTTCTCATGCAACTTATTATATGTCATAGCCAAAATACTGGCTCCTGCGTATGGAATAAATGATAGTGATATTATTTCAATAGACATGCCCACACGCTTGCTGATAGGAGAAAGCGAAAAAAATAAATACGCTTTTCTAGTCCAAAAAGGTGTTTTTGAGGGTAATAAGCCAATTGTTTTTATAGACAATGGTTGGTCTGGAGGAATAGCTAACGCATTAAAGAGAATTATTGAAGATAATCATTCAGAGGAGATTGCTGTTAAAGGCTACATAATGTCAACTGCTGGGCGCAAGAAGATTACTTCCTCTTGGGAAATGGGTACGCAAATGAATCCGGATAAACCCGGAGGTACTCGCGCATATAGGGCAGCTTCATTTTTGGAATTGGATATTACTCGTTTTAGCTACATAGAGCCTAAGTGGGTGCATGTTCGGAGATTTGGGGAAGCGTTTCCGAAATCTAAGGAAGTGTTACGGTTTTCACATCACGAAGACGGCACTCTATATCTAACTTATGCTCTAGACTTAGACGTAGTTATCAAGGATGCATGGCGGCTTCTCAGACAAGTGATAACTGCAGCAGAACAAAGGTTAAATGAAGCGGCGCAGACCAAAGACCGTTTCTCAACTCAATCGCAGAACTGTACCCCTAAAAAAGCAAAGCCTAGCCCCGACCCGAAGGCGCCACCTTCTACCATCCGCCACTACAGTATGGACGTCTTTGCTGGGGACGAGGGGATGCAAGGGCTGTGGCAGCGGTGCCTGAGGCGAGGGAGTATACTTGGGTCTATGGTTGATGCCGGCCCTAACAGACCTAATGGGGTGAGGTTTTATCATAGTGGCCGCGGCGGGCCTGTGGATGCAAAAAAAGGTGGGGGAGGAGAAAAATCGGAAAAGAAAAGGACAAACGTTGCTATAGAGCTTATTCCACATGCGATGGAGTACGAGGTAAGAAGGGCCCTGGCGGAATTTGTAAGTAACATGAAAAGCGGTTGGCAGTTACATCGTTTTGTAACAGCGCTTGCCGAAGCGGAGAAAAATCCGGAAATTAAACATCTCTTAATCCGCACTTCTCAAAACAGATATACGTGGAATCATAAGAAAATATTGTATCGTATATGGCGAAGAATAAATATAGGCGGCTTAGCGATTTTAGCGCCTGTTCTTATAGTTGTCGGCTTAATATTGTTTGGCATAATGTGGGGCATAGACTATTTTATGGTAGAAAGATTCATTGAGATTTTGGCTTTGAGTGGTTTAATGGGTGCTTGCATGGTCGTAGTAGGATCATTTCTCTCTCTGCTTTTAATTGTATGCTTTGTCTGCAATTTACCGGTGGAACTTCTTAAACCCGATACTGGTAAAATTCTTTCAGAGGTCCTAGTGCACTATGAAACAACAGATATCGCAGAAGTGACAGAAAATATAGGGGCAAAGTCGCTCGAGGGAAAAGCTCTCCTGTTACATAACTATTTCCTCCAACACGAAATAAATGGCAATCTATTTTCTGCTCTTAAAGGTTTTTTTGAAGAAGCCCGAAAAGAATCAGAAATCAGGGCTGTATTGGATATCTTTGTTTTTCTTATAAAGGAAAGGAATGATACGAAATTTAGCCTGCCGTATTTAGTCGAGATATTTGAGAAAACCATCACACGGCCGTCTCCCGAGGGAGAAAGCCATGTTTCTATAGCCCATATAGACCGCCTTATTTTTGAAGCTTTTTGCTCTGTGGCGGACAGAAAAATTATAGCTGGACCTCCTACAAAGAAAACACAAAAAGAAAGACCTTCTGCCAGCGCGAAACACCGCAGAAAAAAAGTCGTAAGCGATAGTAGTATCCACCGTACCAAGAGCTTCTCAAGCCCTAATAATATAATCTCCAAGTTACTAATGGCGAGGGTACATAGAAAATATTTAGCGATATTAGGTGTCTTATGCATGCTTTCCTCGATTTATTTAGGAGGTATTGGACTTATTTTAGTGGGTGTATTTATAATAGCAGCTTCATTTAAAATTAATTTATGTTTTACACTACTATTCTATGTAATAGCATCGTGTTTTTTCTTTTACCCGCATCCTCATTTTTCTGCTCCTGGATACTTTTTTCTAACTCTTGCAGTAATGCTTGATTTAATAATTTTAGTGCAGTATAGCCACAATAAAATATTTTCTTTTAAAAAAGGAAAGCCGCTGTACTTTGAATCCCATATTGTGGGACTAACCGAACTATCGAGCATATTAAGTTTGATTTCCAAGGTCATACTTTACACAACAGTGATATATTCGCCATTTTTTGCAGGAACTCTTTATCTTCCGGTGGCGCTAGGGTTAATTTTAAATGTGAGTATTTCGCAATTTCTGTTGCAACAGCATGTTTCTGACAAGCAAATGGCTTTTTATGTACTTTTCCGAAAGTTATTAAGAGGTACTGGAGGGTTTTGGGGATATGTCAAGAAATATCGAGCGCGGTGGTGGTTGGATAATCAGGTTGATGAAGCATTATCCGCGAGCGAAATGTACAGGGGATTAACAGACGTATTAGATTATGGTTCTAATAAAAAGGCGTTTTATGAAATAATTTATGAATACCTTGAGAGTTTGCTTAATAAAAACAGGCTTAGCCGCGGAGATATAAAATTAGTTACCTACATCTTATCGGATATTATGCTCGAGTCATTATTAATGGAATCGCGGTCAAAATACGGTAGAAAGCATGAAATTGAAGTTAACAGACTTGTCGGAGAATTGATTGAGAGATTCCCCGATATGAAAGAAAAGCTAGAAAGACTTATACCACTCCTTTATTCCTGGACGTGGAAGGATACGTCGCTCCCAGAGGAAAAAGAGTCAGATTTTAGTCAAAGACATGAAGTCGGGGAACTTATTGAAAAACTAATTGCGAAATTCCCGCGTTTAGAAAAAGAGGTTGATAAACTTACAAAAAGGGTTGAAGAATTAGGAGAAGAAGGACCAAAAGACCCCGACGAACAAGACCCCTATCCGCTATTTCGCTCCTGGACATGGAAAGAATGTCTTCCCTTATGGATGTTCCTTTCAACAATCGCTTATATTGCAATAATAATTATATTGCCCATAGTATTTAAAAATGTTGATGTGAATGTTCTAAGGTTTCCAGTATTTAAAGCAGGACTTCCATTTGTATTCTTCCTCTCAGCCGGCAATATGTTTACAAAAAGAGGCAAGGCGTCCCGGGAAAACCGGGAGAATACTGGCCCTAATTCTCACAAAAATGATGCTAACGCTGCTAGATTAAGAGAGGTTCACACGTCATTAAATTTCAGCCAGGAAGAATTAGGTGGATTTATTGGAATGGTTTTCTTTGGTGGGATGGCAATAACTATTGGTGGAAAGGTGATGGAAATTCCACTCAGGAATAGAACCAGAGGGTTGAGAGACATAATTGAATCGCTGAGGAGTTTGGGTAAAGAATTGTATCGCCGGGCTGGTGTTGTGAGAGAGTATTTGCGGGAAGTAGAGGGAGTCGGATTGCCTCAGGCTTTGGGTGTGGGAATTGTGCGGCAGGTTCAGAAGTCTCTGGTAGAGATAGGAGCAAGGTTTGTTGCGGCTATCCCCCGTCGCTCCTCAAAGAGAGAACTACTGAGGGGGAGGTGGGTTAATCTGGTTAATCTGGTTAATCTGGTTAACCTGCAGGAGGAATTGCCTGAGGAGAAGATTGCGGAGATAATGGGACTTGCAGAGGAGTTGAGGAGAGGGGAAGTGATACGGCAGTTAGTGGCGGAGGAAGGTCCCTGGTTGGAATGGACATCTGTTCCTGGAAAGATGGAAAGAGCGATAGGACGGATTGAGGAGTTTACCGAAAATGTAGGGATAGATTACAAATACAATAGTGTGGCGGTGGTTGGAAAGAAGAGAGTAAGCCCTATAGTAGGAACGGAGATAAATCCAGAGGAGACTCTGTTTGTGGTTTCCTATCCAGGGCGGGAATATAGACGTTTGTATGGGGAGTTAACTGAAATTTACAGGAAGAAAGGAGTTCCTATTGAAGAGATTGTATCTCGAGTGGGCAAGCACTTTGTAGGGATAGTGGAGGCTAACACACTATCTGCTGAGGAGGCCCGTGGGAGGAAGTTCCTTGAGATGTTTAATGTTCCTGAAGGGATATTGGTTCTATTAGCATTTGCAGGGGTGAATATAAGGGAATTCGTGGAGAGTGTTAAAATGGGTAAAGCGATGTGTAGAAAAAAGAATCCCAAGAAGAACCCGGGTGCTCAACTGGCATTCTTACAGGAAATGATGAGCCGGACGGGAAGGAACCGATTCATTATGGTATTGCCTGAGGAACTGAGAAGATTTGTCAAGTGCTGGCAAGGACTGATTTGGCTTCTCGGGGGAGAAGGTGAAGGAATTATTCCCATAATGGAAGAGGAGCTGTCCAATTTTGAAAGGTATGGAGATAATACAGCATTTATTCAAGTGAGAGTTGGAGGAGGGAAGCAGAGCCCGGCGATTAGAAAACTCAAGGAGGCTGGATATCCTGTATTTGAGATTCCTTTAGGAAGTAAGGAAGATATTGGCGCACTATTTTATATTACACAATTTGCTAATAAACTAACTCGCTATCTCAGGACAATTCATCCAGGCAGGCGGGGTAAGGTGTCAGGCTCGGCGACTTTAGAAAGCGTAGCCCCAGTCTTCGGATTGCGAAAGGAGTCATCGCCGGGTGAAGCCATCGCCTTGGGGATAGCAGAGGGTGAGCCATTCTCAGAGCATCGAATCAGGCAAGATGCCTCTAAGAATAAGGACACATTGGTATGGCTGGTCGACTTGGATGCTTTCTTAGAAATGGATGTGGTTGAAAAACCTACTCTTTTGAGCATGGATATGGAGCTTAAGGTTAGGCTGAAGAGTAGGGCGGTCTTTGAAGTTATCCGGGAGATAATTAAGGCAACAGAGGAAATGGGGAATGTGGGAGTGAAGTTTGCCTTTGTGTCCACTGAAGAATATGTAAATAGGGAAATCATGGATCAGATGTTGAGGGACTATCTGGTGAGATGTGGTCTGTCGGCGAATGTCGTAGCCAGGATGACAGATAATAAGGATTTAATAATTGACCGGGAAACATTGAAAAAGGCAGGAGGAATAGTAGGTATATTGAATCCGAAGATAAGGGCGAAGACAGTAGTCTCCATCATCAAAGAGAGGGTCGGGGGCAGGACTGATGGGAAGGCGCCTAAGATCACGATTATTACCGATAATAAGGATAAGTGGTGGGACGATGTAACGGAAGAGGAGATGAGGACGATTCTCTGGATGGTGCTGGATGCAGAAGAGGGAGAGGGATTATCTACGGAAAATGGAGTGGCTGTTGTGATAGAGGGTGCGGTTCCTGACTGGCTGGAAGAGGTGATAAATAAGGAATACACTAAAAAGGAAGCAAAAATGCTACGGGATCAGATAGAGGAGGAGAGGACGATTATTCTTAGGGCAGGACCAGTAGGCGAGGAGCGTCTTAAGGAAATGGAAATTCAAGAGATGACATATAAGATTCAGGCATAATTTGTAGCTGCAAAGTGATAGTGCTGCGTTGTGGGTTGCGAATCTCTGGAAGGAGGATTTTTTGAAATAATTTAATATTCCGAAAGGGCAAACCCTGAGCAATCAGGGGGCGCAAAGCCTCGGGGTTACTTAGATAGACAACATTGCAGTTGAACTGGCCGGGCTGCCGATAACGTGTATGGGGACCCGTTATGGGTGGTTCCGGCTTTTTTTAATTATTTGGTAGTCGAAGGCTTCAGCCTGCGTTTGGATTCGCAACCTGAAGGTTGCGGCTACCGAGTTGCTATAGTTAATATATAAAAATCTATATTTTTGAAGGAGGTTTATCATGAAATTGCGGAAGATTTTAATTATCGATGATGAATTTCATACGGGGTATTTGATTAAGATTAATTTAGAAGCCGAAGGGTATGAGGCGATTCTCGCATTAAGTGGCGAGGAGGGGTTAGAGAAGGCTAGGGCAAATCATCCGGACCTTATTACTTTAGATGTACTTATGCCTGAAATGGATGGTTTTGAAGTACTGCAAGCTCTCAAGGAAGATGCCGGAGTGAATTCAATACCTGTTATCATAATATCTGTAATTAATGAAATCCGCAAGAAAAGAGGAATAGAGATGGGAGCAGCAGATTACTTATTGAAACCGATAGATTTCGAGAGCTTGTTAAATAGGTTGAGATGTCTGGAAAAGGACAAGAGCCCACCAGATTAGAAAGTAGTTTAAATGGAGGGAGTGAAACGACCGAAGCAATCTCGAGATTGCCACGCTCCTTTCAGTCGCTCGCAATGACATGATTATGACGCAGACTGAAGTCTGCTACTCCTTTCCTCCTGAAAAAACACTTGCCAAAAATTAACAAAAATGTAACAATTTTGTAACACCAGTGTAACATTGTTATAGTAAAATATTTAATGGATGGGTATTCAATAGTAAGTTTTATTTTGAGGAGTTAGGTATGTTCAGACACTGTAAAATAATATTGCTGACTCTCTTTATTTTGTTAGCCTTCAGTTATATTCCTTCGGAAATTTTACCTGCCGAGATGGTCTCTTCTGAAGAGTATTTTAAGCAGGGCCTGGCAAATTACGAAGCAGGAAATTACAAATCGGCAATGGAAAATTTCTCAGAGTCTCTATTTTTAGACCCCACTAGCAAACAGGCTAAGCATTATCTGGAAAAATCCGGGGAAAAATTCCTGAAGGAAATAGAGACCAGAAGGGAATCTGAGAGGAGAGAGATTCTGAGGAGAGCCCAGGAAATAATTGTTGAGCGGAAAAAGAAAGTGAAAGAGAACTATGGGAAGGGAATAAAGCATTACAAACGGGGTGAGTTTTTGAAAGCCGGTGAAGAGTTTAATGCAGTGTTGGAAATCGAACCAGAACATAGAGAGGCAAAGAAGTATCTGAAGTTGATTGCAAAGCGGCTGGAAGACATTGTGAATAAAGGAGAATTTGAAGCTATTGGTGAGTTGTATTATGCACAAGGGACAATCTTCTATATCAATGGTGAGTGGGGCAAGGCGATTT
>Ga0209978_10000034_pt1 | contig 40864 bp, 65 predicted proteins | sample BentaG_FD_182805 | JGI IMG/M metagenome (GOLD analysis project Ga0209978, IMG submission 182805) | Deep subsurface microbial communities from South Atlantic Ocean to uncover new lineages of life (NeLLi) - Benguela_00093 metaG (SPAdes)... | ecosystem: Environmental > Aquatic > Marine > Oceanic >... | reverse complement strand
TCACCATTGCCCTCTGGCGGCGCGGCAGTGAGAGAACCAATGCCCTCGGTCAGGAACGCCGCTTGCTCCGCGGCCTTCTTGACCAGGTTGGCCTGGTCCATCAACTTCCCGGCCTCGGCGATGTGCTTCTCGGCCTCCGCGAACTTCTCAAAGGGCTCCTCGCCCTTCTTGATCAACTCAAAGAGGGCAAGCCCCTTCTCGTTCTCTGCCAGTGCCTCTTCGTACAGTTCTTTGTGTTCCACTTGTTTCACCTCCTTTCAAGGTGTAATGCGGTCGTAGTCCTCGTCCCCCTGGAGACCCAAGCCCCCAAGTTGACCGCAAGTGAGTGGAACACCAGGCCCGGCTCGGCTTGCCCTTGGATGTTCAGACCAAAAATCGCTATGTTAAAGTGTTGCTAGTCTTTTTGCTTCTTGAACCAAAGCATCGATGAGTTTCTTGGGCTGTCCTGGCGGTATAAGCCAGCCACCAGCTGGTTCGCCCCCTTCATTGACATTCACAATTATCTCTATGAAACCCCTAAATTCGGGATGGAGAATCACATCTCCTGGCTTTGCCATTTTGCCCCCTAAATCGCTTCTATCTTTTGTCTTTGGATCTCTGCCCCTTGCATAGCGGCTTGAGTTATCATCTGTTGCTCTATCGCAAGGATTCCCGCAACAGTCTCAACGCTCTTCTTGTGATGCTCCTTGACCCACGCCACCGCCTTCTTGACCGTCCATGTCTTTTCCTTCTCGAAGACATAGGAGATGATCACCTTGCATTCCCCGCAATACTTGGCCCGGATGCCCTTGTCTTTGTCAATGTCGATATAGCGAATGCGGTGATCCTTGTGCTTCCCCTCCTCACCCGGGGCGGGTACGTGGATGAAATCGTCCGTCTCTTCGACCTTTTCTTCCCAGGCGGCCTTGACATCTACAACGATAGCCCCAACTTGCATGGCCAAGGGCACAGGAGAGATGTCATACAATTTATATTCCTTGATATGGCGAATCTCTCCACCCTTTTCGTCCTCGACCCATTCCTCCTTCATTGTGTCGAAACCAATAGAGAGTTCATCCATCACACCATCACGCATCAAAATCAGGTCGTCTTCCCCCCTGGTGGTTTTGCTAATGTGGCCATGAATATAGAGTCCACCCGTGGCATCAGGGGCGCGCTCCAAGACCTTTGCTGGCAACTTGCCGCGCGGCACCTCTTTCAATTCTATCGGCTTGCCTATCGGTTCTCTCCAATCATGGATGTGGTAAATCTTCACCCGATGCCCCGATTCAGCAAGCGTCTTCTTGCCCGCCCCCTTGTCGATGATATCTTGACCGTCAAAGTGACCATATATGGCGGCATAGCCCTTGAAAGTGCGCTCCTCCATATCCACGCCTTTCTCTTCAAGGACAAACGGGAAGGATTTGCGCTCTTTGGGTTCCCATCTTTCGGTCATGGTTTCACCTCCTTCAGTTCTGCAAGTAACTTCTCCTTAGCGGCAAGCGAATCCCTGATCTTGACCAATATATCTAGCCCCTGCATTGCCCTGCCCTCTTTATGGGCTTTCTTGAGCAATTTGGCATAAGACTTCGATACGATGAATCCGCTCATTTCATCCTTCCTCAAAATAGGCCAAGATCGTGCATCGGCAATTAGGGTGCAGGGGCGGATAGGGAATACCCGCTTGGAAGTCGCCCCCCATTATGGTCGGGTTCGCCTTCGAATACTCGTACTGGGCTTCGCATTCGGCGCATTGTCGCCCGTCAAGGGTGGCGTACCATTGCTTCTTCTCAATGCCCGCCTGCTTCCATGCTTCCTCCGTCCCCGCATTGGAAGACCTTATCGTTTCCGTCCGGGCGATCCGTTTCGACCGCACCTTGTCGTAGTAGTGCTTTGTGTCCTCCTCTATGGCCTTGCGAAGCGTTGGGACTGACCACCCCTCGGCCTGGGCTTGCGCCACCAATTCCCGCAAGCCTTTTTCGCTCACCCCCTCAATGCCCTTGGCAAACTCGTAGGTGTAGCCCTTCAGGAATTCCTGAACCTCCGGGCGGTTGATGTCGAAGGAAATCCCGTAAGCCCCCAGGATGTTGTCGGCCTGGGCCGCCACGAGCCCCGAGAAGAGGGGGGTGAACTCCTCCGCCCAAGCGTCTTTGTCAACCATGAGGTAAGCCGCCCCTTCTTCTAAGAATGTTGCGAATGGGTCGCCCTGCTTGGTTGCCTTCCCTTCCTTTCTTAGAATCTTCAATAGTTCAGCCTTCTCCTTGCGGAAGAGACCTGCCGCCGTCTTTCGGAATACGCTTTCCCAGGCGGTGGCCACAAGGTCTATCCCCTTGGCCCACCGCTCCTTCCATTGTTCGGGGATATGGGCGCTCTTTGTCCTCAGATAAGCCTTGGCCCCCGGGGGTGTCGGCTTCTCCTCGGTCTGCACTGGTAAGAGCATCATGGGCCGTAAGAATACATCGCCAGCAGGGCCAATTTCCTCCAAGCCCGCCATGCTCCGCGCTTCATTTACCGTCAACCATCCAGCCGATATGCTCTCGTTTGCCCTAGTGAATATAGCGGTTTGTTCTTCTTGGAGAGCCTTCACCGCCGAGAAATCGAACCTGATCCGAACGTCCTTGCCAAACTCCGGGGTCAATTGCCGGTTGAGCGTGTCGGCGTGCTTCTTATAGGTGGGCATGAGTTTGTCAAGCCAAAATGTTTTGCGCTCTTCTTTCAGGTCGGAACTAGACAATGCGCCCCTTTCCACGGAGACGAATGCCCCCACCAAACCCGGCGGCACTTGGAAGACCTCGCATATCCGCGTCTCAGTGATCCTCCGCAACTGCGGGAAATCCATATCGGTCATCGACTTGCCCATCTCGATCCATTCGCTGCCTTCGCCCAATATCATCGGCTCAAACCATCTCGCCTGCCCGCTGACTACTCCATAAAGTTGTTGCAACCGCTGTTTCGCTTCCTTCTGCATGGCCTCATCGACGAATCCGCCGATCTTGAGTATCCCGAACGGCACGGCGGCGTTCTTGAAGAACGCCTGGACGAAATCGGTGGCGAAGTTGTCGGTGTCACCCGCCCTGGCCGCGGCGGCCAACGGGGGGAAGCCCCATAGTTCGTCCCTGGGGTGGGGATGCTTGAAATGGATGATCTTTTCGGGCACGAAGTTCACCTGGCCGCCCCCCGGGGGTTGCCACTTGTAAAACTCGATCTTCTTCCTCGTACGCTCTCCAGCCTTGACTTCTATGGCCTTGATGGACACATAATCGGGTCGCATCAACCAGAGGCCCACCGTCAAGCCCGCCCCGCTTGGCTCCTTCTCGAAAAGGCAGTTGCCAGCCAAGGATTGATAGAGAATGACGTGGAACCAGAACTCGTAAGCCGACATCAGGGGGTTGGGGTTGTCAAGGAGCCTTTGCAGGCGGCTTTGAGGCCACGCTTCCCACTCACCCTTGCGGTTCCGCTTCTCCACGATGCACTTTGCCTCGGAAGCGGATGATGCCAACTCGTTGATGCAGGCGAAGATCAAGGCGTTCTTCTCGTACCCGTCCTTCGACAGCGTGGCGAAGTCCACCTTCGGAGTGCTGGTGGATGGCCCCCATCCAATGGGGAGGCCGGTCACCTGTTTACGCTCCCCCACCAGTTGCCTTCGCATCTCTTTGATGATGTCGGCTATCATCTATGCTTCAAGCCTCTCGAAACTGAATCCACAGTTGGATAACCCCGCCATATCTTCTGGCCTTAGTGGGAACTTGCGGCAAATCTCTTTCCAATCCTCTTCGCCAAACCGTTTACAACGCTTCGTGTCGGAAACGAAGCATTCACACGGTTCTTCCCGCTCGGTAATATCGAACGGCCCCCACCATCGCCATTTGGCCTCATCGTCCCAATCTTCTACGGCCCAACCCTCTTTCTTTGTTAAATCTGCGTACTTGCCGTCCTTGGCCTCTTTGGGAGATTCGGCCATCAGGCAACCATAGGCTAATCGCTCACAGCATTCCCCACAGCCCAAGCATTCACCAAAGCGTTCGTAACCCACTATCTCTCCACCACGAATGACCCAAATGGTCATTTCCGCCTCCTCCAAACCGTCAGGGACACCCTGGCGAACAGGACGGTGAAATATCCCAAGCCAAGTATCGCAATCACCGTTAGAACGGCTGCCAATGCCCCCAGGACGCCCCAAAAGCCGATAAGGAAGGGTTCGCTCATAATCGCCTTAATCTATACAAGTGATGAAGATAAGTCCCTATTAATAATCCCGATGCGAAGGTGCAAAAGAAGATGACAAATTCCAAAGCATTCATTCTTCCTCCCTCACAAGAATATGATACCCGGTGCCTTCATCAGCATCTGCATCGCCCCGCTCACGGCATCCACCTGGTCGTCGTGATCACCCAATGGGAAGTTCTCCACCTCATCCAAGAAAGCCTCGTTCCAAGGGCCGCGGACCAATTTCACGTTTCCCGCTTCTGCCTGGCCCAACCAGGGCATCGCCCTTGCAACTTTATCCCCGGTAGGCCGGTATCCCTTCGTGTGGTGGCCGGTCAACACGCGTACATAATGAGCCACCAATGTCTTGCCACTCGCCCCCGGTTCTTGTTCTATCCCGATTCGCACCTTCGGCTGATCTATCTCCGCCGTGCGCCTTATGAAGCGCTGAACACCGTCAGGGCTGAGACGATCCCGAAGCATGTGTTCAATGTAGTAACAGCCATCGGCAAGGGCAACCCTCGCGCCAGCGGTATAATCTGGGTCTTCCTTTGCCAATCGCTTTTCAGTAGCAGCCAAGTCCCAGAACCGTACTCGACGAGCCTCCACTGGAGCCTTATCGACAATCCCGAACCAATGTCTTGAAGCAAGCGTCCCTCCTTCTTCCACGAATTCCCCGCCGACTTCCTGTCTCTTGAACGCTCCCGTATAGGCCGTCAGGAGCGAAGCGTAGAAGCCCGGGTCCACATGCTCCTTGTTCTGTTCGATGTTGGCGTGGAACCATTCGACCGGGACTTCGCCCCCGAAAAGGTCAAGGACTTCCTGCGGCCAATCCTTCTTGACGAAGAAATCGTAGACCCAATGGCGCATCCCCCGAGGCGTGGTGGTGATCCACACCATCGGGTCGGGGGGTACACGCACTGTGGCCAATAGGATCAGCCATGCCCTTTCGGGGCTCCTCGCCGCTTCGTCAAACCAAACCCAGTTCAAGTTCGGCCCGCGCCAGGAATCAGGATCGTGAATGCCCCCATACCAGACCTTTGCCCCGTTGTCGAAAAGCACCCAGCATTCCGTCTTGTGGTGCTGAACGACCCGGTCTTCTGGCACCCACTTCCAGAACTCTTCAGCGGCTTTCAGCCATTGTGGGTGATCGGGGGCAATCATCGCCCCGGGCATACCTGGGCGCTCCCTGATCATCTTTAGAGCCTCCTGTACTCCACAGGCGGTTTTGCCTGACCCCCTAGAGCCTATGAGTGCCCTGAAACGTACTCCGCTGGCGTGGAATGCTTCCTGTCCCCCGGGATTCGGTTTGTAAGGTGCGCCGTCTATTTTGTTGAGCCAGCCAAACTCGTTGACCGGCCATTCAATTTTCGCTGAAGGCCCCCGCCGCTCCAATTCCTGCTCGAGCAAGGAGATCATCGGGGATTCCGATGCCTTGATAGAGCCGGCGCTTGAGTTCAGCGTCAATAATTTCCTTGTCAATGACATTGACCACCGTCACTATGAATGCTTGAGCCTCGGTCACCGTGATGGCCACCTTCTCGCCATACATCATCCGGTGGCGCTTCTCCTTGAATGACACGATCGCCACCAGGAGTTCCCTAGCATATTTGAGCCAATCTTCTCCCGTCTCTTGCATGTGCCAAACGAAAAGGGCCGTGGCTGCCAGGATTTCCTCGTCAACGCTTTCTATGTTGATCTCATCTCGGAGTTTATCCATGAACTCGGCCACGGCTGGTTTCATGTATTTGGAGTAACGGCCATGCTTGAAATTGGGGTTCTTGATGCCCATGGGGGTTGCCCCGCCATGGGTGTAACAGACTTCCTTGCCACGCATAGCCCACCTTTTGCATTTACGGCTTCTATCCGAGAGCCATGCCTTACATTTTCTCTTTGATGGGTTCCTAGCCATTTACCGATCCATGGGTTCCCAATAACGCAAAAAAGCCGACACCTTTCGATGTCGGCGGTTATCTCCCTGACCAACTGCCCTGCTACGGGCCTAAATCTTCTCTTTTTCTATCTGTTCCGTGGATTCTAACCGGACAACCAAATTATCCCCGGCGAAATCCAGCCTAATCTTGCCCTTATCTATCTCAATGATCTGATGCTCATTGCAACGCAACCAATTGACCATCCTGACAACCCTGCGCGAGCGTTGCCTACTATGGGTTCTTGGTTTTGGTTCAATCGCCATTATAGCATACTATCCTTTGACTGTCAAATAGTTAGGGAAGCGTAATATCAACCTCGACAGATGATGGACCCAAGCATTTCGTACACACCCATATTATCTCTATCCCGCGCTCGATAATGTCGCCCACTAGGCCATCACAAATAGTCGTTAAGTGATCCTTGATGATAATCAAGCGCCCCTGCCCCGGATCTTTTAACAACCCACATTCGTTGCATCGCCTAAACACTTCCATCACTTCCTCCTATCCTTTGTGGTTGTCAACTATTCGGACTTCAAAGCACTTATCTTTCAGTCGCGCACAAAGATTAACCTTATAGAAATGCGTATCTCATCGCTTTCTTCCATCACGCCTTCGTCAACTAATGGGCGATAATGAAGAATCATAGCCTCCTCGTGCCCTTCATCTTCAAGGGCATACAAGCCACCCCGCTCTTCTATATCGCAATGTATTCGACGCCCTTGCCTATAGTAAGTGGTTGTTTGTTTTGTTTTGAATAATTGTGTCATCCCTCCTCCTTATCCTTTGTGGTTGTCAAGCCCGAATCTATTCATCCCCACACCTATCACATTTCTTAAACAGCCAATAATTGCAATCACTATCCTCGTCCCCAAAGTCGGCATGAATAAGACCTCCACATTCACAAGCCTTTGGATATTCCCCGCCACACCAACCTTCATAGCAATCTTTGTCACCAACCTTATGCTCATAACGACCTTCGCCAGATACGTCCATCACAACCTCTCCTTGATTAGCACCGCGATCAACTTATCAAATATACGCAATAACCATGGACACTCTTTCAAAATCGCCGCCTTCAATTCTTCTGTCGCTTCCCAAAGACTTGCCCGTTCCGCCAACAGTGTCCCCAAGAGAACGATTAGTGAACAGGCGGATTGCTCGGGGTCCACTATCACCTTCCCATCTTCATCCTTGACGCGATAGTACCCTGCGCAACAATTCAAATTTCGTTCTGGCGCAAGCCACCAACAATGTTTACATTTCAACCCTTCTTCCATCACAGCCACTCCTTGAACGGCGGTTCGTTCAGCCCTCTTCTTCCATATTGGCATCTTTCATGGCCTTTGCAAGCCCGTTAATAGCCTCGGCGGCCCCATGCATCGTTTCCTTAATGCGCCGAAATCCTGGCACTAAAATCTGTGCCCTCTTCCAGGCCAAGAACCACCGGAACAGAAGAGATGGGGATTTCAGGGGCGGAAGCGCAAAAACAATGCCTAGAATCTTTACTTCCCTCATAAAAACTCCTTGAACGGCGGTTCGTTCAGCCATTCTTATAATATTCTAAAAATTGTCGGAGCCTGATGCGAAGCGGATCTGATTTTTCTGCTTGGATTAATTTTGCAAGTTCTTCTTCGCTATATGCCGTCGCTTCCCAATCTGCGATATCAAACTCATAACATGAACAATGGTAACCCTCTAGTAAAATATATTCCCCCATATTCCCGATTTCTAGTAAGATGAGCCGCTCCATTTCGTAACCATCTGGCGACGTGATAGCAAAAAGAATCTCATGGGCTTTAATATCATTGATACGGAAATCTTTAATTACCTTCATCTTTCCTCCTTAAAGCCATGAGTTGAATGGTTCTTCATTCAACCATTCGCGGTAACTTCGTCCTTCCCACACTCTATCACCGTGGCGCAACAAGAGCAAGTTCAACAAAAGTACCCGCATCATTTTACTGTACTTGTGCGCGCATTGATGTTCTCCCCGGGTGAGGACAATCCCATTCATCAGGACATGGGGCCACTTCTCTTTGAGGGCTTCCGGAAGGGCCTTAAACCCCCTCGGCTTCCCCCTTCCCAAGATGTGGTGCCCGACCTCGCCGGGACGCCCCGTGACTTCGCTGACACCCCCAGAACGTTCCTCTAGGGCTATGCGCCAGTTTGCTTCATTGATTTTGGCCATGCTTTCAACCTTCATCCTTCTCCCCACTCACTATGATCGCATAGCCCTTGCCTGGGATGCCGTGGTGGCCAAGCACATAGGTATCCTGCGGACAGGTAAAGCCTTCCGTATATACTCCGATTCGAGTAGCGGGCTCTCCCCGAAAAGGACTAATTATATGGTCCACCTCCACAGGTATTATGATGGCTTGGGAGGCGAGACTGGCTATGTTGATAGCCCTGTATCCAGCCATAAAACTTACTGGGGCAAAAGCCGCCATGTGTGGCCCCAACACCTCCTCTAGTATCTCTCTGTCCCTGACCTGGGATGGTGTACCATTTGTTTGTTGTTTAGGCATCGTTCGCCTCTCTATCCCCTCCCCTGCTCCACCCAGCACCTATTCAACTATTACTGCACCGCAATGGTCGCAACAAACAAGCCCTAGCTTACCATAGAGATTCCCAGTTCTTGCAAGATGGAGTCCGATGAAGCAAAAGACTCTACATACTCTTTGAAACCTCCAGCCTGCTAGATGTCTATCCCAGGGCAAGTTGTTTTTAGTCCTCACTTTTATTACCTCCTCTTCTATGCCTCGATCCAGAATTTGAGATAGTCATTCATTCCACATCACCTCCTTTTCTCATTCTCCCTCACCTCCCCTGGCCCTCCCCTTTCCCTTGGGATGGGAACGTCAGCCAGTAGTCTGAGATTTCTCCTCTATGAAAATCCTAATGGGCGACCTTTCGCCTCCATCCATGTAAATCCGCTCTGACCAAGCAGGCTGCTCTGATCGCACCATCATAGCCCCTATCATGAGAAGCGCATTCTGATATACTTGCATTTCTATCTCGCTTTTTGGGAAGGGCCGCAACCACTCAGTTAATTGAAGACCACCTAGCGGGTCATCTGCTTCTGGATGATATTGCTTTAATACTTCAATCGCTCGATTTACATATTTATTCTTAGTCACTTTCATTCATCACCTCCAATAGGCATTTGAGAAGGGCGGTTTCGGGGTCGGGGCCACCAACTCTAATTTTGACCGCGGTAGTTGACTTCGTACACAAGCCATAAAGCACCGCTTCATATCGCTCATCTTTGTCTCTCAATGCCCCAACCTCTAATAGCCAGTCATACCCCCTCTCCTCAATCATCGCTATGAGTTGGCGTTGGGTGGGGAGCCAAGTGCATTCTTTTGTCAGTTGGTCTGGCCGCCAAATAAATTCATGCTCACCAAATCTATCATAAAGGTGTATCTTCCCCCCGACAAAGGTGCTTAATAAAAGCGCAACACCCTTCTGCCCCCATCCATTTAACAGAACGCACCAATCGCCTACCTTTGGCCCCCACTCCTCCCTCAACTTCTCTGCCACTTCTGGCTTGGTGCAGAGGTCGATGTAGGTGTCGCTTGGAAAGGTCATCGGTGGACTCCTCTCTATGCAAAACCCTTGTTTGATTTCACCATGATCCACAGAGTTCGGCCCTGTCGCTGATACTCTTCTCCGTGAAGAGGCCCGTCAAGAATCAGTCGCCAATCGTGGTCAGGGTCTTTGCGAGCCATGTTCTCAAAGGTCATAAGGGTTGGAATGTCCTCCCAAGAGGCATTATATGGTTCGGAGTAGAGGATTTCCCCGTCTTTCTCAATGCCCGCAAAGCCAAAGCCTACCGCCACTCGCTTATACATCTTCGCCTTGCGTAGTGGAACAGGACAAATCAAACAATCCTGATGAACATGGCCTTGATAGGGTGGCAATTTTGTCCACTCATTCATCTTCCCCTCCCTTTCCCTTCATTGTATGACCGTCACGGCCAGCCATTGCCTCCCGAATTGGATTGCTACTTCTGCTCTCTCAATCTTGCCCTGCCAACAATGCGCCACAGAAACGGGCGCACCACGGTTTGCCAGAACCAGAAAACTTCTCGCCAGTCTTCAGGGGTAAGCGGCTCATCTATCAATCTTCCCCTAAGGGGTTCTGCCATTTGTTTCAATATATCTTTTTTCCGCTTGGGAATCTCTATTGTAAAACTATTACTCCCATCCATCTTCTCCCCCATGCTATCGCCTCCTCCGGGGTCTCGAAGGCCACATCAAGGCGCTTCCCAACGATAGCAGAGCCCCGGTCTTCGCAAATCCTCACGCCGAATCCCTCAATGTAAAGTGCCGTCCCCAAGGGGAGGCTCGGCGGACAAGCCACCGTTATCCCCGGTCTGACCTCGCGGATCAACCCTTGTTGCCACCCATCGGATGTGTTGCGGCCAGGGGTATATCCATCACCTACGGCATAGCCAGTCACTAGGTAAAGGTCGACCTCCGCCCCTTCGATGAAAGATGCTGGCTCCGTCTCCAGTTTCGGATTCATTCGCAACCAGCCGTCATCGGTTCCCACAAGGGGCGGAAGCCGGACCTCGATGCACTGGGCTGGCGGTCCCGGCGGCGAACCTGCAACCCGCCACTCCCAGCGCACCTTCTGGACCAGAGAGACGCCAAGGAAGGCTATGATTAGGGGGGTGTGTTGTAGGAAACGGATCATCCGAACTCCAATATCCTTCTGCCTATCCACTCTGCCACTTGAACAGTTACAGCGTTGCCTAATGCTCTGTATCGGGGACTGTCGGGGCAAACCAAACAATGTTTTAGTCTTCTTGCAAACTCCTCTATTGCTTCTTCCTTGGTCATCACAGCGGGTGCTTGTGGTGAGTGTAATGCACTTGTCTGTTTTTCGCTGATGTTCAGTCTAACATCGCCTCCACTCCGCCAATCAAATGCTAGCGGCACAGACAAGTCCACCCGTCGGGGAACCCTTGAAGCCTCTCGCACTCCCTTGGAATCAGCCTCCTCACCGACATAGGGAACATTGCATCCTCCCGTTCCCCATCGCTCTGTAACTGCGGGGCAGATTCCTTCGTACTCTCTGAGGTCGAAGTCTTGACCCTTGCTATGGTAGATGATTGAAGGAACTCGGTTTGTCCCGCTTGGCTCTCCTTTAAGCGTTGGACTTCGTTCCTCTTCGTAGGCGATTGACCCTGCTCCTGCTGATTGCCCTGCGGAGAATCCTGCGATGATGTGTTCTCCCCTGCTTGACGGGATTCCTCCTGCTCCGCCACTTCTGAGGGTTGCGATAAGGGTTGTGTTGACTCCCCCGTCCCCCTTGTCGCCACTGTGCGAAGGGCGTTCTCTAAGACAGTAGGCAATGTCCTCCCCCGCTTTTCCGCCCTCCGCAATATGCCCCTCGCCGCCTTCGGACTCAAAGAGTATTTCAGGTGGACACATCGCTCCAAGATGTCCGACAATGAAGACTCTACGACGTCGTTGGGGAACTCCGAAATACTGGCTGTCCAGCACTCTCCACGCCAGACCATACCCGCATTCGGCAAGCGTTTCGATTGCGAGTGCGAAGTCTTCGCCCTCGTGCGAAGACAGGAAACCAGGGACGTTCTCGATAAGGAGCCATCTGGGTCGGACTCCCCTAGCCAGCCTGACCAGTTCCCAGAAAAGGCCGCTTCGCTCCCCAGATAGTCCGCCACGCTTGCCAGCAACGGAGAGGTCTTGGCAGGGGAACCCCCCACAAAGAAGGTCAACTGCTTCGAGTTTCTTTGGATTGACTTCTTCAACATCGCTATATCTCCTTACATTAGGCCAATGTTTCTCCAGAATCTTGATGCAAGCCTTGTCGTTCTCTATCTGCCATCTGCACTCCCATCCAGCCCTTTCAAGCCCTAGTTCAAAGCCACCTATCCCGGCAAAAGCAGAGCCAAATGTAGGTTTCATAGCCTTGCTCTTTTGTCTGGGGTTTCGTAAAAGAGATTCAATGGATCTCCGCTATAAAAGAAGGTTCGTGCTCCCCCGGGTCGAAATCCTTATCAAGCGCAAGGTGAAGCCAGAAAGCCCTGTTCTTCCAAGCCAACTCCGGGTCCGGCTCCAATCGCTTCATCTTGCCGTCTTTGAGTTTAAACACCCCGTCGGCGGTGATGACAAGGCAGGGTTGCAAAGATTTGATTTGTAGGATTCTCATAATAGCCTCATTTGCCCACGCTCTTCACAATAAGTAGCGATAATCGCGTGACAAGCACTTTTGGCTTCCGCGCTCACCATGTAACCGCCGCCTTCTTGAAATGACCTCTGACTTAACTCCGGATCTATGAGCCAATCCAACATCGTCTTCGCCTGACCAAAGGTCAACTCTTTAGATGATTCCTCTATCTCCCATAGCCAGCGAAGCAAGGAAATCCGCTTATGATCATCGCCACTAAACACTTCTTCTAACTTGCCGTTGAGAAGACCAAGCATCTGGGGTGATGGTCGCCCAAGACCCCTTGCTGTGAGACCACCTCCATTATCGTGAGCAAGGCGCAATTGTCTTCTTGTTTCCTTGGGACTCTCCATTAGAACAGCCTCAATTGATTCTTCGGCCATCTTTTCCTTTTATACCTTTTCAGCGTGGTGTTGGATCTTAACGTCCCACAACTTATGCACATCCACCGGGTATAATCCTTATGCCTTTCAATCAAACGATGCAATATCTTCTCATCACACTTCTTGCAATAGAGGGTAAAGTACATAATGCCTTTCGAAAAGGAACCCACCCTTAAGATTTAAGACTCGCCCGCCCACAGTTTCATTCTGCAACAGACCAGCGTAAGTAGCCGTCCCGTTAACCTCGCCCTCGGGGCCAGGGTACTACACATCTATATAGTGATGTTAAAGATACCGCATCAAATCAGGCTTGATGAAATACGACGTTCCCATCCGCTCAAAAAGTTCAATGAGCCCCGGCAGGTTCTCTCGATAGAAGTTGGTATCCACGCCTTTATAGTTCAGGGGGCCGACGATCCAGTGGTTGGTGAAAGAAGCCATGTCCTGCACAATATCTTTGGCATTTACACCCGGAAGCCAAGGTTCCAGGCTTACGAATGTCTTGATACCTTGTCTGTGAGCCTCATGGAGCATGGCCATCCTGGCATAGTGCCAATTGGAATGGGAGAAGGGGTATTCCATAGTTATCCCGAACCACGCATCCATACCCTTAAGAACATCGAAATCTCGTTCTGGGCGTAGGGCGGATTTCGTCAAAATGATTGTCTGTATTTCCTTCGCTCCAAGCCATAATAGAAGACGTCGCGTCATTGATACCTTTTCGTCTATATATTGGTAGGGATCGGTTGTGGAACATAGCAGAATCCGTGAATCCGTCGGGAGCCGGTTCAATTCCCGCAAGAAATCTAGGCGCGAAACTTCAAAGGGCAAGGCCATCCGCCACTCGAAATCTTCCGGCACCCCCCAGATCTTGGTCAGATTTCGGCCCATTCGCTTCCACCATACATCCCTCGCCCAACAATAAGGGCAGTTGAAAGCGCAACCCAGGTAATGATTGATGGCATGGGTTGGGGAAAAGTCCCCCCAGGGATAGTTGCATTTGGCGATGAGGGTCTTGCGCTTCATCCGACAGGGCCTCGCCTACTTTGCTTCAACCGTTTCTCCCTTACCTCCGCAGGTTCAAGGTCAGGCCGTCTGTTCTGGACCTCTTGGCATCTCTGCAACAGCGTCTTGGCGGACTTGGCCCTGAAGCGATACCAATGCTCGAATCGGGATGGATCGCCGGAGCGTAGAACCTCCCGCAACCCGTCGAATTCCATCCAGTAGCGGAATTGAAGAGCCTTGTAGTTCTCCTGGGTTTCCGGCCACACTTCCAAGATGTAGGAAATACGATCATAGATGTCGCCTACGACCACCCTTTTCCCCTCAAGCGTCAATTGCATGGTCACCGAGACGATACCCCCTCGGAGGCCTCATCGAACCGTCAATGCTGTATCCATAATCCCTTAACCGCTTCACGCTCTTCCTGATAGTCCGGTCGGTCGTGCCACAAAGTCTGGCCAATTGGCCGCCAGTTAGACGACCGCCTTCCGTCCTGAGAAGTATTAGGACAAGCGTATCCAGTTCCGGCGCGTTGTTCCAACACAAGAACGGGTACAAACGAATCTCCCGCCACAACCTCTCCCCAACCTCGGCCACGACATAATCGGGCGGTGTCTGCCTTCTCCGGGCAACTGCGCATGCCCATCCCTCGCTCCTATGGCATACCAACCCGATTGTCTTCCAGGTCCATCCATATCGTTTAAACCTTTGTAGGTTTCTTCTGAGGTTCCGAAGTCCCATCTAATAGCCTCGTTAAAGCCTTTAGCAGCCTTTCTGGTGGCTTATGGGCCGAACCGCAGGGTAACTATCATCAAGGCCATCGCCAAGACTACGAGCCCCAAAAGCGCCCTCTCTTCGCCCCCCAGCCCGCGCCACCAGTCCTCTATCGCATACCAGATGCTCAAGATGTGCTTGTGTATAGGACCGGGATCATTTGGCAATTCATATCCGCCCCACTTCATCTTCTCCTCCTTATCCCTTCGGCGGTGGGGGCGAGGTGAACCTGCGTAAGTATCCTCGCGACACATTCTCTCTGCCGCTATGCCCGCTATGGTGTAGCCATCGCTCGCAGGTTCGGCATCAGTTCCCCTATTCAGACTCCGTATCAGCCTCGGAGCGCTTTCGGTTCCCTGGCGCATCTTGTGCCGTCTGACCCCACCGCCCAGCGGAGAAGGAGAGGAAGAGAACTCCCCCGGGCTCCCGGCGGCTAACCAGGATATGTTATCGCCATTTCATTCGGTTGCCTCTCTCGCGTGTTTAACGAGAAGGTTGAGCAGGGATTCGTCACCCGTGGCCAATACCTGCTTCTGGCTCAAGCCGCCTTCGGTGACCAACGCTTCCTCGACCTGCACCGATGTCTTGTAGAACGGCTCCAGACCTTCTTCCCTGAGAACGGTGTTGGCCTTGTTGTAGAGGATTTTGATCTTGGCCTGGAAGTTGTTGTCCGGTTGCTTCTTTCGCTTGCGCGGCCTTGGAGCCTTTTTCGTTTTGACTGGCACCGCTTCGTTCAATTCCTCCGCGCTGACTTCGCCACCGCCGATCAAGTCGGCCGTGACCCGATTTTTGGCCCTCGTGAGTGCCTTGGCCCTGACGTTATGCTCGGTGGGGGCGATGTTGTTGCCTTCGTATTCGAGTTCCGTGGACTCGCAAGCCCCATCCGCTTCTTCCACCCTATCGCCCAGGCGGCCAGTTACCGTGAACCGATAAACAAAAGCCTGCCCTGGCTCCCATTCCGAAAATCGAGGTGTGCGCTGCTGTTCGGTTATCATCGTAGTGATCCCATAGAAGCGCCTGAGTTTGGCCCACCCGCTCCGCTTCCTGGCCTTGATGCCCCGGATGGTGGCGTAGTCACTCTCATCCAAGATGCGCCGACATAGTTCGAGATAGGCTTCGTAGGCGGCGGCGGCCCCATCGACATCAATCATCGTGAGCCGCGTTTCAATCGGCACTAGGCTTTTGCTGAGGACCTCCTCCTCCGGTGGTACTTCCCCGTAATGTTCTGCCATCTTCCTCCTCCTTTTTTCTCCGGCGTTTGTTCTCCGCCGCACATTCGCCGCGACAAGTCACCTCATTCTGCGTCAACATCCCGCAGATCGGGCAGGGATGCAGGGGTCTCATCTTTACCTTCCCTTGGATTTTGCATTGGCCATCCGCATCGAGGACAAATCTGTCGTCGATGCCTATCTACTAATTGTAGATTCTCTAAACAATTGTCATCCCTTTGGCCATTCATGTGATGGACGCATTCCCAAGATTCTAGTGGACGACCAAGCCATAGAGCCATAACCGCCCGATGTAGAAAAATATATGGGTTACTTTTATTCCACATGGGCTCCAAAATTTTCATTTCCTCTTTGGTAAAATGGGTCTGATGCCAAAGCATATACCCATCAGTCGTGGTACGTCGCCCGCCCTTCCAACGACGACTCTTCTCGCCACGACTTAGGCGCTGGGCTTCGCTTAACGTACGCCTGGGTATGCCAAACGTCTTCATCCTTTTCCAGATGGTATCGAGACTCACCCCTGCCAAAAGGCCCATTTCCGATAGGCACAAGCCCTCTTCCCAGTATTTTTCCCGAAGCCAGACCTTTGTTATTGTCATCTTTGTCTCCTTCCGCTCCGCTTCGCTCGGTGGCTCCCGTGGGGGCTCTAAGGCCAGAAGGATGCGTATGCCTTCGTCAGTCAACTAGGCGACCACTCCTTCCGGGCCCGCGCAATGTACGCAATGGCAATTTCCTCGGCACGCTCGGCACCAGTGAGAACTTGCCGCCGCACTTTGGGCATCGCCGGGGTGAAATCAAGCGATAGTGGCTATATAAGCAACGCGGGCATTCCCACTTAGCCATTAGTTAAACCTCACCGATATGACCTTGCGCGTCTCCACTCCTGGCGGGATCTCCCCGGTGGCCTGGACGTACTTGGCGATATCACCCTTGAGCGGCTTGTAGTAGGCCGGGACTTCCTCAAGGAATTCCTGCGGCACTAGGTTGAGATCGGTGATATCGATGGCGGGGCGCTTGCTGGTGGAAACGGTGATGCTCCGGGTCTTGCCTTCGAGTTTGGGTTGGCCCAGCCTCTCGGAGACGAACTTGACGGCTTCTTTGAGGCGTTTCATGTGATTCTCGTCGTACCGTGCGAGTTCTTGCAGGTGACCGGCTTCCGCTCTCCTGGCGTTCTTGCGGGCCTCCAGGCTGCGATAGACAGAAACATACCCGTCTACCTTTTCGCGCAGCAGTTTCTCCTTGTAAATAAGGAATGCCCCAAGCCGAACCAACCGTTCCTCGTCTGGCACTTCCTCTTCTTCGAGGCGTGCTATCAATTTCCCAAGCACCTCCACGTCTGCGGTGATCTCGAATATGCTAGTCATCTTCCCTCGCTTCTAATCGTCGTAACGACCTATATACGTAACCCATCCGAACCTTCCCGGCATAGAGCCCTATAGCCCTTCCATGTTCCCACCCTTCCAAAAGGGCGCTTCCTTGGTTCGAATACATAATGGCATCCTGACGAGCCTTGCGCCTACACTTTTCGATGCTTTTTAAGTGGAGCCGAATATTCTCAAGCGTGCCTTCTAATCTCATCTTCCCCTCCTTTTCTATCCGTATCTTCTGGCGGCCCGCCTCTGCCTGGTCCGGCGGGTTTCCCTCCTGAAACAACGCAAGGCCATGTCCTCCGGCGCATCCAAAGAGATCATGGCTTTGCACTCGGTACAATTCCACAGATGAAGGGCGACTTCCAAGTTCTTGTCCAGTTGGGGCCCAATATATTTGTGTATCGTCACCCGGCCACAGACCTTGCAAAAGTGCTCTCGCTCATAGAGGGGCTTGATGCGAAGGGCGATAAGAATTACATCGTCTTCGGGGTCAATATCTACAGTATTAAAAAGTAGAACTTTTAGGGCCTGATAAGCCTTCAATGGCTCGCTCCGCCCCACGATTCCCAACCCTTCGTCGAACCAAGTACGCCTCGCCTCCGCAGGTATATCTAGCCCATCGCGGACGGCGGAGAGGATAAGGGTGATGGCTTTCTCGATTGCCTTGCCTTTAGGAAAATCGAGGTTAATGTTATCAAGGTCATATACGATTTTGCCTAATTTCTGTATCAACTCCTCTGTTATCATTTCACCACCCTCATCAATTTCGCCCGAATCCCGGCGAAGAGGTTTCTGCGGTCTTTACGTAACCACATCGTGTTGCCGTGAAATGGGCAAACAGGGCCATCGGTGTCGAGAACAAGTCCGGAAAAGCATTCATAGCAGACGTAATTGAGTAATGCCGGGGCCCACCGTTCTTCTGTGTAAATCACTTCCTCTCCTTGTGGTGGGGTAGGGGGATAAACTTCACACTATAAATCTTATGCGACTTATGTAAAGCACTCTACCTATCCCTGGTCTTTCGTTCCCTATCCCAATAGGGGTTCTTGCAACGAGGGCACACCTTGGGCCTGATCTTCATCCGGGGGACCCAGGTATGCCCACATCGTAGACATCTGTATCCTTGAAGGCTGATTACTTCGGGGTTCTCTTGCTCAACCATACTATAAGTATTATACCACAAAGTAAACACTTGTCAAGGGTTTGAACCTTAAAGATTTGAGCCAGGGACGCGGAGGAAGAACGCCCCTGGCTCTATGCAGGAAGATGGTGGGATGGTTATTCGCTTTCGATGATGTCTGCGGTGAGGTATTCGATGTTCTGGTCAAATATGTCGTGGATCAGGTTGGCCCCTCCGCCCACCGCTAGGCCAGTAGCGATAACGCCTAGATAGTAGGGCAGGGCCACGCCCAGCATCGCAAAGAGGTCAATCCTTGCGGCCACGGACAGGATGAAACCGGGCAACGCGCCCACATAGAGCAGGTACGCTTTGTCCCAGCCCACCTTTTCGAACAGGGGAACGACGAAGTATTCGATGACTCGCTCCCCGAAGACCGCTATGAGAACCGCCGCTGCTAATGCCTCCATCTTTTCTCACCTCCTTTCGTCACAGGATTGCATATAGGGGACAGTATACCGGTCCTCCACTAGGCATCACCTCCTTTCTATAGAAATTCCCAATGTAGCGCTCCGCAGAGCAGCCAGTAGATAGCCACTAGAAAAACCAAAAGTGACAACGCGAGTATGATCTTACGCATCCAGTACCGCCTGCAACGTGGTTATCGCGGCCACCGCCCCGTTCCGCAAATCCCTGTACTTCTTCTCGTAGTTCACCTCCTCTTCTGCGTCCAAGGCGACTGCCCAGAACTCCTTGTACCAAGCGACAAAGGGCTCCCAATAGTCTTCGATGAATGGAGCCTCTAGCCGGTCTGCTTTTCCGCTGTACCAAAACAAGGCTCTGTATAGATCCTTGGCCTTGGTTATTTTGTCCTCGAAGATCGAGAACCCCTTTCTGATGTTCCACTCGGGGTCACAGGGGTTCTGCCCCTCTTCAAAGTGGAAGGGCATAATCTGCATCAACCCCGTCGCTCCCGAATCCGGGTTCACGATGTCTGGATCACCCCTACTTTCCCTCATAATGAGGCAAGCGATGGCTTTGGCGGGAGACACGGGAACGCCTTGGTAATCGGGTATTGGTACATGGTGTTCACTCGTTATCTTTCCGACCAATTGTTTCCACCGCGCTATTTCGGGGGGTACGTTCTTCCAACCGTCCATCGGTTCCTCCTTTGGCTCCCAATACGAAACCCCTTGTCCCCGCACATAGGGAGCCCACAGGTCTAGCATCTCCGGGTCCATCTTGAATGACTGCCAGCCCATACCGGGTACGGGCCCACAGTCAAAGGCGCAACCCCCTACGATGTACCAATCCTTCATCCACTCTGCATCCATCCACTTCCACTGTTCCATGTAATGACCAGCAAAGGTGAACTTCCGCCACCCTTCCTTTCCCCTTCCACAAACCCCTCCATCTATGCCACACTCAGAGATGATGAAGGGAAGCATAGGGAGATGGTTCTCCTTAAGGTAGTCGTAAACATGGCGGTATTTCAAACAATGCCAGTTTACGGCATCCCACATCCGAGGTGCACTATATTCATGCAGGTGCAGGAAGTCGCCTTCCTGCAATGCGGGTAGAAAATGAGAGAACCAATGCTCCGGCGGTGTCCCCACTGAGCAACCGCCGACAACGGAGAGTAGTCCCTCCCTGTGGAGTATCCGACTGCGTTCCGCCTCGAAGTCGCCATACCTCTTGAATATCTCCAAGCCCTCTGGCCCGCCCCCGTGATAGGCCAGGTCCCCATCCCACTCATTGTATCCTTCGGCTGCGTCATAGTGGCAGCCGTCTATATGCAACAACAAAAGATCGGTGAAGTCCCGGGCGTTCTTGATCGGGTCGTCTAGTGGCTGATGAGGCACCCATAACCGAGCCACCAAGAGAGTCTTGGGCTGTGCCCGTTTGACCTCGTTCACCATGATGTCGTTGTGATCGAGGCTCTTGATGACTGCCGCCCCTACGTTCTTGCAGTAGTCCAGAATTCTATTATTCCAACAATGTACATGGAGACCTAATTTGCTCATCTGCCCCCGTCATTTCTTGCTATTCATGGCTCCGTTGTCGCGAATCTCTTTGAGCAGGCTGATCATCTCGTTCATCTTGGCCTTGATGTCATCTCTGAGGTCACCGATATGGTTGGCCTGAGCCGCCATGAGTTTCTTGACAGAGTGCTCGCTCACGATCTTGCCCTTGACGAAAAGATAGACTACTGCCCCAAGCACGCCTACCGCTCCCAACTCGCTGAACACTTTGAGATAATCTAGGGTTGTCATACGCCCTCCTTCTAAAACTGTGGTATAGTAGAGACAAGGGAGGAAAGATGTATCCCATTCCTAGAATCGTAAAACTGCTTCTAGCCTTTCTGATGGCCTTCTTTCTTCTTCATCTTCCGGCCATCCCCACCAGCCAACCTGAAGTCCAGATAACCATAACAATCGTACCGGGCCCGTGACCCCTAACTCGTCTATCCCTTGAATGATGCCTCGGCTCTCTTTTCTTTCAATTGCCTTTCCTGTCCCCGTTCGAATTCTCTGCTATATTTCATCAACCGTTCCAGTTCTTCTAAATCCCCTTCTGGGATCAATCTCGCCCTTCCCTTCTCAACGTCGTACTGCATAGCCACCAGGAGGAAAGTCGTGTCCGATCCCCCTCCCACATCCCATCTGATATCGCTGCCCGCCACGCTGTCCACTTCCACCGCCCGGAAGTAGGGTATCTGTACCACGTAGCCCATCTCCAATTCGTAGGGCTGAATCCAGGCCCCGCCCTTGAAACGGTCTTGCACCGGGCCGAATATCTCGAACGAGGATTTGACCTGCGGATGGGCGTGCTCTTCTAAATATTGCCGCAAATATTCGACCGCGAGAATCGCATCCTCTCTCCCAAAGTTGATCGTCCTTTCTCTTTGAATTCCATATACGGTCTGGGCGGAAGAATCACCGGCTACGGGAGGTGTCGTATTCGCCACAATCCCCGTCGGCGTGATATGGGCGTAATACTTCTCCGTCCACCGTTCCACGCCGTCCTCGTCGATGTACTTGCCCCAAGCCTCGGTGACGAACTCCTTGTCGGTTTGCCCCTTGGCGGATAACCTGGAAGCATGGTGTGGAGGTACTATATAGCGTACTTTGGAACGGTCGGCCCGTTTCAGGTATAATCTGTTGCCCCCCGGCTCTACCCCCCAACCCAAGGTTCGGAAGTCCCAATCGCCGTAGGAAACCATACCTTTTAACGCTTTGTGGCAGGATTCATCCCTTTCATAGAAAAGAGGCCATATCGGAAGCGCTTGGAAGACCTCGAAGTTGTCGAATGTCAGATTAGCCATAGCCCCAGAACTTATCCCATGCTCGGTTTCGGTTTGGAACAGGGCATTGTTCGTCCCATATCGCCATATCCCGCCAACATAGCAATCTATCCTATCGCCCCGGAGTTTGACCATCAGGTTATAAGTATAGCCTTCTTGGATGCCTATATCGGACGACCAAACCGTATTCCATCCCGCCGCTTGGTAATAGCCAAGGAAAACCTGTCCGGTGTCCGGCCTCAACATCCATTGCCAGTAATTATTTATATCCTGGTAGCGAAAGACAATCGCTTCTGATTGTAGACCCGTAACAACGGTGGTGGTATCAACGCAGACGATTCCATCCACAATCCCCGCATTAATTATGGCAACCCCTCCAGCAGTAAAGCATCTGGCTTCATTGCCCTGAATGTCCCAATTGCCCACCGCCTCGTTCCACAGCCCTCTTTGCTTGTTTATATCTGGAGTATGCGCGGTAAGCAGCGTTCCAGGAGTATCCGTGAAAGTATCCCGCACAAAGAGCGATTCCTGCACCCTCTCTTCGTCAGCGGAGATGGATGTGGCGGCCTGGACTTGCCCGATGATGTCCTCGGCAACGTGAAAGACGGAGGGGGATTCGATGGCTTTGCTGAGGGGGCCGTTCTCGCCCCAGAGGCGGAGGTTGGTAATGATTGCTCTCTGTTGAGCAGTAAGAGCGGGGCTCCAAATTGCCCACGGATGGCGCAACCGGAACATTATCAATGGACGGGGAGTGTCCAGGGTCACGTCCTTTACCCCGCTAGCGTCCTGTGCAGGAAGTGCGCCACCGCCCCCCATCGTCCATTCCACGTTCTGCGCCCCGAAAGCCGCATCGGCAGAGATCAGTTCGAATATCCAGTTGGCCCCCTGCCCCGCATCCCACACCTTTGCATCATAGTCAAAACTCACCCGCTCGATGTTGTCATAGGGACACCAGTAGTAATAGGCACCCATATCAATATTATTACCGTAATCCTCATCCTTCCTCACGGCAATATAAACTCGGTTTTGGGCGTCCATTAGATACTTTTCTGGCGTATGGTTAGCCAAATCGGCATCGGTTATCGGCTTCCACCTTCCATACCTCGAATCACACCACAGTTTGCCCATCCCCTCATAGCCATAATCATCGAGATAGACGAAGCGGCCCAGGACTTTGACCGTGACGGTTTCCAGGTCACTTTCTATCTGGCGGATCTCCCCGGCGAAGCGTGGGGCCAAACCGTTCCGCAAGATTACATCGTTCCCATAAGCCACGTCGGGGTAATCAAGATCACCCGCCCTGTCCAATACGAATACCATCAACAGGTCTTCACCGCCATAGAAAGTTTTGGTAAAGCGGAGGTTGCGGAAGGGGGGGCGCCATTGTATCCCGTTCTGGTCGGTAATCTCGATAACCAAGGGCAACATCGGGCTACTCCAAGGGAGAAACAAATTGCGGAAGATATTTGAGCGTCACAAGCATGTGCTCGCCGTCGCCTTCATGGACATAACACCCCTTGTATTGAAAGGTGCCCGAGATCCAATGACCGATAGCGAAGATAAGACGGTTCTGCTCCTCCGGCTTAAGGGCCAGGGGTTCAGCCTGAATCGGCGGGTGCCACACGAAGGCATCGGCGTCGTTTCGTTTCATGGCCATGATGAAGTCGAAGGTGTCATCCCAGAGAGCGTCTTCATTAGTTGCAAGGAAGTATTCGCCCAGAGGAATCCTAAGCATTGACTCGTCTTCCGGTATGAGAAGCAGGAAATCAAATTCCACGATGTCATTGGCCGCCTTTTGGTAATCGACCCGCCAGTATAGCGTCGAGGGCAATTCATCGCCCCAGAACTGCCCCGTCACTTCGAAGACCCCGAAGTCCAGCCAATGCCAAACCTTGTCGATAAGCGGTTGCAACCACCTGCTTTGCTGGTAGGCTGCCGGGCCGTGTGTGAGCCTGAATTTGATATCGTCGTCGACCACATCGCCAACATACTCCGCATACAGAGCACCCAAGACCCGAAATCGCCCCTTCTGACAAGCCAAATTATAGCCCAGCGTCGTGTAGTCCCAGATGACATATCCATCATTTTGCACCCCGCCGTTCGATAAAACTTTGCAGCCAGAACGGTCGTTATCAACATGGTCGTCCGCCCATTGATATTGCGTCGTGGCATCCTCGGCCTCCAGGAAATGCACGAATTGGCAAGGCAGGCAAGGGTCCGTCCTCCTCGCCACCGTCAACTCCCCTTGGCCATAGGTATCAGAGAAAAGCGATTCCATCTCAATCCGCACCCTGCCGTCCACGTCGCCCCGCAGGTCGGCTATACCGAGATAATTGACGTGGCCGCAAGTGTTCTCTGGTGGAGACGGGCCGCATATCCCATCCAAATGGTTCCAAACCCACCCGCACCCCGTCCACTCCTCCGGGGCAAAACTGTGGCCGTTGTAGACGGAGGCTTCTATGACCATCATCTTGTCGATATAGGCCCAGCCCGTACAGCCATTGTTGGTGGCGCGAATCTCAGCATAGATACGCACGAATCCGGCTATATCGCCCGCCGCTGGCGTGAATGCTACGGCATATCTTGTAAAATCATCATTAGCGGCAAAATCGGAAAACGCATCCCAATCCCCAGAAACGCTACCAGTGACCCTAAGATGAATATACCCAAGAGAAACCGCTGGATTCTTAATCCAGACCAAAAAAATGTATTCTGTATCGGCTACAAGCCTACCTTGGATGTCTTGCCTTACTCCCTTTCGATCCCCATTATTGATAGCATTAACGGCTATTTTCAATGAATAACAACCTTGCAAGACTTCGGTGGATTCTCGGTTATTTGTGCCCGTACCCGCCGTGATAACGTGAACATTTATCCAACAATCCGGCTCCGAATCCACCGTCCCTGCGTGCCACTCCTCAAAGTCGGCGTTGGACAGGAGGTTCGGCCCTATCCTTATCCCTGGGTTCGGATGCCACTCTATGAAGTCGTCGGGGACGAGCGTGCCCCGTACCACCATCATGCCGTCTAAGAAAACACTACCGCTGCAACCATTGAACGAAGCGGAAATATATCCCTCAATTCGGAAAAACGTATCCAAAACATGTGGTATGAAGGTGACTGAATAGCGCGTAAAAGCAGGGTTCGCGGTTCCGACTCCAAAGGCCCCATGCCAGCCCGAAACACTACCCCTTGCGCCAACATTCAGGATTCCATTCGTGATGGCGGCGTTCCTAATCCAAACGATAAGGGTATAGGTTACTCCCGGTATTAGGTGGGGCAGAATATCTTGGCGAGCACCCTTGTAATCACCAGCGTTGATGCCATTGACATTGATCCTCCAAGAATATACACCCTGTTGAAAATAGCCCGCTGCGGATTCTCTAACATTTTGTCCTGAGCCGGCGGCAAAACTTTCGAAATCTGTCCACCCATCCGGTTCCACGTCTGTTACAGGCCCACCATAGGCAATTCCATCCCAGAATTCGAAGCCGCCGTTGAAGAGGTGGTTGAAGGTGCTGGGCCGCCAGTTCTCTTCGCAATAAAGGGTGAGCCTGAGTCCTTCCAAGCGATGCGCTTTTATCACCGCCCCCAAAACATCCCTGGCATCCAATTCGTCCACCACGCCGAAGAAGACGCTCTTGAAACTAACTTCGGAGGCCCCGTCCGATTTGATCTGCAACTCCCCCTTCGTGCCCATCGTCCCGCCATTGGAGAAGAACACGTCGGTCTCCACCAACGTCTCAATCAGGGCGTGCTCCTTGGCCTCCATGTCGGCATCGTCGGTTCCCTGGATGTTCAACTCCATAGTGATGACCGATAGGCCGTGCTTCAGGGCCAATGGCCTAACGCCCAGGGGCAAGCGGGGCAGGAGAGCCAGCACTTCCTTCCTGGTTAGAACCGTACTCAACTTGCGGGGAGGCCTACCTTGGGTGAAGAGGTAATTGCTGGTGGCCCCTGCGTCGAAATGGATATCGTTTTTACCGATGATTCTAAACACCTCTGTCAAAACAATGCCTCCTGTTTGTATATCTCTTGCGGCAATCTATTGCCCTTGCCGAAATTGAGACTCGCAGGAATAAAATGGACGTTTCCAAGCGTTGTGCCTCCGCCCTTGCTAATCGGCACAATATGGTCAAGATGCAATTCTTGGTTGGGATAAACGGCCCGCCCAATAGCGAGGATTCGTGCGGCTTCCTGGGCAGTAAGCGTATCAGGGAGTGTCTTCTTCCGTGCGCGTCGCCTCGATTTCTTAGCGGCTTTTGCCTCTGGATTTTCTTGTGCCCACCGCCTACTATTGATGGCCTCCCTCTCGCGGTTCTCCTCATAATATTGCCTGCGGGAAGCAGCCACCTTTTCTGGATTATCCGCCTTCCACTGCCTAGTTTTTGCGGCACGCTTCTCTCGGTTCTTCACGCGGTATCGCTTCAGGGTAGCAGCCGCCTTCGCGGGGTTCCGACGACTCCACCAAGTTTGATAGCAAGCACCACACATTCCACGCGCCTTAAGCGGTTTCTCCTCGCCGCACTCCATGCATATGATTAGTCTAGGCATCACAAACTGTACCTCGCTGCGTCGCGAAAGGCATCCTCGATCGCTTCATCTGGCCCCCAGGCCCCGTAAACCCCGCCCACGTTGATGATCGTATCGCCCCCGCCGGCCCCAGCGACGGTCACCGGACTCATAGTGTAGGGCTGGAGCATCATCTGGGTGTTGAGTTGGCTGAACGCGTCGGCGATGCCCCGGATGCTGATTTCCAACGGTGAAGCACTACCCCCTATGAGCCACGAAGGTATCCGATCGCCCAGGGTTTGGAACCAGCCGATGACTTCCCGGATTTTATCGATCAACCAACCAATGACATCTACAACACCGCTTATACCAGCCCCCACCGTATCCCAGACAATGACCAACCCCTCTAGGAAGGCCTTAAGCCCCTGGACAGCCGCAGAGCCCATGAAGCGCACGATGGCCTCGCGAATCCCCTCCGTGCGCTCCCAGAAACATCTCAGGGCTGGCACCAGGGTCTCTGTGACGAAGGTACTGATGGCTTTGAGCACCGCTTGGAAGCGGGGAGCCATTTCATCGGCGAACTCCCTGAAGATGGGGCCGAGGTTGTCCGCGAGCCATTCAAAGAGCCGTTGAATGGCGGGTACGAGCGTATCCATCACCCAAGCCCCCACCTTCTTTGCCCATTCCCCGAATTTCCCGATCACCCCTATCACCGTTTGAATCGGCCCCGGCAAATCGCCGATCACCTTTTCCCCGCTGGTGAGGCCGCTTATGAAATCCGCGACCTTTTGGATGATCGGCGCGAGGAAGTCCAGTAATTTCTTGAGGATCGGCAAAAGTGCCTGCCCGATCGTCATTTTGAGATTGGATATGGTAGCACTCATCTGGCCCATCGTGACCGCGCTTGTGCCGGAAATGTCGCCCACCTTCTCCATGGCCACGGCACCTTGCTCCATGACCGCGATCTTGAAAGCCTCCTCGCGGCTCATGTCTTCCGTGGCCGCCATGAGTTCCAAGATGCGTTCCCGAACCTTGGCCGAAGAGATACCGAAGGAGTCCAGCCGGGGGATCGACTGGTTTGCCATCATTAAGGCGAAATTTTCCATAGATACCGTAGCATCTTCGCCCATCGCCATGCCCAAGGTCACGGCCATTTCAGAAAGTTTGGCCGCTTCGTCTTCCGTCTCTGCCAAGCCCATAGCCAACATTTTATTGGCCGCTTGCATGAGATCCGCGTCGCTGACGATGCCCATTGTGGCAGGGCGGAGTTTCTTGAGCATGGCATCGGCGGTCGATCCTATGGAGGCCGAGAGGTTGTCGAAGGTTACGCGCGTAGGTTCCAGTTTGGCCGCATCCAAGGCCAATTTGGTGGCCCCCATCGCAATGCCGGCAAGTGCCGCCACGCCCGCCGCCCCTGCTATGGCTGCGACCTTCCCAAGTTTTTGTAGGCTGCCGCCAACCTTGCCCAAGGTGGCACTTGCTTGGTCCTTCGCGGTTACTATAATTGCTACTTCAGGCATTTGTTTATCCCTTTAGCCTGATATTCTCGATCTTCTGTCTTAGTGCGCTATATTCCGTCTGGCGGATGACCCAAATAAGAGGGGCTTCTTTCTTGAGTTCCCAAGGAGGCTTGTGCCATAATTGCCCCAACACTAGATAAATGACCCACCAAGGCGGAGACACGCCCTCCGCGCCATCAAGCCATGCTATGAGGGCGTGTCGTTCTCTTTTGGGATTGTATCCTTAATGGCCTCCCCTATCGTGTCTATGTGCTTCCAGAGTTTGGCCAATGGTATTTTGCCTATCTGCTTCGCACTCTTATTCTTCACCAATCGACCCAAGAGTTCACGAAGTTCACTGGCTTTGGCTAGGCTTTTCGACCCCTCTTCCAAAAGGATGAGGTCGTCGAGTGTCACTTCGTCAATATCGATCTCCCAGGTTTCCTTCTTGGCCTTCCTGGCTTTTTTGGCCTTCTTAGTCATCCTACCCTCCTGTGTAGGCGGTTATCATTCCGTTTCTTTGCGCTTTGGGGGCTTGACAGGCTTGGCGACGCCCCTTTCAATGAGTTCTTCCGCCATCTTTGGGGAAACTTCCAAGACTTCCCCAGGATGCCTGACGGCTCCCCCATGCACGAAGCACTCAACTACTTCGATTTTCATGCTGTCCTCCTATGGCAAGGCGGCTATAGCGTTGTTCACCTCGATTGACCACTCGTTGAAACCCCCGTCACAGGGGCCAACGTCATACACGCTTCGGGCCACGAACTTCACGATGTCGTTGCCATCCCGCTCTTCCAGCGTTTCGAAGGATTCGTACATCAGCACCATCTTGATCTCGGTCGAATAGGTCGCCGGGGCACCACCGGTTGGGCCACCCGTAGCAACCAATTCCATGTAACGCGGCACGCTGGGCGTGGCCGCAAAGTGGCTTGCCGCCCAAATCGCATGTTCCGCTTTGCTCCAAGCGCTATCCCATTCGACGGTGGCTTCAAAAGTCAAGTGCCGGGAAGCCAGCCCCATGATCGAATACCAATGTATCCCGTCCTGGAAGAACTTGGGGTGGAAGCCGGGGATCGTTAATCTCCAATCAATGAGTTTGCCCGGTATTTTCGTGGCGGAGCCAAATTGACAGTTTGGATGTGTGTTGAGTACCGTCAACTGCCCCAGGATGGTATTGAGTGGCGTTGGGTAGGCGATGTCTTCGAGGGAATCTTCGTCCATATCCCTGCCCACGATGTCGGCCTCCAGGTTCCAAGGCCCCTTGAACGCCGCGCTTATCATCAACTGCCTGGCGAAGCAGGCGTTGGCAATCCACGCTCCGGCATTGTCCCCGTATATGATACTAGCCACGTATGGATAATCGGCGGCTGTCAACATCGGCGTGAACGTCCAAACCCCGGCTGCGGAATTCAAGACCCCAACTGCCCCCATCGCCAAGTACCAGGGGAATTGCTGGTAGGTCAAACCCTCATCGCCCATGGCGATGGGCAGTTCGGCCATCACCCAAGGGTCGTAATACCTGCCCATGATGTGGTCGGACATCAAGCCCGTCGCCTCAGTAGGAAAGACCCTGTTGACGACTTTCTTCATCCCGCAAGTACCCACGATCCGGGCAATGGGCGTCTGAGCGGCATCCCAGGTGGCCGTGGGGGGTTGCGTCGTGCAAAACTTTATCTGTATCTCCCGTAGGTCTCTCACTCCCCATATAGTCATCTTTTCACCTCCTTTCTGTTATAGGTTGACCGTTATATCGTCCAACATCTCTTTAATCCACATATAAAGAATTACGCCTATCGTCACCGGGTGGCCTTCCTTGAAGCGCAATACCATTGGCGGCGAACACGCTGGTTCCCTAAAGCCGCTAACGTCACATGTCCCGCTTATCGAGAGGTTGTTCGCGTAAAGCGTTTGATAAGCCTCGATGACCGGCAGGGTCAATGCCACCGCTTCCTGCAAGACCCCTCTGGGGAAATGGACTTCGATGTTGACATCGTAAATGTTGTAACGTCCCATTAAGCGAGAAGCCGACAATTGAGGTATTCCGTCCAAATACCGCACGGCGACTGGTAGGTTGTGAACATCCAACGCTTCCGGCGGCGTGTCATAGGCGTGATTGATGCCCAGGGCCGCTCGGTTCGCGGTCTCCAAGGTGGCCATAGCCGTGAGGATCGCCGGTATACTCATCCTAGAAGTCTCTTGAGCGCCTTAGAGATACCTTCCTCGAACATCTTGACTACCTTATCCTTGTATCTCTTTAAGGCAGGCCGTAAGTAGGGCTTGCCTGGTTGGAACCGTGTGCCATATTCCTGAAACGATGCGTATTCCACATTGCTGCCGACTTTCCCAATGATCTCTGAGCCGGGACCCCGAACTATCTCTGAGCCGATGCTCGTCATCAGCCGGCTGGTATCTACCGGAGCCAGTTGTTTGGCTTCCGTTTCTAGCAAAGCCATCCCTGGTCCAAGCGATTGTCTGGCTATCTTTTGCCATTCCTTCGGAAACTTCTGGAGTGCTTTTTGTAACTCCTCCAGCCCTTCAACCTTCAAGGTGATCCCTGGTTCAACCAATAGCCACCCTCCGTTCAGTTACCCGCAATATCTCCTGCACGTCGGGGTCTAATGCTTTCGTATAGGTCAACTGGCCCAACTCCACGATGGCCCCCGTGTCCTGGTACATCTGCTGCGCCCGCTTGACCCAGCGGGCGACGGTGATGATGCAGGCTTCCTTGATTTTCTGGGGCGGGGTGCTATACCCCCCGAACCTCCCGACTATTTCCAAGCGTCTCTGGCCCGTAGGGAACGATCTACTAGCCCCTTCCTTGACGATGATCTTGTTGAACCAGTCCGTACCATAAACGCCGTAAGGCCAGACCTCGAAATCGGTGCCCCGGAACCATTGCGTGTCAACAGCCCCATTGCCGGTTGTATCCAACCAAAGAGTAGTAATAGTTAGGCAGCGGGGGATCCACATCTCCGTCCCCGCTTCCGTGTCGAAGCGGCGGGTTTGATCAGCGAGGTCGGCGGCGGCGAAGTAGCAATGGGGCCAACCAAGTTCATTGTCTATCAGGCGAGAGGCGGAAGCGATGAGGTCATCCAACACGGCATCCAACGCCGTCCCACTCGTCCATTGCACCCCCATCCTTCCCTTGATATCCCCGCTCGTGCAGTAGAGGCAGGTGGGCCTGTCATCCACTATAAAATCATCGAATCTGGCATCGGAATTGGAAGGAGCAAGAATTCCCGCTTCGGTTTCGGTTTGTAGGCTTTCGCTCGTATGGGTGAGGTAGAGTACGTCATCGATGTAGACTTCGATGAAGTCGCCCTGGCACAAGACCTTTATCTCGTACCAGGTGGCTTCGTCCTGGGCGAAAGCGGCCTGAGCCCGGAGAACCGCAAGGGGCCCGGGGGTCATCTCGTACAGGTTCGCCACTTGCCCGCTGTCGTCGAGTCCGGCGTACCAATACTCGTCGGCGTCCTTCAAGCGGAAGATGAGATATGCCTTGCCGGTGGCTAAGCCCACCATGAGATTGACTTTGAACCGCCCATCATAGATACCGCTATCGACGGTGGCCCTCGCTTGGACGACAGCGGTAGCCTTGGCCTCGTTGCTGAGTATGTCCCAAACCCCGGCAACCGCGATCCAGCCCCCGCCGACCAAATCGATGTCCAAGACATGGTTGGGGAGCAACACCGCATTGGTATCGGTGAAGGTGTCGTATATGCGCCTCATCTATTTGCTCCTTTAGGGACAACCCCCGCAGTCGCCACTCTTGGCCTTCTGCTTATAAACCTGCTGGGCGTATTCGACGGTCGTCTCGAAGGGCTGGGCATCGATGACCTCTGCAATGCCCCGCCGAACCAGGATGTCGGCTTGCTCAATGGAAACGTCTATTATCTCTCCGGGATATATAATCACCCGCCCTTTGCCCACGAAACGGTCAACCACTCGCACCTTCACTCTTGTCCTCGCTCGGCCTAAGAGCCTTGTCTTCGGTGGGCCCCTTGCGCTTGCGGGATTCGATGGGCTTTGCCATCCCTTCCCGGATGAGTCTTTCCGCCATCTCCCAGGGAACATCGATGATCTCCCCGGGGCGCCCGACGACACCCCTCTCCGCGAAGTGCACAATCACTTTGACTTTCATGCTTCCTGCTTATCCCCCAAGCCATGAAGTTGTCTATAAGCACGATCCCGCACTTCACTACTCGGAATTTTGAACGAACCGGGCGAACCAGCCGCATCAACGCCCGTGAGCCACTTGTCATCTTTCGGGAGTGGTTCCCAATCCGCCAGCAGTTCGTGGCGATACAACCCCCTGGCCTCGCCATCGGGCCAAATAATGCGATGGACCGGATCCACCGCGATATGCCCGCATACCAACCCCAGGTCGCACTTCTGGACGAAGCCCAGCCTTTGGCAATCCAGCGCCAAATGCCAATCACAGCAACCGAACTCGCCAGGCTTCCATTTGAAATCCACGGCTTCCAAAACATGCCTGTGAATGAGCGTGCATCCGTTCCCGACGCCCTCCACGTCTATGACCTGCCCCCACTTTTCGCGGGCCAATTCCGGGCTATTGCTGAGCGTTTCACCCCTGTCCGCCCTGAGCACGGGATAGGCGTTCCACCAGGGATAGCCGATCCGCCAGACGTAGAGCCCGTAAACCACGTCGGCGTCTATGCTCGTCAACCGCTTCAATGCGTCCCGGGGCACGATGATGTCGCTTTCGACGGTCAACAACGCATCGTAATCCCCGCAGAGCATGGCTCGGCGAATGTCGTTGTATTTCCTGACCACATTATCATAAGGTTTCTCATCGTAGTCTCCGCCGATCATCTGGATGTAATCGACCTGCCCATCCCAGTCCGTTGCGTACCAGGACAGCCACGCCCGCTTGTAGAGTTCGCCGCGCATGACCGGCGTTGCGACGAGTATCCGCACTAGGTCTTCCTCCTCATGCCAGGCATCTCTTTCTAACCAACCGACTAAACCGATCGACAATCATCACCGTACCCAAGATAAGCAAGATAATAGCAAGCGTCTCCTGCCTCCTGAAAAGCCGAATGGCCATCGTTAGTTGAAGCCCCAACCCGCCGGCCCCGACCAGGCCGAGCACGGTGCCCACGCGGATGTTGTATTCGAAGAAATACAGGATGTAACTGATGAACAATGGCCAAACCGCCGGGAGAAGGCCGTAAACCATAACCCTCAATTCGTCGGCGCCATCCACCCGCATGGCATCCAGAGACTCTCGGACTTCCGGTTCGATCGCCTCGATAGATTCGGAAAAGAATTTGCCGAGGGTTCCGATGCAATGGCACGTCAAGGCGAATACCCCGGCCAGTGGTCCCAAGCCCACCATCGCCACGAAAAGTATCGCCCACAGGAGCGTCGGGATCACCCGCAAGACATTGATTACCGCCCGTGTCATCGAGTAGAGCCCCAGGTTCGGGGAGGTGTTCCTGGCCGCCAAGAACGAAGATGGCACGGCCACCACCGTTGACAGCACAATTGCCACAATGGCCATCTGCATCGTCTCGCGCATCGGAACTATGAGGGACGGGAGGACCGTGAAATCGGGCGGAAACATGGCCGCCAAGTAATCGAGAATGTAGGGCATCCCCACAATCACGCGGGGAAAATCATACATTGTCCCACTCATGGCCCACATGAAGACAAGCCCAAGAACAGCCATCGTAATCCACCGTTTTTCCATTAGTCGGTTATCCCCAGCACTTCTTGGATTTCTCGGATGGCGTCATAGTCGCTGTCCTTGACTTCGACGTATCCGATTTCACCAATGCCCGTCTGCTCCACGATTTCCCTCGGAGCCGCAAGGAAGGCACTTCGCACGCGTTCTTTCAATTCGGCATCCATTGACTTCCGAACCACAACGGGCGCGTTGAATATCGGGTCGGATTGCCAAAAGATTACGAATTCCCCTTCCCCGATGACCCCTTCCTCAAGGGCGATATAGTAACGGTTGTCGGCGATGGCCCCCGCGTCCACGGTGCCGTTCTTGACAGCCTCTATCGTTGCGCTATGGCTTCCGGCAAAGAAAACCTCTCCTAGTTCAATTTCTTCCCTCGCTATGTAGGTCGCCGGCACAAGGTAGCCCGAAGTCGAGCCAACGTCGACGTACGCGAACGACTTGCCATTGAGGTCAACTATGTCCCGATCTGCCCGTACCACAATCAACGAATGGTAACTAGGTTTGCCGGTTTTCTTCTTAATGGCGACGGCAATCGCCTCGATATCGGCTTCCTTGGTGGCAAGGGCATAGCCAGACGGCCCGATGCGGGCGATGTCGGTGTGTCCGTATTTCAGCGCCTCAACGACGGCGGTGTAGTCGGACACGATGAGCAACTTCACTTCGCTTCCCAACTCCTTGCCCAGATAGTCGATCAGGGGGCCGAATTGCTCGCGAGATAGCGCGGCTTCCTCTGCCGGAATGATGGCCATGGTCAACGGCTTGCTCGGAGATCGACAAGCCCCGAGAATCGCGGCGGAGAGGACAAGCGCCAAAAGCAACCAGTTTTTCACAACATACCTCCTTGATTTTCTCGCTTGAAATGCGTGGCGTCCTTGGGACAACTACAATTTCCACCCCCCTTCTCTTGACTTCCTCAAGGCATTCTCGCTGTTCCCGATGGAAACCATAGAGCGTTCCGACAACCCGTATGTCCACGCCATGTTTATCCAGCCACGAGATATCCTTGAAGCCTTTGGCCGGCACAACAAGATCCACGCAGCGAAGCGCCTCCACGATCCGCCACCGTTCCTTGAACGGCATCACCGGGCCTGCTTTGTAAGATGCCACGAATTGATCGGTGGCCACCCCCACAATCAAGGTGTCGCCCAATTCCTTGGCCCGTTTAAGAACGTTCAGATGGCCAATGTGAAATAGGTCCCAGCAACCAGAGATGTAGACTGCTTTCGTTTCGGTATCCTCCAATCCGGCCCATATCGCCATACAAAATAGGGCTCTATCGGGGCCGGCACCGGGTAATCCCGGCCTTTATGGTTGATCGTTCCCAAGTTCGTGTAAAATCTAGCCCCGGCACCATCCTGACGGACCCTGAAAACGTCGAGCAAAAGTGAATCCCGCCACCAATGGCGGTTGTAATGCGGGGGGCCCTCCGTCTTGTATCCCAACTCGCACAAGCCCCCCACTAATTCGGCGAACTGCTCGCCGTTGCACATCACCCCGACGTCGATGTCGTTGTCCCAGGGTATGTAGTCGCCCCCGCGGTAGAAACCGAGGCACGCCCCCCAACCGACAAAGTATTTCACGCCCAGGCGTTTGCACAGGTCGTCGAACTCCCTTAGCATCCGGTCTGCCGCATCCTTGCGTCCGCTTGGACGATCGCGCGGGATACCATGCCACATCCACTCTTTGGCCATTTGACACGATCCACCGGGGGCGGAGGCGATCTGCTCCGCCCCCATCTTATGCTCTTTTACGCAACCACTTGGTCCGCGTAGGTCTGCGGGCACGGCTCATAACTCGCCACGCTCCTGATGGCCTCAATGGCCAGCATCCACTCATCGCCACTGGAAACGATGATCTCCAGTTGCAGGTAGCGGAAGAGGTTATCCACGTCCATCTCTTCCACGTCGACCTCGATCAGCCACTTGCGGTTCATCTTGTAGAAATAGTAACCGCTGTAACTGTAATCTCCGCCTGACCCATCGTCCGCGATGAATTTGGAGCCGGCCAAGCCCGCTAATACCTTAGCACTGGCGGCCTGGGTATAGGTTGCCACGGGGGTGGTCGACTGTAAGACCGTGATAGCCAGCGTCGAACCTGCATCAAGGGCCGCCCCGCCCAGGATGTCGAAGAGGCATTTCTCGTATCCCTGCATGTCCACCGTGGGCGTGTAATATGTGCCCGCTACCAAGTTTATCGGCGGGAGCAAGCATGGGCCTGCCTCGGGAGCGGGACCGTCCGTCTCCACTGTATCGTAATCGGCGGTGTAGCGGTCGCGTTCGGTCATCTTTCGTTCTGTTCCCACTTGTTCACCTCCTTTACATTAGGGTATAGGGGAGGGGATTTGGAACCCCTCCCCGTTAAGATCACGTAGGCGTTATGTCCTCGCTCAGCGACACGAACGGGCTGATGCTCGTGGTGCCGTCCGGCATCAACCTGATGGGAGCCGTCAACCACGGCTTGCCGTCCACCCTCGCGGATAGACGGAAAACCGTCTGGTTCTCCACGAACTTGTAATGGATGCTGGAGTCGATGGTTGGCTGCTCACGGTCGCCGATCAGGTAGTAGGAGAAGTCGCAGAGGTTGATGTCCCCCTTGGTGCCGAGGTTCGGGACCTTCTCCGTGAAGATGAGCGGATAGCCCATCAACTTCTCCGGTATGCCGTCCCGCATATTGGGCACCCACATATTGTGCCCAGTCGCATCTTGCATGGCCATGAGTTGCTCCATCGTGCAGATATGAGCGACCCATACACCGTTGGCACCCGGTTGGAACGCATGCAACATCCTCTTGATGTCGTCCCAGTCGATGCAGTTAGCCGTGTCCCTGGTCGGCTGGATGGTCGCACCCGCGCTAATGACTCCCTGCGGCTGGCCCACGCCGTTGCCGTTGAGGTAATGCCAATCCTCGTAGCCAGCGGCACACTTGCCGAACTGGGTGCGGATTAGCGTCTCTAGCGAGATGGCGCTATCGGCGATCAGCCTATTGGTAACCGGCAGATAGCCGGAATACTCATGGACAATGAGGTCGATGAGTTTGAAGTCCATGTCCGTGAGCGTCTTGGGTGCGCCTTCCTCCGTCCAGAAGAATCTCAGCCCTCCGAAGAAGGCCGAGAGCGGCGCTGCGGGTAGGATGGTCTGGTCGAGGCTCGGCATCTGGAGTTGCGTCACAGTCATCGGTAATACGGTCGCGCGAGGCCGCACGATACTGGCCTCGTATGCCTTCTGGAAGAGTTCCGGCTTGTACTCGATCGGGACGAGGAACCCCCCGGCTGCGCCCACGGCTTCCTGGAGCAACTTTGTCTGCCAGTCGTCCGAGAGAAGCCCCTTGGCCTCCACCTCTGCCCTGAGAGCCGGATCGCCCATGGCGGCTACGGCGACGCCAAATTCGCTAAGGGAGCCCCACTTGGACTCTGGGGGCGTATCACCATTGCCCTCTGGCGGCGCGGCAGTGAGAGAACCAATGCCCTCGGTCAGGAACGCCGCTTGCTCCGCGGCCTTCTTGACCAGGTTGGCCTGGTCCATCAACTTCCCGGCCTCGGCAATGTGAGCCTCGGCCTCCGCCATCTTCTCATAGGGCTCGTCGCCCTTCTGGATGGCAGCAAAGAGGGCAAGCCCCTTTTCGTTCTCCGCCAGTGCCTGTTCGTACCTTTCTTTGTGTTCCACTCTGTTTCACCTCCTTTCAAGGTGTAATGCGGTCGTAGTCCTCGTCCTCTTGGAGACCCAAGCCTCCAAGTTGACCGCAAGTGAGTGGAACACCAGGCCCGGCTCGGCTTGCCCTTGGATATTTTGACCAAAATAGGCTGTTAAGGTTTTTCTATTTTTTGCTCCTCTATCTCGCCCATTATTAAAGCATCCAATTCCTTTCCCCAGGCTTCTAAATGGGCCGCCATCAATTCTCTTAGATATTGCTCTACTATCTCTATTGCTGTCTTCTCTTCCACGTTTCCCCCTAAAGTGCTGCTAGTCTCTTTGCTTCTTGAACTAGATCATCGATGAGTTCCTTAGGTTGTCCTGGCGGTAAAAGCCAACCACCAGTATCTTTACCTTCGTCATCAACGTCCGTAATGATGTTTGTCCATATCCCAAAAGGACCGAGTTCAAGTTTGACATCCCCTGGTCTTGCCATTCTTCCCCCTAAATTGCTTCTATCCCTTGCCTTTGAATCCTCGCCCGCTGTATACGGGCCTCTAAATCGGCCGCTTCGAAGTCGAATAGGAAGATGGCCTTGTCGCTTTCCTTCTCGTGATGCTCTTTGACCCAGGCCACCGCCTTCTTGACTGTCCAGGTCTTTTCCTTCTCGAAGATATACTTGGTATTCACTTTACACACGCCGCAAAAAACGGCTTGGATGCCTTCGTCTTCGCTGAGCATGATAGTCCTCAGGCGGTGATCGTCGCCTTCGTGTTTCCCGGCCTCGCCCGGGGCGGGAACATGAATGAAATCGTCGGTTTCCTCAACCTTCTCTTCCCATGCCGCCTTCACATCCACAACGATGGCTCCTTCTTGCATGGCCAGGGGGACAAGGGAAATATCGTAAAGTTTATATTCCTTGATGTGGCGCACGTTGCCGAATTTTTCGTGCTCCTCCCGTTCCTCCTTGACAGTATCGAAGCCTATCGAGAGTTCATCGAGGACACCATCCCTCATTAACACCAAGTCATCTTCGCCCCTCGTGGTCTTGCTAATATAACCATGCACATAAAGCCCACCCGTAGCATCAGGGGCGCGTTCCAAGACCTTCGGCGGCAGTTTGCTTCTGGGGACCTCCCTTAATTCGATTGGCTTCCCCGTCGGCTCGTTCCAATTGTGTATATGATAGATTTTGACACGATGACCCGCTTCGGCGAGCGTCTTCTTGCCCGCTCCCTTGTCGATAATGTCCTTGCCGTCGAAGTGGCCATACACGGCCGCATAGCCTTTGAAAGTGCGCTCTTCCATATCAACGCCCTTTTCTTCAAGGACGAACGGGAAGGATTTGCGTTCCTTCGGTTCCCATCTCTCGGTCATAAGTTCACCTCCTTACTCGAAATAGGCCAACACTCCGCATCGGCATTGGGGATGAAGAGAACCCGCATAAACGTCCTGGTAATCAATGCGCATTACCCGTGTCTTGCCTTGCTCATCCGTTATGGATAGGTCATCGCCCATTCCCAAGAAATTGCTCCTTATGCTGATGATCTTCCCGTGCATCGCATCACACCACCCGCATTGCCGGCCATCTTTGGTTGTATACCATTCCTTCTTCTCTATCCCCGCTTGCGCCCAGGCTTCCACCGCTCCGTGATTGGAACTTCTTATCGTCTCGGTCCTGGCGATAGATTCCGCTCGATTCTTTTCGAACCCGTCCCACAATTCCATGATGCCATTCCTTGTCGTGGGCACAGACCAACCTTCGGATTGCGCCTGCATGATGAGGGCTTTCAGTTTTTCGTCACTATTCTCGAATAGCCCCTGCGCGAATTTCATCGTGTACTTCTGCAAGAACTCCTGAACTTCCGGCCTGGCAATGTCGAAGGAAATCCCATAAGCAGCCAAGATGTTCTCGCCTTGAGCAGCCACTAGCCCTGCGAAGAGGGGCTGAAATTCATCCACCCATTCGTCCTTGCTCCCAGCCAAGTAAGCCGCCGCAAACATCAAGAAAGTGTTGAATGGTGCCCCCTTCGTGGAAGCCTTCCCTTCCTTCCTCAATATCTTCAACAGGGCTTCCTTCTCTGCCTTGAATAGTCCCCGGGCGGTTTTCTTGAAGATGCTTTCGTATGATCGGGCCACTAGATCAACCGCTTTGGCCCACCGCTCCTTGGCCTCTTCGGGGACTTGGGCACTCTTCAATTCAAAGCCCTTCACCCCAGGGGCCGTTGGCTTTTCCTCGGCGGACACAGGCAATAGCATCATTGGCTGCAAAAAGATGTCGCCCCCGGGTACGGGTTTTTTGCCGATTTCTTCAAGAGCCATATTACGGGTAATCATGGCCGCGCCGAACGCCTGGGTGGCCCTGGCCCAGGCGGCATCCTTATCCTCCTGGAGCGCCTTGACTTGCGAAAAGTCCCATATCACCCGTATGTCCTTGCCGAACTCCGGGACCAATTGCAAGTTGAGCGTATCGGCGTGCTTCTTGTAGATCGGCATGAGCGTTTCCAACCAGAAGGATTTGCGGGCCTCGGCGTAGTTGGCGTATGTCGTCGCGATCGATCCTGCATAACTCCCAACCAAGATCGGGGGCACCTGAAAGACCTCGCATATCCGCGTCTCGGTGATCATCCGCAACTGCGGGAAATCCATGTCGCTCATCGACTTGCCCATCTCGATCCACTCGGAATCGTCGCCCAATATCATCGGGTCGAACCATCTGGCCTGCCCAGTGACAACTCCGTACAACTGTTGAAGACGCTGCTTCGCTTCTTTCCGCATGGCCTCATCAACGAATCCACCAATCTTCAGTATCCCGAACGGCACGGCGGCGTTCCTGAAGAACGCTTGGACGAAATCGGTGGCGAAGTTGTCGGTGTCCCCCGCCCTGGCTGCCGCGGCTAATGGGGGGAAGCCCCAAAGTTCATCCCTGGGATGAGGGTGCTTGAAGTGGATGACTTTTTCGGGCACGAAGTTCACCAAGCCCCCTGCCGGCGGTTGCCATTTGTAAAACTCAATCTTTTTCCTCGTGCGCTCTCCGGTCTTGACCTCCATGGCCTTGATCTTCACATAATCGGGCCGCATGAGCCAAAGGCCCACTGTTAAACCGGCCTTGCTCGGCTCCTTCTCAAAAAGGCAATTGCCAGCCAACGATTGATAGAGGATCACGTGAAACCAAAATTCGTAGGCCGACATTAACGGGTTGGGGCTATCCAAAAGCCTTTGTAGACGGCTTTGGGGCCACGGCCCCCATTCCCCCTTGCGGTTCCGCTTCTCCACGATGCACTTGGCCTCGGAAGCCGATGATGCCAACTCATTGATGCAAGCAAAGATCAGGGCGTTCTTTTCGTACCCGTCTTTGGAAAGCGTGGCGAAATCCACCTTGGGAGTGCTGGTGGATGGCCCCCATCCCACGGGGAGGCCCGTCACCGCCTTCTTCTCACCCACCAGTTGCCTTCGCATCTCTTTGATGATGTCGGCTATCACCCTATCTCCAATTCCAAGTTGTTCGATACAAAGTTGTAAGCAGCCTTGTAAATGACTTCGCCGGGCAAAAACGGTATCATGGCTTGGCAAAGCCAAAGGAATATCTTGATCTTCCAAAGCCCCTTGACTTTAAAGGTGATCGTGATATCTTTTTTCACCATTTCCTACGCCTCAAGCCTCTCGAATCTGAATCCGCAGTTGGATAACCCCGCCATATCTTCTGGTCTTAATGGGAACTTGCGGCAAAGTTCTGGCCATTCCTTCTCCTTAAATACCTTGCATCGCTTGGTTTCGGGATTGAACGATTGACACGGCTCCTTGCGCTCAGTAATATCGAAAGGTCCCCACCATCGCCATTTATTGGGATCATCCCAATCTTCTACGACCCAGCCTTCTTTCTTTGTTAAGTCCGCATACTTTCCGTCCGTGGCCTCTTTGGGGGATTCGGCCATTAGACAACCATAGGCAAGCCGCTCACAGCATTCCCCGCAACCAAGGCATTCGCCAAGCCGTTCGTAGCCCACTATCTCGC
>Ga0209978_10000033_pt1 | contig 43067 bp, 44 predicted proteins | sample BentaG_FD_182805 | JGI IMG/M metagenome (GOLD analysis project Ga0209978, IMG submission 182805) | Deep subsurface microbial communities from South Atlantic Ocean to uncover new lineages of life (NeLLi) - Benguela_00093 metaG (SPAdes)... | ecosystem: Environmental > Aquatic > Marine > Oceanic >... | reverse complement strand
TTGGCTAAAGCAGGTTTTACTCAACAAGTATCTTCCAAAAATATGGCTACTCATTTTAAGGTCTTCATAGAATCAATGGCAGATCCCCGCGTTGAAGAACGCACAAGGAAAATAAGAATGGATCAAGGCATAGATATGACGAGGTTCCTTGCAATATTAGGTCCACAAACAATCCAATTAACTATAAGATACAAAAACAGACCGCTTACCAGTTACATCATGAAAACCACAAGAAACACCGTAGAATATATAAAAATCATACCTGAAAAACAAGACAAAGCAACAATAAATCTTAACCTCAATTTCGATTTCAATCAATTGAGGGGTAACAGCAATTATCCCTTCAAACTGATGAAAGATTCTGTTCAGAATTATATGTATCACATCTTTAAACCATCAACGGTCGATGATTGGCGCGAGAAGTTGAATATGATTAAGTTCACCCTCGCTATCTGCGTAGAAATCATTTCAACTATAAGGCCTAAAATCTTTCAAAGACTGCCGTTTTAAGGTAGTTCCATCTGCCAATCTCTATTGCTCACACAGCCAGTTTCTCAATGATGCGCGCGCGCAAAACGCTGAATCGTCATGAAAAAAAGCAATCAGTTTGAGGTTAATGGATTCGCTCGCTATACTTGGCGGGCCCGTGGGGATTTGAACCCCAGATCTCCGGCTTTCACCCATTTTATTAGACCGGAGGCTTACACATCACTGCTAGTGGTTCGGTGCCTTTATCCTGACTGGGCTACGGGCCCGCACTACAGAAGTCATATTTATGGAGATAAAGCTATTATGTTGTTTTAGGCTTCGATCAGTTCTTCGTTCAGCCACCACGCTTTCTTTTTTCCCCTTTTCTCTCCTGCATAGTATTGCACTATTGGTTTTCCAAGTTGTTTATTAGATGATTTCTGAATTTTTCGCAATCTGTTGAGGATGAGCCACCGGTTTGTTTTCAAATGTTCGGCTAGTTCTGGGGTTGTTGCACCTTTGTAGCGCAGCAAGTAGTCTATAATTTTATGGTCTGTTTCGTCGATGCAGAAGGTGTGGGGGTTGATTTTTCCCCGCTCATACGTAAGTATTTCAAGCTTCGCAAGATATTTTTTTATTTCGGAAAATTCCGCTTCTAGCTTACCAACTCGTTTTTCAAGGCCCAAAATTTTGTCTGGTCTCGGAACTGTTTGAAGTTTTTCTATAATAGCTTCTCGAATGAAGGCGCTTCTTTTGCCCTCAGATACCCGTAGAACGAATTCTTTGTAGACTTCTTCAGGGATCTTTGCAGAGACTATTGTAGGTTTTCCCATAATTTTTCCTCATATTTAGTTAGAACGCAAATAAAAAATATTAACTGCATAAAATGACAAAATTCTGGAAAAGTTTTAAAAGCCAAAAAGAAAAAGTAGCTAAATCTGGGAATGGATGTAAGAACTTATGAAAACAACAATATCGATTATAAAATGTGACGTGGGTTCTTTGGTGGGACATCACGTTGTTCCTGAGCCACTATTTGAAATAGCGAAGACCAATCTTGGAGAAGCAAAGGAGAAAGGACTTATTAGTGGCTCTTATGTGTTCAACGCCGGGGATGACCTTGAACTTCTAATGGTTCACGAAAAAGGTGAAAAAAACCGAGAAATCCACGCATTGGCTTGGGACATCTTTCAGAAAGCTGCAGATAAAGCTAAAGACTTAAAGCTGTACGGGGCAGGACAAGATTTGCTGAAAACAGCGTTCAGCGGCAACATTCGCGGTATGGGTCCGGGCGTGGCAGAGATGGAAATTGAAGAAAGAGGTTCGGATCCGATCATCGTATTTGCTGCTGACAAGGCCTCGGCAGGCTCATTCAATTTTCCCTTGTTTCGCATATTCGCTGATCCTATGAACACAGCTGGACTTGTAATTGACCCAAACATGTTTGGTGGTTTCAAGTTCGAAGTTTTGGATACAAGAGAAAACAAGAAAGTGGTTTTGAAATGCCCGGAGGAGATGTATGAATTGGTTGGTCTCATTGGAACGAGCACACGTTATAGTGTTTCGCGTGTGTGGCTGGCTAGAGAAAATCTTTTGTGTGCAGTAACTAGCACTACGAGACTATCGCTTATTGCAGGGAAATATGTTGGAAAGGATGATCCAGTTGCCATCGTGAGGGCTCAGCACGGATTACCTGCTGTTGGCGAAATTCTAGTGCCATTTCTTCACACATATTTTGTTGAAGGATGGATGCGAGGAAGCCATTGGGGGCCCCTCATGCCTGTGAGCTTAAAAAATAGTAAGTGCACAGTCTTTGATGGTCCACCGAGAATGGTTGCTATTGGCTTTCAAGTTTGTAATGGTGGAATTGCGAGTGATAATAATGGTGCACCAATGATAAGAGATATTTTTGATGATCCAGCGTTTGACATGGCGCGTCGAGAGGCTGTGGAGATGGCGGGAGTACTTCGCAGGATGGGTGAGTTTGAACCAGCACGTTTGAGCGCTGAAGCTATGGAGTATACAACGCTACCTCAGATAGTGGAGAAACTGAAAGATCGCTTCAAGCCAGCTTAGTTCTTTCTTCTAATCAGCTCTTGCTCACCAAGTAGACTTTGAAAGGTTCATAAGCTCGTCGCAGCGAGTCTTAGCGGCTTCGTAGACTAGTCTTCGGAGTTCCTGTCCTGACGCTTCTGTTTCTCTAATTGCCCCTATTTTTTTCGCCAGTTCTTGGTCGCCGATGCTTTCAAGCCATCGTTCAAAATCTTTTCGAGAAAGATGGAATTCTACCGAGTCTATGTCAGCATTTTTTATTTTTTCGCAGAAATCTGGAAGGCTATTGGCCAACCGGCCTGAATATTGGTTGATTCCTGTGTAAAAGTAGAATGCCTTTTCAGGAGCTAATGGGCTTAAGAGGGAGGCTGCTACTTCTTTGCTGGCTTTGGGTTCCAGAATTTCTTTGCCGAGATTGGTTATCTGGTAGTAACCTTTTTCTGGAGAAGAAACATATCCTGCCTTTTTTAGTCCAAGGATGTGCATCATGCAGGAGGAGAAATTGAGTTCGGTTTTTCTCGCTATGTCTTTGGGCTTTTGAGGCTGGCTTTCTTCCGCCATTACTCTTAATATTGTTTTTTTGATAGGGTTTAAACGCATTAATCTATTACTCTCCATCTTTTATTATCTATTGTCCGTTTTGCCTTTTCAGATTTTTGCTTTTTTTAGGAGAAACACTTCGCATGCATTTATTTTTTTATGTACCTTCTGAAAGCACATCAGACAAAGAAGTAAGAATATTAAAAACTTTAATAATACCAAGTAGCAGTCCAACTAAGCAAAGAGGAGGAAAGCAACATTCCACAAGAAACACTTGTGAAGCTTATTAAAGAGCAGATTAAGATGGAGAAGAACTTCGTAACAATCGTCGATGAGCAAATTAAGAATGTACATAATGTAGCAGCCAAGTTATTACTATTGGAAACGCAGAAAGATTCTGAGAAGCATGCCATGATTCTAGAAGGCATATTAGACGTGATCAGCCAAAAAGATGCTAAACCCTTATGGGATACTCTGCAGGACAGTTATATCGACAAACTAGTTGTTAAAAAGAACCTGGAACGACACATCAAGACTGAGACAGCGATGCTTGGACTCATAAAGAGAGAGATAAAAGAAACGAAAGATGAAGGTGTACGATTGCTGCTGGAACATATTGCTAGTGACGAGGAAAAACACCACAAGATACTGCAAACAGTCGTAAAGCAGACATACAAAATTAACCCATAAACTCCCCCAACCTCTTTTTCATGCTTCGCATCTACTGATTTTTTAGGAAACGCAAATAAGCAATAATGCCATAAGCCATAGAAACAGCATCGAGACAAACGAGGACGATGAGAACTAATGAGATTGGCTGTGATGGTTTACGAATACCCACCTAAGATAGTTGGAGGTTTAGGTACGTATGCGGCAGAAATAACGAGGAAATTTGTACTTTTAGAGAATGACGTATCGGTATTCACCATGAATGACGATGAAGGAGCTCTTCCTACTAGAGAGTTATGGCGTGGAATTGAAATCCACCGCCCTCTTCACATAGATGTCTCAGATTCTCTGCCAGATGTGATTGCCGAGGACGTTAGAAGATGGGGGAGAGGAATACAATTCTTCTCAAAAATTCTTGTTTACAATTATCTTAGCGCTTCCAAGATAGTTAATGAGCTTGTCAAGAAAGAAGGTTTCAAATATGATGTTTTGATTGCGCATGATTGGCTCTCAGTGATTGCTGGTATTACAGCGAAGAGAGAGCTTGGACTGCCTTTAGTATTTCATGTTCACTCAACAGAGAAAGGGCGAACTCTAGGAAACGGGTCGGAAGTTGTCAGCAGCATTGAGCATCGAGGAGGACAAATGGCTGATTTGGTGGTTACTGTTTCAAATGCAATGAAAGAAGAGTTAGCTGAATTAGGCTTTCCGAAAGAGAAAATTAGAGTTTGCTATAACGGAGTTGACCCACAAAAATATTCTCCCGAGCAAGTGGGTGAGGAGAAGAAAAAAGAGATACGTGAAAGTTATGGGATTAACGATGACAATCAAATGATACTTTTTATCGGAAGACTTGTCTGGATCAAAGGTGTTGACAAGCTTATCATGGCTATGCCCCATGTATTGCAGAAGGTCCCAAACGCGAAATTGGTAATTGTTGGTTTAGGAGACATGGAAGGACATCTGAAAAATATGGTTAGAGGCCTTAAACTTGAAGACGCTGTAAAGTTTCGTTTTGAATTTGTTCCTGAAGAAGAACGAATTGCCCACTATGCAGCCTGCGATTTAGCTGCATTTCCCAGTCTTTACGAACCGTTTGGAATCGTTGCACTGGAAGCCATGAGCATGGAGAAACCAGTTGTTGTAGGAGCCAGCGGAGTTAGCGGCATGAGAGAAATTGTGTTGGCTGATGGTCCTGGCCAATGTGGCTTTCACATTAATCCTAATGACCCCATAGATATTGCTTGGGGAATCGTTAGCTCTCTTCAAAATAATGACAGAAAACTCGAGTTGGGCAAAAACGGCAGAAAACGTGTCTTGACAGAATTCACTTGGGACGCGATAGCTAAGAAAACTTTAGAGATTTATGATGAACTCATGAAGAAAGAAGAGAAAAAAGATTAAGCAACTTTTCTCCAAAGATCTAAACCACACGCAGGATGTTATCGTTTGCTGAATGACATTCGAAAAGACTACCTCCTCAACCGTTGGGTTGTTGTCGCCACCCACAGAAGACGTAGGCCGACAGATTTTGCCAAAAAAGAACCAACTGCTCAAAGTGTTGACAAGAGTTTATGTCCCTTCTGTCCTGGAAATGAGCGAAAAACACCGCCCGCTGTGCTTGTCTATTTGAAAGGAGAAAAGGGAGTGGTAAAAGAAAAGGATACAAATGGCTCACGCCACAAAAATTGGCTGATTCGCTGCGTACCGAACTTGTATTCCGCTTTTTCTCCTCCTAGGAAAGGAGAAAGCTTCGAATCGGGTAAAGCAGTGGGGCATCATGAGGTGCTTATTGAATCACCCAATCACTACGAGCATCCAGGCGCAGCAAAATTTTCTCAGCTAGTCCACGTGATTAATGGATACGTAGACCGTTTGAAGGTGCTTTCTTCCAAACCTTATGTGGAATACATTTCGATTTTCCGAAATCACGGTTTAACTGCTGGGGCTTCATTATCACATGCTCACAGCCAAATAATTGCGATGCCGACAACACCAACTATTCTAAGAGATGAGCTAAGGGCGAGCAAAGAGTTTTATGAAGCGCACGGAAAATGTGTTTTCTGCGACATAATTGAGAGAGAAAAGAGTGGCCCTCGGTTTATTTGGCAAAATGAAAGTTTTGTTGCTTTGGCACCTTGGGCAGGAATTCATCCCTTCGAGTTTTGGATAATACCAAAAAGACATCAGGCAACACTGTTGGATTTAAAGCGTGGAACTGTAGAAGACTTGGCTGAGGCTTTGAAAATTTGTCTGAGCGGACTAGATGCACTTCTAAATGACCCTCCCTACAATTATGGTTTTCACATAACACCATCAAACAAAGCGGCAGACAAGTTTTATCATTGGCACTTGGAGGTTTATCCGAAACTGTCTATCTGGGCTGGGTTTGAGAAGAGCACTGGGACATATATTAACGTGGTGCCACCAGAATACGCTGCACAAAATCTAAAACACACGATAGAAAAGCGACAGTTCAATGATTAAAGTCAACCCTGCTGTTTCCTTCTAGGAAGGAATTTGCCAGTTGCACGTTGATATTCCAAGTATGCCTCACCAAATCTTCTCGTCAACAATTCCTCTTCTACAATTGTCATGCGTACATAGCCTGGAATTGCGATAAACGGGATCACTGCAATCAAGTTGAGAAGAATAAAGAATAAACCGGCGAATAAGATGAAATAAGCAAGATATGAAGGATGACGCACGTAACGATAAGGCCCCCAAGTCACAAGCTTTTGATTTTCAGGCATTTCCCAAGTAGCGTATCTGCCTCTAGCCAAGACGCTCCAGAGGAATAGCGCATAGCCGAAAGTAGTGATAAAAATGCCTACCAACTGCACCCATGAGCGAAGAGGGAATTGTAGTTGAAAGAAAAAACCACTCAAGATTCCGTAACGCCCTGTGAGAACTAGAATAATGTAGAGAGTTGATTCTAGAAAAAAGATCAAGGTTCCAAGAGCCGCCAAGATGAAAATCGATCCACTTGGCTGCCTCACTTCAGCTCTGTACCTGCCTCTTTTTTTGCTGGCGCTGAATCGTTTCAAATTACAAAGATTTACACATACAAAAATAGTGAGGCAGAGTGCCAGAAAAACCGCTATTGCCCAGTCAGGGAGCATAAATTATAGCGCGCGCTATCGACTACCACATCTTTAGTCATCATACTCATCTTTTTTCTTCACCTCAGCCAACACATAATCAGTAATGCAATCTGCAATATTCACATTAGTAACAGACTGCAGCCCGTGCCACCCAGGCTGACTATTTAGCTCAATAATAAGCGGCCCGTTCTTGCCTTCCAAAATATCAACGCCCGCAACTTTGCAACCAACAACTCTAGCTGCTTTGACTGCTAAACCCTCCAACTCCCTGCTAATCCGAATCGGTACTGGTCGAGCACCTTGACTTACGTTTGTCTTCCACGAATTTCCAACTCTCCGCATAGCAGCAACAACATGGTCGCCAACCACAAAAGCACGAATATCAGAATCTCCATGGGGAATAAATTCCTGGAGATAAAGAACTCCATGATGAAACCTTACAGAGTCAAAAATTCGCGTAGCGACATCCAAATCAAAAATTCGTGTGGAACCAACTCCTCGCGAACCGAAAAGAGGCTTCAAGACAATATCACCTCCTAATTCATGAAAACCCTTCAAAGCTTCCTCTAAATTTTCAGTTACCACAGTTCGCGGCACAGGCAACGCACGTTCCTCTAATAGTGCCAGAGCATAATACTTATCCACACATCGCTCAATCGCTCCAGCTGGATTAACAACCAAAACCCCACGCCGCTCAAGAGTATGCAATAAATCCATTCGAAAAATAATTTCCTCAAGCGAACCACGACCAATGGGACGGATAATTAAAGCCGCTAAATCCCTAGCCATATTAACATTGTTCACGCCTACAGCAGGCTGGTAACCAACTCTCGCTGCAAGACTGGAAAAGCTAAAAAATACGGGCGGCAAACCCCGTCTTTCAAGAGACGCCCCTAACTGCTTAGTTCCCCACCCCTCAACATTCTTTCCAAGAATACCCACTATCAAACAAACCAGACCTCGCTTAACACAACACGTAATAAAATAAAAAGCATACACATTATCCGAGATCGTCTAGAAACGGAACGTTTATATCCCGATTCTGATATAGTAATACTTGCTATATGTCTCATAAAAGACATATTGTAGATTTGAAGAACGAAAGAACTGTTCAACACATAAACAGCCGTGCAAGAAATGAAGTGTCCATATCTCTCAAGCGCTTCAAAAAAAGAGTGCGTGAAAATGTTAGCAGAGAATATGGATGGAGAGCTTTCTGACTTTGATCTGAAACATTTTTGTGACGGCAACCCGGTTTACTGTTACTACTTTAGGCTACCTGCTCTCCAAGCAGCGGAGGAACTTTCGAAAACTGAAGTAGCACTTGAAATGTTGCCTAGAGAAATCCCACAACCAACAACTTTGATGAAGGACATTTCTTTGAAAACAGAAAAACATACTTTACAAGAATAGCGGCTCTTAAATGATTAAGGGACGATTTCTCCCGCAACGTATTCTAAACACCTTTCCCTGCGCATGTGCATAGCAATCGTACCTGTTTCTTGTCCTCCATTTTGAGATTTAGTTTAAGCTTCAAATAAACTGAGGGCGTTCATGTAGTCATTGAATGTGTCAATAGTTATCCAGGAGCCGTGATATTCAAAGCCTTTCAAGGCGTTTTGCCTTGCCAGTTTTGGTAGCACCAGTTCTTCGAAGTTTCCTGTGCTAGGGAAGTGTTTTAGTACGATACTCTTTTTCATGGAGTAGTGTCCAGCATTTACGTAGAAGTCAAGCTGCGGTTTTTCTTCAAATTCTTTGATGTATCTGTTTTTAATTTTGACTTTCCCATAGGGCAATGTGGGTTTCGCGAGTAATACAACTATTGAGTTGTCTGATTCTGCAAGGAGTTCATTTGGATTGAAATCAAATGCAAGGTCATCGACATTACATACGTAAAATGTTTTACTTTGGATTAGCTGACACGCTTTTTTCAAGGCACCTCCTGTACCAAGTCTGGTGTTTTCAATTGACATTATTATGTTGGCGATTTTTATTTGTTTGAATTTTTTATAGATGTCAGTTTTCAACATGATATATCCGAGAAGGTCTTTGCTTAGTGCAAGGACAATCTTTTTGAAACCATTCTTTGTGAGCCAGTTGACTTGTTTTTCAATGAGGGTTTGGTCACCGAGATTTAGTAGTGGTTTGGGTATTTGGGCTTCTGGTCTCAGCATCCAAGTTTGTCCACCGCAGAGTACTATTGCTTCTTTTATCTTTGGCATCTAATCTATCTCAATTATTTCTTAGTTTGGTGTAATTATAAATTCTTAGTGCTGATGTTTAAAGAAATCGAGTTTTGATTTATGTTTGTTGGCCTAAGTAGACTCCTAAGAGGTTCTGAAAGTGGAGGCTTTGTGCACCTCTTCTAGACTTCTCTAGACTAGAAAAAGGTCATCTACAAAATCAGAACTCGCTAATTTGCGAGCCAATACCAAGCAACGCTTAAAAGCTGTATAAACAGCAATACTACACTCACAATAAGACAAGTCAAAAAGCTATAACAATAAAACTAAGAGATGAGTTAAAATGCCATTCAAGAAAGGAGACTTCCTAATAATTGAATATGTAGCAAAGGTCAAGGAAACAGGAGAAGCATTTGACACTACTTTGGAAAATATAGCAAAAAAAGAACGAATATACAAGGAAGGAGAAATTTATGAGCCTAAACTTGTTGTCATTGGTGAAGGATGGGTACTCAAAGCATTGGACGACAGCCTGCCATCTCTTCAACTAAACAAGCCAAAAACAATCGAAATCCCACCAGATAAGGCCTTTGGCCCCAGAGATCCAGAAAAGCTAAAGATGGTTCCATTAAGGAGACTTCGAGATAAAGGGATAACGCCACAGCTTGGAATGCGTATCGAATATGAAAAGAAGTCAGCCACGGTTAGAACAGTTGGAGCAGGTAGAGTGCAATTAGACTTCAATCCACCACTTGCAGGTAAAACTCTAGTCTACGAAGTTACGGCAAGGAAAAAACTTAGAACGAATAAGGAGAAAATGTACGCACTAATTCACCGAAGGATACTCTTGGCCGATATTACAGGGTTCGGGTTGGACATTGAAAAAACTGAGGTAAGAATACAGGTTCCAGAAGAGGCATTCTATCTAGAAGGCCTGCAGCTGGCAAAAAGAGGCGTCGTCACCGACATACAACGCTTTTTCCCCAAAATCACAAAAATAGAATTTGTTGAAACATTCAAAAGTCCCAAAGCAACAGACACAATAAAAGAAACAACAAAGAAAAAGCGAACGAAAAGAGCAAAGAAACAAAGAACCAAATAAGATAGCCTCATTCCTTTTCATATTACTCCCGTTTTCTTTGCAAGCACCTTAGCCGATTTTTCGGTCAACCTTTTTTGGTCCAAAATAGTATACCGCTCGGGCCTAATGGTTCTTGCTTTCACTAAAGATTTTATCAAATCCTCTAACTCAACTCCAAGTTCTTCAGCAGTTGTTGGAGCACCAACCTTTTCCAACTTCGATTTAATGCGACGCCAATTCAACTCATGCAAACTAGCCATCATTATAGTGCCAACGCCAACCTGTTCCCCATGCATTGCAGGCTTAGAAGCAACTAGGTCTAAAACGTGGCTAAACAAATGTTCTGAACCGCTACTGGGTCTACTATTTCCTGCTATGCTCATAGCGACACCGCAGCTTATGAGCGCTTCCAAGAGAACTCTCAGTCCCTCCTCATTCCCTGGTCTAATAGACTCCGCGTTTTTTGCAACGAGCTTTGCGCTCATTAGTGCCAAGCTTGCAGCGTATTCACCATAATATTCATTTTTCACTTTGTGTGCGAGATGCCAGTCGCGAACGGCGGTGAATTTGGCGATGACATCACCACATCCACTGGCTGTGTAGCGATGAGAAGCTTGAATAATGATATTTGTGTCCGCAATTATGGCCATAGGAGCCTGTGCCATAACGGAGTAGGGCTTTTCTGACCCCTTGATTGAAGCGAGAGGACTTGCAATACCGTCATGGGACGCACTGGTAGGTACGCTTATGAAAGATGTACCTTGCTGTGCGGCACTAAGCTTCGCAACATCAATTTTTGTGCCGCCTCCAACTCCCAGAACCACTTGAGGCTTTGTTTCGTTTATCCTAGCTCTTACAGCAGCTACTTCCTCCACGGTGGAAGAGGACACGAACAAACGATCGACACCGATTCCGGAATCCTCAAGTAAGTCAATAACTCTGTGTCCTGCAATTTTGAATGTCTGGGTGCCTGTTACAACAAAAGCTGACTTTAGAAATCCGAGTTTTTTGCAGATAGGCACCACCTGCTCTATAGTTCCGTTTCCGATTAGAACTTCTCTTGGGAGTTGCATTTGATGAAGCTTCATGGTCAAAGGAAATCACTCTCCTTGCAAAGTACGTTTTCCATCTATACTAGTATTCACGAAATCTTTTTAAATCAGTCGATATGTATACCGATAGCGATTAACTTCCTTTGGAAGATAACTGTAAAGAGCGCACTCGATTTTGAAGGAGACATGGAAATGCGTGAAATATCAAATCAACTAGTCCTTAAAGGCACCACTACTGTGGGCATTGTTTGTAGTGATGGCGTAATTCTGTCCTCAGATACTCGCGTAACACTGGGCACCTTTATAGCCCACAAAAAGGGAAAGAAAATATACAGAATTGATGAACACATTGCCATGACTATATCAGGAAGCGTTGCAGACGCTCAGCGTGTTGTTGAGGTGCTTATGGCAAATGCACAGCTATATAAAATGAGCTTTAGAAGACCTATCCCCATAAAAGCAGCTTCTAGACTGGTCGCAAATCTCCTGTTTTCATCTCGCTATGCACCTTTGATTGCCCAAGTCCTCATCGGAGGAATCGACGACACAGGCGCTCACGTGTTCTCGCTGGATCCTCTAGGTAGCTTGACAGAGGAGAAATGCGTCGCTACAGGTTCCGGTTCTCCAGTAGCTTATGGTGTTCTTGAAGACAAATATGAGGAAGAGACGTCTACGAAGGACTCGTTGCCAATTGTTGTTCACGCTGTGAAAGCAGCTATGAAAAGAAACATAGCAACTGGCGACAGCTTTGATGTCGCAATAATCGATGAAGAAGGCTACCGCGAACTGAGTGAAGAAGAGAAAAAAAACATAGCGGAGACGGTGTCAGAGACGAGGAGAAAAGTGTGACAACAGCTGGGAAGAGCAAAGTAGAAATAAGTCAGACTGTCTTGCAGCATATACCTAAAGAAGCAGAAGTTACCAGAATAGAGTTTGAAGGGCCAGCATTAGCAGTTTATACGAAAAAGCCAGAAATTTTGTTTGAGCAAAGCTCCATCATTGCAGATATAGTTGGTTTGATTCGCAAAAGGATCGTCGTGAGACCAGACCCCTCAGTAAGGTTACCAGAAAAAGAAACAACAAAGATAATAAAAAAAGTGGTTCCAAAAGAAGCTGAAATTACAAGCATAAATTTTGACCCAAGCCTTGGCGAAGTTATAATCGATGCGAAGAAACCCGGTTTAGTCATAGGAAAGAACGGGGCAGTATTGCAAGAGATTGTAAAAGAAACAAGATGGCGACCCAGAATCTTAAGAAGCTCTCCCATTCCTTCAAAAATAATCTCTCATATGCGTCACTACCTTCATTCGGAAAGCAAAGAACGTGAAAGAGTGCTGCGCACCATTGGCGAAAGAATTTTTCGACCGTCAATTTGTGAAGTAGGCGACGTAAGAATTTCAGCTCTAGGTGGATTCCGAGAGGTCGGTCGTTCTGCAATTTTGCTGCAAACAAGAGAAAGCCATGTGCTTTTAGACTGCGGCATTAACCCGGGCTCATCAAACTCTCTCGATGCTTTCCCGCGGCTTGACATGCCCCAATTCGACATAGATACACTTGACGCCGTAATCGTGAGCCATGCTCATCTTGACCACTGCGGTTTTCTTCCCTATCTATTTAAATACGGTTATGATGGACCAGTTTACTGTTCTGCCCCAACATCAAATCTAATGACTCTGCTTCAACTTGATTATTTAGATGTTGCAAGCAAGCAAGGGGTAATGGCACCTTATGACCAAAAAGACGTCCGTGGATGTGTTCTGCACACTTTACCGTTGCGTTATGGCGCCGTAACTGACATTTCGCCTGACATTCGTTTGACCCTGCATAATTCCGGTCACATTCTAGGCTCCTCAATAATTCATTTGCATATTGGAGAAGGCTTGCACAATCTTGTGTATACTGGTGACTATAAATATGCAAAAACCACTCTTCTGGAAGCGGCTGTCACAGAGTTTCCCAGAGTAGAGACAATAATAACTGAAAGCACGTATGGCGCTCCGCAGGATTTGATGCCTTCAAGAATTGCTGCTGAAGAAAAGCTTTCATCGACAATAAATGCGACATTAGAACGTGGCGGAAAGGTTATGATTCCAGTGCCTGCGGTTGGTAGAGCTCAGGAAATTTTGTTGATTATTGATGGTTACATGAAAAGAGGCTTAATGAAAGAGGCACCAGTTTTCATTGAGGGAATGATTTCAGAAGCGACAGCAATTCACACTGCTTATCCAGAATATTTGGCAAGAGAAGTTCGAAACAGCATTCTACATGAGGGGATAAACCCATTCCAATCCGATTACTTCACTTTAGTGGAGCATCCAAGCGCTCGGGACGAGATAGTGGAAGGAGAACCAAGTATCATCATGGCAACTGCAGGAATGCTCGAGGGGGGACCAATTATCGATTATTTCAAGCGATTAGCTTCTGATAAACTTAACACAGTGATATTTGTTAGCTATCAGATACAAGGCACTTTAGGACGTCGAATCCAAAAAGGACTAACAGAGACTCCCATTATGAACAATGAGGGAAGAATGGAAGTAATTAAAGTCGAACTTCAGGTTGAATCTATTGAAGGCTTTTCAGGGCATTCAGATAGAAGACAAATTGTCAATTATATTCGTCGTGTTACACCAAGAGCTGAGAAAGTCATAGTTTGTCATGGTGAAAAGACGAAGTGCTTAAGCCTTTCAAACTTCCTTAAGAGAAGATTTAGGATTGATGCAATTGCACCTGAGACTTTGGAAACTGTCAGGCTGCGGTAGGAACTTGCTCTTCTGGTGCAACGGTTTTTTCTCGCCAGATTCGCACTCCGGAAGGGGTGATGACTATTCTTTCTTCTCCTAATCGGGCTATGTCGCCGCCTACTGTTTTAACGAATTCGCATAACTCGTTTACTGCTCTTTTAATGTCTTCGATACTCTTGTCGGCTAAGGGGCTCACTTTTAGTATAAGGATCTTGCCTGATTTGACTTCGCGTTTTACTGTGTTCAAGTCGGAAAGGTTTCGCAGGGGCATTGCCTTCAGGTAGATTTTGGAAGTCTGATTTTCTGAAGCTCTGCTTGCTTTAGAAATTTCTGGTTTTTTGCCACTGCGACGAACGATTTTTCCAATTTTTCCTAAGCTTGGCAAAAGGGCACTCCCGCTACACTATTGTAAAGCTTTCCAACTTTTAACATTTCTTTTTAAATTATTTCTTTACGCGTAATCTATTGTTTTACTTTGGTTTTATAATACTTGTGTCTTTAAAATCAATGTTTTCTTAAGACTGGAATACAGTCTTTGTTTTGTGAGCGTCCCTCCTAGATTTTTCTAGGTTTTGCAAGTGTTAGAGAGCATAAAATTACATGATTGAATACGATTTCCTGGGCTCACCATTCTGAATGTGGAACATTTTATCGATTTCTCCCTAAACATCGCTAAGACAAGTGTTGAAGCAGTAAACTTGGCACTCTCATACAAGAACCAAAAATCTATTGGTAATGTAAATAGCGCAGAAGCTTTTTCAACTGAGTCTTGACCGAAAAGCATTTTTCTGAACTGCTACAAGATAGATAAGGCGCTTTGGTTTGTCTTTCAGGTTTGAAATGGAACAAGCTGTAAAGAGGACTGGCTCAAATATTGTACTAGCTCTAGATTTGCCTCCAGATAAACCTGAAAAATTATTTATTAAAGCAAAGGGAATTTTGAAAGCAGTGCACTCATATATTTGCGCGGTGAAACTTAACCGTCACCTAATTTTACCATTGGGCTTGTTCGGTGACGTACAAGAATTGTTGAGGCAAGCAAGAGGTTACAGACTACCTGTTATCATGGACTGCAAAATAAATGACATTGGTAACACAAACCAAACGATAGCTGAATGCTATTTCAAAGCAGGCTTTGATGCTGTGACTGCAAACCCCTTTGTTGGATGGAAAGAAGGCTTGCAGCCTGTTTTTAGAACAGCGAAACAAATGAATCGAGGTGTGATATTGCTAATTTACATGAGCCACAAAGGAGCATGGGAAGGCTACGGACAAGCAATATCTATTGAAAAAGGTAGAGTTATTCCTCAGTACAGAATTTTTGCCCAGAAAGCGCTGAAATGGGATGCTGATGGTGTAGTTGTCGGTGCCACATACCCCGAAAAAATCAGCGAAGCATATTCGATTCTTGGAGAAAAAGTACCTATCTACTCGCCTGGCATAGGCGCGCAAGGCGGAAACATTAAGAATGCTCTTAAAAGCGGAGCAAAGTATCTCATTGTCGGCAGAACGATAACGCTTGCTGTAAATCCTTCACGAGTCGCTGAAGATTTGAAAAATGCTGCTCAAAAGCCTAACGAAAATCATGTAGCGAGCACTTAATAACATGTAACCTATTAGGGCCTCTCTTCCCTTGTCCAAAGCTCCTTTTTCAACAAGTCTCTAACTGCTGAACGGATGGCTGAGCTTCGGCTGGGATACATATTGGCTCTCACAAGTTCGTCTAATCCTTCTAAATAAGCTTCAGGCAATAAGACTGTTACTAACTTCACACAGACCACCTTTGCATGTTACGTACATGTTATGCAGCAATATAGAATTTGTGCTCCAGTTTTTCGTCTTTACCCTATATTTTTCTTGGCGTCACTTTCTTTTGCGAAAGATTTTCTTGTCTTCCATGTCGGTAACGTATTCAAACCCTGCCTCTACCAACTCGCACGCTTCCTCTAATGATTGTGCTACTTTTGCATGATAGTCGTCGCTTTCAAAGTTCACTAGCTGAGTATAGATAAGAGTTGCTTCAAAATCTCTAAATACCATCTTCTGAAAAGAGGACACTATGTCTGACGCGTGTTTAACCAGGCCTTGTTATCTTTGTGGACGAAGAATCACTGGAGCTAATTGGCATTGTCCCGATTGTAACATATGTATATGCTTTCTATGCGGAGTCAGCATGAAAGAATATCCTGCGGCTTGTCCAAAATGCGGAAGAAAGCTCTCTTGAATGTATGATTTAGAAGTTTCTTCCACAAGTCATAAAAACTGAGACAGAAAAACATTAAGAGGGAGAGAAGCTCTTGCTGAAAAAACCTGATTTTGATAGTGGTTGGTTATCTTTGTCTCCAGGAGACAAAGAAATCGTTCACTCCCTGAACACAACAGAAGTCGTTGTCTACATGACAGGTAAGAAGACTTTGAAAAGGGCACCTCATCAAATGGAGTACGGAGGATTTGTGAATACTGTAGTAGTTGCAAACGATTATCGAGGAGTTTACTGGCACAAACTAACACCTAACAGTATCACTATACATAAGCATGGTAATGATGAAAATTGGGAATATGTTCGTGTCATGCTCTGGAAAATCTCAGACCCATAAAATGACCCCTTCCTTTTTTCTAACATTAGAACTGTTTTGTCCACAGTGGACGGGAGAGATTTGAACTCTCGCTTGACTTTTGCCGTAGAGACGCACACGCGCAACTAGGTGATCTTATAGAAGAATCTTTCATTACGATTTTATAGTTGGAAAGAGATTTTAACGTAGAAGTAGCTATGGTTATTCTAGAAAAAGAAAAAATAGAATATCAAGAAGCGCATGCACTGTATAGGCATTATCATAATCTTCAATGGGTATCTGGGACTATTTTCATTTCTATGGCATTTGGAATTTTGGGATTAACATGGGAAGTCAGGAACCCAATTGCACTATTATTTTTCATGACTGTCTCGCTTGTCCTCTATTTTCTTTGGTTTGCTATACAAATCAGATACCAGGATTTTGCCGAGACTGCTCGAGACAGAATCTGGAAACTTGAAGAACAAATGGGCTTGAATCTGCATCTTCAAATAAAAGAGGAAGACGAAGAAAGAAAATCAAAAAAGCCAATTCGCTACACTCTAAAAAGAATGCATTACATGACTCGGTATATTATTCCTCTCAGTCTGGGGATTCTTTGGGTTCTCAGAATATTATTTGCAATTCCCTGGCTGAATATCGTGCCCTAACTGTGTAAAAGTTTGAAAGCCTATTCCTTCTTTTCTTCTTTCTGTTTTTTGTAGCAATTACTGCATAATAAGAGTAAGCCTTGTTTTGTTGCCCATTCCGCTTCTTTTCCGCATACTTCACATTTCAATGTTATTCCTTCTTTTTTCTAACGTTAGAGTTTTTTCGTCAGCATACAGACCAGAGGTTTGTATGTTAAAGCCGTTAAAACAGTTAATGTATAATATTTATATATAGTATCTTTAATGGACGAGAGAAAGGCAGCATTATGCTTCAACAACCATCTAATACCGACTAAATACTATACTGAGAAGTGGAACACCTTTGTTTTCCATTGTCTCAGTTACCATAAGTATCCTTTTGGTAAATAATTTTGGCAAACCATAGTTTGACAAGTAGAAACACCATTGTTTACCATTGGTTTAGTTCTTAGTAAACGCTTTAGTGTGAACTGAATGGGTATTGAAGCATAAACGACCCCTTTTTTCTCTCCATTTAGAATACTATGAATAAATGTTATACTGTGACAATTGTGACAGTTGTGACATTGCCCAACGACAACGTTACTCTCTACTCTTCACAAATAAGAAAGCCCAATTTCCAGAAACAACCACAAACAAGCCCAGAACAAGCCAATTTGATACCCGCCTACTTTCGGTTTTCCCAAAAAAAAGCATGCCTTGGGCTACGCCACAACATGCTCTAATTAGCTCTTGCGTTTTAGACAGAGACCTGAAGTAACTACAAGAGATATGATTAGCAGAATTGAGGTTATCCATAACGATAAGTATCCAGACTCTATTGAGATTGTAGTGCCGCCTATTGGTGCTGTTATGTAAATTGCGGTGTACGTTGTTGCTGGTAGAGTAACCGTTTTTGTTCTGTTTGGGTCTCCGTCTTCAAGCCAGTGAGACCACACATATCCGTTGTGAGTTTCTGGCATTTCAAGTGTATAGGAGCCTTCAGATAGCCATTCAGTGTACGGTGTTGTCTGTGGAACTCCGTCAACAGTGAATGTTATTCCAATTATGGGTGAAGAGAAGACAGTTAATTGATGGAGTAACCAACCATTTGGGTCTTGGAATGGATAACGGTCTATATTATCTGCATCTATGATGTATGGTTGTGAACCATAGCTTGGATTGCCACCGCAAGCATGGTTGCTCCAATAGTTGCCACCAGAAGGATAACCATTATCCCAGATGTTGTTAAGCGAGTCCGAAGAGACATATGCTTGATTCATGTTGCTGATGAAGTTGTTATTGTAAATTTTGTTAGTAGAAGAAGAATAAAAGCGAATACCATGCTCGTTGTTGTTTATGTGATTACCCGTGATTGTGTTGTTGTTTGAAAGATGAAAATAGAAGGCATCCCAAGTAGACGAAATGCTGTTATTGATAATCGTGTTATCGTTGGAAGCACTCAACCTAATTCCATTTCGATTTAAGATGTTAGTGTTTATTACTATATTATTGGAAGAGCGTGAGAAGTCGATTGCATAGCTGGTTCTCGAAATCGTTACATTTTCTATTCTTGAATTTTTTGTATAAGCGAGTTTTATCCCGTGCCAATTTCTAATAGTGAGTGCTAAATCCTTTATTGTCATGTTTGTGGAGTTTACCAAGCAAAGATACCCAACGTCCCAGCTTGAGTCTATAACTATATCTTTTTTGTTAACAAGGTATTGTATCGACTTTCCATCAACTTTGTTGCTCGTATCAATATCGTGAACAAAGTGGGAAAGTTCCCACCCTCCTACTCCAAAATTATATAGATTCCCAAATGCCGTGTTATTTTTTAGGATGTTATTAGAGGAACCCTCTTTTATGATTCCATTATAGTTGTTTGAGATAGTGTTATTTGTTAACGTGTTGTTACTGGAAGACCAGAGATGAATGCCATAAATCCTATTTGCATTTATAGTATTGTTACTCATGGTGTTTTTACTGGAACCGTAGATGAAGATGCCACAATCGTTGTTTGTTATGACGTTGAGGCTTATGTTGTTCCCGCTTGAATGACTAACCCGTACACCACTAGCCCGATTTGACGTCCCACTGTTTTGTATGGTGAAGCCGCTAATACTACTATTGATGGCTCTTACGTAGACTACACTTCCAGTTTTACCTCCATCAATGATGGTGTTGATTGGATTTTCCCCAATAAGCGATACAGTCTTGTTTATCACCACGTTTTCGTAGTATGTTCCATTTCTAACAAAGATGCTGTCTCCTTCATTAGCATTGTTTATGGCTTCTTGGATTGTTGGATAGTCATCTGGAACAGTGATTGCATAGGCAACAGTGAATGATTTGCTATATGAAATCGAATCCACTAAGATAGTTTCTTTTTCCCATACTCGAACTTCTGCATTGAAAGAGTATGTATCGGCAAGTAATTTTCCTAGATTGTATGTTTCTGCCGCCCATCCTATTGCTGGGAGACAGATTTGCGGAACATAGATGTCAATGGTGATGGAAAAATGCTTACCACTCTGTGATCGTGTACTAAAATTGACAACGTAGTTGATACATGCGGTTTCTAAGCTCACAGTTACATTTACTTTGTTCTGTATGGTTGGAGACTCTGGTATCACGGTTATGGTGAAATTGTAATAGTAGTAAGCTTTTGCTGTCTGAATGTTAAATGCTAATGCTAAAGTGCCAGCAAGAAGCAAAGTCACCATAACTATAGAAGCTGCTCTTCTCATTTCTTCCCCCAAATACAATAAGCTCTACGCACTATTATCGTTTTTGAAAGAATCTTCTATTTTGTGCAAGCAAAAAATGGGGAAGTTGCGGGAGACATCTCCACTTTTGGTGGAAAATAGAATTTTCCCTATGCGTTTTCGATGTTCCGCTAAATTTCCGCTTTCCAAAACATATGAATCGCTCTCTCCTTCAGCGTGCACATTCTTCGGGTCAGAAGCATGACATTTCCTTGTGTTATTACTCCTTTGTACAGTTAGATTGCTTCTTGCCTGATTTCATGCAATTCTCTAAGGATGCTGGGAAAAATTCTGTTAACGTCTTCAAGGTACAACGCAGAGTTCTTTATTTTTCTTTGAATCAAACCTGCAGCCAAGAAAGACCAGCCCAAGACGTCGTCAATTACTATAGGGAATGGAAAAGCGATAAGTGTCAACCCAATTTTTATCAAATTGCCTCGGTTACTTTCTTTGCAGAGTCGTTTAATGAACTCCAGCATATCCCCATTTCCTTGAACAGCGATATTTATTATGGCCATGTTCTCTTTCCAATCCTCACCCAACTCCCTCAACGTATCAGTTGTTTTTTTTAGTCCCTCTATCTCTTTCAAAAACTCTGTCTCCTTAGACGTTTCTCTTAAAAGACTAGAGGCTTCAAGAACAAAAATTTTAGCATCAAAAATCGATGACTCCAGACTTTTCTTTATGCTTTTTGAAAACGAATATCACCAAAAATCTTAGCAAAAAGACGCGCTCTTGCTATTAGTTTTTGAGAGAAATATGGCAAAAACGGAAGCCTGCTGAAGATGTTGGCACTAGGTTAGTCTTTTATAGTTTTCGAGTTGTTTATTCTATTCTGAGAGTGTTCCAGTTGTCCAAATACGCGTGTATTCTTCTTACAAAGAAAAAGTGGTGGAATAGACGCATTATTCAAAGTCGTGCAGGCAAAAATGTTCAAGCTTTTGTCCGCAAAAACGCTGTAGGCCCAATAGACACAACATTATTGCTTTTCTATGTTGTCCACCCAATACGAGAGGTTAGAGGAATCGGTGACTTCGAAGAACGTGTCGTTGGGGAGATCGAAGCATTGTGGAAAGACTACAACGAAGAGACTGTTTTCAAATCGCATGATGAATACTTGGATTTCATTCAGGGGCGAACCAAGACAACCTTCATCAGGTTTAAAAATCTGCGTGAGCTGTATCCTCCTATTCCTCTCAAAAAACTGCTCCAAGTTATTGGACTCTCTAGATTACCCCGAAGTGGCAAATATTTAAGCAAAGAGACCATAAATAAGCTGCTGTGAGGTTGCTCTTTATTGCAGATTTTCAATCCACAAGAATTCGTAAAAAGACAGGTGGAAGAGATAAAGAAGCTTGTTGGAAATGAACGCGCGCTAATCGCTGTTTCAGGTGGTGTTGATAGTACAACAAGCGCCGTCTTAACCTACAAAGCAATTGGCAATAACATTCTATGCGTGATGCTAGATGACGCCTTTATGCGAGAAGGCGAGACAGAACGTATCGCCCAGCTAGTATCACAGCCATCGATAAATCTGCCGATAAGAATATTGAATGTTCAGGAAAGGTTCTTGAAGGCACTTGAAGGTCTACAAGACGCTGAAGAAAAACGCAAGATGTTCCGTGAGACATTTTACAAGGTATTAGGCGAAACTGCTAAAAAAGAAAGATGCAATGTGCTTGTTCAAGGAACTATAAAAGCTGATGTAATTGAAACAACGGGTGGCGTGAAAACCCAGCACAATGTACTTGAGCAAATGGGAATAAACACGGTTGAACGTTATGGTTTCAAAGTGGTTGAACCTCTCGCGTCTCTCTACAAAGAGCAAGTTCGCGTAGTGGCCCGCCACTTAGGAGTTCCCTCAGAAATTGCTGAAAGGCAGCCTTTTCCAGGTCCAGGCCTGTCTGTACGAGTAGTAGGTGAGATTAAAAGAGATAAGCTAGATTCAGCGAAAAAGGCAACGGCTATTGTTGAAGAAAAATTCGCGAAGCACAAGCCTAGCCAATATTTTGCTGCAATCCTTGATAACAAAACGGTTTCCTATCCTAGGAGTATGCACATTAAAGAGATTGCTGCCCGTTTTCTTAATGTTCCTTCAAGGCATTTGTCAATCAAGATTTTCGAGGCGAAAGCTACTGGCATAAGAGGTGGCAAGAGGATGTATGGTGGAATTACCGCGTTGAAAGCCCAAACTGCGAATGGCAGCCTTCATAGTCCGTCTATAGCCCACCTTGTTGCCCTCCAAGCTAAGGTAACTATGGAGCATCAATTTTTCACGCGAGTACTATATACAATTAAAGAAACGTCTCAGAAACAACCTTATGTTGTCATTTTGAGGGCGATTCAAACGCACGACTTTCTCACAGCAGAAGTAGCTGAAATTTCTTGGGCAACGCTGAACGAGACAGCAGACGAAATACTAAAGGCTTGTTCGAACATTTCTGCGGTTTATTATGATGTGACACCCAAGCCTCCTGCAACAGTCGAAATGGAGTAATGCAGAAACGCATAAAGCCTAATGCTGCACGATATTAAGAAATGAGGTTTCAAAGTGGTGCTTGTTAGAGTTCAACGCATTGAATCAATCCGCGACCCGGAAGGTATTCTAGGAAAGCGTATAGAGCTTGTAGAGGAACGTAAGATACCGCGGTTCGCTATTCAACCAGCCACGGAAGAAGCTAGGATGGTGCAAAGCGTAGTTCAAGCCTTACAGCAACAGCTTCCTGTACAAACTATGCGAACAGGATTTAACCTGCCTAAAATCATCCTGTTCTTAACCGAGCAAGAATATGACCAGCTAAACATCAAATTCGATGTTAATCAAACCTATGAAGTCGAGCTTTCAAATCAAAGCATAAAGTTCAGCAAGGTACTCTAAGCAGAGACACATATTTCCTTTCTTATTGTCCGTAGACTTGAATGGCGTGGATGAAAAGAAAGCACAAACATCATGTTTTTAATGGCACGATAGACATCCTCTTCCTTCCAGCTTTTGCCCCAGTCACAATACACAGGAATTTCATCACCCGCATCGCTTTTGTAGTAGACATAAATGGAGAGCAGTTTGCTCCTTGGGGAAAGTTCTGTTTCAAGTTTCAGAGAGCTTGCAACCTTTGCAACTGCAGAACCAACAACCCTTAAGCGTTCACGGCTTGGCATATTAGAAGCGTAGATCATGAATTTTCCATTGTTTTCCAGCATTTTTTTCACGTAGGAAGACTTTCTGTCGAAGTTCTTTTAAGGAACGCGGAGCAACGTCATCAGACAAAGTGGAGAGAGGATAGTGAAACTATTAGGACGCGGGATGCGAATTTTGGCAGAGTGTATATGCGCTTAGCCAAGAAGAATTATTTTATGATATGGAGAAGAGATAAAAACAATAAGGCATAGGGGTAGCCTATTAGAATCAGGCCACTGATTGCTCTAATTTTGGATCGATATCTGTACGTGCTTCTAGCCAGCTTCGAAATTGAGCCAGCAAAAACTCCAATGCCAATGAAGGGAACAATTGCCCCTAAGCAAAACACGAAGAGAGTGAATAAGAAAGTTTCAGGAAGCAGTAAAGGCATTATGGAGACGAAAATAGGTGCAATACATGGGTCAAGAAAATAAAAGATGAATCTAAGAAGAAAAAGCCCAGAAGCAGAAATGACGCCAATTGAATGGCTAGAGCAAAGAGAATTATCCTTTTTCCCAATTTGACCGGCAACGGTTCCTATAGGAAGCCTAAGAAATATGGAAAAGAAAGAGGGCAATACCATCAGGAGACCCAAATCAAAAAAGGAGAAGCCAAGATCATCAACATGTAAAGGAAAAACAGGTGTAAAAGCTAGCCAACCCGTCCATAGAAAGAAGCTGGTTCCCAATATTGCATATAATTCTCGCAGTTACTCTCCATTCGTCAATCATATCTCGTTGTCCAGAATTGGAGAATCGCTTAGATATAAGCTATCAAAAGAGTAATCATTGGGAATACTCCGTAATTCCTTCATATTAAGAGAATGGAGGATTTCAGATGAAAGTTAGAGCACGCGTGTTCGTCAATGGACGAGTTCAAGGGGTTTTCTTCCGATCAGAAGCACATCAAAAAGCCCGTAGATACAACGTGACAGGCTGGGTTAGAAACCTTCCAGATGGAAGAGTTGAGGTGGTTTTGGAAGGGGAAAAAGAAAGCGTTGAGAAACTAATAGAGTTTTGTAGAAGGGGACCGCCCAGCGCAAGAGTAACTAGAACCGAAGTAATTTTGGAGACTTATACTGGAGAGTTTGGGGACTTCCGAATAGTATGGTAGCAGAACGAGTTCCGTTTATTTTGGGACTCTAAAGTGAGAGCCTTTCCCCGCGCTGATATACTCCCCGCCTGCTTCTCGGATTGTAGACGCAATTTTTGCGAAGTTTTCTGAGCCAAGAAATTGGCGAGGCGTTACTTTTATGAAGTCTCCCTTGTCTTCGAAGATAAGCATTGCTTCTAGCTCCTTTGTAAACATCATTCGAATATCTTCTATTCCTTTTTCTACAGGTTTAGGGGTTAGTACTGGAGGCGCTGCGGAAGGCACTGCAGGAGGCGCTATGGTTGGAGCCACGCGCGGGCTTATGGTCTTTAGTGATTTTGCAATGTCTTGTAAGTCTTCAGAAAGTCTCGTCAAAACATCGAGGACTTCACTTAGTCTTTGCAGTATTTCTTCAGTGTTTGGCTTTGCTTCACTCATTCTGACTTGCTCCTTCAAGTCTTAACTATCCGTCTTAGTCCCTCATTTATTTTGTCCTTTCCCTAGCAACACAATGTAAAATAGTCTCTTCTTGTAATCTTGAAAAGGATTGTTTGAGGGTATAAGTTGCTGGAAGTTGATGGAAGCCAAAAAAGCGGCAGCGGCACAATTCTCCGTTTATCGGTGGCAATGGCTGCAATCCTGAATGAGCCTCTTCACATATTTAATATACGTCAGAAACGCCCCCAACCCGGCTTGAAGCCTCAACATTTGGAAGCTGTGCTAACCGCTGCAAGACTTTGCAGCGCAACCGTGAAAGGAGCTAAGCTTGGCTCCAAGGAGCTATGGTTTTATCCAACCGAAATCGCAAGTGGTAAAGTGGAAGCAGAAATAGGCACTGCTGGAAGCATCCCAATGCTGCTGATAACCGTTCTTCCCATATGCGCCTTCGCAAAAAACTCCGTCTACATTCATGTTTCGAAGGGCGGCACGGATGTTTCTCACTCTCCCACAATAAACTATGTGCGCCATGTTTTTCTTCCAACTCTCAGGAAGATAGGGTTAAGGTCTTCTCTTACAGTTCACAAATATGGCTATTACCCGAAGGGTATGGGCGAAGTTTCCATTAAGGTTATGCCTAGCCCGAAACTTGCTTGTTTCAGCTTTGGAGAATTTGGGCTGCTGGAATCGTTGAAAGGCGTTTCAGTTTGCACTTTTTTAGCTGACCGAAGGGTTGCTGAACGTCAGGCAAATGCTGCCAAGGACCTTTTAAAAACACGTGGATACAAGGCTGACATTCAAGTTGTAAACGATTTTTCGAATCCCCTGCAGAAAGGCAGTTCTCTCTCCTTATGGGCACAAACTAGCACAGGTATTCTTCTAGGTGGAGACGCTATTGGTGAACTGAGAAAGCCCAGCGAAGCAGTGGGTAGAGAAGCTGCAGAAAACTTGCTGCGGGAAATAGAGGCTAAAGCCACCATGGACGTGCATCTTGCAGACATGCTAGTGCCGTACATGGCGTTGGCAAATGGCGAATCGGTTTTCCTTACACGCTCAATGACCGACCATATGGAAACCAACATATGGTTTGCTCAAGAAATTTTAGATGTAAAATTCGAAGTAAGCAAAGCTGGAAATCTGTACAAAGTGGAGAAAAGAGCATCTTGACATTTAAAGTTGGAAAAATTCTGTTCCCGTTTTTCCCAAAAAAAGGTTTATAAGAGAGATTGTGTTGCTGAGATTCTTCAGGTGGAAATATGAGCTCTCTTCTAAAGCTACGAGCTTCCATGATTGGAACCTTAGCAATTATCATAGGACTTTCCACACTGTTCTTCACAGCTATATTGCATCTAACTGTAGGATTTAACACCACATGGCTAATCATTTTCATAATTGGCTTCAATATTCTGCAATGGCTAATTGCACCGTACCTAATTGACGCTATTTACCGAGTACGACCGATTTCACAATCAGAAAACCCCGAACTATGTGCTAAAGTAGAGCAGTTAAGCCAAAGAAGCGGTATCAAAACGCCTCGACTGATGCTGGCACGCATTCCAATTCCAAACGCTTTTGCCTACGGCTCTCCTATTACAGGCACCAGAGTAGCTGTTACAGAAGGGCTAATGAAGACTTTGGAGAGCGAAGAAGTTGAAGCAGTTATTGGCCACGAACTAGGCCACTTAAAACACCGAGACGTGCAAGTGATGATGTTTGTCTCTATCCTACCTGCAATCTTCTACTTCATAGGCTACTCTTTCATATTCTCCTCAATGTTTGGGGGAAGAGGCAGAAACAACAGCTCAGGGGCAGCAGCAATCATCGGAATAATCAGCATCTTCCTATACTTGATACTCACCTTATTCACGTTATACCTAAGCCGCTTACGGGAATACTACGCTGACCGCCACACCGCATCTATCGTAGAAGACGGACCGAGAAAACTTTCTGAAGGCTTGGCAAAAATAGTTCACGAAAGCGGACGAATTAAGAAGAGAATGCCAAAATCAGGACAACTAAACTCTTTCAAAGCCCTCTTCATATCAGACCCTGACAGGGCTGTGTCAGATGCGAAGGCAATGGCTCAATTCAGAGCAGGCGATAGAAGATTAGTTGAGGAAGTGTTGCAGAGAAAAGTAACGGGCGTAGACAGATTTCTGGAGTTGTTCTCCAGCCATCCAAACATTGTGAAAAGATTGAAAGCTCTTCAGAGACTCTCATAAGATAGAGGTTCTATCTTTTCAACTTCGAGAACTCTTCATTTCGAATTAACGACTTGACGACCTCTATGTCTTTGTAAAGCACTCTGTCTTCCTCGAGGGTGGGGATCCTTCTCCTTATTAGATTGTACGCTGTCTTTGTGCCTTTTCCAAGTTTGTTTGCTCCTCTGAATTCAACACCTTGAGCAGCCGACAGAAGTTCGATAGCAACGATATATTCAGTGTTCCTGAGAATTTCCACTGCCTTTCTAGCTGCAAATGGGCCCATACTCACGAAGTCTTCAAAATTAGCAGATGTTGGAATTGAATCGACGCTGGCCGGATGAGCTAAGGATTTGTTTTCTGAGGCCAAGGCTGCGGCGGTGTATTGTAACGTCATGAAGCCGCTTTGTAGCCCTCTCTTTGCTTTGTTGGAGATTAGGAAAGCAGGGAGCCCTCTGCTTAACTTTTCATCTATCAGCCTTGCTGTTCTTCTTTCAGAAATGTTGCCCATTGTGGTTAGCGCGATGGCGAGATAATCCATGGCGGCAGAGATGGGTTGCCCATGAAAGTTTCCGCCAGACAGGCATACTTCATCTTTGGCGAAGATGAGGGGGTTGTCGGTTGCAGAATTAATCTCCACTCCTATTACGCTTTTAACGTAGCTTATTGTGTCACGAACTGAGCCTGAAACTTGAGGGATGCATCTTAAGGAGTACGGGTCTTGTGGGTACTTGTTTTCTTTCACCGCTTCACTGCTAGGCTTTGCTAATTTGCTGCCCGATAGAAGCTCACAGATGTTTCTGGCGCTTTCAATCTGTCCTTTATGAGGTCTTGTGCCATGAATTTTTTCATCGAAAGCGTCCACTATTCCACATAGGGCTTCAAGACTCATCGCTGCTGCGACTTCGGATGTTTGCACCAAGTTCTCGGCATCATGGATGGCAAGAGCTGCTATGGCTGTCATCATCTGAGTGCCGTTATTCAGGCCAACACCTTCTTTCATATCAAGCGTTATCGGCGAAATATCAGCTTTCTTCATGGCTTCTTTTCCACTTATAACTACGCCTTGATATTCTGCTTCGCCTTCTCCAATCATCACTAGAACCATGTGAGAAAGTGGAGCCAAGTCGCCGCTGGCTCCTACTGAACCTTTCTCTGGAATAATTGGATGAACGCCTTTGTTAATCATTTGTACTAATGTCTTCAAAGTTTCCAAGCGCACTCCAGAATGTCCCTTGGCCACCGTGTTGGCGCGCAGAAGCATCAACGCCCGTGTCACATCTCTGCTTAGAGGTTTTCCGACAGCTGATGAATGGCTTCGAATGATGTTGACTTGAAGCTGCCTTATGTCTTTAGGCTGGATAGCAATATTTCCCAGAGCGCCAAAACCCGTCGTCACTCCGTAAATTATTTTTTGGTTCTTTACAAGGCGTTCTAAGGTTTCTCGCGCTTGTTTGACCTTTTTTTTGGTTTTTTCAGGAATTGTAACCTGCGCATTGTAACGGGCAACAGTAATAATGTCTTCTACAGTTAGGGTTTCTCCGTCAATAGCTACGTTCTTCATAATCTTTCATCCATTTTAATGCAGCATGGGTGTTTTGATATTGTTTTCTCTCGCAATTGCTTTAGCTTTCTTGTAGCCGGCATCAGCATGTCTTACAATACCTATCCCTGGGTCGGTCGTCAGAACCGTTGTTAAACGTTTTTCTATCTCTTTTGTACCGTCAGCTACGATGCACATGCCTGCATGGATACTATAGCCTATGCCCACGCCACCACCGTGATGGACAGAAACCCAAGTTGCCCCCCCGACCGCGTTGAGTAAAGCGTTCAGTATTGGCCAGTCTGCAATAGCATCGCTGCCGTCCATCATGCCTTCCGTTTCGCGATTCGGGGAAGCGACGCTTCCACAGTCTAAATGGTCGCGCCCTATCCATATAGGACCAGAGAGTTCGCCTTTGTGAACCATGTCGTTTATGATTTTTCCGAATTTTGCTCTTTCTCCATAGCCCAGCCAGCAGACACGGGCGGGTAAGCCTTGAAACTTCACTTTTTCCTTAGCTTTTTGTATCCAGCGGCATAGTTCCTTATTGTGGGCGAATTCTTCGAGGATTACGTCATCTAGTTTGTAGATGTCCTCTCGGGTGCCTACAAGCGATGTCCAGCGGAAGGGCCCTTTTCCTTCGCAGAACATTGGTCTGATATAGCGTTGTACGAAGCCGGGATATGCGAAGGCGTCTTTGTAGCCTGCGTCGTAGGCATGTTGACGTAGGTTGTTGCCGTAGTCGAAGGTTACTGCGCCTTTCCGCATCATCCTAACCATGGCTTTAACTTGAACTTTCATACTTGCCTTTGCTTTCTTAATGTATTCAGTTGGTTTTTCCTCTCTTAGTTTATCAGCTTCTTCCTTAGTAAGCTCCATGGGGTAGTATCCGTTAAGGGGGTCGTGAGCAGAAGTTTGGTCAGTTAAAACGTCTGGTATTATCCCTCTCTTCACGAGTTCTGGATGCACTTCTGCAGCGTTACCGAGGAGCCCGATGCTTTTGGGCGTTTCTTCTCTTTTAGCGTCCATCGCCATCCCTATTGCGTCGTCAAGGTTGTCAGTCCATGTTTCCAGATACTTGTGTCTGAGTCGTCTTTCTATGGCTCTTTTGTCGATTTCCACAACTAATGCTACTCCGTCATTCATAGTCACTGCTAGAGGTTGTGCGCCGCCCATCTCGCCTAAGCCAGCTGTTAAGACGAGTTTCCCTCGCAAACTTCCGTTGAAATGTTCCTGTGCGATTGCTGCCAATGTTTCGTAGGTGCCTTGTAAGATTCCTTGGGTGCCAATGTAAGCCCAAGATCCCGCTGTCATCTGGCCAAACATGATCAAGCCTTTCTGTTCCAACTCGTAGAAGTAGTCCCAAGTTGCCCATTTCGGAACTAACATGGAATTCACAATTAGAGTTCTTGGTGCCCACTCGTGAGTCCTGAAGACTGCTACTGGTTTCCCGCTTTGGATTAGCATGGTTTCGTCTGGCTCAAGTTTCTCCAGAGTTTCGACAATTTTGTTGAAGCATTCCCAGTTGCGGGCGGCCTTCCCTGTGCCTCCGTAAACGATAAGCTGTTCAGAGTCCTTCGCTACTTCAGGGTCGAGAACGTGGTGGAGCATGCGGTAAACGCCTTCGATTTGCCAGTTCTTACAATGCAGCTCTGGACCTGTCACACATTTAACAAGCTTCTCAGTCTTAAACAAGCTATTTCACTGCAAACCAGAATGGTACAAACATGTTTTAATTCTTTGCCACATACATCAGATTTATTGAAAGACAGCTACCTATACGTCAAAGAAATGGAAGAATAAGTCCTCTGATTCTTTAGGGTCAACCGGAATTCTTATTTGGTTCTTCGCCCCTTTTCTGCTACCAACTTCCCGTTTTTGAACACTTTTTCAGCTAGATTAACACCGTAGTGGTATGGGAAGTATTTGTGGTTGGGAGCGTCAAAAATGACGATATCTGCTCTTTTTCCTTCTTCCAAACTTCCTATTTCATGGGCGCGCTCTATAGAGTGAGCCGCATTAATTGTTGACGCTACAAGGGCTTCTTCTGTGGTCATTTTCATCTGGAGTATTGCAATAGTCATCATCATCTGCATGGATTCACACATATTTGCCGCGCTCAAATCTGTTGCCAACGCAATAGGCAATCTATTGTTGATGATTTCTCTAGCTTTTGCATAGGTACCCAAATAGCAGAAAGGAGTCGTCGGCAAGAAAACTCCGATAGTGCCTTTTTTTACTAGGGCGTCAATTTCCTCTACTGGGGTAAAGATTAGGTGATCAGCAGAGACAACTCCTAATTCAGCACCCAGCTTTGCCCCTCCGCTGTGGACAAGCCAGTCGGAGTGAATCCTTAATTTCATTCCATATTTTCTGCCCATCTCAAGTATTCGCTTGGATTGTTCTGCATTGAAGTATCCTTTTTCACAAAAAACATCACAGTATTCGACTAATTTTCTCTTCGCGATTTCTGGAATCCATTTTTCGACTATTTCATCTGTTAGTTGATCAACTTTGTTTTCATATTCAAAGGGGATTCCTTGAGCCAGAAAGGTTGGAATCAGGTCGATTGGATGTGTTTTGTTGAGGATGTTAATTATTTCTAGTTGTCTGATTTCGCCACGAAATGTCATTTCGTATCCGCTTTTCGCTTCTATTGTTGTTGTGCCGTGGATTATCATCGTGTCAAGTATTTGGGTGGTTTGTTTAAGCAGTTCTTCGGTCGTTGCTTTACCTGTTTTGTCGAGTGTTGTTGGCATACCCCCTCCCCTAGCTTTGATTTCCAAATATGGAATGCCTTTTACAGCCATGGACTCGAGTTCTTCTGCTCTTGAACCGGCGAAAATTAGGTGGACATGTGGATCGATAAGTCCAGGCGTGACGAGCTTGCCACTTGCATCTATGACTTTGAATCCTTTTTCAAGCTTGCCCAACACTTCTTTTGTAGTTCCGACAGCCACTATTTTCTGGTCCCTGACTGCAACAGCGCCATCCTCTATTACGCCAAGACTACTCATTTCTTCTTTAATTTGCGGTTTATTGCTTGTCCCCTTTAGAGTTACCAGTTCATTTGCGTTGATTATTGCGAAGTCAGCCTTTATTGCCATTATTTCCCTTCTCCTTCCATTGCAGTCTAGACATCTAAATATCTTATTCTTTCCCACTCATGCACGGCAACATTGAAATCTCTCCATTCTTTAGTCTTGATTTCAAGAAACTTTCGGCAAAACGTAATCCCTAAAGCCTCTTGAATACACTTGTCTCCGGAGAGTTCCCTCAAAGCATCCCCTAGATTTCCCGGAAGCACCTCTATGCCTCTCTTTAACCTTTCTTTTTCGCTCATCTCGTAGATGTCTTCTTCTACTGGATCTGGGGGTTCGATTTTTCTCTTTATACCATCTAGTCCAGCTGCTAGAATAGCTGCAAATGCCACATAGAAGTTGCATGACCCGTCTGTAGGTCTATACTCCAGTCTAGTTCTCATCTCTTTTCCAGGGGGAATCCTGATGAGGGTTGACCGATTATACCTTGCCCATGAGATGTAAACAGGCGCCTCCCATCCTGGAACAAGCCTCTTGTAAGAGTTAACGGATGGATTTGTTATGGCCACCAAAGCTTTTGCGTGAGCTAAAATGCCAGCTATGAAGTTTAAGCTTATTTTGCTTAGACCGTGACTCTCATCTTGATTATAAAAAAGGTTTTCAGCCCTTTCGTCCTCTATAAGAGTAATGTGAGTGTGCAGCCCAGCCCCAAATTGATCATGAAAAGGCTTCGGCATAAAGGAAGCGATAAGTCCTCTTCTGGCCGCCATTAGTTTTACAAGGAACTTAACCAGGTAAAGAGTATCAGCCATCTTTAATGCATCCAAGTCTCCAACTCCAATTCCCAACTCCAATCCCAACTCTAACTCATACTTCCCTGGAGGTACTTCATGGTGGTGTTTTTCAATCAAAATGCCTATGTCTCCAAGATTTTTTACGATTTCAAGTCTCAAGTCAACACCGAAATCTGCTGGTGGAGTAGCCAAATATCCTCCATCGTCGAGTAATTTGATGTGCCCATTTTCGCCTCTTTTAAATAAGAAATACTCCATTTCACTAGATGCATAATACTTTACAAATGGCCCCAAGTTTTTCTTAACGTCATCCATTACTTTTTTGAGGATGAATCTGGGGTCAAGCTGGAATGGTGTATTAGAATCTGGCTCGTAGATATCGCAAACTACTCTTGCAACTCTTTGGGTGAAAACGTTTTGGGGCAGTACAGTAAATGTTTCTTCGTCTGGAATTAACTTCAAGTCGCTTCTGCTTATGTCCACCATTCCAATGGATGATCCGTCTACATGTATGCCTCCTTCAGCTACCCTTGAGAAGAGTTGAGAGGGTATCCAAAGAGAATGTAGGATGCCGGATATGTCTGTAAACTGTAATGCTATCTCTTTCACTTTTTCCTTTTGAATCAGCTCTGTGGCTTCTGGCATGCTTGTTTCCCTGCTTAATCGAGAAGTGCTTCTCCTTTATTATATTTCTTTAATGTTTTTTGCAATTGAAGCTTCTTCTTTAAGTCTCAGAGTCGAAAAGGCTGCGAAGAAAAATTTTTCCTTTACCTAGCGTTCCACCATAGTTTGTTGTAGTTATTTTTATCACTCCATGGACCCTTGTGGCATTCTCTATGCCGATCTTCATTGCCCTGCTAACGTTCTCCAGCGTTAACCCGCTCACTATAACCTCGTAAATACATTTTACACCGTCTGGAATCTTGCTCCCTTCTTTTCGAGCTAGGCATGAGCAGTACGCATCATTAGTAGTAGCTATAGCGTCCTTGTATTTTTGCCCTCCAACTTTGGTTCCGGAAGCCGCAAACTTCCCAACTACATGTGGAACTGTTCTTATCCCTTCAATTGCACGTTCAGCGGCTTCTAGTGCTGCTTGATCGGATTCTGCTAAGATTAGGAACATGCCGCCAGCCACACCTTTGGCGATTCCGAAGTCTCTTTCTACGTAAAACCATCCATCCATCCTAGGTATTTTAAAAACTTTCCTTCCAAATGCATCGGTTTCCTCTTCGTGTCCGTCTCCGAAGGTTTGTATAATAGTGCCTTTGATGCTAACGAATTCTTCAGCCATTTCCCTTGGCAAAACGTCAAAGACATTAGTTTTAGGGTATGGAATGACTCCTTTTCTTATTCTGACTATGAGCCATTTTTTCAGTTGCTCTAGCTTTCTGTCAAGAATTTGAACTACAAAGCCAGGTTTTCCATCTGGAGTCTCCTCAGGGTTAACTTCCGCCTCTATTGAGGCTTCTGAAGGGGGAATAGTAGCCGATCTGCCAAGGCCTTTAGCCTCCAATGATGATTCTAAAGCCCATTTCCTGTTCACTGACGTTATAAGTATCCTAGCTATGCGCACCATGAAAGTTTCACAGAAAGTGTCTTCAACTGAAATGCCGTTGACTTTGAATTCTACCATCGTCACTCTTCCTTCTGGATTGTACTTTTGTTTTCATTAAAACCTTTTCAGTAGCCCTTTAAAGTTTGGGTCTCTGCGTAACATGTACCAGAATTAGTCGGTTTCTGAAGACTGTAAACATTTAAATCCAGACTTGTTTTCCTTATTCTTCTAGCTTTCCGGAGAGATTTGCAAAATTGCAGGAGGATAAAAAGTTTGAGGTTCCCACATGGGAGCAGATTTATGCGATGCTTTTAGATTTAGCTCGGAAAATTCTAGACGATGAGTTCAACTCCGACGTCATTGTGGGAGTCTCACGGGGCGGTTGGATCCCTGCAAGAGTTTTGTCAGATCTGTTGGAAAATCCAAAAATCGCCAACGTAAAGGCAGAATTTTATCTAGGTGTAGCGGAGACAAAGAGAGAACCGGTGATAACTCAGTCGGTTTCAGTTAATGTTAAGGGTAAAAAAGTGCTTGTTGTTGATGATGTTTCTGATACTGGTAAAAGCCTTCACCTAGTTAAAACCCATCTGCTTGAGCAAGGAGCTAAAAGCCTCAAAATTGCAACGCTCTATTACAAGCCATGGAGCATCACGAAGCCAGACTATTATGAGAAAACGACTCGCGATTGGATAATTTTTCCTTGGGAAAGAAAAGAAGCTTTGAGAAAGGTTATTGAAAAGTTCGAGCAAAATGGGAAGTCGGTTGAAGATGCAAAGCAGACGTTAGTAGGATATGGTTTTGACTCAGAATTGGCGGAGCGTTTTGTCAGAGAAGTGTCGGAGCGTTCTGGATGATAAAGGAAGTAGAGGGGTTTAACAAGTACATTGCTATGGCTGGCTTCAGAGATGTTCACATAAGCGATGTTAACTATATTCTCAATCTGACCCGTGAAAAGTTGAGCAGTGTAGATGTTCAATTTTTTGATGCTAGGCTGATTGCGGGATGGGAACATCTTTATTTTGCTACGCTTAACGCTTTGAAGGCTTTCAAGAACCGAACGAATATTTCAAAGAATTTTGCAGTTGAATGTCTTCTTTATGCTTCTGCTCGAAGGCAGATTAGAGTTGCTTTAGATTTAATTGGAATAAAGAAAGATTCGTCACAAATCGCTGTATTGATTGTGGCGGATGAAGAAGGAGTTGCCTCTAAGTCTTTAGAAGAAGCTTCAAAATTAGTTCCTGGGAAGCGCGACGACACTGTTCTCGATTTGTCAAACGAGAAAGTTGTGCATGTTAGAAGACTCTTCGGTATCTCTGACATGGAGTTGGCAACCAAATCGGAGGGAAACGAGAAAGTGAAGGCTCTTTCTGATATAGTGATTGAGCACATTGCCATTCTGGTTACTCAACGTTAGCTTTCAATTTTCTCTTTTATTGTTGAGATTATGTCGGATGGTTTAAGGATTGATATTCCGGTGAGTCCGCCTACGATTTCGATTAAAACGATCTTGTCTGGACTGGTTAGGTCTACTTTTCGTTCGATGTTCATTGCAGCAGCTTTGATTACGTCTTTGCTGGAGATATTTGTGAAACGTTTCTCGACAGTTATGCGGAAGGTTTCATTTTTTCGGATTTCTGCTGAGAGCTTTGTGGCGATGCTTTCGATTTCGTTTAGGCCTGTTCGTGTTACTTCCTGAATAGGGATCATGCGAAGGCTATACCGGAATTCGTAGGGGCGTTCTCTTAGAATAGCGCGGAGCTTTTCAATGGCCTCTAGGGGTGGGAGAGATGTTTTCACTGCTATCAAGCCTGAAACTCCAGTCTTGTCAACTTTTGCTGCGGTATCTCCGATTTCGCCTAGTAGGTACCAAACTTCTGAGCAGGCTTCTTCTTCATTTCCACGAGTAGTTGTTACGAGAAGGTTAAAATCTCGAAGCATGTCTTACTCTCTATTGTGTTGCTTTAATGAAGTTTCTGCTATTTTTGTACAATGAATTTTTGTCGGTTTTATAGGGAGAGGCTCATGCGTGCGCGAGTTATAAGCAAAAAATACAATCCTGTTCACATTTTATGAACGCGCATTGTGCGGTTCTTTCCAAAACTCTTTTATCTGGTTAGCGCAGTCAATTGGGCTTCTTATAGTTATCATTTCTTTTTGGTAATAACTAGGGAGTTGCTTTTTGATGTTTGGGTGTGAAAGGCGTTCGTCTAGGATTACTATGCATCCTCTGTCGTCAGTTGATCTGTGGACGCGTCCGCAGGTTTGAATTAGGCGGAGTATTGCGGGGGCCAAGTAAGCGTACATCCTGCCATTTTCAGGAAATTGTTGATCAAAGTATTTTATCAAGGCCTTCTGGTACACGTTCCAAGTGGCATAAGGCAGACCAACAGATATTACACATGTTAATAGATTGTTTGGATAGTCCATTCCTTCGCTGAACTTCCCACTCATAACGCCAAACAAGGCATTGTCATCAGATTCAGTTAGCTGCCTCATCACCTCATCTCTCTCGGTCTTACGTTGCTCCACAGCTATGTCTCTGTCCGTTTTGATCAGTGACAGAACGGCATGCATTAGTCCGTAACTTGTAAAGAAGACGGCAACGTTCCCTTCGTTCGCCTTGAATATGGCCTCAATATAATCTTTCCACTTCTCAAGCATTTTGCTAGTTCTTTTTTCAAACCTTGACGACACATCCTCCGCAATTAAAATCAACCTGTTTTCAGGTGGAAAAGGAGAGTCAAACTCTCTGAGACAGACGTCATTCCTTTCATAAAACATCAAGTCTCTATAGACTTTTGGCGGAGAGAGAAATCCACTCATAAGGATGCTTCCACGTGTTTGTCGCAAAACAGGATCTGTTATCTCCCTTCCATCGAAGCTTCTAACCTCTAAATCAATTCTACCCCGCGAATCTCTTTTAACTAAGTGAATGTACTTCTCTCCCATTTTCTCAAAAAAATTCTCCAAAAACTCGCCTACTCGCTGATTGTAACTGAAAATTCTCTCATGACCGAGCTCTTGCCGCGTCTCTCTCACATGTTGTCCATATTCACGAAGAACCTCTGCCGCTTCAGAGCCAGACACTCCGCTTTGCTCAAGAAACAGGTCGCTAACTTTCTGCGGGTTGAGCTGCTTAAGCTCCTCCTTCCTTAATATCTGTTGAGTGCGTTGAAAAACCTCTTTATCCAACACATTCAGGTACTCTTGAACTGACTGCAGAGCCTTGTGTTCGAACCTCTTGGTTTCATTGAGAGCTCTGTCCACTGTGATTGTTGTTAGTCGATCAGAGAGCAACTCTCTAGAGAAGATAGGAAGATTGTGCGCTTCGTCTACAATGAGGTAGACCTTGGTAAGGTCCACTCCTAGACTTTTTAGCATTACTTCCCTAATTTTAGAGTTGAAGACGTAATGATAGGTTCCAAGAAAAATGTTGACTTTATTTAGAACCCTTTTTAGTGCTTCATACGCGCAGAACCCTTGCTTCGATAACAGTTTGACCGATTCCATTGGAGTAAGGAGCTTTTGGGCGCAATTCAAAGCTAATTGTTCAGCTTCCTTTTTCTTTCTGATTGTGTTCCAAAAAAACTTGCAATAGGGCTTAGTAGAGGACTCGCAGTTATCCTTCAGTCTCTTACATTCCTCAAAAAAATCAACGTATGAGAGGTCGCCCTTTACACGTAGCGGGCACATGTTCTGTTTGCTGAAAAAGGACACTGCCGGGAGATTGCTCGCTAGCGCCTTTAACTCCTTTAGGTAAATGTGCAGTTGGCTTCTGGTTCTGAAACTAATGATGAGCTTGTTATCTTCAAGCTGGGGTAAAACAGCCAGAAGGGAGGCTATGGACTTCCCTATACCACACGGAGCGCTTCCCAGAAAAATCTTACTATTCTTAATAGCTTCGAATGCTTCTTCAATGAATTCCGACTGTCCCTTTCGTATTTCATAATTTCTAGGAAACTGCCTACTCTTTGAAGTTTTACCTCTCACTTCCCGCGTTGCAACCTTGCCTATTCCCTTGAAGAGTTTGGAAACTTTACTCTTCGGCATCAAGTATGTTTCACAGTAGCAGCAAAACCGACTCTGTTCATACTCTTCAAGGGAATATATCCTTCCACAGCGTCGGCAAGCGTAAGTTTGAGGCAACTTTTTCACTTGCCATAATCTTGCTGCTCAGCAACTTATGCTTTGTTGATTGTTTCCATGTCAATCAAAACAGGTAGCCAATAACATAAGCTAACCCGCAACATTGCCCGTTCTGTTGATATACCATAGTTTACGTTTGCTTTCATTGTGCTAAGACCTTTTCCCCAAACCGTGTTTTTGCGTTAGTCAATCGTGTGTATAGTTGCTCAAGATTGCGCTTAGTGCTTGACGTTCCCAGTCGTTTGCCCTTTTCCTTGACCATCTTGATTGCGTAATACTTCCATGCAAGACGCTTATCCGTGTCCGTGACCTTAGCCAAGCCTTCGCGCTCTCAATGCTTGACATTGCCACTTCCTCTTGATTTTACGTGTTCAATTAGCTCTTTTGGTTCTTTTATAGCTTTTCTGCATTTCTCGCATTAAGAAACTTCTAATGGTTCATACATAGGGATAGGGACTATTCTGTTCAACGAAAACCTTGTTTACTCGAACTCTGGCTTCTACTTAGCATAGCAATGCTGGAATTCCATAAGCTTCTTTTGAAGGATTGTTTTTAGAGGTCATGCAAATTTCGAAAAACTTATGCATACCCATACCAAATAGAATTGTGGTGATAGAGCTGCCAAAACATCCAAAAACATCATTTCACATTCAACTCAATGAACAAGAGCGTCTAACCTTCGCATCCTTTGAGGGGAAAAGCGACCCATCGGGTGAGACTATCATCGCACAACTCCAACGAAGAAAGGGAGAAAATTGGGAGACTGTTGGAACGATAGAATTGTATAGAGCACCCGATGGAACATACAAACAACTTCCCGAAAGCAAATGAGTGTGTGATAGAGCTGCCAAAACCAAAAGCAACCTTTCGCTTGCGCCTCAGTGAAAAGGACTTCCTAAGTGTAAGCATCTTTCCCACGAGGAAAGACCCAACAGCCGAGGTTATCTCCGTGCAAGTCAGACGCCCAACTGAAGACGATTGGGAAACTGTTGGGAGGATAGCACTTTATAGGTCACCTGAAGGGGATTACAGTCGACTTCCTGACCGTGAAAAACCATCAAAGTGAGCGGTCTGCGCGCGAAAGAGGCGAACCGTTGACCACTGGGAGATGTCTTACTTCTGGTCGCCGCATTGGTGGGAAGTTTACATCGCAAGCGTCCTTATGCTAGTTGCCAGTGGCTTTCTGTTAGGTCTAGACACTAGCTACATACTAGACGCAAGAAACAAGAAACCAAAACTGACACATTGAAAGCATAGCTATCCAAGCGCGCAAGCGATAGGCGCTCAGTGCAAGGCTAGATCATACACTAATTCTCTTGCCTGCATATCATACTTAGTTCAATGAACTAGAAATTCAATAGTTTCAGTGGTCTCTCCCAGTAAAACATGCTCTAATTCTTCGCGTAACTTAAATATATCAAACATCAAATTGTTCCCTTGTCCATGTACAAAGGACAGTCACCCAAAATGACAGTTACAGAAGAAACCGAATCCACAAGCCCTCAACCTAAGAAACAGTATGAATGCTTAGAAGACCTTCCAGGTGTAGGACCCGCTACCAGCAAAAAACTACAAGAAATGGGCTTCCACACTGTCGAATCTCTCGCCACCGCCACCGCGCGCGAACTCGCACCAGCAGGCATCAGTGAAAAAAAAGCCCTAGATGTTATCCGCCACGCCCGCGGCAGCATTACCCTATCCTTCATCAGAGCCGACGAACTTTTAAAACAGCGCCAAAACATCAACCGACTCACTACAGGCAGTACAACCATAGATAACCTACTTGGGGGAGGCCTCGAAACCCAAACAATTACAGAATTCTATGGTGAGTTCGGAAGCGGCAAAAGCCAAATTTGCCACCAACTGTGCGTCAACGTCCAACTTCCCTTAGAGCAAGGCGGACTGAACGCTGCAGCTCTCTACATCGACACCGAAAATACCTTCCGCACCGAACGCCTAGTCTCCATGGCACAGCACCTCAACCTTAACCCTGAAGAGGTAGCTAGAAATGTGATTGTCGCCGACGCATACACCAGTGACCACCAAGTCTTCCTCCTCGAAAACGCTGACAAGATAATCAAAGAAAACAACATCCGCATTATTATAGTCGACTCCCTGACGAGTCACTTCCGTAGCGAATATGTCGGGAGAGAAACCCTTGCCATCCGCCAACAGAGACTCAACAGACACATGCACAAATTAGTCCGCTTAGCTCGTGCCTTCAACGCCATCGCTGTAGTAACAAACCAAGTCATGTCCAAACCTGACGTCTTCTTCGGCGATGCCGTCCACCCTATCGGTGGTCACGTGGTAGCTCACACCAGCAACACACGGATATACCTGCGAAAATCCGCTCGAGGACCAGTAAGAATCGCCCGCCTAGTCTCCAGCCCCTACCTCCCAGATGGCGAGTGCATCTTCAAAATTACCGAAAATGGCGTAGAGGAGGTAGATCAAGATGAACAAAGAGGAAAGCGATAAACCATGACTTTCCCTCAAGCCCTAGCCATACGCTTCTTCCAACTCATCAACAACCGCCAATTCACTGAAGCCCAAAGAGAATTACAACGAATAAAAGGGAAAGCCCCGGAAACCAAATGGGACCACGGATACTATAAAGCGTTGCAAGGCATACTCCTCGCCCGGAAAGCTAACGGCAACCAACACACTTTCCTGCAGAATATCAACCTTAATGACAAAATGGCAATAGAACAGCACAAAAAGGAATTCTCAAAACACGTCAAAAGCAGATTCCACGACAACTTCGACCGCGGCTTCTTCTCAGCATGGGTTGACTATACTCAACTTCTAATTAGGACAGTAGAGGAGTCAAAGCCTAAACCAGACTCTGAAGGACAAACAAGAATCATCCAATATGCAGAATCTAGCCAGAAGGTTGTGTAACATTAAAAACAACATTTAAAGACTGTAGCCAGCCTACCATTAATGTTTGAGTTTGATTCGTATTTCCTAACTCGAAAGTGTAAGTGTCAGGAGGCAACAGAGTGATCGTAAGAACCCCTGAGGCAGTCGTCACATTTTGGACCACTTGACCAGCGTTATTCCGCGCCGCCACCCAGAACTCCTGCCCCTCAGCCAATCTTCCCGTGTCGCCGATGTATATGTTCACTGCCACTGATGGCATGAGCAAGGTAATGATTAAAGTCCAGGATACAAGCCATGCGAAGAAGTAAATTCCGATTCCCTGAGTCATTAGTTTTGATTGTTTTTCAACTCTCGAAAAGAACTTGAGCTTCACAATATAATAGGTGGACATGTAGAAAAGCATTGCAAATGATAATCCTGTCAACAGCGTGTATATATTAGCAAGGTCGGAAGTTACTGAGAAAATCACGTAAACCGCGCATAAAATCCCTATAATTACTCCCAAGCCAGCGCGAGTCCAGTAGATTATCTTTAAGGGTTTCATGAAGCTTCAGCTCAAACGAAACTTACTTTTCTTATACATTCAACGACTTCTAATTTAAGGTTTTGACTAGTAGCGAGACCAATAGCGATATTCTCCGTATCATTTCCTTTTTTTCAGTTTTTCCTCATGCTTAACCCAAAAAAAGATTAAATACTTAACTTAGGCATGCAATTACCCGGCCTAAAAACTATTAGAAGGGAGAAGAACCATGAAAAAAACGATGACAAGCTTCGACATAGCCGCCCTTGTCTCGGAGCTTAAAGAGCAGCTTAAAGGTGCTCGAATACAGAACATCTATCAAATCAAAGGAAAAACTGTAATTCTAAAACTTCATCAACCAAACGAGCCACCTTTGAACCTTCTAATCGAGTCAGGCAAACGCTTACATCTAACCTCCTATCTTCTGGAAAAGCCTCAGAGACCACCTGCTTTCTGCATGGCTCTTAGAAAATACCTTAGGAACGCTACTCTCGCCGAGATTAGTCAGTACGAGTTTGAACGCATAGTAACAATCAGAGCTAAGACTAAAGAAGGTGAATTCAAGTTGGTTTTGGAGTTGTTTGGTGATGGCAACATAGTACTTGTGGATGCTCAGGGCATTATCCAACAGGCTCTTGTGTTCAAGAAGATGCGTGACCGGAACATTTTGCGGGGCGAATTTTTTAAACAGGCGCCATCTAGTGGAAGAAATCCTCTGCGAATCGGGTTGCCAGATCTGCTTGAACTGAAAAAATTTGAAGGCTTGGAGGTGGTCAAGGCACTTACGAAGCTTCTAAGCATAGGTGGCATGTATGCGGAAGAGATTCTTCTCGGTGCTCATGTAGATAAAAAGAAGGAATGCAAGTCGCTGGAAAACGGCGAATTTGAGAGAATTTTTGATGCTCTAAACGAAGTCTTTTCTTGTCTCCAAACTGGAAAATTCGAACCCTGTATTATGATAGATGAAAAAGATATACAGATTGATGTGGTTCCCATTCCATTAAAAAAGTATGAAGAGTTGAAGTGTAAAAAATTCGAAAGTTTCAACGAAGCCTTGGACGAATACTACGCAAAAACTGTTGTTGAACAAGAAGTTACGGTAATGTCAGACAAGGTTGAGGAGAAGATTGGCAGACAGCAGAGAGTTCTTAGTGACCAACAGGAATCTTTAGAAAAGGTAAGGCGAGAAGCCAGGCGATCGAGACGAGTTGGAGACAGAATCTACGCTCATTTTTATCAGTTACAGATGCTTTTGCAGAGAATTATGGATGAAAAGAGGAATGGAAAGGCTTGGCAAGCAATCATATCAGAAATTGAAAATGAGAAAAAACGTGGGAAAGCGCCATCGGTGTATTTTGACTCCCTAGACGTAAGGACGCTAGTTATCGACGTGTCTATTGGCAACTTATCTTTTTCTCTTAAGCTTCGCAAATCGGTTCAAGAAAACGCCGCAACCTACTATGAACGAGCGAAAAAGGCAGAAAAGAAGGTGAAAGGCGCCAAAAAGGCGATAGAAGAAACTTTATTTCGCATCGAAAAGTTAAGACAGCGGAAAGAAATAGTGGTTGAAGAGACTAGCAAGCCGATTAAGAAGAGAAGGAAGAAGGCTTGGTATGAAAAGTTTAGATGGTTCTACACGTCAGAAAACCTGTTAGTGGTTGGCGGAAAGGACGCCGTTACTAATGAAATCTTGATTAAAAAACACACAGAACCTCACGATTTAGTTTTTCACGCCGACATTGCAGGCGCCCCCTTCGTGATAATAAAAGCTGAAGGAAAAACGCCTTCCCAAAAGTCAATAACCGAAGCAGCCCAGCTGGCAGCT
>Ga0209978_10000032_pt1 | contig 43118 bp, 47 predicted proteins | sample BentaG_FD_182805 | JGI IMG/M metagenome (GOLD analysis project Ga0209978, IMG submission 182805) | Deep subsurface microbial communities from South Atlantic Ocean to uncover new lineages of life (NeLLi) - Benguela_00093 metaG (SPAdes)... | ecosystem: Environmental > Aquatic > Marine > Oceanic >... | reverse complement strand
CAGCTTCATGTGTGACCAAGTTCGAGGCTCTTGTCAACGGTATGAGGAGCATGGATGTCTTCGTGTGCGTCAACATAAGCGACGGCTTGACTGAGAAAGAAGCCGAATTGATAGCGGGGACAACTTTTATCCAGGTTAAGGGAGAATATGTTTGGCGTCGACTTGATGCTCTAACCTTTGATGATACTCAAATAAAGGCACACTATACTTGGGGCTACGATGAAACCGACTTGGGACATGTATATGACATGACTGCAGACCTCACAACGCTTCAGATAACAGTTGATCACTGCTTCTGATAACACGCGCACGCAATGTTAAGAAATGGAGCGGGGTAGGAAAAGGCTTCGTGAAAAAGAAAAACCCATAACGCCCCTCTTTTTATGCTGCCCGGGCAATGCAAAAGATTATTGAATCTGAACAACTTCTGTAGACCAAATCAAAAGTCACGATTATAAAAAGAAAGCCTATTCCCATGAGGGTAAAACGAAAAGTCTACGAAAGAGCTAAAGGAAAATGTGAGAAATGCATAAAAGTTATAGTTGAACCAAAAGAAAACAGTAATATTTTTACGAGTGGAGCTTCTATTTAACTTGGGAGAACCGTGAACAAGCGTAGGCTTTTCATTCTTTCCTTTTCTATTGTCTGTGTTGCCATAATAGCTGTGGGGCTTTTGTATTGGTATTCTGAGCAAGTGGCAGAGCAGAAACTACTAGAATGCATCACAAGTCTCAACAGGGAAGGTGATTATATCATTGAGGAACATCCTCTGTCAGACTTCCATGTTGACCATGTGCATAAGATTTGGGACTTCACCGATTTCCATCAAGATGCCAGTATTTCAGACATACACCACGTATATTATGACAGAGGAATCCACGTTCTATACTTTCTACGTGGACATGGAATCGAAGCAACAGTCTTCAATTACAAATGGGGAAAGATGTAAAGGAACTTAAGTTTGTCAAGATTCGATGCGAAGGTGGACACCTAAGCCTTATTCCCAAATATGAAGTATTCCATGTTTATGAACCCATTAGATGTGAAAAATGCGGAAAAGCTATAGTAGAAGCAAAAGAAAAGAATAGAAGTGTGAAGAAAAATGATTACAAGCAAAATTAAAACTCGTCATTGGTTTCTCTTTATTCTGCTTATGGTCGGTCTTGTTTTGTCTCTCATTGGTCTCGCTTTGTCTATTGGCGAGCAATATCATGTTGTGGCTGAAGAATTTCAATCAATCTTTAACTTTTCAATGATTATCTCTGTTGTATTGCTGATAGTCGGAATAATGTATTTTGAGAGATGGAGAAGAAGATGATTGCAAAACAGACGTGGAAAAGTTATAGCAGAACCAAAGAATAAATAGTAGTTACAAAAAATCCCTAAAAACATTTCGCAAGAGAATAGAATACTTTTCGCTATGGGCAGGATACCTGCTAGCCCATCATATGTGCTTCTCATCTTATTCGACAAAGCCTTTTATAATTCACGCTGACTCTCTTTTTTTGGAAGATATAATGAGTTTAATCAAATCATTATGGGCATTCGCAGGTGCCTTTGCTGTCTTTCTGTTGTTGTGGCTTCTCAGACTGCTTAATGTTCTGGGAAGCGAGTTTGACATAGTGATAAGGTGGATTTCAACAATTGGCTTAATTTTGTGTGGTGTTTTCGTAGGCTTGCTCATTTCAGAAAAGAGGATCCAAGCTCGATGGAAATTTGTCCCTCTTTTGCTGTTTGTCGCTGGCTTCTTTGCTGCTCCTTTTGTTGGAGTTGGAGTGCTTATGTTCGTCGGAATGTTTTCTTTTAGCAGAGGAATCGAACCTGTGATTTTTGGGGGAAGCATTACGGGATATCTGCTACTCTACATGGGATTTTGGTTTTGGCTTAAGAAGAAGGGCATCATAAAGTTCAGAGATTTTTCAGAATGATAACACGCGCATGCGTGCGCGCCGTTCATGAACCCCTACCTTCCAGGCGATGTCAAACATGACGGCAAAGTGGACATATACGACATTGTCATTATTACAGCGGCTTATGGTTCTCATGGTCCACCTGACCCAAGCCCGAAATGGGATCCCCATGCTGATCTAAACGAAGACAATGAAGTAGAAGATCTCGACATTACGATATGACTGCAAACTATGGAAAGACGTGGCAAAGCTACTGGGTGAATAGCGAAATCAAGAAGAATCAAATCCCCTTTTTTTATCGTGATCAACAGAAACAGGGAGATATTAATCAGTCCTTTAAAATTTCCAGCTTCATTTCTCATGCAATATTATTGACCAATCAATTTTGTTTTTCAATCTGCTGGTTTTCTTACCGTTGTTACTCTAAAAGTATGAAGCTCCGTAAACACCTGTTGAGATCACAATGTCGTATATGTTGATTTTTCCATCCTGATTAAAGTCTTCCACTTGTTTTCTCCTTTAACTGTGATTCCACAAGCCTCCGCAGGAGTCTTTCCCTTCAATCCTTCATGTTCTCTGATGTAGTTGTGAAAGATTTGATAGCCTTTCAGAATTGGTGTATCGCGCGCGCATTTCAGTTTCCTTAGACTTTCATACAAGACACTTTGAGAAACATCTACTTGACTTATATCAAGGCTTGCCTTTACCTTTGGCTACTTTTTACGCGTGCACACGTTTCAGTATCTTTGCCATTTGCCTCTTCTTCTCAGATGTTCGCTGGCTAATCTCATCTTTCTTATCGGTCGTTGGTTCTCCAAATAGGTCTGGTTGTAGAGTTTCTTGATCTGCAAAAATCTTTCAGCTCCCTTTTCGAAGATGCTGATCTCTCCCTCAAAGAGATCTAATATCGCTTGAACTTCTTCAGAGCGATGCATATAAGGATTCACCAACGAGAGAGATGTGAAACCTCTTGACCTCAACTCAGTGACAAGCCCAGTTAACCATCTTCTGGTCTGAATAGCCCCATGTTGCAGGAGAACGTCTGAAATTATCCCGATGTATGCCCTTCGCCCTCCAGGAAACTGGCCATCCAATTTGCGTAAAGCGGAAGTCAAGGCAATGTTGATGTCATTCAGATTATCAACACCCTTAAGTTTGTAAACGTTCGGCATATCTTTGATGATTGTGCCTGCTTGTGGGTTGCAGATGAAGAGGAAAAAATTCTCTGGAAACTTTTCAGCCAAAGCCTTGACACCTATAGCGTCTATCGTGAAGCAGAAAGTAGCTTCTCCCGCCTTCAACGCTGTTTCAAGAAATTTCTTGATGAGTAATTCCCTTTCATCACAGGAAACTGAAGTTATGATGACTGAATATTTTTCAGGTATTCCGCCTAGGAGTAAGTTGTCGAGATCTTTGTATCCAGTTCTGATACGGTCTGGAAGTAGATTCTCTAGAATCTCGACAGTTGCACAGCAGGGCTCACAAGTCATTTGCTGTTCTGCTCCATTAAAGTAGCTGATCTTTGGCATTGCTGAAAATGTACCTTCACTTAGAGGTATGAAGGCAAGATGGAGATCTTCAGTTTCTGAAGGGTTGAGCTGTCTCTTATTCAAATCGAGAAAACCTGCACTAAGGTGACTGTAGTCAGGCTTGGCAATCAGCTCAAAGTCTGATGGGAGGATCTCCTCAATCTTGGTCAGAAAAACTGGAATTTCCCCTTCATTGGCAAGATGGAACTGCATATGAATCTCTTCACCAACCTTTGCCTTCCTTGGGTCCAGCAGCAATTTCGCCTTCAGTCGGGCTGACCCTTCTTGCATGAACTTCTGAGTGTCTCCGGAGAGACCTTTCATGTAGACTTTGTCGCCCACTAGAACCAAGTCTTCCAAAACGCGCTTTACAGCCCAACCCAGTTCTTTGCTGAGTCCATCACTTGTTGGAGTCCTTCTTGTATCCATTAACAGGTCACCTGCATATGGACCACTAGTTCACAATTGACTATTCTATGAGATTTGCCATATAAAAGCAAAATCTGCAAATAGCGCATGGTTGGGTGTAAAACCTTTATAGCAAAGTTGGGAAGGTTATAAAGGGGAGTTGAAATGTCGACCCATTCGTTTGTGAACCAAGTAGTAAGGACTTGTCTTCGAATAGGGAAGGGCGATAGGGTGACGATTTTCACTTGGCGCCACACGCTTGATTTGGCAGAAGCCTTGGCTATAGAATGTATACGAGCTGGTGCTCAAATTCATACAGAGTTTGGGACGGATGAGATTTTCTATGACAGGCTTCTAAATGGTGATTTGGAATATCTTAAGACTTCTAACCCCTTTGGGCTTTCACTGGTGGACATAGCCACTGCCAGTATTTTCATATCAGGCCCAGAAGAGCCCGAGAGACTAAGGCGGGTTTCCGCCGAAAGGTGGAATGCAGTTTCCAACGCTGACAAACCCTTCTATGATAGACTCTTTGAACGGAGGATTCGATCTGCAGAGATACTGTTGGGACACGTGACACCTCAACGAGCTAAAACCTATGGGTTCAACTTCCAAGAATGGAAGAAGAATGTTTACGACGCTTTGGATGTGAAATACGAAGACATGAGAAGACTAGGAAAGAAGCTTAGAAGCCTTCTAGAACAAGCACAGAGAGTACACATTACAGCTCCCAATGGAACTGACCTAACCTTCAACCTTGCAGACAGACCCATCAACATATATGATGGTGTAGTTGATGAAGAGGACGTAGAAAAGGGAGCTATTTTTGTTGGATTGCCTGGCGGGGCAGTACAGCTTGCTCCTTCAGAGGCAACTGCGGATGGCACTTTCATTTCTGATGTCCCTGAACCTACAACAGGTGTGTTAGTCCCCAATGTCAGATGGGATTTCAAAGATGGTAAGTTGGTCACTTTCGAAGGAGGTAAGAACATCGATGTAGTAAAGGAAATGTGGGAGAAAGGAACGGGAGACAAAGACAGGATAGGAACGTTTACACTGGGTATAAACCCAAAAGCCAAGACTGGGTTCGTCTACAACCCAATCGTCCTTGGAACAGCTACGATAGGTGTAGGTGACAACTCTAAGATTGGTGGAAAAAACGAAAGCGATTGGGGTTTCAGATCCACTATTGCAGAGCCCACTGTAGAACTCGATGGAAGGACATTAATCAAGCAAGGCAGGTTCAGCTTCTAGAATACCGGACGTTGCGCGGAGTTGGCTGGCTTTTGTTACTGTCCATACTCAGACACTCACGAGAAGCCCTTCTTTTTTGACAGGATAAGCACATGAAAGGTAAAAGGTGATATCCTATGCGTGCGCGCATTTCGGGCTTGATCGAACAGAAGCTATTTGACTTAGGGTATAGGAAGCATAGAAATTCTTGGATCAAGAAAAAACGCATCGTGCACATCATCCATTCTTCGGAGTTTAATGAACACGCGCGCAATACTCACGAGAAAATCGGCTGGATATCAAACTCATCAACAATAGCGCTCATTTCTATATCAGATGGTCGCTTCTCAAAACGATTGGCAGCATCCAACATCTTGGGCAGAAGCTGCATATCACCCGCTGTGATCAGAAAGCTGTCCGGGAAACCCAATGACCAATGCACCGACTTGTCAATGGCATCTTGAGTCTCTAACGGTTCATAGAAATACGTATTGTAAGTCTTGGGACGGCTCCCCCACGGCCGCCGAGCAATGGATTTGATGGTTTGTACTGCAACGTTGCGCTTACGGCACAACCCAACTAACTCATTGAAGTCAGCTGCATAACGGGGATTCTGCATCAGCAAATAGTTGTACGGCAATAAGACTGTATCGAAATCAAAACGCTCCAAGCTGCGTTTGTGCATTGCTGGTACTTTGTTACCGTGACCTGTTACGCCCAGAAACCGCACCAAACCTTTATCACGCGCTTCAATAAAGGCTTCCAAGGCGCCCTCAGGCCCCATCACTTTTCCCCATCCTGCCGGATTGGTCAGGCCATGCATCTGCCAGAGATCGATGTAGTCGACGCGTAGCCGTTCCAACGATCGCTTCAGATCGTCCAAGGCTCCTGGGCGTGAGCGTCTGCGGGTTTTGGTGGCAACGAAGAAGTCATTTCGATGCTTGGCCAACCAGGGCCCGATGACCTTCTCTGCGTTGCCGTACATGGGCGCTGTGTCAATATGATTTACGCCACACTCTAATAGCATATGGAGTGTGCGATCGGCCTCCGCTTGTGTTGCCTTGCTCAAGGCATACGCGCCAAATATTATTCGAGTACTAGCATGTCCAGTGCGACCAAATTGGTTTCTGAGAGTCATTCGTCAATGTCTCCTTGCGCATGCATGCCTGATATTCCCCATAGAACATAGGCTGAATTACTCTATTAGATCTACTTCCCTAAGCTTTGCTTCTACGCCTTCTAGGCCAAGTCTTCTTAGCGTTTCTGGTTTTGGCACTCCTTTTTCGTCCCAGCCAGCAGCGTTAAAGTATTCAAGCCTTGACTCCTCAAACATTTTTCTATCCAATGTTTTTCCTTTATAGGGTCCTGAGGGCAGTGGCTCCCAGAATCTCGGTGGATTATCATCATCCAGTGTAGGCCTCCACTTGGTGTCAGGCCCGCTTAAAAGAAGCATGGCTCTTTGCAGGTGCAGTATTCTTAGGGCTTTTTCCTTATACCATTCCTTTTTTGTTAGGTCCCATCCTGTTACTGCCTTGTAAAAGTTGAGCATTTCTATGTCTTCAATTCCGAATGCGGCGAAGACGCAATAGACAGCTGAGTCAGCCATTATTGAGGATAGTTCGCCATGTCCTTGGTCAAGTGGTAGAGAAGCTGGTGATGTGTGGTCTCCGGCCTGGACTGAGCACGCGTAGGCAATGTTTTTTGCAATGAAGTCTTTTCCGCTTCTAACCCCATGCGCTCCTATGGCTACGCCCTTTTCGTGAATGGCATACTTGAGCAGATTGACACCTTTCATTTCTCCAAGCTTTAAGGCTGCCCGATAGACTCCCTCGGCTAGGACATCACCGATTCCCTGCCTAGAGGCTACTTTCTCAGCGAGAGCTATGAAGGCTTCGACATTTGCCCATTCAGGTTCTATTCCATCTAAATCTTCTTTTGTTAATATTCCTTTCTCGTAGAGTTCCGCTGCGAATCCTAGGACTGCTCCACCTTGAATTCCACATAAGCCAAGCTCGTTACTAAGATAGGATAGGTAGATGTTCTCTTCTGGGGTGAATATCCCAAGGTTTGTTCCCAAATAGGCTTCAAGTTCGTAGTCTGGATTGTCGCATATCGCCCCCTTAAACCTTCCAGTTTTCAGCACTGCAAGCTTTAGACACGTCGTCGGACAGCCAAAGTCTCCCCAGTTTTTCTTAACCCAGTACTTGTCAAATTCTTCTCCCTTGTAGCTTTCCTTGTCATGCCATTCATTCTGCCAGTTTCTGACAGGTTCAGAACTTGTTTCGGCTCCAAAGAAGTAGCCTCCTCCTCCAGTTCCCCAGCGTCTAAACCTTTCCCTTTCAAAATTCCATTCACAAAATCCTTGGGCTAGATTCAGCGTTTTTTCCTTATCATATACGTCTGGCACTGGACCAAATCCCTTTGCGACTATTGCTTTCAGGTTTTTAGCTCCCATTACTCCACCGTATCCGCCGTAACCAGCTGCATGTGCATACTTAGCGACGACAGCTGCAACCCTAGTTTTATTTTCTCCGGCTGGTCCAATATAGAGAATTGAAGGTTCCTTTACTTCTCCGTAGTTTGGCCGAACATCTTTAATTTCTTCGATTGATTTTCTGACTAGAAAACGTAGGGTTTCCCTTGCTTTTTTGCCCCAGATGGGCGAGGCGTCTTTAATTTCGATTTGGTTGTCGCATATAAATATGTAGCATGGCTTTTCTGCTTTTCCAGTTATTATTAAACCGTCATAACCTGCGCATTTTAAGTCTACTCCAAACTCGCCTGCAACGGTTGAGCCTATTACACCATTGCTTTGAGGCGACTTTCCAGAAACACAAACCTTTGTTCCGGGAAAATATCCTGTGAAGGGGCCTGTAAGCACAAGTAGGATATTATCTGGGCCGAGTGGATCTACTGTTTCCCATTTTCTGCCAAGTCTATTCCATAATACTTTTGTGGCTAAGCCTCTTCCGCCGATATAATCTCTTAGAACTTCGTCTGGAAACTTCGTTTCCTTGATGTTCCTGTTGGAAAGGTCTATTTCCAAGAATTTTCCGGCGTAACCTCTCATCAGTCTATAACCTCTTTTGCGGTTTCTCCTCCAAAAATTTGCTTGGCAACTTCATGTGTGAGTTCAAGGGGTGTTTTGGCTAAGGTCTTATAGGAGACTTCTTTTTCTCTTGGAATAAGTAAAGTGTTCCATCGACCTTCTTGGCATGCTTTGACGCATTTTGGCTTTCCATCGCATAGGTCACAGATAACAATGTAGTTTCCTTCTGGATGGAGATGCGGAACATTTCCCGGGCAAGCCTCTATGCATAGACCGCATGCAGTACACTTTGAAGCATCTACGTTTATTGCTCCAGTTTGATTGTTTACGGATAGGGCCTCTGTTGGGCATACATCAACACATGGGTAACCCTCGCATTGAAAGCATAAATGGGGAATCTCAACTCCTGGGACAAGCATGAAAACTCTTATTCTTGAAGCTTCAGGCCAAATTTTCCCTTCATGATAGAGCGAACAGGCAATTTCGCATCTTCTACATCCGCTACAATTCTCATAGTTTCGCTTGATCCAAACTTGGTTGCTTCGACTCATACTACATCACTTATACATGCATGATTTGGATTATGAAACATATTAATTCCTTCCTTATTTCTTTGCTTTTTTCGGTCTCTTTTCCACACTATTTCTAGTAATGCCTGCGATTCAGTAGGTTGATGCTTGACACCTTGTGTGTGCATATGGCAAACACAACCTTGTTTCTCCACATGGCATTATGCGATTCGACATTCAATGTCATCCCAAGGGAATGTTTAGATAGTGCACCTTTGCATGTAGAATTAGGAACTCTTTTATTCGCAGCTGGGTCTAGATTTACCATATGCCTTCTGCAATGCTGCAATTTTTAATCTCAATGGGCATTACGGCAGTTTTTTTTTGTGCTGACATGGTTTGTAACTAGATTCTACAAGCCTGAAAGTCTAGAGATTAAATTCGCTGCTCAATCTGGCTGGGAGAAAAAAAAGGGTGGATCCTAGCAAGCATCATTATGGCTCTCGTCCATCTTCCTCAAAGGATATTCGTGATAGGGTTAAACCCATTACAGGCACTAGTGTCTGCAGCATCGCTAATACCATCCTCACTTTTCGCAGGATACTTGATGATAAGAACACAAAATGTCATAGGACCTACGGTTGTACACACAACAGCAAATTGGATAGACGTACTATAGCATAGACAGCTGAATCAACAGCTGGGCACTCCCAATCGGACAAAACATGTACACATTCCATCTCTCAAGTTCAAGGCCAGGCTACACTTACGGCTAAACTGTTTCACCCCTCTGAATCAAAAGTGAAATAAAGGCGAAAAAGATAGTGCAATAGACGTGAACAAATGTGAAGAACCCAGCAGTCATAGTAATCGACATGCTAAACGATTTTGTCACAGGCAAGTTACGATCAGAACGAGCAGATAAAACAATTAAACCTCTGAAAAAACTTATGAAAGCAGCCAGAGAACTTGGAATTCCTGTAATATATTCAAATGACGCTCACTATCATATGGATACAGAAGTTGTCCACAAATGGGGAGAACACGCTATAAAAGGCACTCCAGGCGCAGAAGTTATTCCAGAACTGCAGCCAAAGGAAAAAGATTTCATTGTTGAAAAAAGAACATATAGCGGCTTCTATGAAACCGGTCTCGAACCACTGCTGAGAAGCCTCTACAACGGAGAAAGTGTGAAAACCGTGATCTTAGGCGGGTTGCATACAAACATTTGCGTTAGACACACTAGCGCTGACGCCTTTTTCCGAGGCTACAAGATAATCATAGCCAAAGACGGAGTTGAAGCCTTAACAAGAGAAGCCCACGAGGAGGGATTAAAGTACTTGAAAGATATTTACAATGCTGAAATAAAAACGGTTGATGAGATAATAAAGGGATTTGAAAAATAGAGATAGCTCACAACGAACAGAACGAATAAGTCCTCGTTTTTGCAAATCTTTTTTCGGTGAGAATTTTGTCTGGACTACAATTTGAAAAGGTGAAATGTGGTAATTGCGGCAAGCTTTTAGGCTACATTTACGTCCGAGCAAAAACTGTTCCATCAAAAGAACTATAACGCTTATTTGTTGGACAACCACGTTGTAAAACAGAAATCACAGCATTTTGCCCGGAACGTTATTCTAAAATGTAAACCAAACAGCACCTTTCAATATCGACAGCATAGAAAAGCAAAAATATTATCAGCTTTTCCTACACACTTATCAACTGACAGAAGAAAGGGATGAAACTTGGAAAAGTTTGATGTCATAGTTGCTGGTGCCGGAACAGGAGGGTGCTTAGCAGCTAAAACAGCAGCAAAAGCTGGGCTCAAAGTTTGCTTTGTCGACGTCAAGAACAAAAAAGACATTGGAAAGAAAATCTGTGGAGACGCCATAGGCAAACACCATTTTGAAAGCCTCGGCTTGAAAGAGCCTGCTGCTGACGAGCTTGAACGGGTAATGGAAGGAATCGAAGTATATTCACCTGATGAGCAAACCAGTTACGTTGTCAAAGGTGAACAGTTGTATGGGTACATCCTGAACAGACACCGTTTCGGGCAAAGGCTGGTAAAAGAAGCAGTAAATGCAGGTGCTGTCTTGTATGATGCAACTCAAGTTTTAGAACCGGTTATAGAGCAAGGATTCGTATGCGGAGTCTCCACAAAAAACTTGAAAACTGGAGAAAAAAATGTGCTGCGAAGCTCCTTAGTAGTAGAGGCAACAGGCTTCTTTGCCGCTATTCGAAAGAAGTTGAAACCAGAAATTGCAATTGATACCAAAGTAGCCAATCAAGACGTGGAAGCTTGTTATCGAGAAATACGGCAGCTGAAACGGCCTTTAGATGACCCTTCCCTTTGCCAAATCTACATCACTCAAAAAATAGCACTACGCGGTTACTATTGGATTTTTGCAGAAGGCGGAAGTAAGGTGAACGTAGGCTTAGGGGTAGCTATGACAGAAGGATTTCCGAATCCAAGAGAGCAACTTTACAAGCATATTCTTTCCCAACCACTCTTTGAAGATTCTTCAATAGTTGACAAGGGCGCGTGGTTTGTGCCTACTCGAAGACCACTAGACAGCATGGTGGGCAACGGCATTATTATTGTTGGCGACGCAGCGTGTCAAGTTAATCCAATTCATGGAGGCGGCATGGGACCATCAATGATAGCTGGCGCATCAGCAGGGAAGACAGCCGCAAAGGCTTTAGAAAAAAGTGACGTAAGCCGTAGGGGACTATGGAATTACAATGTAGAGTATATCAGGAACTATGGTGCGAAACAGGCGGGGTTAGAAATCTTTCGCATACTTCTGCAGAACATGGATGATGAAGAACTCAACTATGGAATGCACAATAGGCTTCTAACTGCAGAAGACGTTTTGAAGGCGAGCTTGGGCGAGGATGTACACTTTACAATCAGCGAGAAAATGAGGAGAGCAGTCAGAGGGGTAAAGAAGATTAACATGCTTGCAAAATTGAAAAGCGCGGTAGACTCTATGAACGAAGTAAAAGCGTGGTACAGAAATTATCCAGCGTCGCCAAGCGGCTTTGAAGAATGGAAAACGAAGGCCGAAGAGATATTTGAGAAAACCATAACGAAACTAGAAAAGTAATTATCGCTTCACGACAGACACTAAGGCCTGATTTGATTATGCGTGTTGCAGTGTTGATTAGCGGAGGAAAAGATTCAGCTTTGGCGCTTCACCGCGCCTTACAAAAAGAATATGATGTAAAGTTCTTAGTTACAATGATACCACAAAGAGACGACAGTTGGATGTTTCACTACCTGAATATTCACCTAGCCGACTTGTTTGCAGAAGCTGCAGGCATCCATCTAGTAAAGGAAGAAACAGCGGGGGTTAAAGAAGAAGAATTGAAAGATTTGAAACGTGTACTAGCCATATTAGACATAGAAGGCGTGATATCTGGAGCAGTAGCTTCTCAATATCAAAAGCAGCGAATTGACAAAATCTGCGAGGAGCTAGGTCTCAATTCGATTGCACCACTTTGGAAAATGAACCCTCTGAAACTTCTGGAAGAACTAGTTAATCTGAAGTTCAAAGCTATAATAACTGGCGTCTACGCCCACGGCTTCAACAAAAACTGGTTAGGAAAACAGATAGACACAAACACTATAGATGCTCTTGAAGACCTAAACCGCAAATATCACATTTCACTCATAGGTGAAGGCGGCGAATATGAAACACTAGTTCTAGACGCACCCTTTTTCAAGAAAAAAATCGACCTAGTGGAAACAGAAGTAATCTGGAAAGGCCAAAACGGATATTTACTCGTAAGAAAAGCACATTTAGTAGAGAAAGGCACATCTTAAAATGCTCATTTAATCTAGTCAGCAATTTCGTGAAAGCATTCTCCAAATTAGCAATAATATCGTAGAATGTGTTCAAACTTGAGAGAGTGCGTTAATGTTTATTAGCACAGCGATAGAACAAAAAACCGAGGAGTAGACTTTGCCAAAAAGAAGCTGGTCTGAAAAGTTGAAAGACAGCAAAGATCTGCCAAAAGTGGAAAAAATCACCGATAAGATGAGCAAAAGGTGGGGCACGGGGACAGTAGCCATCCCTGCACCTATAGAAGTTGACGAGATGATGAAAAAAGTGCCTAAAGGAAATCTTATAACCCTAAACGAAATTCGCATCGCCCTTGCCAAAAAGCACAATGCAACAATCGGATGTCCTTTAACCACAGGCATCTTTGCTTGGATTGCAGCCAACGCCGCTGAGGAAGAAAAAGAGAAAGGTAGGAAAGACACTACACCTTACTGGCGCACCCTAAAAACAGGCGGGGTCATAAATCCAAAATATCCTGGTGGGGTAGAAGCACAAAGAAATCTTCTAGAAAGCGAAGGTCATAAAGTGGTCCAAAAAGGTAAAAAATACGTTGTCGTAGACTACGAAAAGTCATTGGTGGAAATCTAAGAAAAACAAGCCCTATAAGCCAACGAACCGTATCTCGGGGTAACCTTCAACTTCCACACCTTCGCCCTCTCGTGGTAGTATGTTTATCTTTTCAATCTTGCAAGTACCTTCAATGTCCTCAGAAGACTCAGCCAACGTTTTAGCATTTTCTTTAGTTCCTCCGTAGATCGTTAACTCTTCAATCGAAGCGTTCAACGGCATCCTCTTTCTTGCTTTCTCTCGCCTGATTTCACCAATCACCGCAACAAGTAAGTCACCTTTCTCAATAGCTTCCGCGTCAATCTTCGCCTCTTCCACTTGTGGCCACGAAGACAAGTGTATGCTTTTTTGTTTTACACTTTCAGCGAACATCGTTTGATAGATTTCCTCCGTAATGTGGGGAGCGATTGGAGCGAATATTTGAAGAAGACGGTAAAGAGTAGTATAAAGTGCGTATTGGGCGGCTTCACGTTTCTCTTGGCCATACACATCGCCCTTGTAGAGTCTATGCTTCGCCGCTTCAATGTAATTATCACAGAGGTCACGCCAAGCAAAATTTCTAATTTCTTCAATGGCTACGTTAAATTGACACTTTTCCAAGGCCTCAGTAACCCTCAGCGTTGCTCGATTCATTCTAGCTATAACCCACTTATCCAGAAGAGTTAGCTCTGGAGCTTTTGCGAGTTCATAGTCTTTCAACAGCAGACCAGCGAATCGGGAGGCATTCCATAGTTTTATGAGAAAACGCCACGCATACTCTACGTCTGGCCAGCGGAAAGGTATGTCTGAGCCTGTAGTACCGCCGCCTGCCGCCCACTGCCTACTTGTATCTGCACCATACTTCTTGAAGACTTCCTGAGTGGCAATGTAGTTGCCAAGACTTTTACTCATCTTACGCCCATCATCGCCAAGAACCATGCCATTAATGAGACAGGCCCTGTAAGGTGTTTCGTTGAAAAGCGCGAGGTGACGTACCATAAGGTAGTAGGCCCAGGTACGGATAATGTCTGTTCCCGAAGGGTGAAGATCTGCAGGAAAAAGCCTACGCCACTCCTCTTCTGACTTGTCGGGCCATCCTGCATGCACAGCACAAGTTATAGAAGAATCCATCCAAGTATCAAAGACGTCTCTTTCAGCAACGAATTTTTCGTGACCACATTTTGGGCATCCCTTGATTCTTGGATTTTCTTGTTTCGGATCTATCGGTGGCCAACTCTCCTCTGCCAATATTATTTCGCCACATTTTTTGCAGTACCATATGGGAATTGGAGTGCCAAAGACTCGTTGGCGGCTGATGACCCAGTCCCAATCAAGGGATTTTGCCCAGTCGATAAGGCGGGTTTTCATGTAGTTTGGATACCATTTGAGTGCGTTCGTTGTTTTTTCCACTTGCTCTGTCAGCTGGCGAGTTTTCATAAACCACTGCTTTGTTTCTAATATTTCGATTGGAGTATCACAACGGTCACATAAGCCGACTTCTTGTTGAATGGGCTCAATTTTAATCAGCAACCCTTGTTGCTTGAGGTCTTCTGCAATGGCTTTTTTGACTTCTTGGATCGTTAAGCCTTCATATTTACCTGCGTTTTTATTCATTTTCCCGTCTTTGGTTAGAACTGTGACAGAAAGGAGCCGGTGTTTGGCTACAGTTTTCACGTCTGCTTTGTCGCCATAAGTACAAATCATGACTACGCCAGTGCCAAATTCTGGGTCTACCATGTTGTCAGTAATTATTTTAACGGTGCGGTTTGCAGTTGGAATGTGAATGCTTTTGCCTACATATTTTTTGTAGCGTTCATCTTTTGGGTTAACGGCGACGGTGACGCAGGCTGGTATAAGTTCGGGACGTGTGGTGGCAATAGTTAGGTAGCCGCTTTTTTCTAGTGGAAATTTAATGTGGTAGAGAGCGCCTTGGCGTGTTTCGTAGTTTACTTCGGCGTCCGCTATGGCTGTTTCGCAGCTGGGACACCAGTTTACAGGGTGAGTGCCTTGGTAGATGTAGCCTTTCTTGTAGAGCATCATGAAGCTTAGTTGGGTGCGGCGCCAGTAGTCAGGGTTCATGGTTTTGTATTCAACTGTCCAGTCGTTGCTGCAGCCGAGCTGTTTTATGGCGGTTTTCATGATGCTAATGTATTTGTCTACGAATTTTTTGCAGAGGTTGATAAATTCGGCTGTGGTAGTGTCAGACTTTCTGACTCCATATTCTTTTTCAGCTCTTCTCTCGATCTGCAAGCCATGGCAGTCCCAGCCTTGGGGAAAGTAGACGTTATAGCCTTGCATGCGTTTGTAGCGGGCAATGATATCGAAATAAGTCCAGTTAAGAACATTACCCATGTGAAATTCGCCGCTTGGGTAGGGCGGAGGAGTATCGATGCTGAAAGTAGGTTTAGAAAAATCGTTCCAGTCAAAGTGATAGATACCCCATTCTTCCCACTTACGTTGCCACTTTTCTTCGGTGGCAAGAAAATCAATTTTTTTGGGCAAAGGCTTCATGATGCAAACTTCCGGCTAAGCATAGCATTTTCATACAGATAAGCAAGGCAAGTAAATAACAATCGAGCCACCATCCTTGGTGCAATAGACCATTATTTAAATCTCTTACCAACTGTTTCTTTTCTTCTGATGCGTGTTCTCCTTCTTATGTTTTTGCACGTATATACCATGGATTGTGCAATAGAGTTTTCCTACAAGCAATTCCATCATAAATCCGATAACAATACTGTATATACACGCAATATCTGTACAAACACATTATAAATTTCTAAAATCGCATTAGCCGTTTGGATTTTTATGTTAAGCTAGACTCATTCTTTTACAATTGTGTACCGGCGACCTATGGGGTTTATTTGGCCTTTTTCAAAGAGCCTCTTCAGAGTTCTATAAATGGTTTTTTCTGGTTTGCTGAGTTTCTCAGCGATTTCAGCCAAAGTTAAAGGCCTTGGAGAGCTTCGCAACAGTTCGAGGACCGGTTTGTCAAGCTTACCCAATAACAACACCACACATATGAGAGCTTTAATTTTCACATCAATCTCTATTTATAGATTATCTAATACACACGCATCATTATTAAAGAACCCTCTGAAAATCCAAAGCCGAAAATACCACCCACACATTTGAAGGCTACATTGGACAGCTCGACCCGAAAGCGACAAGCATCTCTCTCCAAGACTTGATCATATTATTCTGAGTGCAACAGAAAGAATACAATCATAGGCTACAGAAACATAAATAATCAAGATGAAGCCATCAAAGAAGATAACTTTTTAGGCTATCTAACAACTCTATTTATCTCAACTCTCCAAAAGGAGCGCCATAAACATTGACCTCTCAAGAACCCAAGGAACATGACAAACTTACTAAACAACAAGAACAATGGGAAAAAACCACAGTTCCGAATTGGCTAAAACGCCATCCGGAAAGAAAAAAAGAATTCTACAACACCTCAGAAATCCCAATAGAACGGCTCTACACCCCGGTGGACACCAATAACATCGACTACATTCAACACATAGGATTCCCAGGAGAATACCCCTTCACCCGCGGCGTACATGCTACAATGTATCGAGGCCGCCTATGGACAATGCGCCAGTTCAGCGGTTTTGGCACTGCAGAGCAGACGAATAGACGGTTCAAATATCTTCTTCATGAAGGGGAAACTGGTCTCAGTATCGCCTTCGACTACCCTAGTATCATGGGCTACGACTCTGATCATTCGATGTCAGAAGGCGAAGTAGGCAGATGCGGTGTCGCAGTTGCATCGCTCAAAGATTTTGAAATTCTCTTTGACGGAATTCCTCTCGACAAGGTAACAACCAGCATGACCATAAATGGCCCTGCAGCTATACTGTTGGCAATGTATGTCGCCATAGGAGACAAACAAGGCGTTCCACGCACAATGCTTGGAGGCACGACACAAAACGACCTTCTCAAAGAATTCTTCGCCCAAAAACTCTGCATATTTCCTCCAAGGCCATCAGTCAAACTTGTTATAGACATAGTTGAATACTGCACTAAGAATCTGCCAAAATGGAATCCTATAAGCATAAGCGGCTACCACATCCGCGAAGCAGGCTCAAACGCCATTCAAGAACTAGCCTTCACACTTTACGACGGCATCGCCTACGTAGAAGCAGCCATCGAAAGAGGACTCAAAGTAGACAACTTCTCCCCACGCTTAAGCTTCTTCTTCGCCAGCCACAACGACCTTTTCGAAGAAATAGCTAAATTCCGAGCGGCACGTAGACTCTGGGCGAAACTTATGAAGAACAGATTCCACGCTCAAAAGCCACGCTCCATGTGGATGCGCATGCATGTCCAAACATCTGGCTGCACATTAACAGCTAATCAGCCTCTCAACAATATAATCCGCGTCACAATCCAATCGCTTGCTGCAATACTTGGTGGAACACAAAGCTTGCACACAAATAGTCACGACGAAGCATTATGCCTTCCCACCGACGAAGCTGTCCGCATAGCCCTGCGCACACAGCAGATAATTGCATGCGAAAGTGGTGTCCCAAATACGATAGACCCAGTTGGAGGAAGCTATTACGTGGAAACATTAACAAATCAGATGGAAGAAAAAGCCATGGATTACATTGAAAAAATCGACAACATGGGTGGCGTCTACGAAGCCATCGAAAGAGGATTCTTCCAAAAAGAAATCGCTGATAGCGCCTATAAGTACCAACGTGAAATTGACAGTAATGAGAGAGCGTTGGTTGGCGTGAACGAATATTTCATCGAAGAACCTGAATGCCCCATCGAACTCCTACGCATCGACCCTGGAGTTGAAGAACAACAAGTAGCGAGACTTCAAAAGCTTCGGCGCGAACGCAATAATGCTAAAGTAGAACAAGCCTTAGACAAACTTCATGATGCGGCAGACAAAGACCAAAACTTGATGCCTGTAATAATTGAAGCTGTAAAAGCTTATGCGACGATAGGTGAAATATGTGGTGTTCTTCGGAAAGTGTATGGGGAATATAAGGAATTGATAGTTGTTTAGGAGGAGGCATTTAGACATTGCAAGATAGAAAAATCCGAGTTCTTGTGGCAAAGCCAGGGTTGGATAGCCACGATAGAGGCGCAAAAATTGTGGCGAGGGCTTTAAGAGACGCTGGAATGGAAGTCATCTACACTGGGCTGAGACAAACACCCGAACAAATAGTGGAGACGGTCTTACAAGAAGATGTTGACATTCTAGGACTTAGCATACTGTCAGGCGCTCACATGACACTTTTTCCTAGAATAATGGAACTCATCAAGCAAAAGGGACTAGATGATGTCATTGTATTTGCTGGTGGTATAATCCCAGAAGAAGATGTTTCGTCTCTTAAGCAGCTAGGAATAAAAGAAACCTTTGGACCTGGCACACCAACAGAAACCATAGTAGATTTTGTCAAAAAAAGTGTAGAGAAAAGCCGTTGATAAGAATTGATCGACGCTCAACAGCTTGTCGACGCGGTACTGAAAGGAGACCGCAGAACTGTAGCCCGAGTAATAACACTCATAGAAAATAACACCTTGGAAGCCAAAAAAATCGTATCACTGCTTTATCCCCACACTGGGAAAGCCCGAATAATCGGGATAACAGGACCAGGCGGAGCGGGAAAAAGCACTTTAGTTGAGAAACTAGTCAGGGAACTGAGGCAGCGAGGTAAAACTGTAGGAGTAGTGGCTGTTGACCCCACCAGCCCATTTTCTGGCGGAGCGTTCTTAGGCGACCGCATACGCATGCAAGATCTTAGCACTGACAAAGGAGTTTTCATCCGAAGCATGGCAACACGAAATAACCCTGGAGCCTTAGCTAAAGCCACAAAAGATGCTGTTCGCGTCCTAGACGCAGCTGGCAAAAATGTAATTATCGTGGAAACTGCCGGAGCCGGACAGTCAGAAGTAGACATCATCAAAGTAGCCCAGACGGTTGTTGTGGTTCTAACTCCAGGCTTTGGTGATGAAATTCAAGCAATAAAAGCTGGCATCATGGAAATAGGCGACGTTTTCGTCATCAACAAGGCTGACCGCGAAAACGCAAACAAAGCAGTTACCGATATCCAAGCCATGTTAGAACTTGGTAATAAAAAAGGCAAATGGACCCCAGCAATAATCAAAACCATAGCCATTACTGGCGAAGGGACCGCCCAACTCTTAGATAAGATTGATGAACACAGAGAATACCTCGAGAAAGGCGAAGCCAACCTGAGACAGAAAAGAATAGTGGAAATAGAACTTGTAGACGCGATAAGGCAGAAAACCACTGAATACGTTATAGAGACGCTGAGAAGGACCGGCGAACTAGACGTGTTAATCTCAAAAATCCTAGCAAAGAAAATTGACCCGCTCACCGCAGCAGAAAAAGCGTTAACTAAACAGCTAAAGAACCCTGACGAGGGCAAATAGCCAGATGAAAAAACAACAGTCAGAACTCGGTTTAGTGCAAGTTTACACAGGCAACGGAAAAGGAAAAACTTCAGCCGCTTTCGGCCTAGCCCTCAGAGCCATCGGTCGAGGGTTAAAAGTCTACGTAATACAATTCATTAAAGGCGGCTTTGATTACGGCGAACTTTACGCCGTTAAGCAACTTGCAAACTTGAAGTTAAAGGCCTTTGGTCGCGGAAAATTCATAACAGAAAAACCCCCAGAAAAGGTTGACGTAGGATGTGCAAGAGAAGCTTTTGAATTAGCCAAAAAAGTTGTTGTCAGCGGCGAGTACGACATCGTAATCCTGGACGAAATCAACGTAGCACTCAACCTAAAACTGATAAAAGTAGCCGATGTTATCGAGCTGGTTAGGAATAAACCTAAGCATGTAGAACTGGTTTTAACAGGACGACATGCCCATCCAGAAATTATTGAGATGGCTGATCTGGTTACAGAAATGAAGGAGATTAAACATCCTTTCAAAAAAGGAGTGCCGCCTAGGAAAGGCATCGAATACTAAAGATCACTATCTTATGCAAGCCCAAGGGGTTTCCATTCCATCAACCACGATTTCTTTGTAAAAGTCTAATGTCTCTTCTTTGCTGCTCGTTCCCGTAGTTATCATGATTCCACTCTTGAGGATGCTTGCCAGAACTCCGCTTTTTGCCGTGAAGGTTATACCGAATTTGGCTTCTACATTTAGCTGTGCCCCTTCTCGCTTCAAAAGACCAACTAATTTCTCTATTTTCAAGTTCAAATTTTCTTTTGGGACTACAACGAAAACTCTCTTGTTGTTTCTTCCACAGCTCTCTTCAACCAGAACACGCTTCAAGGGTAAGGGGCTAGCTTTAGGTTGGCACCCGCAAACTGGGCAGCTCTCAGCTCGTGCAATCTCAATTTCTTCAAAGCACATAAAGCCAACATCACAGTATAAAAGCTTATTTTTGAGGCTTGGCGACCTTCCCAAGAGGATTTTAACTGTTTCAGCGACTTCTACGCTTGCTACGACGCCTATGACTGACGGATGCACTCCGACTGTGGCACATGATGGCAAGCTGTTGTCGTCAAGGTCTCCGTAGAAACATTCTAGGCATGCAGTCTCTTGGGGGATGATTGTGGACGCGTTTCCAAAGGTTGATATGGCAGAGCCAAACACGTAGGGAATTTCGAGTCTGACGCAAGCTCTATTTAAAGCATATCGGCTGGTCATGTTGTCTAGACCGTCAACAACTACGTCCACCCCACCTAATACTTCATCCGCGTTGTGTACATTAAGGGAAAGAGGAAGCGGTTCAAATCTCACGTAGGGATTTGACCTCTCCAGCTTCCTCACAGCCGCTTCTACCTTTGGAAAGCCAATGACATCAAAATCGTAAAGATGCTGCCTTTGCAGATTAGATTCTTCAACAACATCTCGATCAACAAGTCTTAAATGTCCTACACCCATGGCGGCTAACTGGATGGCTATCGTAGAGCCGAGGCCCCCTAGTCCTACTATACAAACCTTTGCTCTCTTCAGTTTCAGCTGCCCTTCATATCCTACTTCTTCTAACATTATCTGCCTTGAGTAAAACTGCAACTCTTCATCTGAGAGCTTCTTCTCTTGTTCCTCAAGTAAGCGTTTTAGGCGTTTCTCCATTTTCAACTCGTGAACGTGTTCTTCAGGAGGGATAGGCAACTGTCTCAAGTATTCCTCTACTTCAGTTGTCTCAGCTTTCTCCGATTTCCTTCGTTCCTTCTTTGCTTCAACCATACTAAATCCTCTCCTTTAACATTCATTCTTTAGGGCTCTTCCTAATCCTTAGCTTGTTAAACATTATGCATACCTTTTCCTAAAAAGATAGTTGGTCGAAATTAGAGAGCTAGAACTTGTGAATATACGGCATGAGTTCATATGCGTTTTGCGGTTTGATGGATAAGTCAAGTTGCAAGTATGCTGCTGAAGAGTTAAAGTAAGGTAGTCCTTTTCTTGAGAACAATGTTAGTATTTTGCCTTTATGGTTGATCTTGAAACCGCTTTGAGAGGGCTCATGCCCGCGAATCAGAAATCTGACATTCAACATGTTAAGGAATTTTTGAGTGACATCTTTACCAAAGAGTTTCCCAGCTCCTCTAGGTGATGGATAAGTTCCTGTAATAGTTTCATCTGGGTCGCTCCAAAGAATTTCTTCAAGATGTCTTTCCTTTGGGTGCATCAAATGAGCAAAAATTAAATCTTTTAGTGAAGAGGCGCGACTTGGCACTCCGCCATGAATCATCACGCAAAGTTCATCCACAACCATTGCAGTGAACAGATGCTGGAACAATTCACGAATTTTTGAATAGACAACTGAGCCTTCTTTGCCAAACCTTGCCTGCAGGTTTTCGGGCAAGTCATGTGGATAAGCTAACAAGTCGTCTGGGCCTTCATGGTTTCCTCGCATTAGCACCACTTTTTGCGGAAAAAACTGCTTCAACTTCAGGATTAAATAGTAAACTTCCAGAGAATAGGAACCTCTGTCTCCGTAATCGCCGAGAAAAATCAAAAGGATTTTATCTTGTGTTGCCTTTTTTATGAACTTGGAAGATTTCAGCACATACACGAGACTTTCTAAATCACCATGTAAGTCGCCGACGACAATTGCCTCTCTAGAAGCTTTCACCTTGACAAGTCGTCCTTCAATGGTCAAATTTCCCATCTGTCCTCTTTCTGAAGCCAAAAGTTCCGTGGATTCCCGGATTAAGCTAGTGTATTCTGCGCTGTTTGCTTCTAGAGCTCTGCGAGCAATTTCAGTGATGTCTATCATGTTTTTCGACTAGTCTTGACTAGAGAGGTAATGCACGATATAGCGTTTATGCAATAAAACCGCGCATTTATCCCACACTCTTTTCTGAGTAGCTACTCTTAAATAGTTAGATGGCAATCGATAGCTTCTCTAAAAGGAAAGACGACAAAAAATGGATTCCAAAATAATCGCTGTTATAGTTGTCTTTGCTGCACTTACAGTTGCTCTCAACTTATCCCCATTCAAGATTCCAGCACCATACGCCCCATTTCTCATTTATCAGATTTGGGAGATTCCAATAGTTGCCGCATTCTTACTGTACGGTCCTCGCGTAGGGATACCAATATCAATTATAAACACCGCATTGTTGCTTGGCATATTCCCTGGAGAATTACCAACAGGTCCGTTCTATAACCTCGCTGCCATTCTCAGTATGCTGTTTGGAATATACATTGTACAGAAATTCTTAGCGTCACGTCTCATTCAAAGACGAGAAGTGATACTCTCTGTTCTCTCCACTATTGCAGGGATTCTTTTTAGAGTAGGGTTCATGGCTTTTTTGAATTGGGCTTTCCTTCCCTTCCCGCCACCAGTTGGATTCGGTTTACCTACAGAGGTAGTGATGGCGATGCTTCCGCTCGTAGGAATCTTCAACGCCACTCTTGCCTTGTACACTGTTCCTGTCGGTTACTTCCTAGCCAAAATTGTGAGTTCCAGCTTGAAGACTGCTAGATGGAACCAAAAACATAACAGAAATATTACGAAAGAGCCTGCAACGTGAAAAACAGAAAACTGGAGTGTCACTTTAAAAGAATTAACTTGATTTTTTCTTGTATTTCTTTTGATCTCCCTTGAACCAGCTTAAACAATTCCTTAAATTCTTCGTCTTGAGGGTACCTTTCATACGCCCCGCATGTACAGAAGCCTAGGCCCTCAAGCAAATCTCCTACTACAATACCGAAGAGAAAGTCTCTCTTTGATTTTACAAGATTGAGAAAGAATTTGTTCATCAGTTTGTAGTAGGTTTCAAGAGTTCCTTGAAGCAGTTTGTCGAGAGCTTTTTCCAGTGTCTCTTCTAGTTTCTTTTCCATTGAATCATCGCACTGCTAGTCGAATTTTTCTCTGACAATCATTTTGCGGAATTTTCTCATGTGATCGCAGTCTGATTTTAGGCGTTTGAGTTCCCTAGTCTCCATCTGAAGCTTAGCAACTCTTAAACGAATTTCTTTAAGTTTACCCATTTCAGTTCGGAATGCAATTTCTTTTTGTCTTTAAATCCATTATGAAGAGGGGATCAATATTTGAAATAAGTAAATTTTTCAGCTGTTAAGATGATTAATGAAAAACCAGTTTCCCCAAAAAAACTATACTACGGGTCTATTAAGAACTATCGGGAGCATATAGAAGGAGGGCAACACCTCAGCGACGCGTGAAATTACTGTGGCAAATGATTTTAGTGCCTTCAAACAAATAACGCTGTTTGGTTGCTTTACATGGACTTGCTATTGAAGGCGAATGTGACAAGTAAAGGCGCAATCCTTTTGGGAAAACATGTGGCCTGTGACGCTTATGAAGAAAACAGGCCCCTGAGAGTTGTGACCCACGCGCACGCTGACCACATGAACGGGCTGCATCGAAGTTTGAAAAACTGCGACACAGTGGTGATGACGCCCGCAACCAAAGATCTAATTGATGTCATAAAAGGACAGAACTTTCTCTTGAGAGGAAATGTAAAAGCAATCGAGTACGATAAGCCTTTGATTTTTGACGATGAGCAATTAACTCTTCACAAAGTTGACCACATTCTTGGCACAGCTCAAGTGCTCGTAGAGGACGCTGATGGTATGCGTATCCTCTACACAAGTGACTTTCGAATCCAAAACACTCCGGTCATTCAGTCAGATGTCCTAATCATCGAGGCTACTTATGGTAGCCCATGGCGCACAAGAAACTTCGGAGACGAGGTAAAACACATGCTAGTCTCTATAGTTGAGAAAGGATTGAAACAAGGCCCTGTTTATGTTTTCGGATATCACGGAAAACTTCAAGAGGTAATGCAGATATTACACGAAGCAAAGATTAATTCACCATTTATAATGCCTGAAAGAATCCTTCAAATTTCGAAAATCCATCAGAAACACGGAGTAAGAATTTGTAGACCTCTATTCTTGACCAAACACGAATTACAGCTCACCTTACAAGAAGAAACGCAATATGTTGCCTTTTATCACATGAATTGGCGTAAAAAAATAGGTTTAAACAGGTTTAGAGTTTGTGTGAGTGGTTGGGAGTTTAATTCGCCTTGCAGGCAAACAGGTGAAAAAGAATACGTTGTAGCCTTGAGCGACCACTCCGACTTCAAAGGTTTGCTGGAATACGTCAGGCAGAGCAACCCCAAACTAGCCATAACCGATAACTACCGAGCTGGTGATGCATATGCGCTTGCAAAACAGATAAAGAAGCAACTCGGAATCGAAGCAAAACCCCTCCCAGCATAACAACCTTTTCCAGCAATCTCGTGCACGCGCAATTCTTGCCAAAACATACATGTACAATAGCAAGATTTGCTAGAGCAAAGAATTTAAACAGCTATCTTCTTTCACATAGGAGGCAGGTCAGAATCATGGGTGTACGAATTCGAGTGCAAAGACGAGGACGAGGAGGACCAACCTTCCAAGCATCCACCCAAAAAAGAATAGCGCCAGCCAAATACCCTCCAATCAGCAACGAACAACTAGAAGGCGTCATCGAGGGCAGAATAGAAGGAATTTTCCACGAACCCGGACGAGGCTCACCCCTCGCAAGAATAAAACTCCAAGACAACCAAGACTATCACTTCATAGTTCCCGAAGGCGTACACGAAGACCAAAGAATCCAAATTGGCAGCCAAGCACCAATCGAAATAGGCAACATCCTTCCTTTAAGCAACATACCCGAAGGCACCATGATCTGCGGAATAGAACTCTCACCAGGTGACGGAGGAAAGATAGCACGTTCATCTGGAACATATGCAACCGTCGTCGCCCACACACCACAAGGAACCATGATAAAATTCCCTTCAAGGAAAACAAAATACGTCAATGACCTATGCCGCGCTACCATAGGCATAGTCTCCGGAGCTGGGCGGCTTGAAAAACCATTCCTTAAAGCCGGCAAAAAATACCACAAGAAAAAAGCGAAAGGTCATAAATATCCACGAACACGTGGCAGAGCCATGGTCGCTGCCGCGCATCCTTACGGGAGTAGTAAGAGAGGCGGTCGCAAAGTCACCACAGTCGCACGCGGGGCACCACCAGGCAAGAAAGTAGGCTTAATTGCGGCTAGACAAACTGGCAGGAAGCAAAGAAGAAGAAGGTAACTTCGGAAAAGGTTAATAAACAGCCCTAGAGAAGCATTGAGTAGGCGAACGCAAAAAATGCCGAAAGTATTCATGTACCGGGGACATACACTCGAACAATTGCAAAGTCTTTCGATGGACGAGTTTATACTTTTGCTCCCATCCCGCCATCGCAGAAGCCTACAACGCGGACTCAAAGCTGAGCAACGAATCTTATTGGAAAACGTAAGAGCCGCAAAAGCGGCGATGGATAAAGGACAAAGTGTCATAGTTAAAACCCACACCCGAGACATGGTCATACTCCCAGAAATGGCCGGTGTGACAATATTACTTCACAATGGGAAAGAATTTCTCCCCATTGAAATCGCTCCTCAAATGATTGGGCATTATCTTGGAGAATACGCGATCACAAATAAGCCTGTAAAACATGGGCAACCAGGCATTGGCGCTTCAAGGTCGTCAATGTATGTGCCACTAAAATAAATAGTTGCAATAATTTTTTACGCGCGATAACTTGGTTCAGTTTTCTTCTTTTTTTCACTTGCTAATGGTACTTTAGGAAGTGGAATAGGTGGGGGAATATTCAGAGTTCGGGAAATAAGCACGGATTCCAAAAACACAACATTAGAAATGGTCTGTACAATCATAGGCGGTGGCGCTTTCTTCTCTCCATAACTTGAAAATATTTTTTCCAGCTCTTCTTTATCTCCCGTGACGTTAGCCTTGCCTTTAACACTGATTTGAGCCACTGCAGGATTGTAGTTTATGGTAAAAACAAAAGGTACTTCCAACAAATCTTCACTCGACTTATTTATACTTATGAGGTTGAGGTTTGTAGCGATCTTCACTGGAGGAAGGGGGCGTCTGATTTCCCAAAAGCGTTCAGCGGATATGCTGTTTATGGAAACATTAACGCGGATTTTAATCTTTGGCTGACTCAGTCTTCTACGCCTCGCTATTCTTGGTTTTGTTTGTACCGTGTAAAGCCACAGTGTCCACACGTGTATCGGTTGCCATGGTCTGCCATGAAGTAACCTGGACCGCATCTTTCACAGAACGGTCGCAGCCGTGTCAAGCTTTTTTCCTCAATTTTGTAGTAGCTGAAAATGCTTTTCTCTTTTTTCTTCTTTTTTTCCACCTTTGCCTTCTTAGGTTCTACAGGTTTTTCTTCTACAACTTCCTCTGCAACTTCTTCAGTCTCAGCTTCTTCTTTGGCCTCTGATTTCTCAGTTTCTTCAGACATTCACTATTCCTCTTTCTTTCTTTCTTCTTTTTGGTCTTCGGATTTAGGAGTGGAGGTTGCTTCCTTTGCCTCTTCTCCTTTCTCTGGTTCTCCTTCTTCAAGTTTTTCTTCTTTTATCGGCTTTTTCTCTTCTAGTTTTGGTGTTTTTGGTTTTTCTGTTTCCTCTGCGGGTTTTTTAGGGAAAACATTACGGGTTATAATGTGTTCGGGTTCGATCAGCTTTGCTTGTTCAGCAGATTCGTAGGCGTTCGCCTCTCCTATGGCGATCATGGTACCGGTTTTCGTTTCTACTTTCTCCACGAACACCAAGTCGATTTCTATCTTTAGCATGTTCGCCAGATTTTCTCTTAGTTCTAAACGTGAAGTGGTTTGTCCTTCTTGACTGTGATCAACTTCAAAGACAACTTCTTTTCTCTTTAGTAAAGGGTTGTATTTTTGGGAGAGGATTTTCAACTTCAAATCTATTCTTCCGTTAACGAGTAGTTATGGCACAGAAAAAAGTGTTTTTGTCCTTATAAAGTTTCATTCCTTTTGATAAGTACTAGGGTTTATATTCTTCCCCATAGCTTCCAGCGATTATGACTATGTCGAATATGTCCTATGATTCCACAAGGCTCTACTATGTCACAGTGGGGTTCCACTTGGTCTAAAGGTGTAGAACTATAGACACTAGCAGCTAAGACAACATTAGCGCTAGAGACGTCTTCTTCACATTTTCCCCCATATACAACATGTTTCTGAATCTATTATCCTTTTTGAAAGGGCCCACTCTGCTTGTCATTAAATATTTTCATAGAAACTCATATTACAAATATTGATTTTGCATGCTAAACACTTTTCGTCTAGTAGGTGAATAATTAGTTGGCGATCACGTTGGAAACCAAAGGCGTTCTTGTGGGAGTAGTCTTATGCCTTTTAGGTCTTGTTGTTTTTATGCATGGGATAAACAACATGACCCCTGTAAATGCAGTTTCAAACTCGTTTCTTGTGGTAATAGGTATGTTCTTAGGAATAGCGGGGTTCATTGTGTTGATTACAAATGTTTTTTCAGGCGGATCGATTTTCACCTAGATGTTTTCTTCAATTGCTTTTCATTGCTTCAACAATTTCTTGCACTTTGTGCTTCGTTTCTGCTGTTGCTTTGATCGCCACGACTCCTTTGTGGGGTTGCCCATAGAGTACTAGCGAGTTTTCAGGTGCTGTTAGGATGGCGACTAATGTTAGCAAGTCTTCTTCGCCGTCAACGATAATTTTTGTCCGCTGAGAATCGCGCATCGCCTTTTCTATTGCCAACCAAGCTTCGTCAGTTATGGTTCCAGGTGGATTCTTTACTTTTATGACTTTGTCAGCCGTTGCAGAGATGGGAGGTATTTCTTTTCTCATGATTTTGTTATCGATTATTAAGACATCGGGCAAAAGAGAATGGGTGGTTAAGTCTTGTGAAACTCGGTCGCCTACTGTTACTATTTTTGCTGGTTTTTCTTTTTCAATTAACGTTTCTAGTATTTTCATTGTTTCTTCCAAAGAGCCTTGAAACAATGTTCCCAAGGGCTTTTTTAGCTTTTTTCGAAGCTGCGGTGTGAGATAGCGGATGTCAATCACCCATGGCTTGCAATGAATCGCTCTATTAACCGATCATATGTTCTTTCAACTTCGGGCGGAACCAAGCATCCTGGCAGTTCATCTCGCTCTTTATGAAAACGAATACATTCACAACATTTTCCTTTTTTGTCACACGATGGATAGGTGCAGCTACAGTTTTTTAAATTCGCTTCAAGATTCGGACATGGCTTTTTTTGTTGCGTTTTAGTTATCCCCCTATTTTCTATGGAAAATTCATGCAAATTGATAACTTATGAAACGCTGTGTTATCGGACGCGTAGCGCGTAACGTCCTTTTTCCTTGATTTCCATCACTTTCGCTATTTCTGACTCTTCTGGATCGATGATAATTACAAGACCGCTGAAATCGTCACTTAGAGTTGCGGTTTTGCATTTTGGGCACAGCGCGCCTGTGGTGAGTGTGTGGCATTCTCGACAGGCTTTCTCATTCATTGCTGTTTTTTCTCCTGCTCCTTAGCTTTTTCAACAGCCTTCCCTTTTTCAGCTTCGGTCTTGATTTTTTTCACTTCTTCCTTTATCCATTCAAGCTTTCCAAGAAATGGCTGCCTGGCAGTTACCCCAATTTTACCAGAACTCCCGCCCCGAGCCAATGAAACTGCTGTTATACGAGTTCTAACATGATCTCCAGACGATAGTTTCCTTCTAGTTTCTTTGCCCATCAACACACCTTGCCTTTCATCATAAGAAATGAAATCATCCATTAGTTGTGATACATGAAGTAACGCGTCAATTGGGCCAACACGAATGAACGCCCCAAAATCAGCAATTTCCACGACTTCACCTTCAACGATTTCTTGAATTTTTGGATAAAAGGTGATAAGAGAAAAGGAGACCCTGTGGTATGTGGCGCCATCACCAAGAATTATCTTTCCAGTTGGATTGACGTTAATGTCAGTAACAGCTACTACATAGCCAAGTTCATCATCTACCATGCCCTCGTATTTCACTCTCAGCTGTTCATGACCCGCTTGTGTAAGAGGTTCACCGAATTTTTCTGGGGGTATACGAACTGTGTCTTCCAGAACGAGAATCTTAAACATTATCACTTTCTCCTGACTTGAATAAACTCGCGCCTTACATAAACTTCTAAGGGATTTTAAAAAGCTTTTTGCAGCGTCTTTAGTTATTGACTAAAAGAAGCATTCTAGTTGGCGCTTCAATAACAAAGTTAGATGGCTCCATCTACTGCTAAATGTGACTTTTGCCTTAGATAAATAACTGGCACGTTTTTACGCCTCAGTCTTTTTCTTAACACTCTGTCATTTGTTGCAACACAGCAATTCAATTCCGTCGACACCCGAACAATTATGTCATCATGCGACTCACCCTCGTCTCTCTCCGCATCGATTTGACGGCATTTTTGAGTAAACTTCAAAGCAAAAGTTGCTTGTCGACGCAATTTCGTTGATCGGCTTTCAGTTATTCTCTGCAACTCTTTGTAGGTCGGAGAGAGGATTATTGGTTCAAACCGTCGATTTAGAATTTTTGCTAGCTCTTCAAAAATATCTACATTGAATTGGCAAGGAATAAAGAGGAAACTTGAGTCCAATATGACCCTTAATGCCTTTCTTGATTTTTTTAACGACAAGCTTTTTTTCCCTTTATCCTTGAGGTTTCTCTTGTGTTGTAGCCTTGAGCTTGTTTCCATTTTGCTTAACTATACCATAGCCGATTAATCGCCATCTTCCAGCTACTTTCCTGCTTAACGCTGCTCGGGTTCCCTTTTCGACGCACACTGGACGTCCCAGCTTTAATGTCGCCGCATCTCCTTTCACTGAAACGACTGCACCTACAGTGATTGTTGTTCCTACGTCTAAAAGGAGACTTTCTTTGAGATGTATTCTGTCTATCGCAATCATCTCTTTCGTTCCTATTGCACGCTCAAAAAAATGCGTTTCTACCGTAAGCTCTGATGCTGTTGGAGGAAGCTTCTCAGGCAGCCCAACTAGGTTTCCAGTGAGGCTGTCTGCCTTGGTTAGAGATGGGTCGAGCATCGTTCCTATTCCTACTAGGCCTCCGCATTGTGCTTCATCCATGTCTCTTCCACCTGCTCGAAGGCTAACGATTTCGGTTTGTAAAGGTTCATATACGCTTTGGCCTTGCTTTTCCACTCGTATGCCTGGGCGGATTTCTATTTCGTTGCCCATTTTGAATTGTCCTTGTATAATGCTGCCGCCTATAACGCCACCTACTAAGTCGTCAATGGAGGTTCCTGGTTTGTTGATGTCGAAGGAGCGGACGATGTACATTAGAGGAGATTTCGTTATTTCGCGTTTGGGTGTAGGAATGTATTCTTCGATGGCTTGGACGAGGGCATCGATATTAACAGCATGCTGAGCTGAAATTGGAATGACGGGAGCGTCCTCTGCAATTGTGTCTTTGACAAATTCGGCGATTTCGCGATAGCTTTCCATGACTCTTTTTTCGTCAACTATGTCTATCTTGTTTTGAACGATAATTATTTTATCTATGCCGACAATTTGTATGGCTGCTAAATGTTCGCGTGTTTGGGGTTGTGGACAAAGTTCATCTGCAGCGATGACGAGTATTGCACCGTCCATTACGGCAGCGCCAGAAAGCATTGTTGCCATTAGCGCCTCGTGTCCAGGGGCATCTACGAAACTGACAGCTCTTTGAAATTCGCATTTTGTGCCGCAAGCTGGACATTTTGGCTCTGTTGAGTAGCATTCTGGGATGTCACATCTTGGGCATTTGTATACGGAGGCGTCAGCGTATCCCAGCTTTATTGTGATACCCCGTCTCAATTCTTCGCTGTGTTTGGCGGCCCACACGCCCGATAAGGCTTGTACTAATGTGGTTTTTCCATGGTCTACGTGACCGATTGTTCCTATATTTAATTCTGGTTGCTGGGGCATGGTTACTGTTTTTTTATGAGGTTTTTCTGGAATGTTTGGCCTCTCCAATGACTGTGCTTTATTGTGAATTGGTGGTGTGGCTAAAAAACGTTTGCGACGTAAACGCTAATATGTTCAAACCAAGACATATACTGCTATGCTTTCACGTTACAGCACTCATTATTGGTGTGGTGCTTGTTGGAAGTGGATAATGCACGGCAGAGAATGGCACGACGTTTCACATAGGCCCAGATGTCCCACGTGTAGCCATCAACTTCGCACAGCCAAACGGCATGCAAATCGTAGAATTTGACACGAAAACGTGTAAAAGCCCTACTCTTCACCTGTAAACATGCAATACAAGCATGCTCCTTTTACTCCACGCTCATAATGCTATTTTGCATGCATGCGAAAAAAAGGTAAGTCTACTCTAATACTTTCAAATTTGCCTTGTTAATGATTTTCCATTTTCAGGATATACAAGGAGAGAACAGAGAAAACCGTGAAGAAAATTCCTGAAGCAGCAAATACAGGCATGTATCCGAAAGACTGGGCGACAAATCCGGCTAACAATACTGACGTAAACTCTGCAATTCTCATAGGTATATGAAGTAGTCCTATGTCGACGGAAACAGTTAGTTCATTCTTCGTAGCTTTCGCAATAATAGATTCAAAAAAGCCTATTCCAAGGCCATCTGCAAGAGCTAGTACCAAGAAGAGTGCAAAAAAGTAACTACCAGAGTTTGCCAACAGAAACATTACAAATAAGGCGATAGCACTCTGAACAACAACTCGCCGAATACCAAGAGAAATCCTTAGTGTGCTAAACGTTACAGATGCAGCTAGCAAGCCATAGAACATGAAGGCTATTCCTATTGTGATATAATCGTATCCTAATTGCTGTGCCATAAAAATTGGCAAAAGCAACGCAAAAAGAGGATAAAACGCAAGGCTAAAGAATAACATAGCAAATGAGACAAACCAAAATGTCTTGCCCTTACCTCTTGGGTTGAGCAAGGCAATAGCTTTCTGGGCTCCAGCTCCTGATCTCTTTCTCTGAGCTCGCCAAAGTAGCGCGGCTGGAATCACCATAATTGCAGATGCAAAGATTAGCATGCTTAAAGTGAGTGCAAATCCCATAAAGGCCAATGCCACACCTGAAATTGCGCTTCCAATGGCAGTAGACAAAGATAGAACAGCAGCATTCCTTGTAGCTCCCGTTGCCTTTTGTTTAGGAGATAGTGAAAAGATGGCAGTTCTGTTCACTGCCCAGTAAGAAGACACTTTCACTGCTTCAACAATCTTTCCCAAAAGAAAGGCAGGAATGGAGTTAGCAACGAAATATATCAAAGTCGAAAAAAATGTTCCAGGCCAGTTTAGCAGCAAGTAGAATCGAGCCCACCCTACTTGATCTGCAAGTGCTGCGAAAAGCAGTCGCACTACAAGAAAGATTAGAGGCAAGATAGAAATTACGACGCCGATCTGTGCAAGACTGATATTTCTCTCCAGAAGCATTAACGGGATTATTAGCGCAAGTCCTCCTGATACGAAATGATTAAGGAATGTTATTGCCAGTATTCTCTTCATCTATAGCTCAGCCAACTATGGTGGGACATCTATTTTAAAACCCTCAGATTGGCTTTATCATATATATCTTTCAGCATCTTAATTCCTTGCGGAGTGTAATGTTTGGCCAGTACATTTCTTGGTGCTCTTCCCTGAAAGATGTCAATGTATCTGTCTGGAACAAACTTCTTACTCATTTCTTGAATAAAGAAATCCCGCAAGTCTTTAGGCTTCAAATAAACTCCAATCTCTCTTTTTTCTTAATAGTTTCTTCCACAAGTCATAAAACTGAAGTATAAGTTATGAAAGAACGATCCGGCTTGAGAAGTATTGAGAGGCTCGAACAGTTTTGGCACAACTTGCTCTTGGAAAAGAAGTTATCCTGGGGAACAGAACTGAATGGCGCAGTCGTTGCCTATTACCCTGAGATTCCCATATACCCTCTTAATCATGCTGCAGACATCAACGTCAACGAGGACGAGGCCGAAAATCTACTCAATAAGGTCACACAATATTATTTGTCAAAAGCGGTTCCATTTGTTTGCTTCCGAGTTTCTCCGTTAACTCGTCCGAAGTCGTTCACTTCCTTTCTTGAGAATCATGGTTTTGAGAGGAAAATGGACAACTCAGTGATGGTGTTCAAAAGGAAAAAGGTGGAAAACAAACTGAAACCTGGACTCACCGTAAAGGAAATATCAGAAAGTGAAATAGACATATTTAACAAACTCTTGCTAAGAATTTTTGAAATGCCAATTGAGTGGAAGGAAGGGTTCAGTAGGCTTTGGCTTGAGAGGATACGAAAAGGAGGAAAATGTTACTTGGCCTGTGTTCATGGGAAACCTGTGGGAACCTGCTTCTTGCTCTCTTCAATAAAAATTGGGGGAGTATTCGGTGTTGGAACATTGAAAGAATACAGAAAGCGAGGTATCGGAACAACTTTGACATTGCATGCCGTTATGGATTCTATCAATGAAGGAAATGACCTTCACACATTGCAAGCAGAAAAGGGTGGATACGTAGAACGATTTTACAAGAAAATCGGATTCGAAATTGACCATATAATTTCATATTTTGTCAAGAAATTCTAAGGCGAAAACTGAGTATCCTTTCCTTCTCACGTCAATGTTCATGATGGCCCCACTACTAGCAGTCATATCTTACAGAAGAAAAAGAGCAAGGCCTAACTGCACTCTGAAATTCTAAAGCTGGTTTACTCTAGCTAATTTCTTCCACAAGTCATAAAAACTGAGTTTTCATTAAAACAAGTATTCAGGTGGAATGTGAGAAAAATGGCTGAAATAGTGGTTTCGAGAAGGACGTTTTTGATTGGGCTTGTCGTTGCGATTCTGGCTGCGAGTGCTATCTCAACTGTAATTTCCACGCAATGGGCAAGGGGGCCACAAGGACTAATTGGGCCGCAAGGAGAAAAAGGTTACACAGGAGATACGGGGCTTCAAGGATTGGCAGGTACTCAAGGAGAAAAAGGGGATATTGGGCTTCAAGGGCTGCAAGGAGAGAAGGGAGATACAGGAGACACAGGACTTCAAGGACTAAAAGGCGATAAGGGAGATATTGGAGCTCAAGGATTACCAGGTGAACAGGGACCAGCAGGTGTGATAACCATAGAGAACTTCACAGGTTGGCTTCCAGCACCAGCATATGACAGTGGTTGGGTAGCAGTTCCGGTCGCTGAGAAAATGATGTTTACACATGGATTGAACACAACAGAAGTATTGGTTAACCTTGTAAGGAATAGTTCAATAGCACTGCTAGGTATTAATGATGGTTTCCGCTGGGACCTTAAGGAAACTGAGCTTCGATGGTATAATTTGACATCTAACGACATTTGGGTATATTCAAGGTACGGTGGTGGGCCTCACGAAGTTCGTGTTCAGATGTGGAAAATAGCACAACCATAAAACAACCCTCTCCTTTTTTCTGTACTGAACGATTGTATACTGGAAGTTTTTTCCACAAGTCATAAAATCTTGAAAATAATTAACATTTCATTGGAGAAAAAACTTGAAGAGAAAGACCTTTCTGTTTTTGGTTTCACTTGTTTTGCTGCAGACCTGTGTTCTTGTTGGTCACGGTTCTTCTATTGAAATTGACGCAACTACTACAGTTAGTCGGGTTATTGATGGAGATACTTTTGACACGACTTCAGGAGATAGAATTAGGCTAGCTGATATAGATGCTCCAGAATCAGGTGAATATGGATACAGCGATGCCAAGGACTTTCTGACATCGCTTGTATATGAAAAAACTGTCTATCTAGATATAGATGACGTTTATGAAACAGACCGATATGGAAGACTAGTTTGTGTTGTGTATGTTCAGCATAATTCCACACACTACAAGAATATTAACAAAGCACTCTTAGTTGAAGGTCATGCCACAATTTGGAACTTTAACAACGAATTCAACCCCTATTCGTGGACTCTCTTTGTCTCAAAAGAAGTGGATACTATCCCCTCTCTAGTCAAAATAATATCTCCAGAAAACAAAATATATTCAACGAACGACGTTCCCCTAACCTTTACTATAGACAAAACAACTTTATGGATAGGATATAGCATTGACAGTCAAGTAAATGTAACTATCAACGAAAACACTACGATCATTGACTTGTCTGAAGGTTCACATTCTCTAAGAATCTACGCCTATGATACTGGTGGGAACGCGGACTCAGAAATGGTTTATTTCTATGTCGATACTGTAACTCCTAACATTACTATTTCTTTACTTGGGAACAAGACATATGCAACAAATTCCGTTCTTTTGATTTTCTCCATAGATGAGTCAACCTCATGGATTGGGTACAGCTTAGACGGTAACGCCAACGAGACGATTACGCACGTTTCTGATATACTCCCGTTTACCACCCTATCTATATCCGAATTGTCCGAAGGACCGCATAGAATAATTGCTTATGCCAAAGATGCCGCAGGAAATACTGGGGCTTCTGAAATAATCTATTTCACCGTAGAAACCCCTAAAGAAGAATCCTTCCAACCAGAGATTGCAGCAGCGATTGGGATAACAGCTATCGTAGTTGCAGCAGCCATTCTAATCTATTTGACAAAGTTCAAGAAGCAGAAACCTTCCCAACAGGTCTAGCCTATAGAAGAAAAAAAGCAAGGCCTAACACGCGCTTCGCAACCCTTCTTCTATGAACCCCATAAAATCTGCGGAGTGAATAGGGGCGCGTGCATTTGTTACACAAGAAGGCTTTGACGCTGTGACAGAATGGGCAAGAAAATAAAAAGGGAGATTAGTGTTTGCTAAGGTGACTTTGTTATCTTTTTCTCTACTTGTTTCAATGTTTTCCTATACCACATCCATGTTCTGATTCTTCTGATGAATTCATCATTTTTTTTGTTGCAGTTAAAAGATTTATCTTCTATTCGGAATCAAAACAGCAAAAAAGAAATCATCCATGACATCCACTCAGGAACCACTCTCGGAGAAATTCTCAACACACTAGCAAAAAAGTATGGTAAAGACTTTGAAGAAACCATTGACATAAAAACTGGGCAAGTTGATGTTAACACACTCGTAATGTTAAACGGTAAAAACGTAAGAGACACAGATTTAAAATTGAAGAACAACGATTTGATAATAATCACGGTTCCAGTCGGTGGAGGTTGAGAGGTGTGATAGAATGAGTGAGGTTAGATGCTTAAGGCAACTCCAGCGTCAGTTTAAATGAGAGCTACTTCGACAGTGTTCTTTCATGAACCCCATGAAATCTGCGGAGTACATTTAAGAATGCTATTTTGTTTCTTAAAGACCAAAAAAATCAATCATTATGGCAAATTTTATTTGAGAATCGTCGAGTAAACATATCAATGGTTCACATGCCTAAGAAAAAACCGCGAAAGAGAATCAAAATCAAAGGACATTACATGCAAGTTAGGCAACGTTCAACAAAGAAAGGAAAGAAAGGCACGATAATAGGCAAGTGGAAACCCAAAAAGAAAAGATAGTGTTGGTGCAACAACGAATGTTTTGGGAAGAAAAAACAAGAAAGCCTATTCCTACGAGGGTAAAACGAAAAGTCTACGAAAGAGCCAAAGGAACTAATTAATATTAGAAAAGAGGGGGAAGTCAAGAGGGAACTCATCACACTCACTCGCCTCTCTCAAACAGCAAATAATGAAACGCGCCAATCCCTCTACTCGCTGTCGTGTAAGTATGGAGACGCCATTTCGCCTTTTCCCATTCTTCAATTGTTTTGCCAACGATATCTGGGTTATTGAGTTCCACACATTTCCATTCCTTCAACTCAACTCACCTCCTCAACTTTCTCGACGGTTATCCGAACCTTGTCGTTGGGACCTATGCATTCATGCACCATCAACAAGCAACTAAGAAAAGCGCGCACCACCTAAAAAATATGCTTCTGTAAATGTTTTATAGCAGACATGCAATAAGACGTAATATGACGAAGTGAAAAGTATGAGGTATTTAGTGAAATGGAAGATGTCGCCAGTGCCCGGGCGCACGCCTCAGGAGAAGGCGAAGACGGCCTTGGCTTTAGTGGAAGCGACGGATGCTTGGGTTGAAGAGGAGAAGAAGGCGGGGAGGCTCGTCGAAATATGGACATACACTGCTGGAGGCGAAGGAATTGACATCTGGGAAGTCGATTCAAATGATGCTCTCTTTGAAAAGCTGCAGGAATGCCCCTATCCCGCCACATGGACCGTAACCCCGCTGACAGACTTCAAACTGTCCATGAAAGTCTTCAAAGAGGAATTGAAGAAGGTCGCTGGAGACTGACTGGCACCCTTCCTTTTTTTGGGGGATTCGCTTCTTCCTAACATGAGGTAACCCAAACAATAAATTAATTTCTAAACAGCCTAGCGCGCTTTAATGTGCCTTTAGATGAAATACCAGCAATGTGTGTGGAGTAGTTTCTTCCACAAGCCATAAAATTAAAATTAAGAATATATACTGAGGATTTAACATGTCAAAACTGAAGGATATTGACTATAAGATTCTCTCTGAGTTATTGAAGAACTCTAAGATTAGTGATAGGAAATTGGCTAAGAAAATTGGAGTTTCTCAACCAACCGTCACAAGAAGGAGAGCAAGACTGGAAAAAGAGGTAATTGACGGTTATACTGCTATTCCAAAGTGGGAGAAACTTGGGTATGAGATACTTGCCTTCTCATTGGTGAAAGCTAAGGAAGTTCTTGGGTGGAAAGATAAGACTAAGGTTGCTCATGATAGGGGGAGAAAATGGTTGATGAAACAGCCCAATGTTCTCATTGGTGGCGGCTGTCGAGGAATGGGTGTGAATAGCTTTATGATTTCGGTTCACAAGAGTTACTCAGACTTTGACAGTTTCATGGTTCGATATAATCGAGAGCTTGGAGACATGTTTAGTGATTCCCAAACCATTATTGTGAATCTCGGTGGAAATCAGATACTCAAGCCTCTTCACTTGAAATACTTGGCAGAAGCGATACAAGCCTCCAGATAGCAACACTGCTAGCAGCCATAGTGCACAGAAGAAAAAGAGCAAGGCCTAACACGCGCGCGAGGGAGGGGCGCTAACTGGCTATAGCCTCTTCTTTTTTTACACCTGATATCATCATATAAAGTCCGATAAGTAGGAAAACAACACCACCGAAAATCGGAGGACCTAGAACTATCCAATTAAAATAATAGGGATAAGAAGAATAGCTTACTAACCAATACCACAAAACCGTGAATAGCTCGACAATCGCAATACCGAAGATTACCAATCCCCACCAGAAAATCCGAGTCTTTTCGCCACTAAACATAGTAGAACCACTACTAATAATTGTGAAGGATTACATCTCTTATATCTTGCGTGCGTACTTTTACTCAACCCTCCATTTCTCTAAGAGTACATGCATGCATGGCTTCTGGAACTAAAATCTGTTTCACCCTTCTCTCTGCTTTGCCATTTGTCGTTGCTTCAAAATCTCTAAATACCACCTTCTGAAAAGAAGACACTATGTCTGATATGTGTCTAACCAAGCCTTGTTATCTTTGTAGACAAAGAATCACTGGAGCGCGCGCCTTCACCCCTATAGAATTTTCTTTCTGAAACGTTTAATGCAACCTCAGACCAGAATAGTCTATGGAAGAAGCGGAGAAGGGAAATTGTTGAGGAAATGGTGAGTATTGTGGCCAGCAAGGGCATTCTTAGAGTTTTCACGCGGGCAAGAAGATGGAGAGTAGCAGCTTTTAGTGTTTCCGTACTTCTGTTAAGTCTTTTGGCGCTACATTTTCACCCGATTTTCGCAGCGACCCCTCAAGACATGACTACCTGCAGTTTGTCTGAAGAATCACAACAACGTGCGGGTTATGTCGTTGGCGTCTACAACAGTACGCATTACTATGCTATGAACGGCACGACAGAAGAATTCGATTTTGTAGGAGAAAACGCGTATACTGTAATAACGTCAGCAATAACCAGTTCACGTGGAGGATTAATACATATTAAGAATGGCTCATATGCGATTACAACACGCATAAACATTCAACATCTGAACGGTCTAATTTTGGAAGGAGAAGGATGGGATACTGTGCTCAAGGCTTTTTCGCCAAATCAGATAATAAGACTAACAAATTGCTCCAACGTGACGATAAAGAACCTTCAACTGGATGGGCAGCGAACGAGTACAGCCGTCAGTGGAGGAGGTTTGCTTGACCTTCTTAGATGTTCCAATGCTACGATTGCAAAAGTATATGCTCATTCAGCTAGGACTCATGGCATAGAAGTAACAAAGTCTGTGTCAGTGACTATAGAGGATTGTCTAACCATAGACAATGGGGATGATGGCATAAGTCTAGATGATGGTCCCTATGCCCCAGGGGGTAGTAATGGTGCCTCTGTTTCGAGAGACATAACAATAATCGGCTGCGAATCCAGAGATAACGTTCAAGACTCAAGTGCGGGGTTTGAGATTAACGATGGTGTTAAAAGGGTAACATTCATTGAATGTGTTGCCACAGGAAACAACCGCGGATTTGACATTCATACACACCTGGACAATGTAGCTCCCGCTAACATATCGTACATTTCCTGCAAAGCCACAGAGAATTTTGGTTCCGATGCGCCTCGAGGTGGTTTTGTATGTTGGGCGGATACAGGTGCTGAAATAGCCACCAATGTAGTGTATACCACCTGTTATTCTTCAGACAACAGTGGTTATGGCTTTCTGATAAGGCACAACCAGAACAGCAACCTCCTTAGTGTTAACAACACTATTAATGAAAGCGACATCACAAACAACAGTGTCGGAATAGGTCTTCTTGGTGCTCTAAGCCACACAGTCATTTATGGGAACAACCTGGCAAACAACAAGTATGGGGTCATGTTTGATAACCCTTCTAACAATAAACTGTACCATAACAACTTCGTAAACAACACATTCCAAGTAAGCCTTTCCAATTCAGAGGCTAACTTTTGGGATGATGGCTATCCTTCAGGCGGGAACTACTGGAGCAACTATACTGGTGTAGACTTGTACAGTGGACCTTTTCAAAATGAAACAGGAAGTGACGGGATAGGCGACACACCCTACATCATTAATGAAGGAAACACGGATAACTACCCACTTGCATCTCCATTTGGAGCTCCGTCTGACGACGCTTTTTCTGTTTGGCTGACGCTGTGGATTTTAGCTATCCCAGTTACGATAGCTGCGGTTGCAGCTGGCATTCTAGTCTATTTCACAAAAGTTAAGATAAATGCGCGCGCTGCATTTAGAAGTTTCTTCCACAAGCCATAAAACTGAAGCTAAAACTTCCAATAACTATATTTTGCACTTTTGCTTCTGCATGCAGATTGGATGTGAAGAATATTGGTTGACCAAAGAATTGAAAAACTTGCAAAACTTTCCGTTCATTACAGTGTGGACGTGAAACCCAAGGAAAAGGTGCTTATACAGGGAAGCGAATTAGCTTTCCCTCTGATTACCGAATTATATAAAGAATGTTTGCTAAGCGATGCATACCCATTAATCATGGCGGACCTTGGTGTTACATACACCTTCTACAAATACGCAAAAGACCATCAGCTAAGATTTGTTTCACCATTTACAAAGTTCATAGTTGAAAACATAGACGTGTCGATAGGCATAGTGTGCCAGCCCAACCCCAAGAACTTGACAAACGTAGACCCAGCGAAAATAAGGACCCGCAGAGCTTCCAGAAAAGAGATTATGGAAATCTTCATGAAACGAGATGCAGAAGGAAAGCTCAAATGGACAGCTTTGCCCTATCCCATAACTGCTCAAGCACAAGAAGCTGCTATGTCGCTTGCAGAATACGAAGACTTCGTTTACAGCAGTTGTTTAATTGACAAAAAAGACCCAACCGCAGAATGGAAGAAAATACATGAGAAACAGGAGAAAATCTGCGAATTCCTAAACCATGTGAGCAAAATTCGCATAGTCGGTGAGGACACTAACTTGACTCTCAACGTAAAAGATAGAAAATGGATAAATTCTGACGGAAAGAAAAACATGCCAAGTGGCGAGGTGTTCACTGGTCCTACCGAAAACTCGGCTAACGGCACAGTAAGGTTCACTTTTCCAGGAATCTATTCTGGCAGGGAAGTTGAAGACATAAAACTCACGTTTAAAGATGGCAAAGTTGCTAAGGCTTCAGCCACCAAAGGCGATGAGTTGCTACAGCAAATTCTGAAAATTGATGGAGCAGACCGTATTGGAGAAGTTGCCATTGGGACAAACTATGGGATAACAAAATTCACCAAAAACATGCTTTTCGATGAAAAAATGGGTGGAACAATACACATAGCCCTCGGAGCCGCCTATCCAGAAACAGGAGGGCTAAATAAATCAGCAATCCACTGGGACATCCTAAAGAACATGAAAGAGAAGGGGGAAATCTACGCGGACGACAAACTATTCTACAAAAACGGCAAGTTCCTGATATAACTCACAGCCTTTCATTTCCATCTCGAATCATTCTCATACTATTGATAATGGCAACACTCCTAGCAGCCCTCCCAATGCACCTGTTACACTTGTGCATGGATTGGGGACAACAGAAGTGTTGGTTTACCTTATTGGTAGAAACAGAGATGGGGTGATTCACCAGAGAAATTATGGATACTATTCTGGTTGGACGGCTGACAGGCACTACGGTATTACCTGGTACAATCTTACCCAAAACGAAATCACTCTCTACAGAGGGAATAACGACTGGAAGCTACCCTGCACTTGGTACGAAGCCCGCGTCGTGATTTGGAAAATCTCAGAACCATAAAACAACCTTCATGCATGCATCATTTTTGGACTTGCTGGAGCAGCTGTCAAGAGAAAACTCTAAGAACATTATCTCGAAAATGTCGCGAATAGAATGCTACTCTAACACTTTCAAATTTGCTAAAAGCTGAGAGAAATACAAAAAAGATGTTCTATCTAAATGGAATGTGATGATAAGTATAGAAGAAGTGTGAAAGACTCTACGATTTCTATGATTGGAATGGTTCAGGTAGTCCAATAAATTCCCTGAGAAGGGACTTGCACCAGCTAATTGACAAAGGGAATACAACGGAGGAAGCCATAAATATGCTTTACAAGAGCCATGAAAAGGATATATTAACCCTCTACCATAGAAATCCAGAACTGCTTTCTGAAATGAAAAAAAGGATGCGGCAAGGATGGGTGGCTCACCATGTATCGTATCGTAAAAATATAACAGTTCCACTACCTCGTAAACAACACTTCCTTCGGCATTTTGGATTTGGTAAATGCTTTCTATGTGGAAAGAAAGACAAAAACAGGAGATGCTTTGCTCCTGTCAACCCAAAAACTGGAGCTGGTTATTATGAAACTTTTGTCAATCCAAGAACAGGTAACATCAATCATCCTTGGCCTCGTAGGGGCAGATGGATACTTCTTTGTGAAAAATGCAAACCTGAAGCTATTGGTGTAAGAATTAGTTCAGAGGGGATGCGTTAGCTATAAAATAAAATGTATGCATGCGCGCGTGTTAGGTGCATCTGTGGCAGGAGGGGTAGGATTCGAACCCCCCACCCACACCCCACACACACCCACCCACTCACACACACAACTCGCGGGCGCAGAGAGCTAAAAATATTTAGGCATCTACTGAAAGCTATAGAGGTAAAAAGGTAAGGAGGTATGGGAAGTGAGAGTCTTGGTTCTCGGCTGTGGAAAGATGGGCTCGGCTATAGCTATGGATATGGCTCAGAACGATGAGGTCTCTAAGGTTGTTGTCGGCGATTTT
>Ga0209978_10000029_pt1 | contig 47568 bp, 46 predicted proteins | sample BentaG_FD_182805 | JGI IMG/M metagenome (GOLD analysis project Ga0209978, IMG submission 182805) | Deep subsurface microbial communities from South Atlantic Ocean to uncover new lineages of life (NeLLi) - Benguela_00093 metaG (SPAdes)... | ecosystem: Environmental > Aquatic > Marine > Oceanic >... | reverse complement strand
AACTTTCGAAAGCGCTAGCTCGCGCTCCTCAACGATGTTAATGCCCTCGATGTGAGCTGTACCCGAGGATGGGCGAAGGAGTCCGCATAAGATCTTGATGGCTGTGGTCTTGCCAGCACCATTAGGGCCAAGGAGCGCAACGTCCTCGTTCTGTTTTATCTTTAGCGAGAGGTTATCGAGGGCTAAGAAATCTCCATAATATCTAGTGAGGTTTTCAATAACGATGGCTTCGCGCATGTTTGGTGATTAGTCGACGAGGATTTAAAATTATCGCGCGCGCAACGTGCAAGTGCGTGAGGCGGACATTCTAAGCATCTAGGACTTTTGGGCCAAAGGGACAAGAAACATCAGGTCCCAGCCAGTCTCCATGAGTGATGTATGCCGTGTATCTGCAACCCCCGCATAGGTCACTGTATGCGCATATCTTGCAAGAACCTTTCAGCGCTTTTCGGTTTCTGATGTAATTTAGTAGTTCATTGTGAATCCAGATTTCTTCTAGGCTTTGTTCGAGAAGGTTGCCCAGTTTTATTGATGAGGCAGGAACGCAGGGAATCAGGTCTCCAGAAGCAGTGACCCCCGCGTAGGTTAAACCAGCCGAGCATCCACCAAAACCTGCTGCAAGCCTTCTCACGATCTTAGAAACTTCGAGTCCAAATTTCTCTTGAAACATCTTTTCGTACCCTGACAAAGCTTCACTTACTGTGAAAACCTTGCCTTTGGAAAGCTCGTAGCCGAGACGAGCGTAATAGGTCATTCCTCGAGCATAACATTGCATACTAAATCCCTCTGTTACACTCTTGTAGAACTTGGTGTACAATGCTTCCAGAGCCTTAATTTTTTCTCTAGGCGTCACGTCAAGGTAACACGTTTCTGCTCCACGACCAGCAGGTATAAGCCGGTTTAGATAGAATCTTGTGGCTCCAAGTTTTTCTGCTAATTTCATGGTTTCTTCTAGTTCGTTGATGTTCTTTGAGTGTAGGGTCATGGTGGTGGCCAACTCGTCAAAGCCTACATTAGCACAATTCCCTATTCCCTCAATCGTCGCTTCAAAACTTCCAAGCTTGTTTCTTAGGAAATCGTGAGTTTCAGCTCTTGCGCCATCTAGGCCTATTTCTACCCGTTTGATACCAGCTTTAGCGAGCTTTTTCGCTACCTTAGAGGTTATAAGGGTTCCGTTGGATGCAATTGTGCATAGCATGCCGTTGTCGTTGGCTCTTTCAATTACGTCGTAAAGGTCCCTGCGTAGAAGCGGTTCACCCCCAGAGAAAGTTAGTACAGCTACTCCTGCATCACTCATGTTGTCTATCACTTTGAAGGCTTGAGAAGTCGTTAGTTCCGAATAAGAAGATGTGGGCGAAGAGTCTTGATGACAGTGTAAGCAGTTGAGGTTGCACCTATTAGTGAAGTTCCAGACAATAGTTACTGGAGCGCCGGTGGGCTGTGGATACCTTATTCCAAAATTTGCAATTCCCTTCACCACGCTTAACATGCATTTACGGATAAGCGAGTCTTCAAGTAGCCCTTTTACTGGGCTGTCATCAACTCCGAGACGAAAGAACAACAGACGAATTAAGGGCATTAGAGTTGTTGATGTCAGCAAGCAACTTTCACAAATAAAGCGCCGACTTGACGAGTAGGCGTCAAAGACTGAGAGCAATTGCTCTTGTCCACATTTTTCGCATTTGCTTGTCAAATAACGAGCGAGAGCTTTCCAAAGAGGGTTAAAGAACAGAGTTAGAGAGTGGTCGCCATCAGGTATTTTAGTCATTGTTTGCCCAACCGATTTTCTCCTAATAATTCTAAGCTCAAGTTCCCGTTTCTGATATAAATTGTCTGCCAGATGTCTCCGCTTATCCTGTTGCGCGCGAATCTCCAATTGAATTTCTGGGTCCATGCGAAAACCGAGGATTTAAACCTAGGTTTGAACCTATCTCCCGGCGCCAAAATTTCTCAGCGTGGCTTCACGACTCTCTTTCAACCTATGTGCCTTTTTCTTCAGGTAGTGAGATGTGTGTTGAATGGTGAATTCCGAAATTCTATAAGATAAAATTGATTGTTTTAGGAAGGTTTTAAATTTGAAGACCAATTTGTAGCTTACGAGAGGCGATTGTATGACTGAAGCTGCAGAGGAGAAGCCAGTTGATCAACAATCTGAAAAGCTACCGATCTCGGAATTTTACGAAGTAGTTGATTACATGACAATTTTTAAGAGCGGTAAATGGTGGGAAGCTATTGTGGCCATTGAATCTTTTGGTAGACGTTCCATAGCTATGTACATGTGGGAATTTAGAGATGGGAAGTGGAAGAGAAAGCACAAGTTTAGCATTAGAAATGTGGATGAGTGGAACAAAGTAAAAGATTCCGTTGAGAAACTTTTGCCGAAACTCACAAAAGAGAAATAGCGTTATTTTGTTTTCTTTTGTTTGGCTTTATAAGTGAATTAGTTGTAACCTAACATTTTGCGATATATTTACATGTTATAATGAAAACCTTTAGTTTAGCCTTTTCTGTCAAATATAGCAAGTATCTTGGCTCTTTTTATCAAGGTTTGCCTATTTAAAGGTTATTTTGAGTTTTAACGTTAACTGGGATGCGGTGTAAGTGATTGATTTCGTGGAAGTATTCATTGGAGAAAATAGATGGCGAATTAGAGCTTGCAAAGAAAAAGAAACAAGCTTTGGAGAAATTGTTTGAAGCAGGAAAAGTTTCGCAGCCAACTTACGACTCGTTTAGCAATGAAGTTGCTGAGGCCATAGCTGAGATCGAGGCAAAACAGATTTCCTTGGGGGAAAAGATGAAGACAAAGATAAGTGAACTGGAGCAGCAGCTGAAAACGTTGGAGTTCCTACTTGTAAACTCTGAAATTCGTCACGTTTCCGGAGAAATTGAAGAAGAGGCATATAATCGTGAATGCAACGTGCTTTCATTGGGATTGGAGACAACAAGGCAAGAACTCAACGAAATTAAAGAAGCAATCTCTGACCTTAGCGAGCAAAACATAGATCTTTCACCACCCCCGCCGCTTCAAGTTGAAGAAGCAGAAGCAGCTCCTGTTGAACCAGAAACTGAGGAGCGACTTGAGATAGTTATGGACACCGAGACAACAACTTCGTTAGAAACAACCTTAGAGGAACAACCAACGATCCCAGAAGAAACCGAAGCGGTGCCGGTGGAAACAGTTTCGGAACCAGAAGAGCCTCCAGAGCCTTCGGGGGAGGAGGCCCAAGAGTCCTTTCGAAACGAAGAGACCCCCTTATCAGAAGAAGCAGAGACGTCAGAGACTTTGGAAGACACGCAAGAAACCCAAGAGGAAGTCTCGCAAGAAGTCCCGGTCGAAGAGGAGACGGAGCAAGCGCAAGAATAAGCGTTAAGAAAACGCCTCAATCCTTCTTTTTCATTTTACCAGTTTACTTCCTAGCTACTGATGTTTTTTATAGTTGTACGTTTTGATATTGAAAAAGAAGTGTGATTGTTGCGTGTTGGAATAGCTTTTCACGACAAGTATCGAGAGTATGACTTTGGACCTGGGCATCCCTTTAGAGGCGACCGTTTTGACAATGCCATGAAGCTTTTTAAAGAAAAGGGACTACTAAGTTTGCCTAACGTCAGCATTTTAAAACCTCAAATCGCTATGTTGAAAGATTTGTTGCTGGTTCACGACAAAAGCTACATTGACTTGATTTTCGACTTTGCAAAAAAGAGTAGACCTTATGACTTTGACACGCCTTTATCGCCCAGCATACTTGAAGCAGCACTGCATATTATGGGTGGAGCGTTGAAAATCGGAGAGTCTCTTTATGGCGGAGAGATCGAACGCGGAGTTTCACTTGGTGGTGGGCTTCATCATGCGGGCAATAACTTCGGTGGTGGATTCTGCATCTTCAACGATGTCGCCATACTGGCCAAGTATCTTCAGGAGAAACATGGGGTTAAACGTGTTTTGATTTTGGATTATGATGTGCACGCTGGAAACGGCACCAGTGACATTTTCTATTCTGACCCTTCGGTACTGTTTATTTCAGTGCATCAAGACCCGAAAACTCTTTTTCCAGGCACTGGTTTTGTTGGTCAGATTGGTAGGGGTGAAGGCGAAGGGTTTAATGTTAATGTGCCTTTGCCACCTGGAACTGGTAATGTGACGTATTTCCTTGTGTTAAAGGAGATTTTTGTTCCTCTTGCTAAGGAGTTCAAGCCGGATGTTGTTCTGGCGAATGGTGGGAGTGATCCACATTTTGCTGACATTCTTGGCAGTTTGGGTTTGACTGTGAAGGATTTTTTTGACCTGTCGAGGCTTGTTGTGGATGTGGCGGAAGAGGTCTGTGGGGGTAAGACTGTTCTGTTGGTGGGTAGTGGTTACAATCCTCGAGTTCTTCCTCTCTGTTGGTATGCTCTTGCAGCGGGGGTTGCAGGTGTGGAAAGGATAGAGGTGTCCGATCCTTCTGAGCCACCGGTTGAGCCGCCTTGGTGTCATGAGCGTGTTGAGGCCACGGTGAAAGAGTTAAGGCAGATTCTAAAAAAATATTGGAGATGTTTCAGGTAGGCAAAAAATGATGGATATTCAACAGATTCGTGAAAAGTTTCCAGTGACGCAGAGTACGGTGTTTTTGAATCACTCTGCTTACTCGCCTCTTCCGCAGCCCGTGGTGGATGTGATGAGGAAGTATAATGAGGACCTTTGTCTCTTTGAGATTGACGATTCCGAGTATAGTCTCGGGCAAGAGTTTTTTGCGAAGCTTGTAGGTGCTGAAAAAGGTGAGATTGCTTTGGTTCCGAATACTTCTACGGGGCTGAATATAGTTGCGAACATGCTTGACTATCCGAGAGGGGCTAATGTAGTCACTACGGATTTGGAGTATCCCTCGGTGGTGTATCCTTGGCTTAAAAGGAAGCTTGGCGTGGAGGTGCGGTATGTTAAGAATGTTGGCGGGAGGGTTCTTGTTGAGGATGTGGAGAAGGCTGTTGACGACCAGACTGCTGTGATTACCATTAGCCATGTGGAGTACGTGAACGGTTTTAGACATGACTTAAAGGCGTTGGCTGAGATAGCGCATGAGCATGGAGCCTATCTTGTAGTGGATGCTATTCAGTCGCTGGGTGCTATGCCCGTTGACGTAATAAGAGATGGCGTGGATTTTTTGACGGCGAGCTGTTACAAATGGCTGTTGGGCCCTGCTGGGGCAGGATACTTGTATGTTCCCAAGGAGCTTGTGGAAAGGTTTGAACCGCCCTTTATCGGTTGGGCAAGCGTGAAGCCCAAGGTTTTTGAGACAATTGAGTTTTGGGACATTTGGCAACTACAGCTTTCCAGGACTGCCAGTCGTTTTGAGGTAGGTTCTCCGAGTTTCATAAGTCATGTGGGGGCGGCGGTTGCCATTCAACTTCTCCTAAATGTGGGCATTGAGAATATTCAAAAGCGTGTTTTAGGTCTGACAGAGTTGCTTATGGATTCTGTGAAGAGTTTAGGATTCCGGCTTACCACTCCAGAAGATAGAGAGTGTCGTTCGGGTATAGTTCATTTTCTTGCTGATAGGGCGCAGAAGAGGGCTGAGAGTCTAAGGGAGAAGAGGATTATAGTTTCAGCGCGGTCGAATGGGCTACGTGTGGCGCCCCACTTCTATAACACTGAAGAAGAAATTGAACGGTTGATTCAAGAACTTAAAACTACGTGAAAATAGCTTATACTAGCTGCCTAGTCTGTGCTTCCTTCAGTTTGGAAACGAAACCGTCTCTATCCTCTGCAAGACTCTTCTTTGCCTCTTTCCAAGTAGCTGAACAACTCTTATACTCCACACTAACAATGCCATGAATAACTCTGTCAATCTCTCGCTTGTTCTCTTTAGTGACTTCTATCCCCGCTTTCTCAAAAACCTGTTTAAGATGCCTAAAATAGCAAGTCATAACAAACTTCCCTCAACATGTAAACGAGCTTTCTAAACTTATAACTTACTAAACTAATTTCGAAAAAGAAACTTAACACACACGGCTCTCATTAATTTTACCTCCAGTCGAGATATAAAACGCATAGCTCTCTGGATAGCATCTTTACCTTCAGGATTGAAAGGCGTTACCTTGGCCACTTTCATCCCATGGTTCTTTAACCATTGCAGAGCGGTCAGTAGAAGAGTTGTTCCGATGTGTTGCCTTCGGTATTTAGAGAGAACGTGAACTCCACCATCAAGAATTCCAACCTTTGACTCTATGTCTAGCCTTGGACTAACACAACCCACCGGCTTGTTTTCTGAGTAGGCAATGAAAGGTTGCTCCAAACCTGCTGAGAGATACGGACCTACTCGTCTTTCAGTCACTTCTGGACTCTTTATGAACCCTCCCCACGTGACAACCAAGATCTTGCCCACCTCTTCTAGTTGTTCCTTGGAAATGGGCTTTATGACAACCTCCTTGTTCACTAACTTTTCTGGTTGGAGTTCTGTTAGATCCCAGACAATCGTCACCATGCCTTCTCTCTACACCTCAAAGTTTTAGGCTATGGGCTTAAATTCCCATTTCTCCCGTTCCCTCGCTATCTGCTTCATAATCCCTACTGCCTTCTCTTTCGAAATACTCATCATAACCTTGCCAACATGCTTGCAGAATTGTTTTGCGGGTGCACGTCGACTCCAATCTGCACAGTCATGAAGCATCACGCGTTTTTTGGTATCAAGGGAGAAATGGTAGTTGCGAATTGATGCCTTAACAAGGTCATCTGAGACTTCTTCAATTCTAACCTCTCTATCGCTGATGCCTTTTGCTCGTTTAATTCTACCTTTATCCATGAACGTACTAAGCAGCTTCTCGAAACTCATCTGCTCAATCTCCTCAGGTATATACGCCGCCAATGTCAACCCTCGCTCTTTCATCTTCTTCACCGCCGCCACCTCAGCTTCCCTGAAATATTCTTCAACACTCTCTTTAGCGTCTCTCTTCTCCTCCGTCAACTCACCAATCATCTCTGTAAACTGAAGACAATTCTTAACAGCATACCCATGATAATGATTATTAAAATAACCAAAAACCTTCTCAGCTTGCCCTTCCGCCTCCTTGATCTTCTCCATCCACGGCTCAAGCTCGCTTGGCTCATAAAGATAATAGTACCAAGGACGCTCACCACGTCCATGCCACCTCACATAAGCAATGTCCGAAGTGACTTTCACGATAGATGGCAGCAAAGGCTCATCAACAACAGTGTACGCTGCGTCATACTGCTCTAAAAGCCTCCATGTCTCTTCTCTTAGCCACGACTCATGCCGAAACTCAACCGCAAGTTTAAACTCAGACGGAAAAGTTGCGAGAAAGCTTTCCAACAAAGCAACATCATATTTCAAGCTTGGAGGTAACTGTGCAAGAAGACAGGCGAGCTTACCGCCAAGCTGTAAGGGCTGCATCAAATCGCAAAACCTTCTTAGCTCGGATCCTACCGATTTAGGGTCAAGCTTGCCTTTATGAGTAATTTGCTTGGGCAGTTTCGCTGCAAAAACAAAATCTGACGGTGTGTACCTGAGCCAGCCCATCACCATACCTTTACTGGGAAAGCGATAAAAAGTAGAATCGATTTCAGCAGTCTTGAAAACCTTCGAGTAAGCCCTTAGTTTGCTTTCTCCATGCGTCTTGTAAAAAGGTCCAACCCAATCCTTATAAGACCACCCAGAAGTGCCGAGAAAAATCTTACGCATTGGCAAACAACCGAGCCTAGAATTTTCTGCCAGTCAACCGCTCATAAGCCTCAACATACTTCCTTGAAGTCTCAAGAACTACATGCTCTGGCAGTCTTGGCGCGGGAGGCTGCCTGTTCCACCCAATTGACGTAAGATAGTCGCGCACATATTGCTTATCAAAGCTCGGCTGGCTTTTTCCAACTTCGTATTTCTCCTTTGCCCAAAACCTAGACGAGTCAGGGGTCAGCAGCTCGTCTATGAGGATGAGCTCGTCGTCCAGGACGCCAAACTCCATCTTTGTATCTGCCACTATAATGCCGTTGACTTCCGCCTTCCGGGAAGCCTTTTCATAAATCTTTAAGCATACGTCTTCAATTTTTCTAGCCAAATCTCCTCCAATTTTCTTCGCTACCTCTTCATCTGTCATTTCCATGTCGTGCCCCACTTCTGCTTTTGTTGTAGGAGTTAAAATGGGATTAGGCAGCTTTTCAGCTTTTTTCAATCCCTTAGGCAGGTTTGTTCCGCAGATGGACTTGCCTTTTCTGTAGTTTTCCCATGCTGAGCCATAGAGATATCCTCTTACGACGAATTCAACTTTTATTGGTCTAGTCTTTTTTACTAGGACTGTTCGCGGGTCAACCACTTCTAGAATGTGGTTTGATACTATGTCTTTTGTTTCATTGAACCAGTAGGCTGAGAGTCTGCTGAGGGCCTCACCTTTGTAGGGGATGCCATTAGGGAGAACCACGTCGAAGGCGGAGATGCGGTCGGTGGAGACAATTAACAGTTTTTTACCTAGGTCGTAAAGGTCTCTAACCTTTCCCTTTTTGAAGGATGAAAGTGGAAGATGCGTGTTGAGGACGACGTCGAAGCTCATTTATTTTAATCCCGCTCTAACCTTTGAGCTTTAGCCCTTTCTTTGAGTCTTCGCATGTAAGCCTCAACTTTTCTCTGCAAGCTCCTGTTAAAGAGCGCAAGAATCTTTACGGCCGCGAGAGCGGCGTTTTCAGGTCTAGGAATATAAGCCACCGCAACACCTTGAGGTGTTACAGCTGAAGAAAAGAATTTAGCCCACCAAAACTTTTCCGAGTCAGGCGGACATGCAATGACTGGATACTTTGAGGCGCCAGCCACAACTCCTGATAAAGCGTCCGACAAGCCAGCAACTGTTATAAAAACCACGTGCCCGCTTAAATTCTCGTATTTTTCAACTTCTTCTAACAGTATTTTGGGAGTTTTGTGAGCAGACGCGATTACGTATTCGCATTTTAAACCAAAACCTTCTTCTTGCAGGAATTTGTTGATGCGAGAGGCAAACTCGTAATCTCTCTTCGAACCCATAAAAACAACGACTTTTCCTTGTGGCATAGTTCATATATTACACAAAAAACGATTTAAAGCTTAATTATGAAGGCGTCCTTTATTGTCGGTTAAGATGTGATAACTTTGAGTGCAGACGAAAAGTTTGAAGAACTCAAAAAGGGAATGTTCGACAAGTTCTTCGAGAAAAACCCTCACTTCGCAAGCTACTTAGGCCTTCACGATCCCTATGATTATCTGCTTCCAAAAGGCGATATCGCGCACGTCCTTGGAAACCTGAAGATGCTTGAAGAATCTGTTAAACGCATGAAAGAAGCAATAGACTTCAATGCGTTAAATGATGCTAATAGGATAGACTGGCAAGTATTAGAAAAAGCTCTCGAAATGAACAAATTCGAAGTTTACGAACAACGCATGCACGAACTAAATCCCGATGCTTTCGGGGAAGTCGGCGGAATATTCTTCGCAATGGTCACCAGAGACTATGCGCCATTAGAGAAACGAACAGACGCAATCACTGCAAGACTTCAAAAACTCCCCCAATATTTAGGGGAGTTTCGGTCAAGGTTCGAAAATTCAGAACCCGTAAAGCTATGGACTGAAGTCGCCATCGAATCAGCCCAGCAAATTCCTGGTCTATTCCAATTTATAGTCGCATCGACAAAGGGCAGGGTTTCTGAGAAACTTCACGGAAGACTAGTAAAAGCCTCAATGGACTTGATGCAGCCATTTCAAAAGCATATGCAGTGGCTTCAAAGTCTAAAGACAAAGACGACTGAAAACTGGGCTTTAGGCAAGGAAAAGTTTGAGAAGCTGGTCCAGCTACGCGATTTAGGAATGACCTCGGAAGAAATCTGCCAACTCGGCGTCAAATATCTCAAAGAGTTGAAGGAGGAGAGAGCGCTCATTGCAGCACAGATTGCACCAGGTAAAAGTGTCAAGGAAGTCATGAAAACGATTGAAAGGAACGCTCCTAAAACCTTCGAAGAAGCCTTAAGAGCGACAAGAAAGGCGATGGAAGAGGCAAAAGAATTCATAATCGAAAACAACATTGCCACCGTTTATGAAGAAGACAAGTTGATAGTTGAGGAAACTCCAGCGTTCTTGGCGCCCCTCATCCCTTTTGCAGCTATGATGATGCCATCAAGATTTGACAAGCCCATGATAGGGATCTACATAGTCACCCGCCCCAAAGACATTGCAAACATCGGCAACCATTTAAACTACGCAAGCATCCGAAACACGGCCGTTCACGAAGCCTTTCCGGGGCACTTTCTTCAAGGTACAGTCTCAAACAGAAGTTCTCTCATGCACATGCTTGCCAATGGAACAGAGACAATTGAAGGTTGGGCACATTATTGTGAGCAGATGATGATGGAACATGGGTATGTAACAAGCTTGGAGTCCAAACTTGTACAAATCAATGATGTGATCTGGCGTGCGGTAAGGATCATTGTAGACGTTAAACTGTCACGTGGTGAGATGAGTTTCGATGAAGCTGTCGACATGTTGATGAAAGAGGCTGGAATGTCAAAGGAAGGTGCTGTTGCAGAGGTACGTCGCTATACGCAAACGCCAGGCTATGCTCTCTCATATCTCCTAGGCAGACATTTGATACTGCAGTTGCTAGAGGAAGTAAAGCAGAAAATGGGCGAAAAGTACAACGAGAGATTCTTCCACGACACCATTACAGCAAACGGGTACTTGCCAATTTCGATGCTAAGAAAAGTGTTCGCCAAAAAAATAGCGAAACTTGAAGCTTAGTCAAACCTTCTAAGAGATGCTTCATGCGCAATTAAGCGCTGATCCTCCCCTATTTTTTCTATAATTCTCTCAACCAGTTCCGGGTCAGTAGCCAATCTGCCCACTGTATGAAGCCTTCCGTTTGTATTGGTGGCTATAAGTTCAGTTACTGCAAAGCCGTACGTTTCTCGACCGTACATGTGAGGGTTGGTGTTGATTACTATCGTGTGGATTCCTTCTTTTCTTATCATCTTGGAAACGGACAAAGCATCGTGAATGGCAAGGCCTTCGTATTCTCGAACTATTATGCGCTTTTCTTCTATGGACCGAACTTCACCAGTCTCTAAGCTTCTCACCAAGGGCACGTTGGCGCTTCCATCAGTGATAACGATCATTGCAGGTATTGTGGAAGGGGAGCGCCTTTTCGATTCTTTCAGAACTTCCCAAGCTTTTAGCATTCCAGCAGCAAGAGGCGTGTAGCCACTGATTTTCAGTCCTAAAAGCTTGTTAGCCACAACTCTCAGGTTTGTGATGGGATGTTGAGCCACAATAGCTCCAGTATCTTTCAATGCCACAATTCCAACGCGATCTCTATAGCGGTAAGCATCTCCATGCAACTTTAGTATGGCTTTCTTCACAGCGTCGATGCTAAGCATCATGGAGCCACTCAAGTCTAGAACAAAAATTATTGTCATAGGTGCTTTGTAACGCCTTAGCTTTTCACGAATATCTTGAAGGCTTATATCGAGGGCGGTTTCGAGACTTTTCTTTTTGTGTTTTTGTTTTCTCGCCGCCGCTCGGATGGTGGCTGGAAGATGTATATCTCGGGGTTTGCCGTGGGGCAATCTCCATCCACTAGTTCTGCCTCGACCGAGCGTCGTTGTAGCTTCTGCTCTTTTGCCTGCGAAACTACTTGTAGCCTTACGTGTTTTCTTTACTTTGAAAGTAAGTTTTGAAAGGACGCCTGAATCCTTCGTTGAACCTTTGAAGATTTTAAAAAGAGAAAATCCTTTTTTTAGTTTAGGAGTTTTTGCTGCGTGGCTGACTGATGGTATTCCTTTCATTTTCTTCAGAAAAACCTGCTTTCCTTCGTCTTTGTCATCCGCTTTGAGGGGTTTGTCGCTTTTTGCTACGGCTTTCACGCTTGGAATGTCTTTGACTTGTTTTTTAAATCTCCGCCCAAAAGCAAATATTACTTGGCCAAGCAGTCTATTTATAGTAGCAAAAAATCGCGACAATCTTTTCCAAGCTTCGAATAACCCTTTGTTCTTTTCTAAGAATTCTTCAAGCTTCTTGCTCACATCGCCTTTGATGAAGATAATAGCGCGTCCCTCTTTCCTCTTCTTTTTTTTTCCTCCCGCGCTTCCTTCCTTTTGGGTTTTTTCTTCGGTTTTCGATGGCTTATAGCCCACGGCTTTTGCTGTGGTGAGGAGTGCTTGTTTGATTTCTTCTGGTGTTGCGGGTTCGAGGAATCCGCCTTCTCTTGTACGATGGCTTAGGGCAAGTTCTGAGGCGATGAGAATGTCCTCTAATGAGACTTCCTTTCTGCCTTCAAAAGTGGCAAGGGTAGTGGCTGCCTTGCTGATAACTATGTCGGGTCTTAAACCATCAACCTTCAAATCTAAACAAGTCTTGCATACTGCTTCGAGGAGTTTTTCAGGTATCACAACGTCAGGAAGCATCTTTCGTGCTTGCGCAATTCTATTTTTCAATTCGTCTTGCACGGGTTCATATTTTCCAATAAAGAATTCTGGGTCTGCTTCGAACTCCAAGTTTCGCCTCACAACCGCCATTCTTCCTTCAACTGACGCTATTCTTTTGACAGTAACGGATAGTGGAAAACGGTCTAGGAGTTGAGGGCGGAGTTGCCCTTCTTCGGGGTTCATTGTTCCTATGAAAATGAAGCGTGAAGGGTGGCTTACTGAGATTCCTTCTCTTTCAACGACATTCCATCCGGTTGCGGCAGCGTCGAGCAAATCGTCTGCGATGTGGTCGGGTAAGAGGTTGATTTCGTCCACGTAGAGTATGTTCTGGTTTGCTTCTGCCAAAATGCCGGGTTCCAAAGCTTCTACGCCATGTTTTATGGCTTTTTCAATGTCTAAGCTTCCAACCACGCGGTCTTCTGTTGCGCCCAGAGGAAGATCAACTACCCTCATCTCTCTTTCCTCTATTTGGAATTTTCCGCTTTTTTGGTAGGTTGCACTACATTTCTCGCACATGTTAGATGGGTCAGAGGGGTTGCAGTTGAAGGTGCAATCTTTCGCCACTTGTATTTTTGGCAAAACATCCCTTAAGGCTCGAACAGCGGTGGTTTTACCCGAGCCTTTTGGTCCTCGAATCAGCAGTCCGCCGATATTCGGGTTGACCGCGTTGATTATCATGGCAAGTTTCAACTTATCGAGTTCAACTATGGCTGTGAAGGGAAACAGAACTCTACGTTGCAACTGTTATTCTCCGATTAATTTAAGGAACGTGGAATGATATAAGCTGTAACCTAACCTGCAATCTTGCAACTCTAGAAACAACTTTTTGCATATCTTGCTGCAAGAGCCTGAGATTAGACTTAAATCAAGCCACATGGAAATAAGAAAGGCGAGGATCCAAAAGTGGAGGATTTACAATTTCTAATTGACCACGGTTTATCACGAGGCGCTGACTTCGTAGAGGTAAGATACCAAAAACGATCAAGAACGATGGCAAATGTCAAGAAAGGCGAGTTAGATAGTGCTACTTCAGGTGTTTTGGAAGGTTATGGGATTAGAGCGCTAAAAAATGGGAGTTGGGGATTCGCTGTTACAAGCTTGCTTGACCGGGCGACCCTTCTTCATAAGGTTGAAGAAGCTGTGAGACTAGCCGTAAGCTCAGCACCCGCAAAGACTACAAAGAGCGAACTCGCCACCGCTAAGGCAACAAAAATAAAAGCAGTGGCAGAAGTAAAAGATGACCCAAAAGATCATTCTCTTGAAGAGAAAATCAAACTTGTACTTGAACTCGACAAGTTTATAACCGAATATTCAAACGAGATAGCTTCAACATCAGTCAGGTACGATGAGAATTTGGTAGAAAAACGCTACATAAATTCTGAAGGTTCTGATTGTTACCTTTTTGATGTTAAACCCGAGCTTTTTATGATGGTGATTGCCAAAAAAGGCGACGTCATGACTGAAGTCTTCGAAGGAGTTTGCCGTACAGGAGGATGGGAGATCTTTAAGACAAAAGACCCTCAGGCAATGGCTAAGAGGGCCTGCGAAAGAGCTGTAAGATTGCTTTCAGCAAAAGTTGTACCCTCTGGTACGCATGTGGCTATTTTAGATCCTGAACTTGTAGGCCTGTTGAGTCACGAAGCTATAGGGCATACTGTTGAAGCAGACTTGGTGATCTCTGGCACCGCAGCAACTGGAAAGATTGGAGAAAAGGTGGCAAGTGACATGGTAACATTGGTTGACGATGGCACGATTCCTTGGTGTGCGGGTTGGGTTCCCTTCGATGATGAGGGAGTAGAAGGGAAAAAGACGGTAGTTATAGAGAAAGGCGTTTTGAAAAGCTATTTACACAGCCGAGAAACTGCTGCCAAATTCAACGTGGAGCCAACAGGTAATAGCCGGGCATGGAATTACCGTGATATACCTCTGATTAGAATGAGGGCAACGTATATTGAAGCGGGAGATTGGGATAGAGAAGAAATAATTCAAGATACGAAGGACGGACTTGTTCTATTCGGTTCTGGCAGTGGGCAAGCTGACAGCAACGCTGAGTTTATGTTTGGCGTTCAAGAAGCCTGCAAAATACACAACGGAGAGATTGGAGAATCTTTCAGAGGAGTAACTATTTCTGGCAGTGCTTATGATGTGCTGAAAAGTGTAGATGCATTGGGCAAAGATTTCAGCCTTGACTTGGGAAGAGGTTACTGTGGAAAGATGCAGATAGCTAAAGTGGACGCTGGAGGTCCAACTGTACGCTGCAAAATGCTTTTCGGAGGAGTGTGATGAAAATGGAAGTCTCAATAATTGCAGAAAAAGCTGTTCGATACGCACAAAAACTTGGGGCTGACGCTGCTGAAGCATACGTGCTAAAACAGAAAAGCATCATGGTCCATGTTGAACAGGGAGCTATCTCCAATGAATCTGTCCAAGAAATTGGCGGAGTCGGGATTAGAATAATAAGAGATAATGCATGTGGCTTCTCGCACATCGACAAGCTGGCAGAAAAGAAAGTAAAGCAAATAGTTGAAAACGCCTACCACATAGCTAAAGCAAGTATTCCTGACCCCAACAATATCCTACCCCATCCGAAACCTTTCCCAAAAGCTGAAGGAATCTACGACAAGAGAATTGTGGATTTTCAAGTTGAAAACGCTGTCGAAATGACAAAAAACATGCTTGATGCAGCATTGAATTATGATCAACGAGTGAGAGCTGATATGGGTGGAATAGAAATTCGAGTCGAAGAGGAGGCTTTGGCAAATACTGAGGGCGTAAATGTGGTTGAAGAAGGAACATTTATGGGAGTCTTTATATGGGGTCTAGCAAGAGAAAATGGTGAAGTCACATCTTCCGCAGGAGAAGAGGGTTACTCACGCCAACTAGATCTAAACGTTGAGGAGATCGGAACAACTTTTGCTGAAAAAGCAGTGAAGCAGTTTGGAGCCAAAAAAATAGATTCCTTCGAAGGCACCGTTATTTTAGATTTCGCTCCAGCGGCAGAACTGATAGGCGGGACCTTAGCCTTCGGCGTCAGAAGCGATAATGTCCAACGATATGCAAGTCCTCTTAAAGGAAAGATTGGAAGTGAACTGGCGGTTCCACAACTGAATGTGATCGACGATGGCCTACTGGAAGGAGGGATGATGACCAAGACTTTTGACGATGAGGGTAATCCAAGAAAGAGAACGTCGATTCTGGAGAAAGGAGTTTTGAAGAACTTCCTCTTTGACACTTACACCTCAAAGAAAGAAGGAACAGAAAGCACGGGCAACGCTTCAAGAAGGCGACTAGGTTTATTCTTTGTTCCATCGTTACCATTCGAATCTCCTCCACAATTGATTCCCAGCAACCTTATCATAAAATCAGGCGACCGGTCAAGAGAGCAGCTCATAGAAGAGGTTGATAAAGGAGTCCTTGTAGGGCGCTTCTCAGGCAATACAGAGCTCAGTAACGGTAACTTCTCTGGCAGCGTTAAGCAAGGTTTCTTGATTGAAAATGGAGAAATAAAGCATCCTCTTATTGGAACTATGATTTCAGGCAACTCATACGAACTTATGAAAAACATCTCTGGCATAAGCAGAGAGTTCAAAATCCTCGAGTCACGGGGAATACCATCCATTCAAAGCCCCATAATAAGAGCAGAAAAAATGAAAATAACCGGAAAAACCTAGGACATAGTCCAGCATCTTTACGCCCCCGATTTTTAACGCACCAAATTCCAAACACAAACTACAAGGCATCAAGAATACACAATAAGGAACAATAACATATCAATCTAAGAACACTAAAATATAATGACAATAGAGCGGTGAAACCAGATTGACGAACCCGCAAGATTCCAAAGGTCTCAAAGGGAAAAAAGAGAAATGGAAAAAAGAGACAGTAGACAAAACTCTAACGCGTCTTCCAGAAAGAAAGAACAAGTTTCAGACCAGCTCAAACATTACCGTTGAAAGACTCTATACTCCCCTTGAAACAAAAGACCTAGACTACATTCAAGATTTAGGCTTTCCAGGCGAATACCCTTACACTCGCGGCGTCTATCCAACAATGTATCGTGCTCGATTTTGGACTATGCGGCAATACGCGGGCTTTGGGACAGCAGAGCAGACAAATCAGCGTTTTAGATACTTGCTTCATCAGGGCCAGACTGGCTTAAGCGTGGCTTTTGACTTTCCTACACAGATTGGATTGGACTGTCACTATCCTCTGGCGCTGGGTGAAGTTGGAAAAGTAGGGGTAAGCGTTGGCACATTGAAGGAAATGGAGCTTTTGTTTGAAGAGATATCTCTAGATAAAGTAACGACGAGCATGACGATAAACGCGCCCGCTGCAGTGCTTCTGGCCATGTACGTCGCCATAGCACAAAAACAAGGAATCTCCCTGTCGACCCTAGGTGGCACCGTTCAGAACGATGTTCTTAAAGAGTATGTGGCTCGTGGCATGTACATTTACCCTCCTAAGCCAAGCATGAAACTTGTTACGGACATTTTCGAATACTGTGGCAAGAACATGCCCCGCTGGAACACGATAAGCATAAGTGGTTACCACATTCGCGAGGCAGGCGCAACAGCTGTTCAGGAAGTTGCCTTCACTCTCGCTAATGGCATCGCTTACGTGCAAGCGGCAATTGACCGTGGCTTGAACGTAGACAACTTTGCCAGAAGACTCTCCTTCTTTTTTGCATGTCACAACAATTTTCTTGAAGAAATCGCCAAATTTCGAGCTGCCCGGCGATTATGGGCGCGTATAATGCGAGAAAGATTTGAAGCTGGAAAGCCTTCATCTTGGCAATTACGCTTCCACACACAGACCAGTGGCGTGGCGTTAACTGCACAGCAACCCCACAACAACATTGTTCGCGTTGCACTTCAAGCCCTTGCAGCAGTGCTCGGCGGAACACAAAGCTTACACACCAACAGTTTCGACGAAGCATACGCGTTACCAAGCCAAAAGGCTGTAACTATCGCTCTGCGCACACAGCAAATTATTGCTCACGAAAGTGGTGTTGCGGACACTGTTGATCCAACAGCTGGAAGTTATTGCATTGAGGCTTTAACCACTCAGATTGAGGAAGATGCTATACGCTACATTGAGGAAATCGATCGACAGGGAGGCGCGGTGAACGCCATAGAAAAAGGTTACATGCAGCGTGAAATTATAGAAAGCGCTTACAAATACCAAAGAGAAGTTGAGAAAAAAGACCGTGTAGTTGTTGGTTTAAACGAATTCATAGCTGAAGAGGAAGTGCCTATCAAGCTTTTGCGGGTTGACTCTGCTATTGAAATGAAAGTGGTTGAGCGGTTGAGCCGCGTGAAAAAGGAAAGGAACAACCGAAAAGTTAGGGACGCTCTTGAAAATTTGCGTCATTTGGCTGAAGAGGAAGCAGAAAACCTTGTGCAACCTATCTTAGTGGCTGTTAAGGAATATGCTACAGTAGGCGAAATATGCGACGTTCTACGGGAAGTTTATGGTGAATACAAGCCATTAACTATTTTCTAGTCAATTTCGATAAGCTATGAAAAGGGCGCAGAAGGGGAATTAAAGGAAAGAACCGCTAAGAACATATATACGGCGTTGGTTGAAGAAGCGAAAGTCCAACAGAGAATTTTTTCCTACAACGTTGGACGTTAATGGGAAAAATATTCAATTGAGTTTCTAGAAAACAAAGAGCGCTTCAATCTAAATAGCTAACTGTTTGCTGGTCATTTAATGAGAACTGATAAAAAAGAAGAGTTTAGAGAGTTTGAAGTGCTTCGTTTGTCCATGTCAAGGCTTTTTCGATGTTAGGAATAGAGTTGGCAAATGAGAATCGCATGTAGCCTTCGCCATACTCGCCGAAAGCCGTGCCTGACAACGTGGCCACGCCTGCCTTATTAAGCAGAAAGTCCGGTAGTTTTCCGCTGTCCATGTTTACTTCTTTCACGTTTGGGAAGACGTAGAACGTAGCTTGAGGTTTCTTGCAGGTTATGCCCTCTATTCTGTTTAAGCCAGATACCATGACTTCGCGTCTTCGCTTTAGCTCTTCCACCATCCTTTCTACCTCATCTTGAGGACCACGTAAAGCTTCGACGCCCGCCATCTGTGAGAAGGCACAAGTGCAAGAGTTAGAGTTTATCATGAGCTGCGTGATTTTTTCTGCCAGGTTCTTTGGCATAACTCCGTAACCCAGTCGCCACCCAGTCATGGCGTATGTTTTTGAGAACCCGTCTATTATCACTGTTTTGTCTTTTATTCCTGGAAGCGAAGCAATGCTTCTGTGCTCACCTTCGTAAATCATCCGACTGTACATTTCATCTGAAACTATAATCAAATCGTCTCTGTCTTTGACTTTGTCAGCGATAGCTTCCAAGTTCTCTTTTGTCAACACGCCGCCTGTGGGGTTTTCTGGAAAATTAAGAATAACCATCTTGGTTTTGTCTGAGATTTTTTCCACTGTGTCCACTGTGTCTATTGCGAAATCGTTTTCTTCTTTCAGTGGCATGGGCACTGGTTTTGCGCCGATGAATTTTATCAGGGATTCATATATCGGAAACCCAGGGTTTGGATACATCACTTCGTCACCTATTTCGACGCAAGCTAGTATGCTGAAGAATATTATTGGCTTGGCGCCAGGTGTCACAACAACTTCTTCAGGGTTTACAGTGATGTGTCTTGTTTTTGAAATGTGTTCTGCTATGGCTTCTCTTAGCTCAGGAATTCCAGCGGCAGGAACATAATGCGTATAGCCGGAGTTCATGGCTTTTGTAGCTGCGTCTCTGATATTCTTAGGTGTATCAAAGTCTGGCTCACCGATTTCGAGGTGAATTATTTCGCGACCTTGTTTTTCTAAGGCTTTAGCTTTTGCAAGAACCTCAAATGCTGTTTCTGTGCCTAGATCTTGCATTCTCCTCGCAAATATTGAAGACATTCCCGTTCTCTCTCCAGAGAAGACTACTAAAAGCAATAAACTATTTAACGTTTACATTTGGCAAGATGCTACGCTAATTTTGTGGGCGTTCGCCTTAATGCGCGAGCGCCACGCAGGGTCTCTAAAGTTTAGGTTCTCTGGACTCTCTGAATAGGGCGTGCCACTCGTCTTGTTTAGTAAGGACTCTGAGGGCTTCGGCGTATATCTTTACTTTTAGGGTCTCAGCGTTTTCTACTGGTCCCTCTTTTGAGTATTTTCGGCCGGTATTCTCAAGTTGCTTGAGCATCATCAGAGCCAATTTTTCGATGGTTGCCGGTGAGACGCCAAAGAAACGGTGTTGCAGCTGGAAAGCGATGAAAATTCCTCTTAGATTCACAATCTGCATCTGTATAAAGAATCTCTTAACATCCTTTGGTATACGATCGCAGTTTACTATGAAGAAAGCCGCTACAGGGCTGTAGAATTTCTGTAAGATGCCGTGTTTCTCGGGTTCAACTCTTTGCAAGTAGATGAGTTGGGCTTTCATCAGCAGCTTGAGGTGATAGCCAATCGCGGCTCTTGTCAGACCGAGTTCGTCGGAGAGTTGAGCCTCTGTCATGGGATGTTCGCACAGTAACTGTAGAATTTCCGTTCGTGTGAAGTCAGCGAGTAGTCGGATCTTGTCGGGGGCATCTACGATGGAAACGCTCATTTTGAGGGGTTTAGGCGTGCTCTGTTTTCCTCCATATTCGTTTTCATGCACTTATGAAGTCACATAATATTTATCCTTTAAAAATATTCGTCGATATTAGATATTTAAATGATGGCGATGTTTGCGCCTGTGTCTGAACAGTCAATTCGGTTACAACCTCTAACATCTAACTCTGGCTTTCTCTTTTATTCGCGCCGTGTTTATCCTAGAAAAGTTGCTGTTAGAAGAAAGCTCATCAAAAAACATCAACTTAAGGCGATTAGGCCCCTTCGTTTGCAAGTCGCACATGTTGTCCTCACACTCGTAGGCTCAAAATATGGATGACTTGAAAGCGATTTGGTCGGTAGAAAGGTTAAATGGCGCTCAGTAGAAGGACTATGGCTACTGTGACTATTCCAGCGGCAACCGTCTGGGCACCGTATAACAAAATGTTCGCCTTCGCGATTCTCCCCAGATAAAGGCCCAACAAAAACAATGTGACTAAGCTGAGAATGACCGAGACAATGTAAGCGTCCCAGATGAGAAACGTTCCCGTCAACGCGAGAATGAAGGGGACAAGAGAAATTACACCCGTCAATATGGGTGATGAACCATCAATAAATGCGGCATACATAGAAACAAAGTTAGAAGCATCATTGTGTATTGAGTGGGTGAGATCGGTGAGCATGGCGGCCTCGAGCGTTTTAAGCTGTCTCTGTCTCTCAGCTTTTTCGGTCATGTAGGCGCCGAAAAGGCCGGATATCCCCATAGCTAGACATGCCCCTAACCCTGCGGTGACGATTATTTCAGGCTTTGTGACTCCCACGCTCCAAGAGCCTATAATAATGCCCAGCATGGTCATTGAGCCATCAAAACCGTTCTTGATAAAGTATCTTCTGGCAATAGGGGTCATTTGCGTAATCTGTATATACTGTCTAGTTCTCCGGAAGAAAGTTTTAACGCGTTCTATCATGCGTCAACCACGTTGAGAAGACGGTGCTTTCATCTTCCGCACTCATTGCATTATAGCAGTACATTTAGCTTAATATAAATTTTCACATGTCTCTAATTGCAGGTTCGCGCGCGTCTTTCTCTGTTGGTCACCAGTAAGTGTCGGGTTTTGGTAAAGGTTGATATTTAGACGCTCCTGTTATTCATCTCTTCTCTTAAGAAGTTTGAACGTGTAAAGTCCCCCTTAGGCTCATTGGTTTTCAGCCGTGTCACTCGAGGCTAGTGCCATTTGCTACTGCTACTTAACCTATCATTCAGAACGCCGAATTTCAACTTCTCCGTTGTCCCTCACCCATCTTGTGCAAGTCAACAGCAACAGACACAACACTGCAGAAAGAATAGAGCCTACAAGCCTTCCTTCGAAAACCATGAAGACAGCAAATCCGTAGGCAATGCAAGCGAACACCCAGAGATGTATGACAGAAAGTTCCTTTTTCACTTAACCCCTCCTCGCGAAGAACTTGAAAGAGCTAATGCTAAGAGAAAAGCAAGTAGGTAGATAATGCATAGAATGACGATGCATAGGAAAAGCAAGCTGTAGTCGACGAATCCGGTAGTCAAGTGTTCATAGGCTAAGAGTGCCGAGGAGAGCGATGTTATTACGGAAATGGCAACTACGTCAGATCTTTCCAATAGTCTGTTCATGTTTCTATCTAGCCCCCCGTTTAAGCCACCTTAGACTCCAAATCTTAGTTGTCCTGTCGAACTCGACTTTATCTAAATTCCTCAGTAACAGCAGATACCTAACGATTCTTCTCCTATCCTAGTTGGTTGTCGTGCCGCCCTCACAAAATTTCATTCGATATGTCAGTTCAAAACAGGTTAGTCCTCCATGTTGCTCCAGCAATCTTAATATCGTGTTCATCAATAGTTGCTTTGTTTTCTCGGTCTTTATCAAGACGTCTCTCTTCCTCCTCTCTATCTAACCTCCCATGAAAAATGTCAGTTTCAACAACACATAAGACACGTAAACGAGTATGAGCACCAGCGCCTCCTTCCTTTCAAGTCGCATATTCCTCAAAAACAAACCTATCACAAGAAAAGCTACTAAGAACATGAAAGGTGTGTCGAACAATAACAGCACAGGCTCAACTGTAAACCCGGAGATCATGGCACCAGCGCCCAAGGAGAAAAGAATGTCGCAGATGTTGCTCCCAATCATGTCGCCCACCGCTATGCCTGCTGCGCCCCTTCGCAGGGCTGTTATGTCAAGTGTCAGTTCTGGCAAGCCTGTGCCCAAGCCAACTATCAATAGCCCCGCAACAGAAGGGGGGATATGCCATAACTCAGCCAGTTGAACACTTCCTTCAACAACAAATTCTGCAGCCAAAAGGAGAATACCCATTCCAATGAGGATCATCAAGAGATCTTTGACGAGGTGCATTTCTGGTTTTTTTTCTACTTTAGGGGTTGATTTGGAAGGGTGTGCTTCTTGTTTGACGAGGTAAATGAAGTATAGCAGATAAGCGAGTGTGACAACAACTCCTTCCAGAGGAGTTATTTTCAAGTCCAAGGCGACTAGAGAAAAAAGAATTATGGACAGAATTAGCATGGTTCCCTCCCTCTTCAGTTCCCGTTTGGTTATGGACATCAATCCGGCAAGCCCTACGATGCCCATAATTATAGTAAGTTGATTAAGGTAAGAGCCAATTTTGTTGCCGACAACGATACCAGAAACCGCAGACATTTCAGCACCCGCAAGTATGTCTATGGCTCCTACTACGCTGACCGCTATTTCTGGCAAAGAGGTTCCTATGGCTACTATCGTTAACCCTATGAACAGGTGAGAGAGTCCGAAGTGGCGTGCTATGTTCTCAAAACCTCTTACGGATAGTTGCGAACCCAAAAAAAGACCCACTAAACCAAGCATCAAAAGGATGAGTGGGAGTATCATGTACGTTAAACCATCTTGCCAAGCGTTTGAATGTATATCTCAAAACATTGATTTAAATATTTATATCAGTAAAAAAACTTAAACAACGTGTTTGTAAAGTTGAAAATTAGAAAAAAATGTAGCAAGGACAAGCTTCGTAACAATAGTGCTGCCTAATTTGACAAAAAAGGGAAGATACAGGAAAAGAATCTAATCCTGTTTGATGAGGTCTCACCACCCTGTGGCGCGCTCTGATATAAAATACAAAAGTTAAGATTCTTTCTTTTCTTTCATAAGCCAGCTTGCCAAGACTATTTTGTTTGTGTTGTAATACTTCTCAGCGGAAACAATCCCTCTTTTAGCTAACCTAAAAAGTATCCTATGAGTCTTCACTCGAGACAGGCCAGTTTTCCAACGAATATCTTTCTGCAACATCGTACCGCCTTCCGCAACCAAAGTTTCTATCACTTTTTTCTAATCGTCATTCAAAACTCGCAAAACGGCATCAAGGACGGGTTCTCCTTTTTCCACAGTTCGTCGCGAATTTTTTTCCTTCGTTTTCTCTATATTAAGTTCTGGAAAGATTAAAGAATATCCTAACACCGACACTGCTATGACAAGTGGCACAGTAAATAAAACAAGCCAAAATGACTGTGGAACCTCTGGGGCCATTCCGTGACCTCTTCCGCCAAATCCTCCTTCAAATGCGAAAATGAACAGGCCAAGAACGCTAGCGACAAGTGCAACTGTTAAAGTAGAAATCAGAGTCGTGGAGCGCATGTTTCACTCATAGAATATGAAGAAGAAAAGGTGTTTATAAGGTGTTTCAAAATCTGAAACGTTTTGTTACACCAACCATCTAAACCACCCGAGAACCATTGTTTTCTTATAAGCAAAAAAATGGAGGTGGAAAATAGTGAGAGGTAAAATGAAAATGATTGTAGGAATGGCTCTAGTGCTAGGTGCCGTATCAATCGCTTTGCTGGCTACACCAATTCAAGCTTACGTTAACGGAACCAGCGATGGCGATTTGCTTCAAGCACAGGACAGAAATAGACTAAGGACTAAAGACTGCGAATGTGATGGTGATATGCTTCAGACAAGAGACCATATTAGAGACAGGTTGAGAACACAGGATTGTGAATGTAACTGCACTCCGAGTTTAGAACAATATAGATGTCAATGCAGAAACCAAAACAGAGAAGGAACAAGTCTAGCTCCCTGATGAATGTGGGTCAGGACTGTTTCAACCCTTTTTCCCTTTTTACACACACATGTAAACTGGAGTATACTCAGTAGAGTATTTTGCTCTCGCGTATATAAGAAAAGATTTGTGCTTACATCTATTCCCAGCTATTGTGAGTTCCGCGCTATTATTATGCGCATTATTTCGCTTGTTCCGCCCGCCGCAATTGTTTCTAGAGAGTCTAGCAGAAAACGTATCGCTTTAAACTCAGGCAATGTTCCATAAGCTCCGTGAATTTGAACTGCGTTAACAGCTGTTTTTCTGGCAACTTCAGCCGTGTAAAGCTTCGCTCTCGCAATCTCTTTTGCAATTTCTCTACCTGCTTTTCCGTGATCCAAGAGCCACGCCGCATAATAAGCCAACCATCTTGCAGCCTCAATTTCAACATCCATGTCTGCAAGCATAAATTGAATGGTTTGAAGCTGAAAAATCGGGTTCCCGTACAATTGTCTTTCCATAGCGAATTGTAACGCTGTCTCGTAAGCAGCTTCTGCAATTCCTAAGGCTACACCTGCGTTACCTGTTCTGCCAATTTCAGAAATTGATGCAAGTGCAGCTTTCAGCCCATCTCCTTCTCTGCCAATGAGATTCTCTTTAGGAATTCGGCAATCTTTGAAAAACAATTCAGTAATTTCCATGCTTTGAAAACCCATATGCTTCTCTCTTGTCCCACACTTGAAGCCCGGTGTTCCTTTCTCAACCACAAAAACACTGAGGTTTCCCGATTTATGCCCCGTTTTGGCAACGAAAACACAACTGTCTGCTACGCCTCCGTTTGTGACGAAGCACTTGCTTCCATTAATAACATATTCATTTCCGTCACTTCTAGCTACGGTTCTAATTGCTGTGAGATCTGAACCACCTGTGGGTTCAGTGACTGCCATGCACATGATTTCTTCTCCCTTGACCACGGGCGGAATATATCTGAGTTTTTGTTCATCACTTCCGAAGCGGAGTATTGTCCAGAGACCCATGGGTGTTGCTTGAAGAAACAGTCCCATAGAAGGGTGAACCCGCGAAATCTCTTCTATAGCTATTACACGCGCTAGATGCCCCATAGGTGAGCCGCCGTATTTTTCAGGAATTACGATTCCTATGAGCCCTAGATTCGCCATTTTCTCAATAATGTCACGCGGGAACTCGCCTTTATCCTCGATTTCAGAAGCTTTTGGCGCAAGTTCCTTTTCAGCAAAGCTGCGTATTGTTTTTCTGAGTATTTCCTGTTCTTGATTGAGGCTGAAGTCCATGTTAATCTCTCCGCTTGTTTGATAGGGAAGGTTTGGTAAGTTATATTTAGCTGTGGCTATTCTGTTATTATTGTCTGCTTTGTTAGGTGGAATAGAATTGGGTGAACACGAGATTAAGGAGGTTGGCACTGTGACTCATTACTTCACGAAAATAAGCGTAGCTGTTGTCGAGTTGAGCGACACGCTTTCTGTGGGGGACCGTATTCTCATAAAGGGTATGACAACGGAGGTTGAACAAACCGTTAATTCGATGCAAATAGAGCATGAAAGCGTCGAAAAAGCTAAGGCAGGACAAAGCTTCGGATTGAAAGTTGATGACCGTGTGAGAGAAGGTGACACGGTCTACAAAATACTCCAATAAACCCTCATTTTCTTTTTTCATATTGATAATCGAAAGAACGTGATAAGAAGAGGTGTGTTAGGCTATTTTGGGCCAGGCTTTTTGATTCCCACAACGTCTTTGTTCACGAGGTTTGGAGGAACTCTGCTTTCAAAAAAGGCTACTAGGTTCTCAGCCACCATTTCTGACATTCTTGACCGCGTCTCAAAGCTAGCGCTGGATATGTGGGGCGCCACGATTACATTCTCAAGTGTTAACAACGGATTGCTTTGTAGTATGGGTTCTTGCTCAAAAACATCCAAGCCAGCACTGGCAATCCATCCTTCCTTCAGGGCCTTATAAAGTGCTTTTTCGTCAACGACTGGTCCTCTTGCATTGTTGATTAAGATGGCTGTCTTCTTCATTAGTCTGAGTTTTTTCTCGTCTATTAGGTGGTAGGTGGCTTTAAGCAGCGGGACGTTGATTGTTACAAAGTCTGATTTTTGTAGCAGCGTGTCGATTTCTACGTACTCTATTTTTAGCTCTTTTTCAAGGTCTTGTCTGCGAATCACATCGTAATAGAGAACTTTCATGTCGAACCCTCTCGCTCTTTTTGCGATGGATGAGCCGATTCTTCCCAAGCCGACGATTCCTAAAGTTGCGCCATAAACATCTCTACCTTGAAGCATGGCAGGATGCCACCCAACTTTCCACTTTCCAGCACGAACATATCTATCAGCTTCGGCAACTCTTCTCGCTGCAGCCATTAGAAGCGCCCAAGCGAAGTCGGCGGTGGTCTCGGTTAACACGCCCGGAGTATTAGTAACATAGATTCCTCGTTTTGTAGCTTCTTTTACGTCGATGTTGTCAAATCCTACAGCAAGTTGAGAAACGATTCTAAGGTTAGGTGCTGCGTCAAACACTTCTGCGTCTATCTTGTCTGACAACAGTGTGGCTAACGCGTCAACTTTAGCGGCTTTTTCAGTAATCACTTCTTTTGGCGGTGGAGCGTATTCAGGCCAAACCTCCGCGTCAAATCGTTCTTTTATTATGTGTAATCCTCTTTCTGGTAATTCTCTGGTAACGTATACTTTAGGTTTCTGCATTATCAAACGCCTCAATGTTTCTTCAAATAGCACGGTCAAATTTATTACATTTACTGACTAGAGCATATAAACGCTGGCGAAAGAGCTATGGTAGTAATCAAAAACAAAAAGACTCTCATAGAAAACGCGAAATCCAAGCTTGACAGAAAAGCTCGAAAACTGGCCCTAGAAGCTTTAGAAGCAGCGTTGGAAGCGGCAGACCCAAAAGAGATAATCAAGTCAAAGGTCACGGTGAAAGGCAGCACATTAAGAATCGGTCAGCACAAATTTGGTTTACAAAAGTTTCATCGCATCTATGTTGTTGGTGGTGGAAAGGCAAGCGGAAAGATGGCTGAAGCCTTAGAGTCTGTTCTTGGAAATCGAATATCAAGCGGAATCGTTAACGTTCCCCACAACAGTGGCCCCTATAAAACTCGCAGAATCAAGTTTCAAGGGGCTAGCCACCCGATTCCTGACGACGCGGGAATGAAAGGCGCAGAAAAAATGTTGAATCTTGTCAGCCAAGCTGAGAAAAACGATTTAATCATCTGTTTAATTTCAGGGGGCGGGTCGAGTTTGATGCCGCTGCCCCGAGGCAAAATAACTCTTAGTGACAAGCGGCAAGTTACCGAGGCGTTGTTGAAATCTGGTGCCACAATAAATGAGGTTAACACCGTGCGGAAGCATATTTCAGCTTTTAAAGGGGGTTGGCTGGCAAAAAAGGCATATCCCGCCACGATTGTCAACCTTATATTATCAGACGTAATAGGCGATCCTTTAGATTTCATCGCATCGGGTCCAACAGTTCCCGACTCGACCACTTTTGCCGACGCGATAGAAATCATGAGACGATACAGTCTATGGGCGAACATGCCGCAATCCGTTAGAATCGTGCTTGTTGAGGGGCAGAAAGATTTGATCGCGGAAACACCGAAGAAAGGAGACAAGGTGTTTAGTAAAGTCTACAACATTGTTGTTGGAAACAATCGCTCAGCAACTTTAGCTGTCTGCAACAAGATTCAAAAGATGGGTTTACGTTCGCTCCTTCTCACGGCTTCTCTTGAAGGCGAAGCAAGGCATGTGGGAACAGTATTAGCGTCTATAGCAAAAGAGGTTGGGGCTTCTGGACATCCGTTACCTAAACCTTGTGGAATTGTTGCTGGCGGAGAAACAACGGTTACTGTTGTTGGAGACGGGAAGGGCGGGAGAAATCAAGAAATTGCGTTAAGTGCAGCCTTGAATATTTCGGATATGGACGGAGTTGTTGTTGCTTCCTTCAGCACCGACGGCATAGAGGGACTAACAGAAGCAGCAGGCGCTTTAGCAGACGGAAAAACCATAATCCGCTCTCAAGAACAAGGGTTGAATGCTAAAAACTTTCTTGCAAACAATGACTCCTTCAACTTCTTCTCAAAACTGGACGATCTCATTTTCACAGGTCTTACAAGAACCAACGTCAATGACATTTCAGTCATTATATCAATAAAATAACCAGCAGCTATTTTATTATGATCAAGATTTCTCCGTCGTTTACTGGAGTTCCTTCTGCAACATTTACTTCCTGAACCTTCCCAGCCTTTGTAGCCGTGATTTCGTTTTCCATTTTCATTGCCTCAAGAATGCAAACCACATCGCCAGCTTTTACAACATCGCCTTTCTTTACCTTAACTGAGACAATTTTTCCAGCCATAGGGGACACCACAACACCTTCCTCAACAACTGTTCCTCGACGTCTTTCAGCTCTTGCCACGACTTGCACGGTAGGTGTTTGAGCAGCCATTCTCTTAGCAGGTTCCCTAAGTTGAGCCTTAAAAAGCGCGTTGTTAACTTTCAAAGTAAAAGGTGCACGTCTGTAAATTTTCTCCAGTTCAACCCGATACGTTTTCTCTCCAACATCAAGAGTAAAATGCGAGGTGGCATCTCTTTCGCTCTTTTCTAATCTCAGTTCAACTGGCTTGTCGTTTACCTTTGCCTTAAACAGCTGTTCACCCTCTCTCTTGACAAGCTCCACTCTATAAGTCCTGTTTTCAATCATTATGTTGTATTCGGGCACATTCAGCCACCTTGTCTGACTAGTTTTTGTCTAGCTGACAAAACCCATGGTGAAAGCCTCCCCATTCCAGCTTTTCTGATGGGAATCACTGCTTTCACCTCATGAGTGCTTTTCAGAAATGCTGCAACTGCTACTGACAGCGCCGCAATTTCTTCTAGTTCCTGTTGTTCTGGAGTTAAAGCCGCATCTTTTTCTTTTCTTTTTGCTTCCCTTTTTTTGAAGAATTCTGCCGCGACTTTTGGGAACAAAGCATAAGTCAGTTCGTCTTCCTCGTTTTGTATGTAGAGCTTAATCTTGTTGGATATTTTACCAAGTTCCGATTTAAGCAGGTCTGCTGGGCGGCATTTGATTGGTTTTTCATCGCCAATTATCTTTTTCTTTATCTTCTTATTTATCGGTGCGGGTGGTTTCCCGTAGAATCCTTTTACGTAATTTCTCACTTCTTTAGGCACGATCTTGTAGCGTTCACCCGATAAAACGTTAAAAACAGCTTGTGTACCAACCAATTGACTGGTAGGGGTAACAAGAGGCGGATATCCCAGCTCTTCTCGAACATGTGGGACCTCCTTTAAAACCATGTCAAGCTCGTCGAGGGCGTTTTGTTCCTTTAACTGTGAAATTAAGTTGGAAAACATTCCTCCGGGAATCTGATGCTTTAGGATAGACGTGTCTACTCTTTCGGCTAAGGGGCTAATCAAGCGGAGGGGATCGTAATATTTTTCTCGCAAACCACGAAAGTATTCAGCAATCTCGACTAATAATTCCATGTCAAGCCCTGTGTCGTACTCGGTATCTTTTAATCCAGCTACTATGCTTTCAACTGGTGGTTGTGACGTGCCCCCCGCTAAAGGCGAGAAAGCAGCGTCTAGAATGTCGGCTCCAGCTTGGCAAGCACGTAAGTAGGTCATCATAACCGTGCCGCTAGTGCTGTGGCAGTGCATGTGAACTGGCAAGCCGACTTCCTTCTTCAAGGCTGAAACAAGTTCGTAGACTTTTTGGGGCATGAGCATACCCGCCATGTCTTTGACGCATATTGAGTCGCAGTCAAGCTCGGCTAAACGCTTAGCTACTTTCAAGTAGTAATCTGTTGTATGGACGGGGCTTATAGTATAACACAATGAGCCTTGAGCGTGAGCGCCGACTTTTTTCACGGTTTTTATAGCGATTTCTAGGTTGCGAGTGTCGTTTAAGGCGTCGAAGATGCGGAATATGTATATGCCGTTTTCTGCAGCTTTTTCCACAAACTTAATTAGAACATCGTCGGGGTAGTTTCGGTAGCCAACCAAATTTTGTCCCCGTAAAAGCATCTGCAGGGGCGTTTTTTGAATGTGCTTCTTCAGTGTACGAAGGCGTTCCCACGGATCTTCGTTCAAGTAGCGGATGCTGACGTCGAAGGTGGCGCCTCCCCAGACTTCGAGAGAAAAGAATCCCACTTGGTCTATTTTTTCGGCTATGGGAACCATGGATTCAGTTCTCATGCGAGTTGCCATTAAGGACTGATGGGCGTCTCTGAAGGTTGTGTCGGTTATTTTGACGATTTTAACCAAGAGAAATCCCGCTTGAATGGTGTTGAAGATTAGTAACAATCCTAGGCTAATATTTTAACTTACTCTTTTGGCATAGGAAATTTCAAGCTTAAATTTCAGAAACGAAGAATAACCGAATAAAGCGCGGTTATTCCAGAGAATCAAGACTCTCGCGGACAGATGTTGTGGGTCATTAGAAAGCAGCATTCGCATTTTCAAAGAGGAATGTTTGGATGTTTCTTAGGTGGTCGCGACTCACGCTTAGTGACCAGCATTTCTAAGGCACTGATGAGTTTAGGTCTTGTCTGTGACGGCTCTATGATGTCATCAATATAACCTTTCTCGGCGGCAATGTATGGGTTTGCAAACTTCTCCCAGTATTCCATCGTTAACTCTTTCTTCCTCTTCTCTGCATCCTTCGATTTTTTTATGTCTTTCCGGAAGATGATGTTGATTGCTCCTGCTGGACCCATGACAGCGATTTCTGCGGATGGCCAAGCGTAGTTTATGTCTGCGCCGGAGTGCTTGCTACCCATGACGTCGTATGCCCCTCCATATGCTTTGCGAATTATAATGGTGATTTTCGGCACCGTGGCTTCGCAGTAGGCAAAGAGTAGTTTTGCGCCGTGGCGTATTATTCCACCATGTTCTTGGTCTATGCCTGGTAGAAAGCCAGGGACATCTTCAAAGGTGATGATGGGAATGTTGAAGGCGTCGCAGAACCGTATGAATCTTGCTGCTTTGGTTGAAGATTTTACGTCTAAGGTGCCCGCGAAGTATTTTGGCTGGTTAGCCACGATTCCTATTGAACGCCCATTCAATCTTGCAAAGCCTACTACTATGTTTGGCGCCCAAAGAGGCTGAACTTCCAAGAATTCCCCGTTGTCCACGACTGTGGCTATTATTTCTTTTGTGTCGTATGGTTTGTCTGGATCGTCTGGCACGACTTCTTCTAAACTCTCGTCAATGCGGTTTGGGTCATCGCCAGTTTCTTCGATAGGGGGGTCTTCCATGTTATTGGAAGGCAGGTAGCTGAGAAGTCTTCTAATGAGTTCGATGCATTCCTGTTCGTTGTCAGCCATGAAATGACAAACGCCGCTCGTCTGCATGTGGGTCAAGGCGCCACCCAATTCTTCAAAATCAACTTCTTGCCCTAAGACTGTTTTGATGACCTCTGGTCCAGTAATGAACATGTGGCTTGTATCTTTCACCATGATGATAAAATCGGTCATGGCTGGCGAGTAAACTGCTCCGCCTGCACAAGGACCCATAACAGCAGAGATTTGTGGAATGACACCTGAGGCTATCACGTTTCTGAAGAATATGTCGCCGTAGCCTGCAAGGCTTGCAACTCCTTCTTGGATTCTTGCGCCGCCGCTATCATTCAAACCTATGATTGGCGCGCCTGTTTTCATCGCCAAGTCCATTAACTTGCACATCTTTTTAGCAAACATTTCTCCTAGGGAGCCACCGAACACTGTGAAATCTTGCGAAAAAACGTAGACTAGCCGCCCGTTGATTGTCCCGTATCCCGTTACCACGCCGTCTCCAGGAATTTTTCTTTCAGCCATTCCAAAATCAGTGCATTGGTGAACGATAAAAGGGTCAAGTTCTACGAAGCTGCTAGGGTCTAAAAGCAAGTCAATTCGTTCTCTTGCAGTAAGCTTACCTTGCTTATGTTGCTTTTCTATCCTTTTTTTTCCGCCTCCAAGCTTCGCCCTTTCCCGCAGCTTGCGCATTCGCTGAATCTTCTCTTTCACTGTAGGTTCACGAGTCGACAATCTAGTTCACCAAGGAATTGCTACATTGTTCCCTTCAGATATATATTTGCTTCACCAAGCAAACACAGAAAAACATAACTTTCGGAACCCATTTGAAGATATGGCGACACTTGATGCTGCGATTCTACAACACAATGACCCGAAAAAAAGAGGTGTTCAAGCCTATCGAAGAGGGCAAAGTTCGCATGTATTCATGCGGGCTAACCGTGTATGATTATGCGCACATAGGTAATCTTAGGGCATACGTGTTCGTGGATTTGCTTAGACGTTGGCTGGAACATCGAGGCTTCGACGTGAAGCATGTGATGAACGTCACCGACGTAGATGACAAAACTATCCAAGGTATGCGAAGAGAAGGAGTATCTCTGGAAGAGTATACTCAGAAGTATATTGACGCGTTCTTTGAAGACTTGCAGATGTTGAACATTGAAAAACCCAAAGTTGTTCCAAGAGCCACCGAGCACATAGATGAAATGGTTAGATTGATCGAGATTTTGATGGGGAAAGGCTATGGCTATAGAGGCGAAGACGATTCAATCTACTATAAAATCTCCAAATTCAAAGATTATGGTAAACTGTCCAAGATGAAACTTAAAGAACTCAAAGCTGGAGCAAGGGTCAAAGTTGACGAATATAGCAAAGAGCAGGCGAGTGATTTTGCTCTTTGGAGAGCCTGGGATCTAGACAATGGCGATGTTTTTTGGGAAACAAAGCTGGGCAAAGGCAGACCGGGATGGCACATTGAATGCTCCGCCATGTCGATGAAATATTTGGGTGAAACCTTGGACATTCATACGGGTGGAGTTGACAACATGTTTCCCCACCACGAAAACGAAATTGCCCAAAGCGAAGCGGTAACTGGCAAAAAGTTTGTCAATTATTGGGTGCATAACGAACACTTGCTTATTAGAGGTGAAAGAATGGGCAAATCTCTCAAGAACTTCTACACCCTGCGAGATTTAATGCGCATGGGATACGACCCATTGGCTATAAGATACTTGCTAATGTCAACTCACTACAGGAAACAGCTCCACTTTACTTTTGGGGGCTTGGAAGCAGCTAAAAACGCTTTGCAGCGACTCTACGATTTCTTGGAAAGACTTGAAGATATCAAAGACGGTGAAGGCTACGAAGAAATCAAAGAATCAATTGAAAAAGCGAGAAAAGATTTCGAAGACGCGATGGATAACGACATGGACATAAACAAAGCTCTCGCAGCAGTATTCAACCTTGTAAAAGAGGTAAACATATTGATCGACCAGAGAAAGCTAAGTCAGGCGGGAGCGAAGCAAGTGAAAGATTTGATGTTGGACTTTGACAAAGTCCTAGGAGTCTTAAATGATTTTTGGAGTCGGAAAGAGGCGAAGTTGCCCGAAGAAGTCGAGGAGTTGATTAAGAAGAGAGAAGAGGCGAGGAATGCTAAGGACTGGGAAACCTCTGACGCCATTCGAGATAAACTGCGAAAAATGGGCATAATCATAGAGGACACACCTGAAGGCGTAAAATGGAAAAAAGAACGCAAAATTAGCTAAGGATGTTTTCTCACCATTACATCGCCCACCACAATTTTTTTCAAAATGCCATTCTCAAGCCTAATGATAAGAGCACCATCTTCATCCAAATCCCATGCCTTTCCCACAAAAACCTCGTTAGAATTGGTGACCTCCACTTGTTCACCGAGAAAGGCTGCCATGCTTTTCCATTCTTGCCGCAAGATATTCCATCGTCCCTGTTGCAGACGCTTGTAATGATGTTCAAAGTTTTGCAAGATGCTTCTTGTCAACGCCCTTCTTCTTATCCTGTAGCCCAACTCATGCTTCAAAGACGTTACTTTGCCCCATAGATGGCTGGGGAACACTTCCAAATTTATGTTCGCGTTAATTCCAACTCCCACAACCGCAAAGTCAATCAAATCCTCTTTGACGCTTGTCTCGGTTAAAATTCCGCAGATTTTTTTACTATTAACAAGAACATCGTTTGGCCATTTAACCTCAATCTTCAACCCAAACATTTTCTTGATTGCTTTTGCAACAGCTGATGAAGCCATAAAAGTCAGCTTCAAAGCTTCTTTTGGAGTTATTCTGGGTCGCAATATTACTGAAAACCAGATTCCTCCCTTTGGAGAAATCCACCGTCTTCCAAGTCTGCCCTTTCCATATGTTTGTGTTTCGGCAAGAATCACTATCTTCTCCTCGCCACTTTTTTTCGCGATTTCTTTAGCTATGTCGTTTGTGGAAGATACGTTGTCATAATAATAGATTTTGTAATCTAGGATTGTATGTTGAATGTCGACTGGTTCTGGGATGCGTTGGCTGGACATTTTGAATTTAGTGTTCGCACAGCTCTATTAAGACGTTTCCAGTGCTTTTGGGATGTAGAAATGCTATCTTTCCTCCTTCGATACCTGTTCTAGGCTTCTCGTCAATCAAAACTATGCCTTTGGCCTTTAGTTGTTCAAGCATTTTTTCTATGTTATTAACCCTGAACGCTATGTGATGTATTCCTTGACCTCGCTTTTCCAAGAATTTGGACACTGGACTTTCCTTGTCTAAGGGTTCTATCAACTCAATGTTTGTTTCTCCAATTGCCAAGAAAGCTGCTTTAATCTTGTGATGTTTAGTCTCTTTCAACTTGTTCAGTTTCAGTCCTAAGAGCCGTTCATAGATGGGTAAGACGTCGTCCATCTTGTTTACAGCTATCCCAACATGGTCTAATCCAATAATCATGCTTTCACCTTTGCAGGAATTTGTGAGATGCGGGATATAAACAAGTCGAGTATATACGCGCATGGTAAAAGCGACCGTCGACATTTTGGGTCTAGTAGAATAGTCCAGTCTAAGCATCACGGACACACAAACACTATAAACCCCCACGGCAAACACCAAGAAGCAGGGAAAACGCTTGGCAAAACTTTTCGGAACAAGCGGCATAAGAGGCAAGGCTAACATAACCATAACACCACAACTGGCTCTCCAAGTCGGACAAGCCTTGGCCACTAGTATAAAAGCAAGAACGATCCTAACGGCTCACGACATGCGCACAACATCCCTCATGTTACAATACGCATTAACAGCCGGCATAACAGCCTGCGGTGCCACCACTATACAACAAGGTATAATTCCAACACCAGTCTTGGCTTACCTTACAAAAAAAACGAAAGCCGACGCCGGGGTAATGATTACTGCTAGCCACAACCCCCCGGAATATAATGGTATCAAACTCTACAACCCAGATACAACAGCCTATAATGAAACCCAAGAAAACCAAATTGAAAAACTAATCGCCAAACAACGATTTGAACTCGCAGCCTGGCAAAACATAGGCAAAACCATTACAATAGACGAAACCCAACAATACGTCGAGATGATAACGAAAAACGTCGTACTCAAAAAATCGTGGAAATTAGTCATAGACCCTGGCAACGGAGCTACCAGCCAACTTGCACCTCAAATGCTTCGTCAGTTAAATTGTAGCGTCACCGCTATTAACTCACAGCCAGACGGATATTTTCCGGGAAGAGGTGCCGAACCCAACGAAGAGTCGCTGAAGCCACTGTGCAAGATTGTTAGAAACCTAAAGGCTGACTTGGGAATAGCATATGACGGAGATGGAGACAGAATGGTAACGATAGATGAAAAAGGGCGTATGACACCGCTAGACCAGATTTTTGCCGCTTACGCTGCTTATGCAATAAAACGGCAAAAAAATAAGACAATAGTAACGCATGTAGAGGCTTCAATGTGTATCGAAAAAATGATCGAAGCGGAAGGTGGAAAAATTGTTAGAACAAAGGTGGGCGACGTAAACATCGCAGAAGCTGTAAAACAACACAACGCGACTTTCGGAGGCGAACCCTGTGGTGCATGGATACATCCGAATTACCACTACTGCCCAGATGGCATCCTCTCATCAATCCTACTGCTCCAAACTCTAGAAGAAGCGAATCAACCCCTATCCTACTTCATTTCCGAAACGCCACGATATCCGTTGTTAAGACAGAATGTTGCATGCCCAAATTCTGTAAAACTCGCTGTAATGAAAAAAGTATACGAAGCCTTACCTGCAGTCTTTTCAGGTATCAAAGAACAATTAAAAGTAGACGGATTCCGCTTAACCTTTAAACAAGGCTGGCTTCTGATAAGACCTTCAGGAACAGAACCCATGATGCGCATAACAGTGGAGACTGAAAACAGAAAAACGGCAGAAACAATTATGAAAAAAGCCATAAAACTTATGGGTAAGCTAGTCAAGGAGGCAACTCGATGAAAGCCGTAATTCTAGCTGCGGGAAAAGGAACACGTCTCCACCCACTTACCCTTACACGCCCTAAACACCTCGTCCCTGTCGGTGGAAAACCAATAATAGATCACGTGCTAACAACTCTGAAACACGCGGGAATAAACGAAATCGTTTTCATCGTTAACTATAGGGCAGAACACCTTCAACACTATTTAGGAGACGGATCGAAATACAAGATGAAATTCGAATATACGGTTCAGAAACAGCTTAAGGGCACTGCGGACGCCACAAGCTTCGCTGAACCCTTCGTGAAAGAAAGCTTCCTCTTGACATACGGCGACTGGCTAACAACTTCCAACGCGATAAATACAGTACTCCTGACGCATGAGAAAGAGAAACCTGTGGTTACAATAGGGGTTGTCCCTGTTGAAAATCCTGAACACTACGGCATAGTAGAACTTGATAACACTTATGTCAAAAGTATTGTAGAAAAGCCTCGCCGAAACGAAGCCCCAACTAACCTAGCAAACGCTGGTGTATATGTTCTTTCAACAGAAATCTTCGATGCAATTAGGCATACAAAACCATCTCCAAGAGGAGAGTTAGAGATAACCGATTCTTTTTCGCTCTTTCTACAAGAAGAACGCAGGGTTGCAGCTGCGAAGCTTTCGAGAAACGAAATGTTTGATGTGGGGCTGCTTTGGGATTTGTTTGAAGCTAACCGTTGGGTCCTTGAAAAGGCAAAGTCAAAGATAGAGGGGCAAATTGAGGATGCAGTTCATTTAATAGGTCCTGCGGTTGTTGAAGAAGGTGCGAGAATCCGCTCTGGAGCATACATCGAAGGGCCAGTCTTCATAGGCAAGGACAGTGACATAGGACCAAACTGCTTCATACGCCCTTTCACTAGTATTGGCCAGAAAGTAAAAATCGGAAACGCATGTGAAATAAAGAACAGCATAATCATGAATGGAAATCATATTGGCCATCTATCATACGTAGGCGATAGCATAATAGGCGAAAACTGCAACTTCGGAGCAGGAACCACAATCGCCAACTATCGTTTCGACGGCAAATCAATAAAAATGAAGGTTAAAGACAAAGTTGTGGACACCGGAAGAAGAAAACTCGGCGTCATACTCGGCGACAATGTCAAAACCGGTATAAACACGTTGTTTATGCCTGGAGTGAAGGTGGACAACGATTGCTGGATAGGCCCTGATGTCGTGTTGTATCGAGATGTGCCTTCAAACACTATAGTTACGCTAAAACAAGAACACGAACAACGCAAAAAGCTGCAAATAGGTTCTGAAATATCAAAATCCTAAAAAGGTGCAGAGCTATAATATCACCGCGGAATAAAGAAGGAAGAATACATTGTCAGCAGCTCAAAGAAGATTTTTCAACGAAGTGGCCACTTTACTTGACAAGAAAATCACAGTAGCAACCATCAATGGCAAATCCTATAGTGGGACTCTCATCGGAATAAACCCAGATAACATGAACCTCTGCTTATCAGAAGCAAAAGACGAAAAGGGTCAAACGTTGCACAGAGTTGTAATAAATGGTAACGTTGTAGCCAAAATATTTGCAGTTGAAAAGCCCTTTGACTTGAAAGCCCTTGCAAAACGTTTGGAAAAAGTGTTTCCGACCATGGTTAGGCTTTACGAGGATAAGGGGTTCATCTGGGTAATGGAGAAAATCAAGATCACAGAGAAGGGTATTGCAGAGGGAACTGGACCAGCAGCTGAGCGTGTGCAGAAGGTGTATGAGCAGTTTCTAAGCGAAATGAAAGCTTAGACAACCCAGCGAAATTGAGATTCCTCTTTTTTTCTTTCTTTTATAGAACGTTCAAGTAAGCCAAAGTTTTCCAAAAGACCCCGTGTGACTTTCACAGTATCATTTAAATTGTCAAGGTTGACTTTCAAATCAAGCATGCTACAAAGTACATTTAAAACCTCGTGAGTGGCAACACTATCTGGATAGAGCCCTAAAGTCTCAGCTAATAGACAAAAGCCACGGAAACCTTTCAATCTCCCAATTCCTACCAGAAGCCCTGCAACTCCGAAAATTTGGCCTCTAATAATTTCGACACCTCTCTCTAACAGTTCACTCGCGGTTTCCTTGTCGGTGGCAGCGAAGTAAAGTTTTGGCTTTTCAACTTCCTGCGCTATTTTCAAGCCGCCCAGAGTTATCACGGAGCGGCAGCCGAGTTCTTCAGATACATTTAAGATACGCCCACAAAGCTCGTATTGCCCTGTTGTGGTCAATGCTTGTGTGTTCCCGTAAAGAATAATAAGATCACGTTCCCCCTCTTTCCCCTTGCAATAATACAGCTCATTAATGGGATAGCGGGTTTGTCCTTTTTCAGCAGTAACAGCGAAGTCTTGAAAGGAAGAGCAGCGGATTTCAGCAAAGAGGTTTGCCTTCAACTCCCGAATAAGATGTAAAGCAGCTATGTTAGCAACAAATCCAATGCCGGGTAAGCCCTCTATTAAGACAGGATCTCTTAGCTCCGGTTTTTCCCACGATGAAACGATGCATACCATGCTCTTTCCCTCTCCTAAACGAGTATAAAGAAATATAGTAGGGATATTAAAGCATGTTTTGGCGGATCCAATAAGATGAGCTTTGAAGTACGCCATAGAGATATGCTTGCTAGGCTAGGTAGGATAAAAACTAAAAGTGGGACGATTGAAACACCCATTTTGCTACCTGTGATAAACCCAGCTATTCAACCAATCTCACCGAAAACTATGAGCAAAGAGTTTAACTGCAAAGCATTGATAACAAACGCGTACATTTTAAAGAAACAAACGGGCGAAGAAATCGCGGAAAATGGAGTACATAAACTCCTAGATTTCGACGGCGTGATCATGACTGACTCTGGAGCCTATCAAATTCTTGTCTATGGAGAAATCGATGTTAGCCCTGCAGAAATTGTGCGTTACCAAGAACAAATTTCCACAGATATCGCTACTATATTGGACATACCAACAAGCTGGCACACGACAAGAGAACATGCAAAACAAACAGTTGACGAAACAATAAAGCGTGCTAACCAACTGGCAAAAATTAAAACGCGAGATGATGTCCTGTGGGTTGCTCCAATACAAGGTGGACAACATCTTGACCTAGTTGCTTATTCAGCCAGGCAAGTAGGCAGGTTACCCTTTCAAATTCACGCCTTAGGAAGCCCTACTACAATCATGAAACAGTACATTTTTGACACATTGGTTGACATGATTCTGACAGCAAAGATGAACATGCCTCTGCAAAGACCCTTACATCTTTTCGGTGCAGGCCACCCTTTCATGTTTGCACTAGCTGTAGCTTTAGGATGCGACATATTCGATTCAGCCGCTTACGCAATCTTTGCAAGACAAGACCGCTACATGACAGAATATGGAACCAGCAGACTTGGCAGACTCCAATATTTCCCCTGTTCCTGTCCAATCTGTACAAGATTCACTCCAAAAGATATGACGCAAATGCCACAGAAAGATAGACAAGAAGCTTTGGCAAAGCACAACCTGTACGCAAGTTTTGCGGAGCTAAAACGTGTAAAACAAGCCATTGTTGAAGGTCGACTATGGGAACACTTGGAAGCAAGGGTCCATGTACATCCTGCTTTGCTTCAAGCCCTAAAACGGGTTAAGAAATATGAGAATTACATAGAGCGCTACGGTCCAGCAACTAAAAAGAGCGGGCTTTTCTTTTTCAGCAACTTAGGGCTTATGCGACCGGAGGTTGTACGGTATAAGAAGTTGTTTGAGGAGAGATATTCACCACCAGAAAAAGCTAAGATTCTTGTATTGCTGCCCCAACTCTCAAAAAAGCCTTTTCATAAAGCTAAAGAAGTAAAAAGCCTAATCAAAAAGATGGAGCAGAAACTGCTTGGAAACCATACTGCGTTTCATATATGTATCTACGCAGCACCATTTGGCGTAATTCCGTTAGAGCTTGATGAAATGTATCCTTTATCTCAACATGAAATTGCGACACCGATGGACCTTGAAACTATCAAATATGTAGCTGAACAAGTCAAAAATTTCATTGCTGCATCTTCTTACGAAAAGGTAGTCTTGGTTGAAGACTTGGCTTGGAAAGGTAAAGTTTCAGCAGCTTGCGGGCACATCAATAGAAAAGATTTATCACTAACCGTGTTTGGTGTAAAAGAAACATTGAACGAGAACATTCTCAGCAACATTGTGGAAACCCTTCAAAAATCCCTAGTTTGAGAGAAAAATCGCATGTTCGGAGTAGACTTACATCTTCATACAGTTTTTTCAAGTGACTCTACAATTAGCCCAAAACTTATCGTAGACCAGTTGCATGCGCACCCTTTTATTAAAGGTGTGGCAATCACCGACCATAACACTTTAAAGGGTTATTTTACAGTTCGTAAACTTGCCAGCGTCTATGAAGATTTAGTGATTCTGCCTGGAATCGAGATAAGCACCAATCAAGGAGATATAGTTATTTTAGGTGTCGAAGAAAAGCCAGAATATCCACTGACACTAGACTCCACTATCGAGTTCGCAAAGGCAACAGATGGAGTAATTGTAATACCTCATCCGTATCGTTCCTTGGGCATTGGCGATTCAGCCATGAACATTGACGCCCACGCCGTCGAAGTCTTAAATCCTACTGCAACACTAAAAGAAAACATGCAGGCCCAAGAATTGGCAAGGGCAAAAAACTTGCCTGGAGTTGCTGGAACAGATGCTCATAATGTAAAGGAAATGTGGACCGTATTCACAGATGTAGAAGCGCAGCCGACTGTTGAAGGCGTTCTAAACGCTATCCGAAAGGGATCCGTCAAAGCTGTCGCTGCTCATGTGGGAATTTAGCAAATAAGAATGGAAGGTGAGAAAATTTCCCTTAGAAATTAGGTTTCTTGGCGGTGCTCGTGAAGTTGGCAGAACGGCAATAGCGGTAAAGACTGGCAAAACGCAGGTTTTGTTGGATCATGGAGTTATGATGGGTCACGAGCCTGGTTTTCCTATGCATATTGCTCCTAAAGATGTGGATGCACTTGTATTAACGCATTGTCATCTTGACCATTCTGGAGCGCTACCTATTTTTTACATACAAGATAAGAAGCCGCTTTTTTCAACTCGCTTGACTTTGGAGTTAGTGCAACTTCTGATTAAAGATTTTATTCATCTTTCAGGCTATTATCTCCCTTTTGAGTATCTTGAATTAAAATATATGATGCAAAATTGTGTCTACCCAATTTACAGGGAGAATAAAACTGTTGGCGACATAAATTTCCAACTTCTCGACGCTGGACACGTTCCTGGGAGCGCTCAAATTCTTTTAGAAGCGGAAGGCAAGCGGATTCTATTCACAGGCGATTTTAACACCTCTAAAACCCGTCTTTTATCATCTGCAGACAATGACTATGGAGAACTTGACGCTATAATAATTGAAACAACCTATGCAGACGAAGACCATACTGAACGGCTGGAATTGGAGAAGAATTTTATCGCTCATGTTATTGATGTTGTAGAAAAAGGCGGCACAGTTCTCGTTCCCGCTTTCAGCATCGGACGCTCACAAGAAATCGCCTGCATTCTCGCAGCACACCACTTTGAATATCCAATAACTATAGACGGTATGGCTAGGGCAGCTAACCGTGTAATGATGGGCAACACAGAATTTCTGCGTGATCCACGCCTTTTTATGGACGCTGTTCACGGGGCCATGTGGGTAGATGGATGGAGAGATCGCAGAACCGCACCTAAAAAACCAGGCGTAATTATTTCACCAGCAGGCATGTTAAAAGGCGGTCCAGCCGCTTTCTACATTTCAAAGTTAGGCAAGAAAATTCGCAGCGCTGTTTTCCTTGTCAGCTATCAAATACCGGGCACACCAGGGCATGAACTATTGGAAAAGGGAATGTGTGTAATCGATGGTAAAGTGCGTAAAGTTAAGGCTCAAGTGGAACATTTCGATTTCTCTTCTCATTGTGACGCCAGTCAACTTCGAGAGGTTGTAAAGAATTTGAAAGGTAATCCTGCAGTGTTTGCAGTTCATGGTGCTGAAGGGAACTGTGAACGATTTGCCAGATGGGTGAAGAAGAAGGTAGGTTTTAAAGCTATAGTGCCAAAGGCAGGCGACAGGTTTACTGTTTGAAGGTAAGAAATAACGAATAAAATATAGCCAGCGTGTATGTATCCAGTAAAGTTTATATTTATCGGTTTCTATTAGATGTTTTTAGAATTAAATTTGACAAATGTGAAACTAGTTAAGGTGAGAATCGAATGTCTGAGGACTTAAAAGAAGAAATGAAAAAACTCAAAGAAGAAATGTCAGTTCTTAAAGAAGAACTTAAAGGCATTACCGAAAGAGGACGAAAAAAAAGCCGGGGCATATACATAGATGTTGGTAATCGTGTTCACGACTACGTCGAAGATGTTATGGAAGGCGTTGCAGAAGGCATACACGGCGAACTTGAAAAGTCCATATTCATTGGCCCCCGAGGTGTCAGGATACACGCACGCACAGAACCATATAGACGCGAGGATGAAATGGAAGCTAGTTTTCCCAAAGTGGCTGAGGTTATGAGTGCACTAGGTCACGAGCACAGACTGAGGATATTAAGTGAACTTATGAGCGGTGGAAAATACATTAATGAGCTGCAAGAGAAACTTTCAGAGATAACCACGAGCACGCTTTCAAGCCACCTCAACGTGCTTGAAGAAGCAGGACTAGTAGTTCAAGAAAAAGTCAGAGGCCGCTACCTCATCACTATGCCAGGTCGAACTGCATACAAAATGGCGCGAAGAGTCACCAGATTTCTTGAAAGAAGGAACCACGAATGATTTGGCGAGACTATCAACTAGGCGATACCATTTCAAAAACATCTGAAGACATAACGCTGTGGCAAACAGAAAAAGGCATAATAAAAATCGGGAAAGAAACTTTGGCTCTTCCAATAGAACTAAACGACCAACAAAAAGGCTACATATTCCACGGACACGGCAAACTAATCCTTGACACCATAGTTGAAACTGAAAAGGGCGCTATCGGCAAATCTGTTGAGAAAAAAATCAACGACCCCTTCTTGATGCTGGGAGACACAAAAGAACCACAGCAGAGCCTCACCACAGCAACTGATGAAGATTTGGCAGAAAAGGGATATGAAAACCACCGAGAATTCGTGACTAAAGCAGAAGATTTACTTGATCAATTTTTTAAAGCTAGAATGCATAGGCGTCGATGTTCCGACGAAGATTATGGGTTCATTTTTGCCTTTTTAAATGAGGGTGGCCATCTAGGTATTCTTGTGGCTGAAGGCTCCAAGTTGGTTTACAAGGCGATGGACATAGTTTTCGTGTCAAATAGAAACAATGTTGTTCTGAAAAGCCCAAGCGGAGTGGTTTGCACGAATAATGGCAAATCTGTAATTATCAAGAAGGGGAAATCATTTATTATCAAGAAATAATGCTTTTTCGGCATTGTTACTGAACCTCCCTTTTTTCTCTTTATTGTGTAGAAAGTGTTATTCGTTGGTTTTAGAATTGTGAGTAGGCAGGTCAGACGCTATGGCTGAAGAAGAGTTTAAAGCAACCCCTATTTACATTGCACCTATATTTGCAAGCTTGCTTGTTAGCGTTCTGTGTGCGTTTTTATTCTTGGAATCCAAAGTAGAATTGACCCCTACAACGGTATTTCCTGAGACGGGGTATGGACCACTATTTAACGCAATGATTTTTGTTCTTGCAGCAGGGTTCGGTGCCACCATGATATATTTTCTCTTGAAGCGTGGTGTACATCGTTTCCTCCGTCTTTTAATGGGTCTAGCGTTTTCCATCCTCACATTCCTTCTTGCGATCCTTTATTTTGAACTTGTTCTCATGATTTTAGACATAGAAGTTTCTTTAGCGGTGATTTTTGTTTTGACTATTCTAACGACTGCATTTGTTGTTCTAGAGGTTTTTTTGAGAAAGGGCAAGTTTCATGCGATTATCGTTCTTATATTTGGAGGAGCCACTGGAGCATTGTTGGGAGCTTCTATTCCTTTGTTTAGTGCAGTCTTGATTCTATTGTTACTGGGTATTTATGACGTAGTTGCTGTTTTCCGTGGTCCTGTGGGTAAGATTGCTGCGAAAGGTTTAGAGCATTTGCCTGGGGCCAGTTTCTCCTTCAGAAACATTTACGTGGGGCTTGGCGATTTGACATTTTATTCAATGCTGGTCAGCCGGGTTTTTTTGAGTTTTGGCTGGGAGGCTTGTGTTGCTGCAATGTTTGGGGTGCTATTGGGTTCCTTTTTGTCCTTCAAAATGGTGGAGAAGAAAGGGATGTTTCCAGGGTTGCCTTTCTCTGTGTTGTTCGGTTTGTTTGCTAGCTTCATAGTTTTGATCTGGAATTAAATGTTCGATGGTCCTTAAACCATTACTTGCCTACATCAGCTTGAAACTTGAAGCCGTTATTTTGCCTTTTTGATTTATTTTTATTTTGAAATTTTCTCTCCAAGGATGTCCACATAGGTTTATGGGACACGTGCCTCTAACTGTCCAAACTCCGTCTTTCTGTTCTGTTATGACCACTCTAACGTCTTCCACATTTCTCTTCTCCTTAACAAAACTAATTGCAATATCTTGTGCGTCTTCAAGTTCTACCATGAGATTCACCTGAATCGTTGTATGTTAACGTTCTGAATCGGATAAGAATTATGAACGATTAATAAGTAGCGTGGCTCTTAATTTGACATAAAATTAGAGTTCCCGAATCTCGCAGTGCAGTTTCTTTATGATTTCTTCTGCGTTTGTTGGATCTATCTTCAACGTGTAAAGCAGTCTTGGGGTGCGGAGTTTCAATTTTACTGTTCTGGGTAGCCTTTTTATAGCGCAGTAGGCTGCGTGTTCACTTAGTTCTACAAATTTTTCTGTATCCGTAATCTCTGTAGGCATCGTTCTCCGCTCTTTTACTGTGAATGTGTGGTCGAGTATTTGTGCTTTTTTGTGTAAGGCTTGTTATGGTGGGCCGGGCCGGACTTGAACCAGCGACCTTTGGCTCGTAAAGCCAATGTCCTACCTAGCTAGACGACCGGCCCCCTCTTTGCGAGCAAGCCAAAAATCTGTTTGAGGATTATTTAAGTTTGTAGGAATGTTTTCCGAATGTTCAAGGCTTTAGTTTCAGGACAAGGTCAGCAACCATCTTGCCTAACTCTCTGCATCTTTCTTCTTCTCGTTCCTTTGGTTTCCCAACTGCAGCGGCGCCGTAATGCTCAGCATGGGCTCGCCCTTGAATAATCATTCCATGAATAAGCATAGCTTCCAAAATTGAAATGATGGTGGTCTCAGCGCCACTGGCGATACCGCCAGAACTTGTGAAGGCTGCACCCACCTTGCCTTCCAATTTTCCGTGAATCTTAACCGATTTGTCAAACATGGCCTTGACTTTGCTGGACATTTGACCGTAGTAAGTGGGCGATCCAACGGTAATCCCATCGGCTTTCAATAAATCCTCATTAGTTGTTTCATCCACCTTCTTCACCAAAGCATCAACACCCGTGGCTTCTTTCACACCTTCAGCAACTAGAAGGGCCATTTTCTCAGTATTTCCAGTTTTCGAATCATAAATTATCAGAATCTGCAAACATTTCACCACATTAATCGATTCCTAGAAAACACTGTCGGGGTAATAAAACTACCGACTCGTCAAACTATTAAGCAGTTCATGAAAGTCAGCATAGGTTTGAAATTCCGTGCGCGCATAGAACCTTTATCCACAAGTCTCATTTGAGAACGAAACCTCCCAAAGGACAATATGCGCGCGTATCGTATGTGAAGAAAGAACGGAAGTAGGATAGAATCCTACGAAAGTAGGTGTACGTTGCCTATTCTTACGTTACTCAAGTGTTTTTTCACGGTGATGTAGCAGTTGTGGGCGTGTTTTCTGCTTGTGGTTGGCAAATCGTTTAGTATGTATGCTGGATAGAAAGCTAGAAGTGTGTAAGGAATTTGGGGGCTTATCTCTGCAATGAATTTGGCAATGCCTTCAACTTCTTGGGTGTCCACGTAGCCGGGTATTAGCAGTGTGCTAGCGGTCAGAATAGGGAGTTCTGGTCTTTGATTATAGTGTTTTTTGCCTATTTTTTGGAAGTTCTCGAGAGTTGCTTTGTTTGATGTTCCGCACAGCACTTTGTTGAGGTTTTCGTTCCATGTTTTTAGGTCGAATTTCATGTTTCCGCCGCTTTTCAGCGAAAGCTCTGCGGCTTGTTGTGCATAGTTTGGGCGCATTCGACCGTTTGTTTCCCAGCAGATACGTAGTATCTTGTTTTTGTCTGAAGCTTCTCTTAGGGCAGTTTGGCTGGTCTTTAGGGCGTGGGGCATTTGGGTAGACGGGTCGCCTCCGAAGAAGCAGATACATGATGTTTTTCCATTGACTTTTGATGCTAGCTGTTGGGCTGAAATTGTGGGTTTGCGTTTTTGGGCTAGGTTGCGGTAGTGCCAGTTTTGGCAGAAGAGGCAGTCTGTGCTGCAGCTGCCGTAGAAAACGGCGAGGTTTGAGTAGCCTATTTCCGCTTTTGGTTCGTAGGCGTATTTTGGATAGCCTGCACCTGTGCATCCTGGACAGAACCACCATGAGACGCAATTTGTCGGCAGTGGGTCGTAGTACCATTGTAGTATGCCCTTTTCGAGTGTTCCGCCGTGGCGCCTTAGCTTGCCTTCTTGGTTTTCCACAAGACCGCAATATCCTTTCTGTCCTTCGGCTATTTTGCATTTGTTGGCGCATTGGCCGCATTGAAGGCCGTTGAGTGTTTGTGGTGGTGTTGCCGGTAAATTGAAGGCTTGTCGGGTTTCGGCGTGGATTTGGCTGCTTTTTTGTAAAACTTTTTCTGGTTTTAAACGGATGCAGTTTAGGCAAATGCCTAGTTGAGCTGAAATTAAAGGTGAGCGAGTGTTACAGATTTGACATTTGCCCAATTGATCGGGTTCTCCGTGAAATGTTTGGGACGTTTATTCTTTATAGTAGTATTGGAAGATTTGGTGGATGTGTGTGACGAGTACAGTCTAGATTTTATTTGGCTCCGCGTATGCAGCATGCATGCATTCTAATCCACACGTTTGCGACCGATTCCCTTTAAGACTTCGATAGCTGCCTTAATGTCTTCCTTCAACTCAGCGACAGAGCCAACCCCAATCATGCAACCTTCCACCTTGAAGTTGAAAACGTAAG
>Ga0209978_10000028_pt1 | contig 47985 bp, 40 predicted proteins | sample BentaG_FD_182805 | JGI IMG/M metagenome (GOLD analysis project Ga0209978, IMG submission 182805) | Deep subsurface microbial communities from South Atlantic Ocean to uncover new lineages of life (NeLLi) - Benguela_00093 metaG (SPAdes)... | ecosystem: Environmental > Aquatic > Marine > Oceanic >... | reverse complement strand
CGTGTATAACCTTCCAATCATGTGGTCAGTTACAACATCAACGCCAAGCTTTTTGACGTAGTCAACTTCGGCTCGCACTATTTTTTTGGGTAGCCTAAATTCTGGAATCCCGTACATAAGTACGCCGCCAGGGGCATGAAGCGCTTCGAATATGACAACTTCGTGGCCCAGTTTCGCTAAATCTGCTGCTGCTGTGAGTCCTGCTGGTCCAGATCCCACAATTGCCACTTTTCCGCCTATGGACGACTTTGATCTGGGTGGAACTGTCACTCCTTTTTGAAGTTCATAGTCAGCTACAAACCTCTCCAGCCTCCCAATAGACGAGGGATCTCCTTTTTTTCCCAGTACGCAGAACTTTTGACATTGGGTTTCTTGGGGGCAAACTCGGCCACAAATTGCGGGTAGGCTATTCTTTTCCTTTACTATCCTGATGGCTTCATCGAAATTTTTTTCTCTGATCTCTTTGATGAATGCTGGTATGTCTAGTTCCACGGGGCAGCCTTGTACGCATTGGGGCTTAGGACATTGTATGCATCTTTCAGCTTCTGCCACGGCTTGCTCCATGGTGTAACCTAAAGCTACTTCGTTGAAGTTGTGGACGCGTTCTTTTGGGTCTTGTTTGAACATGGGAATTGCTTCTTTTCTAATTTTGGGTTTGGGCTTGCTCATAGGCTTCTTCTTCCCTTCTCATAAAATATGAATGCAAGCTTCTCTTCGGGGGAATACATTTTCAGCCGAGTCATCAGCTCTTCAAAATCAACTTGATGCCCATCAAAGTCTGGGCCGTCGACGCATGCGAACATTGTTTTGCCGCCGACGGTTACTCTGCATGCTCCACACATTCCCATTCCGTCAACCATTATTGGAATCACGTTCACAATTGTGGGTGTGTCGTATGGACGAGTGAGTTCTGAAACTGTTTTCATCGTTACTATTGGTCCCATGGCTACCACGCGGTCAATCTTCCTTTCTTTAAGCAGGTTTTTAATGAAGTCTAGTCCCTTGTGACCCTTTGTTCCGTCATCTGTGGCCACATAAAGCTCACCGCATGCCTCTCGCATTTCTTTTTCAAAAATTAGTTGGCTTTTCGTTCTGGCTCCGAGTACTCCTATGACCTTGTTGCCCACCTCGCGGAAGGCCTTAGCTTGGAAACATAGAGGAGCCACCATCACTCCTCCGCCAATGCAAAGCACGGTTCCAAATTTCTCGATTTCAGCAGGGTTTCCTAAGGGGCCTAACAAGTCTAGGATGTGGCCTCCTTCTTTTAATTTTCCAAGCTGTTTGGTTGTTTTGCCAACTTCGTGGCAGACCACAGTTATCGTTCCTTTTTCAACGTCTGCATCAGCAACAGTAAGTGGAATCCTTTCTCCATGTTCATCTATTCTCAAAATTACGAATTGTCCGGGTTTTATTTTTGCGGCTATTTCCTTAGCTGAAAACTCGAATAGGTTAATGTGGGGAACCAGTTCCCGTTTCGTCACTATTTTATACAAGCTAGTCGCCTCCTTCCTTAACCCTTAAAGGATTTAGTCCAAGCTTCCTTATTTTCTCCACAAAATTCGTCATCATGGTTGCAAATTTCTGCCCTTCAGATGATGAGGCAAAACCTATTTCAAGGCGTTCCGGGTCTACGCGGAGGGCTTTTAGGGACTTTTTCATTACGTCCACTCTGCTTTTGGCCTTCACGTTACCATCTATGTAATGGCAGTCACCTATGAGGCATCCCGTTATGATAACTCCATCGGCACCGTTCAGAAAAGCCTTTAAAATATGAAGCACATCCACTCTTCCGCTGCACGGAACCCTTAGGATTCGAACATTCGGCGGATATTGAATCCTTGAAACCCCTGCGAGGTCAGCAGCCGCATAAGAACACCATTGACATGCAAAGCACAATACGATGGGTTCGAAACTTTCGCTTGAACTCGTAAGCTTCTTCGGTTTTAGCAGCGCCTCAATTGCTGCCACAATCTGCTCATCCTTAAAGTGTATGAGTTGCATAGCTCCCATTGGGCATTCTGCTGCGCACACACCGCAGCCTTTACAGTTGGCCTCAACGATGTGGGGCTGTCCGAAGGGTAAAGCCTCAATGGCGTTAAAAATACATGAGACTACGCATGCATCGCAACCGACGCATATCTCCGGGTCAACCGATGCTTTTACAGCTTCAGCCCTTATTTTTCTGACGGCCATTGGAATGGCTGCTCTGGAGGCTGCAGCATAGGCCTGAGCGATGCTTTCAGTCACATTTTTTGGTCCGTGGGCTGTGCCGCAAACATATATGCCCTCTGATGCAAAGTCAACTGGCCTTAGTTTTGGATGAGCCTCCAAAAAGAAGCCGTCGGGACCTAGAGGAACCTTAAGTATGGAAGAGAGTTTTCTCCCATCCTCGTGCTGAATCAGAGGTGCTGATAAAACGACTAAGTCGCTGTCCATCTCAATCTCAGCGTCTAAATACGCGTCATAAACTGTGACCACTAACTTTCCATCAGGTTTTGAGGTTACTTTTGGAGTTTTATCTGGATCATAACGTATGAAATCGATGAAGTTCTCCCTTGCTTTAAGATAAAAATCTTCATATTCACCATAAGTTTGAAGGTCTCTGAAAAGGATGCTGATTTCTACATCTGGATATAATTTTTTGAGCAGCATAGCATTGTTGAGGGCTACCATGCAGCATATTCTTGAACAGTATGTTCTGCCAGTTTTTTCTCTAGCCCCAACACATTGAATCATAACAACTTTTTTAGGTTCCTGGAGTTCGCCCTTTTTGAGAAGCTGTTCAAGTTCAACCTCTGTTATAACGTTTTCATTTTCCTTGTACCCGTACATTCCCACGGGCTTGAACTCTTCGGCTCCGGTGGCCACTATTATTGTTCCTACACTAATTTGTTCAGGTTCGTTTGAATCCTTCTTTTGAAGCGTCACGCCAAAGTTTCCAATGAACCCCTTTACTTCTTGAACGAGGGTCGACATGTGAAGGTGTATGTTGCTGTTCGCCTTCACGGCTGTGACTGCCTCTCGAAGAACTTCTGAAGCGTCACGTTCGGTGGGCTGCAGCTTATACAGGTATCTCAACATTCCACCAAGCTCTGCTTCATTCTCAACTAGGTGAACATTGAAGCCTTGTCTTGCAATGGACATGGCCGCAGTCATTCCAGCTATTCCGCCGCCTATCACCATTGCTGAAGGTTTTATCTCGAGTTCTGGCTCTATTTGTGGTTCAAGGTAGCTTGCTTTGGCGACAGCCATTCTAATGAGGTCTTTGGCTTTCTCTGTTGCCTCTTTTGGATGGTGCATGTGAACCCACGAGGAATGCTCTCGGATGTTTACCATTTCAAAAAGGTACTTGTTTAATCCTGCTTCTTCGCATGCCTTTCTGAAAACTGGTTCATGGGTTGCAGGTGTGCAAGATGCAACCACAACCCTGTTGAGGTTATACTTCTTTACGCGTTCTTTGATGAGGCTTAATCCTTCGGATGAGCACGAGTAAAGGTTTTCTTCCGCGCAGACAACATTAGGCAAAGTTTTGGCATACTCCACAACCGCTGGTACATCAATCACTCCGCCTATGTTGAAGCCGCAGTGGCATACGAAAACCCCAATCCTTAATTCTTCCTTGTCTGTTTCCATTTGGCTATCCCCCAACAAGAGCAGATACAGCCACCTCCGCAGCTTTGGCTGCTGCCGCACTGGCTTGCGTAACAGACTCAGAAATGTCCTTGGGCGCTTGACAATATCCACAAACAAAGACTCCTTCCACTTTTGTCTCAACGGACATAAGTAATGGGTCTTTGGTTTTGAAAAAGCCGTATTCATTTAATTCTAAACCAAGAATTTTTTCCAAAACTTTATTGTCATCCCTCGGAATTAAAGCTGGACAAAGCACAACCAAATCTGCACGCAATTCTTCTATTTTCCCTTCTGCGATGTTTTCGTATCGAACAAAAAGGTCCTTTGTCGCTGGATCTTCTATGACTGCAGAGGCGCGTCCACCAATGTATTTGACGCCCCATTCGTCTCTGGCTCTGCTGACGAACTCTTGGAACCGTTTCCCAAACACTCTTAGATCCGTATACAAAATGTAAACTTCACATTGAGGTTCGTGTTCTCTGATTAGAATTGCTTCTTTTGTGGCGTACATGCAGCAGACGCTGGAGCAGTATGGGACCCCCTTTTGTTGAGTTCTTGAGCCAACGCATTGTATAAAAACTATTCTGCGGGGATGTTTATTATCTGAAGGTCTCAAAAGTTTTCCACGAGTCGGCCCGGAAGCATTAATGAGCCTTTCAAATTCCAGCGATAAAAGAACATTCTTGTATCGTTTATAACCGTACTCACTTATCGACACCGGGTCGTAAAGCTCTAAGCCTGTAGCCAATATTATACTTGAAACATTAAACGTTATTTCCTCAGGTTTTTGATCGAAGTTGATTGCGTGGGCCTGGCAGAATTTTTCGCATACTCCACATACTCCCTTCTGAAAGAAGAGGCAATTGTCCTTGTCTATTATGACTACACGGGGCACTGCTTGTGGAAAGGGCATATAGATGGCTTTCCGCATTCCCATGCCCATATCGAATTCGCTTGGCACCTTGACTGGGCACTTTTCTGCGCATGCACCGCAACCTGTACATTTGTCAGCGTCAACAAACCTAGGGTTTTTCAAAACCTTAACCTTGAAGTTTCCAGCAGAACCATTAACTTCCTCAACTTCTGAGCATGTAAGCAGTTTGATGTTTGGGTGATGGAAGCACTCCATCATTTTTGGGGCGAGTATGCATATAGAACAATCCATTGTTGGGAATGTCTTATCAAGCTGAGCCATTCGCCCCCCAATGCCTGGGGATTTCTCTACGAGATATATTGTGAGCCCTCGGTCAGCAAGGTCCAAAGACGCTTGTATTCCAGCTATGCCCCCGCCAACTACAAGTATAGCATTATTGCCCAAGTTGATTCCTCGCATGTTTGCATACATGCGCGCGCGCATTTCCGTTCCCATGTAGATAGCAGACCAGTGTCTTTTATTCTCCGAAGGAGAGTAGTTTCACTTCTTAACTTGGAACTTAAATCTTTCTCTTAATCCCTCTCAAACGTAAAGAATTAGGCCTTGTAGTAGTAGGGTCTTTTGATGTAACCGAACGCTTCATTAGCCGCAATTATGGCTTCTCCAACAGCCGTTCCAATCTGTTTCACAGGACCTACAGTCACGTCGCCAGCTGCGTATACTCCGGCAATGTTGGTTCTCTGGCGGTCGTCCACAATAATATAGCCAGCCTTATCCACTTTTACTCCCGCCTCTTTGGCGATCTGACTGTTCGGGGCTTCACCGACCTGAACGAATACGCCGTCTACGTCGATTTCCATGGTTTCGCCAGTTTTGTTGTTTACTAAGACAACTCCTTTTACTTTGGTGTCTCCCTTAACTTCTTTGAGTTCTGTGTTCCACATAACCTCCAGTCCCTGTGCAATCAAGTCCTTCACAAGCATTTCTTCCGCCCTCAGTTGATCTCTTCGGTGAGCCAACCTGACACGGGACGCTATGTTTGCGAGGTATCTGGCAGAAACTACAGCTGAATTTCCGCCGCCCACCACGAGTACGTTTCCTCCTTTGAAGAAGGCTCCGTCGCATAAGGTACAGTAGCTTACTCCTCTGCCTCTAAATTCTGTTTCACCAGGCACGCCGAGAGTCCTATAGTGGCTTCCAGAAGCGATGATCACTGCCGAGGCTGTGTAAACGGTTCTATTCGTCTTGACAACTTTCTTTTCACCTTTTAAGGCGAGTTCAACAACCTTTTCCAGTTCATTGATCTTTCCTCCAGCTTTTTTGCATTGTTCCACCATTTTGTCAGCCAAGTCGCGACCACTGATACTTTCAAAGCCGGGATAATTTTCGACCAATGGAGTATCAATGACTGCTCCACCTGGTATTTTCTCCTCTAGAACCAGAGTTTTAAGTCCACTGCGGGCACCGTAGAGACCAGCCGTTAGACCCGCCGGACCAGCGCCTACGATGATTAGGTCCCAATGCTCCATAGTCATCACCATATGCGATATTTTGCATTAACTTTTATGAATGTTACCTACTGAAATCAAGAAAGAAACTAATTGTTTTTGGTGTCAAACGATTAGGACAGTTTCATTGCAGTTTTTCTCTAATCTTTTCTCGAGTTTCCTCAGACAGAGGCCCGATCTTTGAAATTCTCGCGTTGAATGTTTCGAAGGTGTTTTGAACTTTGTTGTATTCTGGAAGCGTTGTAGAGAACGACATTAGGCGGAGGGGTTTAATGTTATACGCCCTCAACTCCTTTTTCATTTGGATGGCGTGTTCCCTTAAGGCTTCTTCCGTGAACACGCCGCCGTGGTCCTCGAGCAATATGACGCCGTCGGCTCCAGAAGCGAACGCTTGCAACACATGTTTCAAGCCGACGCGTCCTGTGCTGGGAACGCCAATTATCTCGACGTTAGGGGGATAAGAAACTCTGCTTTGCCCAGCCAAGTCTGCAGATCCGTAAGCTATTTCCTTTTCAAGGAAGGCCACGATCTTCGGAGATTTACCGCCTTCGCTTACCGCGCGGATTTGAGCCATTAACTGGGCTTCTGTGGAGTTTTTGAGGTCAATGGCTTCTCTTGGGCATCTTGGGACACAAATTCCACATCCGATGCATGAAATAGGGTTGATCGTCACACCCTCAGCCGACTTTTCCACCGCATTAACGGGACATACGCTTATGCATATTCCGCAGTTGTCGCATTTCTCCGGGATGATGTAGGCTACTTCTGGCGAAACAGAAATCTCACCCTTTCCAACGAAGGTTGCAACTCTCGAGGCGGTGGCCATTGCTTCTAGGGTGGTTTCTCTCACGTCTTTAGGGCTTAGGGCACACCCCGCAACAAACACTCCTTCGCGTTGGCTGTCCACTGGCTTGAGTTTATAGTGTCTTTCTAAGAGGAAGCCGTCGGAGCCAACTTGGATGCCTAGCTTTTTAGCTAATTCTTGGGTGCCTGAATTAGAAATGATGCCTAAAGCGAGCACCACCAGGTCAAACTTTCCTTCAACTTGTGTTCCAAGAAGGGTGTCTTCAGCCCTCACTAGTACCCCATCATTTGAGGGAACAATTTCTCCAACTCGTCCTCTAACATAGTGCACGTTATGATCTTGAGAGGTGGCGTAGAATTCTTCGTATCCCTTTCCATCTGCTCTTATGTCCGTGTAAAAAATCCAAGGGTCAGCGTCCGGCACAACCTTTTGAAGCAACATAGCCTGCTTAATCGACGCCATGCAACCTATCTTGCAACAATGTTCAACTCCCCTACCCTCATTCATATTCCGACTGCCCGCGCAAAGTATGAAGGCCACCCTTTTCGCCACCTTTCCATTAGACGGCCTACGTAATCCTTGCGGCAAAAGTCGCTCAAACTGCAGGTTAGTTATAATGTCGGGGTGTAAACCGAAGCTGAACTCCTCTAGGATTTTTGGGTCGATTTGCTGTAATCCGGTGCAAGCAACGATTGCGCCTACTTCTAGCTCAACGGGTTCTTCTTTCTGGTCGAAGTTGATGGCTTTGCCCTTGCAGACCTTTTCGCAAAGCCTGCAAATTCCCTTATTGAAGTATAAACAATGTTCTTGATCTATCACGTATGTTCTGGGAACCGCCTGTTTGAAGGGAGTGTAAACGGCCTTTCGTGGAAGTAGTTCAGCTTCAAATTCGCTTGGAAATTTGATAGGGCAGACTTTTTCGCACTCTCCACATGCCGTGCATTTGTCTTCCACAAATCTAGGCCGTTTCTTGATTAAGACCCTGTATTTCCCAGGCGTCCCTTCGACGGCTGTCGGTTCTGCCATGCTAATGATTTTTATGTTGGGATGCTGTGAAGCGGAAACCATTCTAGGCGTTAAAATGCACTGGGAGCAGTCGAGGGTTGGAAAGGTTTTGCTAAGCTGAGCCATATGTCCGCCTATGCTTGGGCTTCTCTCGATTAAGTATACTTGATAGCCTTTATCCGCCAATTCTAAGGAAGTGATTATGCCAGCTATTCCTCCCCCGATCACGAGAACATTCTGGTTTACAGACATGCTTTTCGGCTCTAGAGGCTCAAGATATTTGGCTCGTGCCACTGCCCCGCGGATAAGGTCGATCGCCTTAGCTGTTCCTGCTTCTTTGTCGTCGTGAACCCAGCTGCACTGTTCCCTAATGTTTGCCATGTCTAAGAAATATTTGTTTAAACCAGCAGATTCTACGGTTCGCCTAAAAGTGTCAAGGTGCATCCGAGGTGAACATGCCGCAACAATAACTCTGTTCAGTTTGTGTTCCTTTATGCCTTCCTTTATCATCTCCTGCCCAGGGTCGCTGCACACGTATTCATAGGTTTTCGCGACCTTCACTTCTTCCAGTTTGGCAGCGGCTTCTCTAACCTTTTCCACATCTACCGTGTCGCTTATGTTTCCTCCACAATGGCAAATGTACACTCCGATCTTAGGTTCTTCTTTCGCCATTTCAACCCTCTCCATCGGCATGTAGCTGCTCGGTGCCCTATTTTAGAGTGGTATTAGTGTAACTTTAAACTTTTAAGTATCTCGATAAAAGGCGTTTAGGGCAATTTCTTTCCGGAAAGTACTCATTTATTAGTTACGTTTAGAAGAATTTAATTTCCGTTAGGGGAGTTCGACTAGCCTTTGCGTGTAGAAATCAAGGTCAGCGGTATCGTTCAGGGCGTGGGCTTTCGTCCCTTTATCTATCGAATTGCCGTAAAGAATGGACTAGTTGGCTACGTGCGAAACCGAGGAGACGCCGTCGTAGAAATAGTCGTTGAAGGCAAGAAAAACAGCGTTAGACGGTTTCTTAAAGATTTGAAGGATGAAAAGCCTCCCCTCGCTCGAATCTACAACCTGACAACGAATTATATAGAGGACGAGGGTAATCTCGAAAAATTTACAATTGTCAAAAGTTCTGAGGAAGTTGAACTCTCCGGGTCCGTCATTCCCCCCGACGTTTCAGTTTGCAACGAATGTTTAAAGGAACTTCGCGATCCAAAAAACGAACGTTACGACTATTTTTTCATCACGTGCACGAACTGCGGTCCTAGATACACCATAATCAGGAGGCTTCCTTACGATAGGCTTAACACCACGATGCAGGATTTTCAGATGTGCGACTTCTGTTCCAGAGAATATAAAGATCCGTTAAATCGCAGGTTTCACGCTCAGACAGTGGCGTGTCCTAAGTGTGGTCCGAAAGCCTATTTCACGGCACACAACGGAGAACCCATGGAATGTAAAGACCCTATTAGAGAAGCAGGGAGGCTTTTGGAGGAGGGATACATTGTTGCGATTAAGGGGAACGGAGGCTTTCACGTTGCCACAGCCACCACCAAGTCAGAGCCTATTGCCAGACTGAGAAAAGTTAAGCACAGAACTCAAAAACCCTTCGCGATAATGGCTTCCAGCCTAGAGACCATGAAGTCCTTTGCTGAAGTAAGCTCAAGAGAGGCTGAACTTCTAACTTCCTACATCAAGCCAATTGTTCTGCTGAAAAAAACGGATGACTATTACCTTTCAGAACTCATCTCTCCCGGCTTACACAACGTTGGTGTGATGCTTCCCTACACAGGCTTGCACGCAATGTTGTTTGACAAGGTAAAGGAACCCGCCTTTGTCATGACTAGCGCAAACCCTTCCAACGAACCGATTGTCACGGAAAACGCTGAGGCTATAAAAAAACTTGGTTCCGTGGTCGACTTTTTCCTTTTCCACAACAGAACCGTCGCCCACAGGTGCGACGACTCGGTTGTTCGTTTCCATGGTGAAGATTGGAGCATAATTCGTCGATCAAGGGGATACGCTCCTGAACCTATCCACCTGAAACTTTTCGTTAACCGTTGCGTCTTAGGGGTTGGCGCTGAACTCAACGTAACTTCCTGCTTATTGTTGCGGAACAAAGCGTTCGTTTCACAGCATATAGGGAATGTTGAGAATCTAGAGACGCTCCTATTCCTAAAAAACTCCATAGACCATTTAACAAAATTAACCAACAGCAAAGTTGAAGTCATAGCTTGCGACCTTCATCCAAAATTTACCACAACAAAGCTGGCTCAAAACTTGAGGAACAAACTTGAATGCCCGGTTGTTCAGGTTCAGCATCATCACGCTCACATAGCGTCTCTTATGGGCGAATGGAACGTCAACGAAATGGTGGGCATAGCTTGCGACGGCTTCGGCTACGGCTCAGACGACACCGCATGGGGCGGAGAAATTCTCTACTGCAACCAAGAAGCTTTCCAGCGTCTAGGACATCTTCAAGAGCAACCCATGGTGGGAGGAGATTTGGCTACGCTATATCCCCCAAGAATGGTTGCCGGAATACTTCATGGTGAGACTGATGTCGAAGAATGGCTGCTGTGGAACAGCAACCGTTTTCCCCACGGCAAAAAGGAAGTTGAAGTAATCGTTAAACAGCTGGAAAAGGGATTGGTGCCCAAGACTACGAGTTGCGGAAGAGTGTTAGACGCTGTTTCAGCTATACTAGGCGTATGTTACGAGCGCACCTACGAGGGCGAGCCAGCGATGAAGTTGGAAGCTGCCGCCTTGAAGGGGAAAGAAGTGTTAAACTTAACGCCTCGACTCAAGGGAAACATTATCGATACAACACTTCTTGTTCACGAAATCTTTAGTCAGAGAGGAAAACATTCCGTCGCCGACTTGGCCTACTCAACCCAATCATATCTTGCAAGAAGTTTGGCTCAACTAGCCGTGGAAGAAGCGGAACGACTGAACGTTAACCACGTCGGTTTTTCTGGAGGCGTTGCCTACAACGAGCACATTACGGCGACCATCAGAAGAATTGTTGAGGGAAACGGTTTCAAGTTTCTCGTTCATAACAGGGTTCCGCCTGGAGATGGAGGGATTTCCTTTGGTCAAGCTGTGGCTGCAGGCTTCCAAAAGCCGTAAACCAGAATCAATTTATTTTGGGCCTTCAGTTTATAGGTGATATTAAATGTGTCTTGCAATCCCGGCTAAAGTCTTGGAAGTTCAAGGAGACGTTGCAAAAGTCGATTTTGGGCAGGGGATTGCTCGAGACGTAAATGTCATGCTTGTAGAAGCCCATGTGGGAGAATATGTTTTGGTTCACGCCGGATACGCCATTCAAGTTATTGACCAAGAGGCAGCTGAGGAAACCCTCCGATTATGGGAAGAACTCCTAAAATATGATGAAGGTTGAGAGGCGTTCCATTTTGGCACATTTGAAGGAAGTGGTCAAAGCTGAGGAAGGCGAAATCTATGACATAGAGCTTGAAGCAGATCTTCTGAAAGCCAACGAAGAACTTGCAAGGAAAAATAGGGAGCTTCTGAGGAAACATGGCGTAATGGCGATTGATGTTATGGGCGCCATCGGATCTGGAAAAACCACCCTAATTGAAAAACTTGTCCAAGCGTTAAAGAAGAAATACAGAATCGCAGTTTTCAAGGGTGATTTAACCACAACCATAGACGCGGAGCTTATTGGACGGCACGGCGTCGAAGTTGTTCCAATCAATACTGGAAAAGAATGTCATTTAGACGCCAATCTAGTGAAAAAAGCTCTCCAGAAAATCAACTTAGAAGACATCGACCTCTTGTTCATTGAAAACGTTGGAAACCTCATATGCCCAGCCGATTTTCCCTTAGGCTCCGAGAAGCGCGTCGTGATTATAAGCGTCACAGAAGGCCCCTACATGGTTGTCAAGCACCCCTTCATTTTCATGGACGCCGACGTAGCGGTTATAAACAAGAAGGATTTGGCCCAAGCCATGGACGTGGACGTTAAGAAACTGAAGGGAGATGTCAAACAGGTAAATCCTAACGTAAAGGTTGTAGCGACTAACGGCAGAAGCGGAGAGGGTGTTAAGGAAGTGGTCGATGCGTTGGAACTATAACCCAAACCCACCCACTTTAGTGGAGCTAGTCGAAAAATGCATGAATTTTCCATGACAACACAAATCGTGGAAAACGTTCTTCGAGAGGCTGAAAAGCACAAAGCAAAGAAGATTACGGAAGTTCATCTGGTCATAGGGAAACTGACGTTTCTGGGCATCGAACAGGTTCGTTTCTCCTACAACATACTGGTGGAGGGCACCATAATGGAGGGTTCAAAGCTCTACATTGAGGAGAAGAATGGCGTTGTCAAATGCTCCAGTTGCGGCTACGAAGGAGACTTCATGTACGAAGACAATCCGACATACCATGTTCCAACCCCCACGCTTCGTTGCCCAAAATGCGAAGGAGTAGTCAACATCATTGGAGGAAGAGAGTGCACGATAAAGAGCATAAAATTACTCATGTAAGAAGGCCAAAACAATATGAGTAAAAAGTTGAAATTCAGAGACCCAGCCTTGGCAAAGAAGGTTGCGGATCACATTCGAACCTTGGCACCGTCCTACGAAATAAAATTTTGTCATGTATGCGGAACCCACGAGTGGACCATAACCCACTATGGACTCCGATCCCTCCTTCCCGAAACCGTAGACGTGATCGCTGGACCGGGATGCCCAGTCTGCGTCCTTCCCGCAGCCGAAATCGACGAAGCCGTATCCTTGGCCCTAAAAGGCGTAACCGTCATAACCTTCGGCGACCTCCTTCGAGTCCCTGGCTCCGAAACATCCCTTCAAGGGGCGAAGGCTTCTGGTGGAGACGTCAGAATAGTATATGGCTTAGGAGATGCTGTGAAAATGGCTGAGAAGGAGCCAGACAGGGATTTTGTGTTTTTTGCCATTGGATTTGAAACCACAGCGCCGTCTACTGCCGTTGAAGTCCTAAACAAGCCGCCTGAAAACCTCAGCTTTCTCGTCTCCCATAGGTTAATTCCTCCAGCCATGGAGCTGCTCCTAGGCGTAGGCGACTTGCACATAGACGGTTTCATAGCGCCTGGTCATGTTTCCACCATTATTGGAATGAAGCCGTATGAAATATTTCCTAAGGCTTACCGTATGCCTACTGTGGTAGCCGGATTTGAGCCTTTGGACGTTCTCTTCGCCGTTTCCATGCTGCTCCAGCAGATGAAAGACGGTGAAGCCAGACTAGAGAATGAGTATAAACGTTCTGTCATGTGGGAAGGCAACATCAAGGCGCAGAAACTCATGGATCAAGTGTTCAACGTGGTGGACGGACGTTGGAGGGGTCTTGGAAAGCTTCCCTTGTCAGCGCTGGCATTAAAGGAAGAGTTCGCAACGTACGATGCAAGAAAAAAGTACGGCGTAAAAATTGAACGCTCCAGAGACCTACTGCCCGGTTGCCTCTGCCACCTAGTCATGATTGGAAAGATAAAGCCTCCCGAATGCTCCCTTTACATGAAGGCTTGCACGCCTCAGGCTCCAAAAGGAGCGTGCATGGTTTCAATTGAAGGCACATGTAGAATTTGGGCCAAACACAGAGTCACAAAAGCTTAGGTGAAAGCAAAATCGTCGTTTAGATGTGGGATGCTGTTAACAAATTCTTGGGATCGGATCTCCGATCGGAGGCGCCAAGATTCTTTTTCCACCCACAAGCGTTTCGAGAACGACTTCGCTAAAGTCCTCCGTTGCTTCTCCTATTATTTGCGCATTTTTGCCCTCCTTTGTCTCTTTTAGAGCTGACAATACCTCTTCAGCCTTCTGGGGCACGACTCCTATCACCACCTTGCCTTCATTTCCAACCTCCAACGGGTCTATGCCCAGCATTTCGCAAGCCGCCTTCACGTCTCCTCGTATCGGTATCTTCTCTTCGTGTATCAATATCCCAACCTTCGATTTTTCGCTCCACTCATTTAGCGAGTTGGATAGGCCGCCTCGAGTTGGATCCTTCATGGCTACGATTCCGCCTACGTTCAGCAACTTAATTATCAATTTGTTCAGCGGAGTTACGTCAGACTTGATTTGGCTTCCAAAGTTGTAGCCTTCCTGAGCTGACAAAACGGCTAGTCCATGGTCTCCCATGGTGCCGGAAATGATGATTTTGTCGCCTTTTCTCAGATTGGAGTCTAGAATCCAGCGCGAATTAAAGAGACGATGCTTCTTCACTTCAACGATGTTCCTTTCTAGTGCTTCGTTGCGTTTTCCTATTCCAGAAGTGTTGATGACGCATCCTCCTAGACCGCTCTTCTCAACGACCTTCGTGTCACCCGTAATGATGTATACTCCAGCTTCTCTGCAGGTTTTCTCCATGCTTTCTAAAATTCTCTCCAAATCTGCTATTAGAAGACCTTCCTCCAACACAAAGCCTGACGTAAGAGCAATGGGCTCGGCACCCATCATTGCTATGTCATTAACCGTGCCCGCAACAGCCAGCCTTCCGATGTCGCCGCCTGGAAAGAAGATGGGCTTCACCGCATGGGAATCCGACTTCAAAACTATATCGTTAATTACCGCCGAGTCGTCGAGGGCTTCCAGCGGAACCTCAGCGCTGCTTCCGCCAAGGTGTTTCAGCATATACTTCTTAATTAGATCGTTCATGACGGTTCCGCCAGCGCCATGAGCCATAGTTATTCGTTCCATGACCAAGCTCTCCATAGAAACATTGGAGAACGGGCATTCTTAAACACTACCAAGAAAGCGTAAACATAGGTTTCAATTTAGCTTGAAGTTTCTTCTTTAGTCAACCTGTTTTTGAGGACTTGCAAAGCAGTAATTAAATAAGGTTTATAACAGTTTACGTTGCCTAATTTACTTCCAAACGGACATACCATGCAGTTGTTTGGGGTAGGGATAAAAAACGCCCATGAAACTGCTCAAAAATGAAACAGAAAACGAACTTACGATAGAGATGATTTTGCACGCAAAGCGATACTCCCTAACTGTAGATAAAACTAGATGCACTGGATGCGGAATCTGCATGGAAATCTGCCCCCGAGAAGCCATCGAAATCAAAAAGACCCCTAAAGCAGATGGAGAAAAGGCAAAGCCTCCTACCATCGATATCAACGAAGAAAAATGCCATTACTGTGGGATGTGCGACCCCATTTGTCCCTTCGGAGCACTAAAGGTAAAGATCAACGGAGAACACATGATCCCCGTGATCAACAATGAAAGCTTCCCCCAACTCATACGTGAAATCGAAGTTGACACAACTAAATGCGATTTGGATTGCGTAGACTGCGAGAAAGCGTGCCCCTTAGAAATCATTAAGGTTAGCGTACACGCTCCTGACGGAGAAGAAGTTACGGACATAGCGTCCAGATCGAATAAAGAAAGTCTTACAGTTACGGTGAACATAGAAAAGGACTTCTGTCCGTGCTGTCGGTTGTGTGAAATGAAGTGTCCCGAGGGCGCCATTCGTGTAGAAAAGATATTTCACGGGAACCTTCGGATAAATCGTGAAAAATGCCCTGAAAGTTGTCAAGATTGTCTTGACGTCTGTCCGATTCCTGAAGCCTTGTATCTCTCGGACGACGGAAAAGTATACGTTAATGAATTGTACTGCATTTATTGTGGCGTTTGCAAGATCGTTTGCCCAGAGGAGGGGGCGTTGGAACTTCACAGAACCTATATACGTCACACGCCTGTTCGTTCTGGAGCGTGGAACAAAGCCCTTGAAAAACTTACGTCCACCAAAGTGATGACGAAGGAGTTGCGAACCAAAAGCTCAACTAGGACCAAGGAATCCGTTAAGAAAAGATTTCCATGGGGGATGAAAACTTAAAATGTCTGATGAACCGCGGATAGGGGTTTTCGTTTGCCATTGCGGCCTTAACATCGCTGGCGTGATTGACGTAAAAGAACTTATCGAGTACGCCCGCACGCTACCCAACGTGGTAGTAGCCATAGACAACCGCTATACCTGTGCTGACCCAGGGCAAGAGGAAATCAAGAATGCCATAAAGGAACACAAACTGAACAGAGTTATTGTTGCGGCATGTTCACCGCGCATGCATGAGCCAACCTTCCGAAGATGCGTCGCCGAGGCTGGATTAAACCCCTTCCTTTTCGAAATGGCGAACATAAGAGAGTTTTCCTCATGGTGCCACCCAAGCACGCCGAAGGAGGCGACTGAAAAGGCTAAGGAAATTGTGAAGATGGCTGTTGCGAAGGCAAGGTTGCTTCAAAGCCTCGAAACGATGGAGGTTCCTGTGACGAACAAAGCTCTCATTCTAGGCGGAGGAATCGCGGGAATAAGCGCCGCCCTAGACCTCGCTGACATGGGTTTCAAAGTATACCTCCTTGAGAAAAGCGAAAGCATCGGCGGTCACATGGCTCAACTAGACAAGACCTTTCCAACCCTCGACTGCTCCATATGCATCGAAGGACCAAAGATGGTGGATGTTTCTCGCCATTCTAATATCGAAATAATATCGTACGCCGACATTCTCAGCGTGGAAGGTTTTGTGGGAAACTTCAATGTGAAGATTCGGAAAAACCCTAGGTATGTGATCGCTGAGGACTGCACGGGCTGCGGCGAGTGTCGAGACGTTTGTCCCATAGAGTTCCCTAACAAATGGGACATGAACATGGGCGTGAGGAAGGCAATTTCGGTTCCCTTCGATCAAGCTGTTCCCCTTGTGTATACTATTAACATGGATTACTGTATTGAATGCTACAAATGTGTGGATGTCTGTGGTGCACTTCAAGCCATCAATTTTGATCAGAAGCCTGAGGAAATGGAACTTGAAGTCGGAACAATCCTTGTTGCAACCGGATTTGACATTTACACACCCTACGACGACAGTCGATACGGCTACGGCAGATACGACAACGTCATCACTGCCCTAGAATTTGAGAGACTCATTTTAGCGGCAGGCCCAACCGGCGGAAAAGTTGTGCGCAGTTCTGATGGAAAAAAGCCTAAGACCGTGGCTTTCATTCAATGCGTCGGCTCAAGAGACGTGAACAAGTACGAGTATTGCTCAGGGTTTTGCTGCATGTACGCCTTGAAAAACTCGATTTTGCTCAGGGAGAAATACCACGAAGATGTGGAGATTTACATCCTCTACATGGATATGCGCACCCATTTTAAAGGCTACGAAGAATTCTACAGAAGAGCTCGCGAACTAGGAATAAACTTCATTCGAGGAAGAGTATCTCAGATTAGCGAAATTCCGAAGACAAAAAATCTCCTTATACGCGCGGAAGATATGATGCTTGGAGAACCCATCGAATTAGAAGCAGAGCTTGTGGTTCTATGCACTGCCGCCGTTCCAAGCAAGGGAACAGACGAAGTGTCCAGAATCCTAAGCGTAACTAGAGGAGCCGACGGTTTCTTTATGGAAAGCCACCCAAAGCTCAAACCTCTAGACACGGCCGTTGACGGAATTTTCCTGGCTGGGGCCTGCCAAGGACCGAAGGACATACCTTACTGCGTATCTCAAGGAAGCGGAGCCGCAGCACGAGCCGCCACCATACTTTCTCAACCAACCTGGAAAATCGACCCCATCATCGCCGTGGTGGACCCAAACAAATGCCGAAACACCAATGCAAAATGTGGCATATGCGTGAAAGCATGTCCCTACGGTGCCCCCGTGGCTCCAGAAGGAGAGCCTGCTGAGATCAATCCTGCCATGTGTCACGGCTGTGGTACCTGCGTCGCCGAATGCCCATCCGGCGCCATCACTCAGATGCACTTCACAGATGCACAGATCTTCGCTCAAATCCGAGCCGCTCTAGAGGAGAACCCCGAAGATAAGATACTGGGCTTTCTCTGCAATTGGTGCAGTTACGCAGGCGCGGACCTCGCTGGAACAAGCCGCTTTGAGTATCCCCCCACTCTGCGAGCGATACGAGTCATGTGCTCAGGGCGAGTGGATCGCGACTTTGTCTTAGAGGCTTTTAGGCTGGGCGCGGGCATGGTGCTAGTGGCCGCCTGTCACCTGCCCTACGACTGCCACTACATTTCAGGGAACGTGAAGATGAAGAAAAGAATGGAAGCCTCGGCAAAAATATTCGAAAAACTGGGGCTCAGCCCTGAAAGATTCAGGATAGAATACGTATCGGCAGCGGAGGGCGTCAAATTTGCCGATCTCATAAGGGAGATGACTGAGCAAATGGAAACGCTGGGGAAGGAGAAAATTAGAGCAGAAAATGAGAAACTGCGACCTATACTTGAGAGGATGCTTTCAAAAAAGAAGAAATAGCTTCACGTTATGCTGACGTTTTGTATTTGGAAGTACCTTTTTGCTAGAAATCGAATTCGTTCAGCGTTTCTCCCGTTTTTGCCGATGGCAACACCTTTGTCTTTAGGGTTCACGGAGACCACAGCAATTGTTTTTCCATCTAGGCGCTCGGATATGCGTATCTCATTCACCTTGGCGGGTTTCAGGGCGTTTCTGATAAATTGGGCGGGATTTTCTGAGTGTTCGATTACTTCATGTTTTTTCCCGGTCATTTTTTCTAGGAGATGGATATTTTTTCCTCTCCTCCCTATAGCCATTCCAATATTTCCTTCCTTTACGATGAAAATTATTCTGTTGAGGTCGTTGTCGACTATGCAGTCTTTCACAGTTGCGCCTGTTATGCTTTCAAATAGGGCTATGTAGCGCATCTCTCGGCTCGTGAATTTTATTCCACTAGCCATTCTCTGCCTCCGCGAGTTTTAGGATGTCCGAATCTCCTGGTTCTCTTATGGTCAGGGCTGAAACTCTGAACGGTTTTCCACATACGGCACCTAAGTCTATGCTGTTTCCTTTATAAATAGTCACCGGAATGTTAGAAAGCTTACAATAATATTCGATATCTTCGCGAATTTTCTGTGGACAGTTTGATGCAACGATTATTAACTTAGCTTTTCTTGTTTTAGCGTTTTTTATGGCGTTGTTAGTTCCAAACAAAATCTTTCCGGTTTTCACGGTGGTGGCGATGGCTTTGTTTACGTCGATCATTTTGTTTTCTCTCGACTAGTAGTTGTCATGTAAAGGTCCACTAAGCCTGTGCCGACTGGTATGGATTGCCCCACTATAACGTTTTCGGTTACTCCTTTCAGAGGATCACTTTCCCCTCTGATGGCTGCTTGAACTATGTTTGGAACCGTGATCTCGAAGGCTGCCCTTGCAAGAACGCTGGATTTTTTTCCACTGATTCCATGTCTTCCTATTTGTCTTATATCGCCAGTTGAGGCCATGATGTCGGACACCAACATAACGTGGCGTATGTCTACGTCGAGGCCTTGCTCTTCAAGAACGCCCATGGCTTCTCTGATTATCGCGTTTCTGGCTGCCTCGATTCCAAGCGTTTTGGCAATTTCATGTATGTTGTTGGTGGTTGTTCGTGTTGGGTCTATACCATAAACGTCAAGAACTTTCGGCAAGTTAGAGCCATCCGTTCGTATGACCCACTTCCCCGTCTCCTCGGTGACAAGAACTCTGCGGACACCTGGTATACCTTTGACATGCTGTGCAAAGATTTTGTCTAAGAGTTTCTTGAGGTCCATTGGCTTTTTAGGTTTGAGGATCAACTGGTTTTCCTCGACTTCTATGTTGTAATGCGGTAGGTACAATCGGTTCGGTAATTCTTCCGCATTAACGCCACGTTCTTTCATCATGTTGGAGTCAAGTTTGACAACGACTTCTTCCCGTTCCGGATCTAGATAGGGTTCGGTTTCTGCAATGTCCTCTATGTTTGTGCAGATAATATTGCGAGCGACTTCGGTGGCTTTTTCTTTACTTTTTCGATGTTCCTTGTCCAAGTAAATGGTCATGATGGGCGTTGATGGTGTTCGTCGGGCGTCCACTATTTCTATGAGGCGGGGTAAACCAAGAGTTACGTTTTGTTCTCTGACTCCGGCATAGTGAAATGTTCGAAGCGTCATCTGGGTGCCAGGTTCGCCGATAGATTGCGCAGCCACGATTCCAACAGCTTCACCAGGCTCGACAAGAGCTTTCTTATAGTTTTCTAAGGTTAACCTGATTGCGCGGTCCCCGCCTTCACGACTCAATTTGGCTTTGGTTAATTCAGACCTCAACTCTCTCACAAGAAGCGGCGTCAGCTGATCTTCAACCTCAAGAAGGCGTTCTCTGATATACTCTCTGGGTGCAGGTTCACCCTTCTCTATCATGATCTTTACTTGTTCAGTAAGACGGCTGACGTTTACGGCTTTTCCATGATCGCTTTTAGCTGGGTCAACTCCGTCTTCTCCATATTTGAGTTGAATAATGTCGCCAATCGAGTTTCGAACAGTTCCGTCATACTCGACGCGCAACTGTTCCAGGGCGTTAATGAGTCGTCTCTGCATGTAACCGCTTTGTTGCGTCCGCACGGCTGTGTCTACTAATCCTTCTCGTCCACCCATGGCGTGGAAGAAAAACTCAATGGGATCTAGACCCTGCTGATAAGAAGCATATACGAACCCCCGAGCTTTCGGGGAAGGGTCCCCTGCTTTAAAATGTGACAAAGCTCGGTTAACGTATCCACGCATGATTCGTTTTCCTCTTACAGACTGCTGGCCTACACAAGCGGTCATTTGACCTATGTTAAGGTTGGATCCTCGTGCCCCGGTTCTCGTCATGATTATTCCAGAATTCTCTATATCAAAGTCTTCATCGGCAACTTGTCCAGCTTTATCTCTAGCCCCGGCTAGTTCGTTCATTACGTAAATTTCAAAGGATTCGTTGAGGGTCTGACCAGGAAGCCTTTCCAGCGTGCCGTTGCGAAAAGCCACTATTTTTTCCTCTATTCGTTTTTCAAATTTCCCTATTGTTTTGTTGATTTTCTTTTGAGCAGAGTCAGATAGTTCAAGTTCGTCGAAAGAGAAGGTGAAGCCTCGCATGCTAATAAAAAGCTTGAGAAGTTGACATATGCGATTTAGGAACTGTCGTCCAGCTTGGGCGCCGTAATCCTTTATTATCCGATGAAGAAGGCTCTCCGATTGTTCAGCTCCTATGGAACGTCTATCGATCACACCACACTTTAATTTTCCATCTTTGACGATCACGTAAGCGTCATAAAGGCATCCTTCGTAGAGACAATGTGGATGATTGCGGCAAGTAGTCGCCTTCAATACGTAATTCAAATCCTTTGGAAGAAAGAGGCTAAATATCTGTTTTCCAGTCCAAAAAGGCCTAGGCTCCTTGATTTCAGGTTCAGGGAGAGGTCCCTCATAACCCGCCGCTACAAGTAACCTGCAAACTTCTTCCTTTGTAAGAAAGTTGGATTTTCGGGTGAAAAGATAAGCAGCCGTTATGAAATCTCGAATTGCCCCTATGATGGGTCCTCCAAATCTTGGCGAGAGAATTTGATCTTGAACCTGCATAAGAAGACGCGCTTCCGTTTGCGCTTCTTCGCTTTGCGGCACGTGAAGGTTCATTTCGTCTCCATCAAAATCAGCGTTGTAGGGAGGACAAACGCATAAGTGCAAGCGAAATGTCTTGTGCGGTAACACTTGAACATAATGCGTCATGATAGACATCCGGTGAAGAGATGGTTGTCTGTTAAAAATGGCGACGTCGCCATTCCTAAGGTGACGCTCTACAATGAAACCGTGTTCTAAAGCTTCGGCAACTTTTTCTCGTTCAACAACGAATTCCAATCTAACACGTTTGCCATCTGGTCTCACGACATAAAGCGCGCCGGGATATTTTTCGGGACCATTGATAACCAGCTTTCGTATTTCATCAATGTTCCATGCAGTAACCCTCTCAGGCATTGAAAGCCTCATGGCAATGTCCAGGGGAACTCCAACTTCGTTGATGTCGAGATTCGGATCTGGGGAGATCACGGTGCGCGCTGAAAAGTCCACCCTTTTCCCGGAGAGATTACTTCTAAATCTCCCTTCCTTTCCTTTAAGGCGTTGCGACAAGGTTTTAAGCGCTCTTCCCGAGCGATGTCTGGCAGGAGGAATTCCTGAAGCCTCGTTGTTAAAGTACGTAGTTACGTGATACTGTAGCAGTTCAGATAAATCTTGGATGATGAGCGTTGGAGCCCCTGCTTCCATGTTTTCCTTCAATCGTTGGTTGATGCGGATAACGTCAACGAGTTTATGAGTTAAGTCGTCTTCGGATCGGATGCCTGATTCTAAGGTTATTGAGGGTCTTACATAAACTGGTGGAACCGGAAGAACCTGCAGAACCATCCATTCTGGTCGAGCGCTCTTTGGGTTGAACCCAAACATTTCAAGATCGTCGTCGGGTATCCGTTCGAGTCGCTCTCGAACCATACTTTGCGTTAATCTTTGCGCTCCTTCCTCTAAAATCTCGTAAAAGGTTGTGGGTTTGGCGAATTGTATCTTGTATTGTTGGGCTCCACAATGGGGGCATTCCCTTTTCTTTGCCTCCTTTAATATGTTTTTGTAAAGGTCACTAGGCACTGTTCCCAGCAGCTTGCCGGTATGCTGAATTTTGTCCCTGATTTCGGCGATTCGGGTATCAGACAGTAAGATGCGCCCACAGTTTCTACACGTGGCTTGAAGGAGGCCGTAGATTATTTTGGTGAATTCGATGTGAATGATGGGAACCGCCAATTCTATGTGACCAAAGTGTCCTGGGCATCGTATGGCAGTGTTTCCACAGGTTTTGCATCGTTGTCTAGGCTCAAGGGTTCCTAACCTACCGTCCATGAGCCCTGATGTTATCGAGGCTCCATCTTCATCGTAGGTGTCGGCGGTTTGTATCTCTGCAACAGAAAACCTGCGTATGTCTTGTGGTGAGATTAATCCGAAATAAAGTTCATCTATGATCTTATGAACGGCTTCTTCCATCGCCATTTTCACGCTCTCTCCTTCAATTTGAGGCGAGGCGCTATACAGAGGCTCTTCAGTTCTTGTAGAAGAAGCTTGAAGGCGTAGGAAACGATTACTGGAGAAATCTGGGATTTTTCTTCACAAAGTCGACACATATACCTTCGTTGCTTAATGTCATAATATGCGATGAAGCCGCAATTTTCGCACACATACAGAAGGTATTTATCGGATTCCTCAAGCAACCGATCTCTCAGCAGCATGGCAGCGCCATGTCCAATCAAACAGTCTCTCTCCATCTCACCAAACCGCAATCCGCCGCCCCTTGCACGCCCCTCGGTCGGTTGCCGCGTCAACATTTGAACTTGTCCTCGAGCCCTTGCGTGCATCTTATCTGCAACCATGTGGTGAAGCTTTTGGTAATATACGATGCCCATGAAGATGTCGGCAACGAATTTTTCACCTGAAATGCCATTGTAAAGAATTTCTCGACCTGTATGGCTGAAGCCCAGCTTGACCAACTCTCTTTTTAATTGTTCCGGCTTCTCATTGGTGAAGGGTGTTCCATCAACTGGTCTACCTCTTGCTGCGGCAACCTTTCCAGCCATGGATTCGAGGAACTGCCCGATGGTCATTCGTGACGGAATTGCGTGGGGGTTAACTATGATGTCGGGAACGATGCCTCCTGGAGTGAAGGGCATATCTTCCTGCGGCACAGTCATTCCTATAACGCCTTTTTGTCCGTGGCGAGAAGCAAATTTGTCGCCCAACTCGGGGATACGTTGATCACGGACCCTAACCTTTACAAGCTTGCTTCCTTCACGGGTCTCTGTGATAAAGATATCGTCCACAACACCGGTCTCAGCCTGTCTTACATCAACGGATGTGTCCCTCATGGTTGGACCTTTAACCTCAAACTCTTTGTATTCCTCGAGGAATCTAGGTGGACTCGTTCTTCCGATGAGAACATCGCCGCCAGTTACCTCGGATTCTAGGCTAATAATGCCGTCTGGTTCCAGAAGGCGGTAATATTGTTCGCCTCGATATCCTCTGATCCCCGTTTCTGGTATGGTAAATTTGTCTCTAAGACCGCCTAGATATTGGCGACACTCAGCCGCATAAATTCGATAAAACGTGGAGCGTCCCAAACCCCGTTCGACGGAGGCTTTGTTGAAGATGATGGCGTCTTCCATGTTGTAACCCTCGAATGATATGATGGCAACAACACAGTTTTGACCTGAAGGTCGAAGGTCGTATCCTATGATGTCCATGGGTTTCGTCTTGACCAGAGGGGTTTGCGGGTGGTGTAGAATGTGGGAACGAGAATCAACTCGATGGAGAAAGTTGGTTACGTGTATCCCTAGAGCTTGTTTAGCCATAGCCGCCTCGTAAGAGTTGCGTGGAGACTGGTTGTGCTCCGGATAGGGTATGATGGAGGCGCATATTCCGAGAATGGTGTAAGGAGCAATCTCTACATGGGTGTGTTCGAGGGTAACTTCGTCAAAATTCAGGGCAACAAACGCGTTTTCTTCTTCTTCGGCGTCAATATACTCGATGATATCTTGTTTAATAAGATCCTCCCAAGTCCATTCTTCGGAGCGAATTTTTTCTATGTGTTCTGGCTGTAATGTGGGTACTCCGTTTTCAACTATTATGAGGGGTCGGCGTACACGTCCTTGATCGCAATTAACGTAAGTCTCTTCTCTTTCTCCGTAAATCTTTGAGAAATGGGCAACGTTGACTTCCGTGGATATTTCTCCTTTCCTACGTTTTCTCCTTATTTCATCTACTAACTCCTGCGGTGACATGCAATAACCAATGATACAACCGTCCACGAAGACTTTGGCGCCTGAAGTCCGTAGGGCCTCATTTGTTTCTTGAACTGGAACCACACCCATTCGATAAAGGGTTTGCTTCATTTTTTCGTGATCTACGCTAACGGATGCGGAAGCAGCTAAAGCGAGGTTTTTTACCAAACCGCAGTTTGATCCCTCGGGTGTTTCATTTGGGCACAATCGTCCCCAGTGGGTTGGGTGTAAGTCTCGTGCCTCGAAGTTGGGTTGACTGCGACTGAGCGGGGACTGCAATCTTCGTAGGTGACTTAGGGTGGAGACCGTGTTTGTCCGATCAAGAAGTTGTGTGATGCCGACGCGGCCTCGTCCCCAGTTGCCTGTTGCAAGGGCGTGTTTAAGGCGGTCAGTAACAATTCCAGGACGGACAGCGGCTGAAACCATGATCATCTGCCGTTTAATGCCCATCCGTTCAAGCTGGTATTTTATGTCCCGACACAAATTTCTGAAGGCTATTCTAAAAAGATCAGCGAGCAGAGGACCCGCGAGCTTTAAGCGTTTGTTTTTGAAGTGATCTTTGTCGTCTGGCTTTCTTCTTCCAAGCTTCAGTTCGATAACTCTGCAAGCCATCTCTCCAAGGAAAAGCGCTTTTTCTCCACGTTTTTCCATGGTTCGGCCGATATGGGGTAGAAAGTTTCGGTCAATAATATTCTCTGCTTTTTGGATGCGGTATTCTTCTACTTGTCCGTGGGCTACACGGTTTCCAATGTAGATTATGGTATCTTTAACGGTGTCGAAGCCCGAGGCCTTTTCAAAGGAGGCTTCAAGCTCGTTTTGCACGATTTTTTCTGGAGAAACCGTTTCGGCGATTTCTTTGTCTGATTCCAGTCCGAGCGCTCGCATTAAAATCATGAAGGGTATTTCGGTGGGTACACCTGGTATTGAAACGTAGAGAGCGCCATCAGACTTCATTCGTAGCTGGATTCTTGCTCTGAAGCCCACCGTAGTTGAGAAGATTTTGGCTTGATAGATAGGTTTTGTTCCGCGCGTGTCGATGTCTACGAGGATCCTGTTTGGAGCTAGATCCTCCATGGCGACAACGACGCGTTCGGAACCGTTAACCATGAAGTAGCCGCCTGAATCATTTGGGTCCTCTCCGTGTTCAATTAGTTCTTCAGGGGTTAGCTGGGAAAGGATACAGAGTTTAGACTTCAGCATAACTGGAAGGTCCCCTATCAGAACGAGTTCGGGTTCTTGTTCCCTTCCATCGATGATCGGGGTCATTTCTAGGGCTAAGGGTGCAGCGTATACTAGGTTTCGGAAGCGTGCTTCCATGGGGAAGATTTCGTGTTTTGTTCCATCGACTTCAGTGATGTATGGTCCACTGATTTTTGATTGGGGATCTATTATCCACAGTTGGCCGAGTTTTATGCTGTAGGGCATTTCTGGGATTTCGATGTTGATTTCGCCGGTTTCGTCTATGACTTCTTGGATTCCATGGTCGATGAATTTGTTGTAGGAGTCTAAATGTTGTCTAACTAGGCCTTTTTCCTTGAAGAAGGATTTTTGGAGAAGAAGAAGATCCTCCTGTGAGACTTCCAAATTTGTTTAATTCCTCCATAAATTTATGTAATAAAGGGTGAAGGTCGAACGGTTTGTTACGGTTCTTTTCAAACTGGGAGTTTCCTCCGCTGGGTCGGTGTCATCCGACCCGAAAAGCCGGGTCTCCTTAGTTGCTTCCAGTTTTGCTGGAAGCTATCAACTCAGAGGCTAAGATTACTCTTATAAACATTACTATTCTAGAATAAATGAATTCTTTTAGGGTTAGAGGGAAACTCTACAAACCCTATCATGATTCGGTACTGAAACAGCACAAACGCCAAACAAAAGTTAATGGCGCCTTGGCTGTTCACTTTGGCTGTTGATAAATTTGATTTTCTCTAGGCTTTTCAGATGTTCGTCGCTTGTTATGATTTCAGCGTTGTAGGCTTTTGCGGTGGCTACGACGATGGAATCTGCCATTCCCAAGTCCAACGTTATACTGATGTCAGCGGCTTTTAGGGATATGGGGCTTGTTAATTCAACGATTTTTGTTCGGGACATCTGAGCATAAGCTTCTAACGCCTTCTGTTCACCTTTCACGCTTTTAATCCTCTTGTAAACCTCATATATGACTATGGTTGGAGTCACGATGTTTTCAGCATTTGCCTCTTCTATAAAGGCTGCGTAACTCTCTGCTAGCGGACCGTTCGCAAAGTATTCTATCCAGCCGTATGAGTCGATTAGAATCAAAAACGATCCTCTTCATCTCTAAGCTTACGTGTATCTACTCCCTTCACGAACCCTCTCATTTCTTTTATTGGTCTTTGGGGTATTAAATGAACGACGCCATCTTTCTCGATGACAACGATTTTCTGTCCAGGCTTCAAACCCATTTTTTTCCTAACATCTTGCGGTATCACGATTTGATATTTGGAAGAAAGCGTTACCACGCCCATAAAACGACGCCTCTACTGTTAAACGAGTTTAAGGTCGATATATAAATCTTCTTACGATTCCAGCAGGCATTTCACGCCCTAAGAATAATTCAAAGTCATCATCGACCCTTAGTCTCTAGGGTAGGGGGAGGGGGCTATATTTTCGGTACCGAAATTAGCACACGACACACAACCGCCGAACAAGATTAATGGCGCCCTGGCCGGGATTTGAACCCGGGTCGGGCGGGCGACAGCCGCCTATACTAGACCGGACTATACTACCAGGGCACCTCGGCATCTCAGTTTGTAAATGAAAGGGTTACTTAAATTTTTCATTCATCGAAGGGCTGTTTAGGTTCCGGCTGGTTTCTCCACACCAGACTTCATCATATAGAATCCTATGAATACGAATACAAAGCCACCCACAATGAAGGGAACGTAATATTTGATCATATTAGACCGATCCCCGTATCCATCCCAGACGGCAAACATCCACAATATTCCGAAAAGACCCACCGACGCCAAACCGAGAAGAATCAACCTAATCCAAAAGACTATTGTCTTTTCACCCTCAAACATGCACTTTTCCTCCAATCAAAAATATGCCATAAGGAGGATAAATCAATTATGAATCCATTTAACTGTTCTAGCTAAATTTTCGTTGTAAAAGACGATGAAGCGTTTTGTTATGCTTTGGCTCGTTTTGTTGCTCGTATCCACAAAGCGCCATAGCCTACGATGAAGAGGAGTACTATACTGAATATGATGAGGAGCAACTGCGCAGCCGAGGTTGCTATTTCTTCAAACATGATGCGTCTACATTAGAAGGGAGGGATAACTGTCCTAAAAAGAAAGTTTCGTGCACAAAAATGATGGGCAACGTGAAGTATTTGGAAGGTGGGTATATTGTGGTTTGCGTAATAGGAAGTAAAGAGTTGTTTTCCTCAATCTTGGTTTGCGTAGAAACCTACGTCGTCTAGAATCCTTTTCTTCTTTTTTCACCATAGTCTCAACTAGAGCGTGAAATATGCTCTCATGGGAAATACAGCCCAGACTTTCATGACTCAAATTTCAGATTACAAAACATCAAAAACGAGTTTTATTACCACTTACAATCAGTTCACAAGATTTCTGATTAGGAGTGTAATCCTCATAAGGTTGATAAGTTATGAGGCTTGAAATATTCTTGAACCTTATCATCGTTGGGGTTAATAGAAGAAAATGAATCCGGGTCTAATCGAAGCCTTAAGCCAGATATTTATAGGAATGAAGCATATTGGAAACGGTGTGTCGTATCTGATTACATTCTTTTTAAATTCGCTTGGACTTTCGGCTTCTCAGGAACTCGTCAAACTCGCAACTATCCTGATTCTTTTGTCTGTCGTTTGGAAATTGGGGTCCAAAATCACCAGTTCGATATTGTGGTTCTTCATCCTAGCGCAGTTTACTAGCTTGCTCCAACCGTCTTAACATCATTTTCTCTTGCGTTTCTTTGTTTTTGTTTGCCTCTTTTTCTTTTGTGTTTTCTTATTTTTTGGCTTTTAGTGTTTCTCTTTCCTGTCTGTATCAAGGTAACGTGTTAGGATGGATAGAGTGCCAAGATTTGTAAGAACGATCGTTGCTACGCCGATGAGTAGATAAATCATGTTTGGGCACCGTAAAATATCGAACCTAATGTATTGATATATGGTTTACTTCGTAGACTGCCACGTTCTGCGATCTTACATATTCTGAATGCAAGATATGCAATTAAGTTGTGAAGACCAGTCAAAAATTGACCCAAAATCTGTTTTGGTATGAAGAAAACCGAAATATTCATGTGTTCTGCGGAGTATCGGATAAGATCAGGTGAAAGGTTTGATCATAATTGACGTTCACGTCCATCCGTTAGTTTCAGAGACTCAGATTCTAGAAGAGATGGATAGGGCTGGGGTAGATCGGAGCATATTGTTGGGCACTGACACGGATCCGTTGGATGTTGATAAGCCTGAGATAAAGGAGAAGATGAGAAAGCGCTTTAATTCAAGTAAGCTTAGGTTTCATCCCTACTTCCTACTTCTACACCCTATAGAAGAAGGTGTAAAAAGATTCTTCTACGCCATCACAAGCCAGTATCCCAATTTGAAAAACTCTAATCTAGACGTCGCTGAGTTGGTGGAAAAGTATCCAAATCGATTCATTGGTTTTGGTTCAGTTAACCTGAACAAGGGTGAAGAATACGTGGAGGAAAAGTTGAGGGAGATTAATAGGCTAAATTTGAGGGGGATAAAACTGCTTCCAACCCTCCAATTTTTCAATCCTGCAGAAAACAAGAATTTTGAGAGGATATGCGAGTATTGTGAGAAGAACCGGAAAGTTCTTTCCTATCACACTGGTTGCGATCCCGGACCTTGGGAAATACCTGAATTGTCAGAGGACGCTAATCCGAAGTATTTGAAGCCAGTTTTGGAGAAGTATAGCCCAACGATAATCCTTACCCATACAGGCTCCTACAGCACTATAAAACCTGGATTGTGGCTGGATGAGGCGTTAGAGTTGGGGAGGGAATTTGAGAATGTTCACTTTGATTCGTCGGCGGCTAGTCATGTAATATACCAAAAGAAAGTTGTTGAAAGGATAAGGGAAGGCGTTGGCATTGAAAGACTGATGTATGGCTCTGACTATCCAGTGGTGGAAGGAAGCAACATGCAGTATGAGGTCAATGTCATAAAAAACTGCCAGTATCTAACAGATGAAGAGAAAAACATGATTCTAGGCTTAAACGCTTCAAAACTGTTAGGTCTTGAGGGGTCAACCTAAGAGGATTTAGAGAGTGTATGGCGGGCCCGGGGGGAATTGAACCCCCGACCCCCGGGTTAAAAGCCCGGTGCTTTAGGCGCTGTTAGACTCTTCCTTGCTAAGCTACGGGCCCTCCTAGTTCTGAAAATCAGAGGTTAAATTAAGGGTTTCTATTTTCCTCTCCTATGAACAAACGAAGATTAGCCCTCAACAAACGATCAAAGAATCGGTTTCAACGCGGAGAGAAGCTGCGAAGATTGTTTAAGCTTTAGGCTGTCTGCACCTGTCTAGATTTCTTCTCCTCTAGCTTTCTCCAGATACTTAAGGGAGAAAGGTTTCATCATTCTCTCTCCGTCTGTAGTCATAAGAAAGCTCTGTAGGTCCTGCAGGTTTTCACCCCAGTCCACTCTTAAATTCGTGACGAAACTCGAGAAATCGGAGAAATTCTTATGAAAAGATATCATTGCGCAGTCCATTCCCATGCCTTCGCCTCCTGCCGCAAAAACAACGTTGGGATTTTTCATAGTCCATTCCCGTGTCTTCTCATTTAATTCCGGTCGTCTTGTGGCCTTGACGAATGTAAATGCCATGATTTCGAATCCGAGTTCTTTCCAGTCTGGTATGACAGTATATTCTACTATGGCCTTCTTTTCCAGCCGTTGCCTCATCCTAGTTATAGTTGGCTGCGAAACTCCTATGATTTTGGCGATTTCCCTATCGCTTCTCTTCGAATTCTTCATCAGCTCAAACAGAAGTTTGAGCATCCTTTTCTTCGTCATAGCTACGAATTAATAATGCATTCAAATATAAAAATTACGTATAGCAAACAGTTAAAGATGTGACTTAAAATGAACCTGGAGGCTGTTGCAGTTCTCATTAATGTATGTTGATCTAACGAATCATAGAGTGACTAGTTCCTTACTACGCCATGAGTTTGGAAAAAGCTAAAAAGTGAACTTTTCTCCCCCTGTGAGAATGCGCTCCAGTGCAGTGTTAAGGTTAATCAGTCCCTCGTTTGTTTTCGCGGAAACAGGCATCAAAAGGAACCGCAACCCCAGCCGATAAATGGCGTGCATCATGTCTCGACTAAGAAGACGTCTAGTTCCACTCAGTTTCTCTTCTATCACCGCTTCCAAGGCTTTGGGATCGGCAGACCAATCCACTATGCGATCAATTTCTTCTGGGGGAAGGAGGTCGCATTTTGAAAGTACATGCAACTGTGGAACGAAGAAGCGGTTGTAAACAGCCGCTGAGAGGAACATGTTCGAGACGTAGTTGAGGGGATTAAAGGAGAAAACAGCGTCAAAAAGATACACAATGACCTTAGGCTCCTTTGTCAACTCATTCGCTATGTAGGGTCCGCTGGCTCTGAAAGCAAAAAGCTCCATTTGCCCAGGAGTGTCAACGATAACTACGTCAGATTTAAGATCTTCAATTTCTCTCCCAAGTCTTTCAGCCTCCTCTGCAATAAAATCAGCTGCCATGACTAGGGCTCCGTTGGGTCCAAGCCCATATTGTTCCATGAGTTCGTTGATGTTTATGTAGTCGCGGATATCGATGTCGGGCACGTATGGCAAATTTAAGACGCCGGGATCCAAGTTTACGGTTGCCGTCTTCTGTTTTCCGACTTTGAGCCATTCATTGAAGGAGGCTGTGAGGAGAGATTTTCCTGAGCCAGCTGTGCCGATTATAAAGACGATGAACATTCAAACACCTCTGCTACAAGCAAGTTGCTCGACACCCGGATTTCCAATCATCACGTTTCAGCGTCTAGCCTGCGCCTCATCGCAACCTATGAGGTTAGGAAGGGTTGATCAAAATAGGTTTTTCGATGGGGTTGCTGATTAGTTGTCGTGACAGGGAGAATGGGTCTTGGGAGTTTTTACAAACCTGTTGGGGTTTAAGAGATTTATCAAAGGCTGGACGCGGAGAGAAAACTCCTATAAGAGGCGCTGTTAAAGGAATTCGAGAATTAAGTGATTTAAGGTGGTTGAAGAAGAAACCAGTTATCGAATGGAAGGGGTTGCTTTTGGAATGGTGGACGGCATGATCCTTTGTTTAGGCTTAACCATAGGTGTTGCCGAAGCTACTTCTAGTTCAAATCTGGTAATAATCACCGGAATAATTGGGGGACTGGCAAACGCGTTGGGAAATGCTATAGGGTTCTTTATGTCGCAATCGGCAGAAAGAGGATTGCAAATCCATGAAACCACAGAACACGGAGTGACAACAAGGATACATTCAAAGAAGGAAATCTTCATAAATAGCGCATTTTCATTTTTAGCCGCAATCGCAACCCTAATTATCTTAGTTAGTCCATTTGTTTTATTTGATATAGTTACTGCTGTGACTCTCACGTTTTTGTTAGGCGCTGTCTTATCCTTTCTTCTGGGCACTTACGTGGGTAAACTCAGTAGAGCAAATGCTTACTGGACTGGGTTAAAATATGCTGTTTTAGCTATTGTGGGAGCTGTGATTTCCCATGTGGTTGGAGATATACTTCAAATCTTAGTCTAGCCACATTCTGGGTACGAGTTTTGTCAGACAATGTACTTTTGAGTCGCTTTTTCAAAATCTTTCACGATCTCCATGACGCGTTTTGGCACATCTATCACATTTAGGGGGACATCCTTTAAGAGAGACCATGGTCCCATCTCTGCCAACTTTGTAGCTATGTGATCTTCGCCAAAGGATTCCCTAGAAATCTTGTATACCAAGGGCCTAACTTGTGCTTCGCTTGGACGTCCCAAAGCGTGAAGATACTCATGGAGCAGTAGGACGTAGACAAAAGCGTTTACCAAACGCTTAGACTTTGTAGCTACTTCAACGATATTTACGAGGGCGCGATTCAACACTAAGTTGTTGGTTCCTAAGGGGTGGTATGCTCCTAGTCGGAGGGGGAGATCATCAAGAAACAACATTATTCCTACTCTACGTTCATCCAAAGAACTCTTGACCGTATCTTTCACTATCTCCCAAACTTCACCGAATCCCTGTGCATTTTCCAGTCTAGAGCGATATTTCTTCATATCCTTCGCACTCTGCTATTTTTGGCTTTCCCGTCCTGTTAAACAGAGTTCCTTGACCATATCAATTTTCTGCTTTAATAGGCCTAATTTTTCCACCCTTTTCCTGAATCAGTTCGGAAAGTTGAACGAAGGCCTTGCTGACACGTTTTCTAGCAACGCCCGAGTTTTTGGCTGTGGTGGAGAAGTGAAACTCTATGCGAGGAATCCTTTCAGCCCCTTTTGGATGGGATTTTATGTAAACGTAAGGATTGTCGTGCATCACCTGATCAATGAGAGGAGCCATCTCCGACTCTATAACCCCCGTAGCTTCTATGCTCGTTTCAAAAAAAGTCACGTCGCCCGCAACCTGCCTCAGAAGAGATGCAACCGACCCATCAAATATGCCTTTCATTTCAGAAGGAACTCCGGGAAGAGCCACTATAGTTATGCCTTCATGTTCCATGACTACGCCTGGCGCTGTTCCAACGGGATTAAACAAAGGCTTAGCTCCTTCTGGAAGCTTCGCCATCTTGACTCGAGGAGGAGTCAACTCAACCTTCTCCATCTTACCCTCCTCCGCATACTTGCGATACTTTTCTTTAACCATCGTCAAAGCCTCCTCGTTGATTTCGAGTTTGCATTCCAACGCCTTAGCGAGACCCTCCAACGTTTTATCATCAAACGTAGGCCCTAACCCTCCCGTGGTTATTAGGAAGCGGGGGTTGCGCTGAAACGCTTCTCGTACAGCGCTGGAAACTTCATCGACATCATCGCCCACAATGGTGATGCGACGTATGCTTAATCCGAGGGTAGTGACTCGTTTGGCTAGCCACTGGGCGTTTGTGTTTAAGGTTTTGCCTATTAGAAGTTCGTTTCCGACGCAGATGATTTCTATGGGCTGAGCCATATGAGCACCTTAACCTAACTGACGCTTTACGATAATAACTGCTTTGCTCATGGATGAATGTTAGTCAAAAAGCTTGTTACCTACATGATCTGTCAAAACACTACGTGTCTCGTCAACACTACTTTTTCTTTCCGAGCCACCACTTCAAATATTCCTTTCTCTCTTTCTGTCGCTGATCCTCTTCAGTTTCAAATCGTGGCCTCAGTTGTTGACGCAACTCGATGAGTTCTTGGTGCGTGAGGGAAAGTCCGCAACTTTTGCACACATAGCGTTTCGTAGCGGACATATAGTGTAGTTCACCGCCGCATTCGGGGCAATAGCGCATGGTATTCGCCTTTTTCTCTTTATCCTCTGTCAAGATATGATGTGGAAGCGTGAAAAATAGCTTTTGGTTTTGAACGTTCAGTCCTGAATCCTTAGGCTGTTTGTTGCAACCATAACTACTCATTCTTATGTTATAAAATTAGTTAACTCTGCCTCCTTCGCCAGTTCGATGGCTCGTTCCCTCTCCCTTCCCATAAGTCTCCTTTGAAGCTCCGGTATTTCATGGGCTCTCCACTCGGGACGGTATTGAAACATGACGTTTGTGCGAACCCAAGTTCCAAGGTTTTGGGCGATCCAGTTCAGAATGGTCTTTGTGCAGCACTCAAGATGTTCGGGTAGGACTAAGACGCGGATGATGAGTTCTCCGTATTTTTTGGCGTACAAATGGTTTCGGGTGCAAGCTTCCCAGTAACCGGGCGCGTCTGAAATCTTTTCGGCGCATTCATTTGATCCGTATTTGAAGTCGAGGAGATACACGTCTGCGAATCCGGCGAGAAGTTTGGCTGTTTCTTCGCTGTAGTAGGAGTTGGAGTTCCAAACCACCGGGACGTTCACGTTTACGTGTTTGAAGGTTTCAAGCCACTGCTGAAGCCAGGGTGTAGGTTCTCCACCGACAAGGTTAACGTTTCTGCAGCCCCTTTTACGTAGGTGTTCCACAGACCTAGCCAACTGCTTAGGCGAGAAAATGTCTCCTTTCTCGTACCATTGGGATATGGTCCAGTTTTGGCAGTGAAGACACCGTAGGGTGCAGCCTAACGTGAATATGGTTCCGGAGGGAACTAGTTCTGGTTCTTCGCCCATGTGTTCGAATATTGTTGAAACTGTGATTTGGGTTCCGCACTTGCAGTTTCCTAACTCTCCCTTAAGCCTGTTGAAGCCGCACCTTCGGGTGCAGAAGTGGCACCCATGAAGAATGCGATTCGCTATTTCGATCTTTAAATCGAGATAAGATTTTTCCGGGGCATCTAATTTCTCTAGGCGCTTTTGGCGGGAGTCAATTTCCTTTTCAAGGCGGTAAAATTCTTCGGTGAGTTGGTCATGAATCTTCCACAATTTTGTGAGTGAATTATTCTTGTTGAAGTTAGCGGGGAGTTTTTTGGCGATCAGAAACTTGGCTGGCTTGTCGTCTTCCATAACGTCGAAGTATCTTGCCAAACTTGCTCGAGCCTTTTTGTCCCTCAAAACAGCCCTTGCATCTGGTCTCCAGATCGCCCACATACCTACTCTCCTCAAAAGAATCCATCTAGATTAACGCGTAGCGATAAGAGAAACCGCTTGTATGAAATTGACCCTTAATGGCAATATTATATCCACAGGCTGGACAGCGCATATCCTTAGATAGGCGCCACTTCTCGATCTCGAAACCAAAACGCTTGATCAGCAACTCTCGACAATTCGGGCAATAAGTATTTTCGTAACGATGCCCTGGAACATTCCCCATGTAAACGTAGTTCAACCCAACCTCGCTAGCCACCTCGCAAGCCTGCTCCAGCGTTTTCAACGAAGTTGACGGGATGTCGGTCACTTGATAATTCGGATGAAACCTCAGGAGATGAAACGGCGTGTCCTTTCCCATGTTATCTTTTATCCACGTGGCGAGTTCGCGAATTCTCTCCATGGAATCTCCAATCTTCGGAATCACCAAGTTAGTCACCTCGACGTGTATGTGGTGTTTCTTCATTTCCCTCAGAGATTCATATATCGGTTCAACCGAAGGAACTGCTGAAAACTTCTTATAGAATTCTGGATCTCCCCCGCCCTTAAAATCAACTGTAGCGGCGTCTAAAACCGGCGCTATCGTTTGAACTGCCTCCGGCGTCATGTATCCGTTGGTGACAAAGGTGTTGAAGAATCCTTGTTTATGGGCTAGCGTTGCCGTGTCGTAAGCGTACTCGAAGAAAACGGTTGGTTCCGTGTAGGTGTAGCTTATCCCTTGGCAGCCATTCTCTTTGGTGGCTTCCGCAACCTTCTCGGGAGGAAAGTCATATCCCTTAATCTTCTTTTCCTGACTTATAGTCCAGTTGTCGCAGAAGCGACAGCGGAAGTTGCATCCAACTGTGGCGATGGACATGACCAACGAGCCGGGGTGGAAGTGGGCGAGAGGCTTCTTTGTTATGGGGTCTACACAGGCGGAACAAACCTTCCCGTAGACGAGGGAATAGAGTCTTCCCTTCTCGTTTTTCCTTACCAAGCAGAATCCCACTGACCCCTCTGGTATAGTGCATCTTCTTCCACAAACGTTGCATTTCACTTTATTTTCCGGCAACCGCTCGTATAGCATGGCTTCCTTCATATTACTCGTCTCCTCCAAGCGTATCCGTTAACGTTCAACTTTATGCTAGAGCCCTTGTTGCAGCTACCGTATCCCAGGGAAATTACTCAAATGTAAATAGCGAGAGCCAAATATTTAAGGTTAGGCGATTGGTAAAAGAGGTAAACGTATTGTCGTCTGAGCGCTTTCTTGTCTATCCCAAGCCTCCATACGATTTCGATTTAAGCTGCGCTGTTTTCGGGTTTGAAAAGCCTATGCCTGACGTCTATGAAGGTGGAGTTTGGAGGCGGACATTGAGGCTGAATTCTGGTAGATTGATTCCAGTTGCTTTGCGATCTGTGGGCACGGTCGAAGAGCCGAAAATCGAAGTAAAGTGTTCTTCCACGCTGAGTCAGCGGGAAAAATCTGAGTTGGCAGCGAAGTTGGATTGGATGTTTTCTTTCAGCGAGGACTTGACCGCCCTTTACGCTTACATGGAAATGGATTCCATTCTTAGGGGCGTGAAGGAGAGACTCTACGGGTTGAAGGCTGGAAGCATGGGAGCCACGGTTTTTGAAAGCATCGTAAAAGCAATACTTCAGCAACAAATCTCGCTCCGAGTTTCCTTTTGGATGACAAACTCGCTGGTCACCAGATTCGGCGAACACATGAAAGTCAACGGACTAGTCTACTACGATTTCCCAACACCCAACACGCTGACCAAGGCAAGTCTTGGACAGATAAGGCGGTGTGGGCTGAGCTGGAGGAAGGCGGAGTACATCAAAGGAATAGCTGAAAAAGTCGTAAATGGCGAGTTTGATCCAGAGGGTTTGAAGAAACTGTCAAACGAAGAAGTGATGGAAGAGTTGAAAAGGTTTAGAGGCGTGGGAACATGGACAGCCGAACTGGTATTATGCACAGGTTTGAAGAGAAATGACGTTATTCCAGCCGACGATTTAGGCGTTAGAAGGACCGTTTCAAAATTCTATTCTGACGGCAGAAACCTTTCAGGAGATGAAGTTCGCGAGTTAACTGAAAAGTGGGGTGTATTTAAGAAACACATTGTCTACTATCTAATTTGCGCCGGAAGATCATAGAAGACAACAATGTTGCCGTAATTCAGTTAAATTCATATGCAATTTAGCCCTAGTAAACTGAATGTTGATGAAAGAGGACATCGTTATGAACAAAACATCCGAATTCTCAGGTTTTTACAAATTAACCCCAAAAGAAAGAGTGCAAATCCTAAAGGAGTTTGCGGGTCTAACCGACGAAGAAGTTGAAATTCTTCAGTCAACTGGTTCCTTAAAGCTGGAATTAGCCGACCGAATGATTGAAAATGTTGTCGGAGCAATCCCCATACCCCTTGGAATTGCTGTGAATTTTCTCATCAACGGAAGGGACTACCTGATACCCATGGCAATCGAAGAACCATCGGTGGTTGCTGCAGCCAGCTACGCTGCAAAGATGGCTAGATCAAAAGGAGGATTCTTCACCAGCAGCACCGAACCCATCATGATCGGACAAATTCAAGCCGTGGGCATAAAAGACCCCTACGGAGCAAAAATGGCTATTCTGGTAGCGAAAAACGAGATTCTAAAGAAAGCCAACGAGCAAGATCCCATGCTGGTTTCTGTTGGAGGAGGCGCCAAGGATCTAGAGGTGAAAGTGATAGAGACCAACACAGGACCCATGGTCATCACCGAGCTTCATGTCGACTGCAGAGACGCCATGGGCGCCAACGCCGTGAACACCATGGCTGAGGCTGTTGCCCCCATGATTGAGAGGATAACTCACGGCAAAGTGTACATGAGAATAATCTCCAACCTAGCTGTCAAGCGGTTGGCGCGGGCTTGGGCAGTCGTAGCAAAGGAAGAGGTGGGTGGAGAGGAAGTTGTCGACGGCATAGTGGAGGCCTACAACTTTGCGGCTGCGGATCCTTTTAGAGCCGCAACCCACAATAAAGGCATACTTAACGGCGTAATCGGAGTTGTAATAGCCACGGGCAACGACCACCGCGCCGTAGAAGCAGGAGCCCACGCCTACGCTGCTAGATCAGACCATTACGGCCCACTGACGGTTTGGGAGAAAAACAAGGACGGAGACCTAGTAGGTTCAATTGAACTGCCAATGGCTGTGGGAATCATAGGGGGAGCCACAAAGGTGCATCCCGTGGCTAAAGTAGCCTTGAAGATTCTGGGCGTAAAAACAGCCAATGAGCTTGGAGAAATAATGGCTGCTGTGGGTTTGGCTCAAAACCTCGGCGCATTGAGAGCGCTGGCTCATGAAGGTATCCAAAGAGGACATATGTCCCTGCATGCTCGAAACATTGCGATCACAGCCGGAGCCACCGGAGACCTGATCGATTTAATAGTTGAAAAGATGGTTGAAGAGCGCAAAGTGAGATTGGATAGGGCGAAGGAACTGATAGAAGAGTATAAGAAAAGGGAAAAACCGTGATAGTGGTTCCAGGTCCAGCGTCTCAAGATCTAGGTCGAAAAGTCGCTGACATGCTGAAGTCAAAGATTGTTCCCGTTATTTTCAAGACCTTCCCCGACGGAGAGTCCTATCTCCGACTTGACGGTGACATAAAGGACGAAGAAGTGGTGATCGTTCAGACCACCGGACCGCCACAAGACGTGCACATCATGCAACTTTTTCTGATGGTTGATGCGGCAAAGCATTTAGGAGCCGAGAGGGTGACAGCCGTAGTTCCGTATCCGGCTTATGCCCGACAAGACAAGAGGTTTTTGCCAGGCGAAGCAATTAGCATCGAAACCTTCATCAAACTTATCGAGGCATCTGGAACTGACCGATTCTTAACAGTAAACATCCATGAAGAAGGCGTTTTAAAGAAATTCAGCATCCCAGCAGAAAACCTTTCAGCCATAACTCTGCTGGCAGAACATTTCAAGAACAAGGGGTTAGCTGGAGCGTTTTCGCTGGCTCCGGATAAGGGTGCGCTGGAGCTGGCGAAGGAGGCTGACAAGGTTCTTGACGGGGGATGCGGTTGGCTGCGGAAGGAGAGAAGTCGTTTGACAGGAGAGATTCGGGTGGAAGAGAAACGGTTTAACATTGAAGGAAGGAATGTGATCATCTTCGACGATATCATCAGCACTGGGGGAACCATAGCCGCCACCGTAAAGATGTTGAAGACGCAAGGAGCGAGGGGAGTTTACGCCGCTTGTGTCCATCCGCTACTAGTCGGCGAAGCGCAAAGGAAGATTATGCAAGGCGGAGCCGAAGAAATCGTTGGCACCGACTGCGTTCCTAGTCCCGTGAGCGTGGTTTCGGTTGCTCCATTAATCGCAGAAGCCCTAGCCAAAACAGGAGTCTAAAGGGTGGCTAAACTTTTCTTTCTGCTTTCAGGCGAACACTCAACCCTACCGTTTTCTGAGTTGAAATCTATTCTAGAGGCTGAAGGCCATAAATATCGAATCTTGGAGAGGTTGACCCAAGTTCTGCGCGTTGAGGCTAACGTTGACAGCGTAAAATCCGTTAAGTTTAGGTCTGCCATGACGCGAGTCTGCTGTCTGGAGTTATTCAGCTGCGACGCCGTCCTCGCCGAAATCCTAGAGAAGATGCGTTCGGCTTCTCTAGAGGGCTTTATTGAACAAGACGAAAGTTTCGCTGCTCGAGTAAGAAGAATAAAGGGCGCTACTCCTCACCTTATCGGCGTCGAACTGGAACGCAAGCTTGGGGAACTGGTTCTAAACAAGGTTAAGAAGACGAAAGTGAACTTGACGGCTCCTCAAAAGACCTTTTTCGGAATCCTAACGGACAACCGGTTCATCTTCGGATTGAAGATAGCTGAAATCTTACCAAAGCCCTTTGTCGAAAGGAGACCCAGAAAACGCCCCTTTTTCCATCCAACAGCCATGCCCGCGAAACTAGCGAGGTGCATGGTGAACTTGGCTCAACCCAAGAGGGGTGATTTGGTGTTGGATCCCTTCTGTGGAACCGCCAGCATACTTGTGGAGGCTTGGCTTATTGGATGCCGCGTGGTAGGATTCGATGTGCAACCCCACATGGTGAGGGGAGGTCTACAAAACCTTCTACATTATGGTGCAAAACCACAGGGAATAGCTGTTGCAGACGCTCGCCATCTTCCAGTGGCTAGGGTTAACTGCATTGTTACAGACCCCCCTTATGGTAGATCAGCAACCACGCTTGGATGGAGCACCCGGCGAATAGTTGAAGATTTTTTGTCAACAATTGAGGACATGCTTCCTAGGAGGAGAAGAATCTGCATGGCGTCCCCAAAATCCATAAGATTAGACAAGATTGGTAAGAAGTTAGGTTTCAAACACGTAGAATCTCATTTTGTGTACGTGCACAGAAGCCTAACGAGAGAAATAGCCGTCTTCGAGAGAACTTGAAACGAGTCTGCAACTTATCTGCAATCAACCTATCTTTCAACTTTTTCAAGGAAATCGTGACGTTGAGCCAAGGCTGAAAGGGCTTTCGCCGCTCTTTTCGGCGTTGGGTAAACCGGTAGTCCCCTTTTTGTCCAAGGGGTAGTGTCTAACCCCTTAGTTGGGTGGGGCGGCACGCAGACGATTGGTTTTCTAACTTTCTCTCTGGTCTTTGCCAACACTGAAAGATAATTTTTGCCATATGGTTCGTAGGAAAATATCATAAAGGCGTCAACAGCCCTAGACATAATTTCAATCATCTGAGGGTGAATACTAGGCCCTTGCCCCAAGGGAAGCCAGATCGTGTCCACCGGGTTAGAAACCCCAGAAAACGGTGGAATCACACTCCTCAAAAGATCTTTTAGCTCCAGTTGAGCTTCCTCTGGCAAGTTTGCAACATCAAGGCCAAGGTTTTCACAGGCGTCTGCGGCGGCAACTCCGGCACCTCCGGCTCCAACTATTATCCCAACTTTATTTCCCTTTGGCAAATATGGAGATTTAAAAGCTATTAACAGGTCGAGTAGTTCCTCGACTCCTTGCGCCGTGATAATTCCTGCTTGCCTGAAAGCTGCCTCGTGAATTGTGTGGTCGCCTGCCAAGGATCCTGTGTGGGATGCTATGGCTTTGGCTCCAGCCTCTGTTCTTCCAGCCTTCCAGATTATGATGGGCTTCTTCCTTGAAACTTTCTTCGCCACCTCGATGAGGTCTCGTCCTCTTTTCATTCCTTCGAGATACGCAGAAATGATGCTTGTTTTAGGGTCTGAGCCAAGATATTCGAGGAAGTCAACGAAGGTTAGGTCAGATTGGTTTCCGATGCTTAAAACTTTGCTGAAGCGGAGTCCCCGTTCATAACCCATGAGCATAACGTGCTCACAAACCCAACCGCTTTGGGCAACATGGGCAACGTCTCCAGTCTCTTCGGTTAATCCTCCAATGTAGGGGACAACCGTGTTAAGGCCCGCTTCTGGACAGTATATACCCATGCAGTTTGGGCCAATAATGCGGGACCCTTTCTTTCTGGCGGTTTGTGTCATCTTTTCTTCCATTTCCTTACCTTCAGCGCTCATTTCTCCAAAGCCAGCGGCGTGAACCACAATGAACTTCGCTCCTTTTTTGGAGCAATCTTCAACGGCTTTCGGTGTAACCGAGGCGGGTATCGCAATTATGGCCAAATCGATTTTCTTCGGAACGTCCAACACGCTTGGATATACCTTGAGGCCTCGAATTTCTCCACCCTTCGGATTAACCAGGAACAACTCGCTTTTCAGTCCACAGTCAATAAAGCTCTTTAGAAACATTCCTCCGGATTTGAATTCGTTTTCTGAGGCGCCGATCAGGGCCACTGTTCTCGGATTAAACACCAAATCCAATGATGCAGATTTCACCTTCGTCACATCTTGAATATTCTTTCTCCTCCTCTTCTCGTATCCTTATGTCTAGTTGAAACAAATCAAGGTATGCCATTTCTAATAAAAGTAACGAACTTGGAAGGGTTAGCAATAAAACTGGACACAATATACCTTTATGTGAGCGTGTAAAAGGTTGACAGACTTACGTGTAATCTTTCTCGGAACCGCTGGAAGCATTCCAACTCCTCAAAGAGGGTTGCCAGCCATTGCAATTCGACGAAAAAATGAGCTCCTCCTCTTCGACTGCGGCGAAGGCGTCCAGAGACAGATGATTCAGGCTGGCGTAGGCTTCCATCGGAAAACAAAGGTTTTCGTCACCCACATGCACGGCGACCACATGCTTGGTTTGCCTGGGCTTTTTCAAACCATGTCTCTGCTGGATAGGGAAAGGAAACTGAAGGTTTACGGGCCGGCAGGAATCATAGCGTTTGTGGAGGCAATAAAGCAAACGGTTCATTTCACCCTCACCTTTCCCATCGAAGTCTCCGAAATAAAAGAAGCCGGCGTCGTATGCGCGGAAAAAGAATACGAAATGCACGCCACCTGGGCCGACCACGTGACTCCTAGCTTAGCTTACGCACTAATAGAGAAGCCTCGACCTGGAAGGTTTCATCCGGAGACGGCAGAATCTCTCGGAGTTCCTGAGGGACCATCATGGTCAAAGCTCCAACGCGGTTCGGTGGTTAGGCTTTCAGATGGACGAATTGTAAGGCCGGAAGATGTTTTGGGGCCTCCTCGTCCTGGAAGGAAGATCGTATATACGGGGGACACAAGACCGTCAGAGAATCTCGTAAAATTCGCTGAGAACGCAGACTTGCTGATTCACGACGCCACCTTTGACGACGAACTATGGGGAAGGGCTCGTGAAGACGGCCACTCCACGCCTAGTCAGGCCGCAGAGACTGCGAAAAAAGCGGGGGCGAAATGGCTGGTTTTGACTCACATCAGTGCACGGTACAAGGATTCAAGTTTATTGCTGGAACAGGCAAGGAAGGTTTTCCCTCAAGTGGACTTGGCTGAAGATTTTATGAAGATAGACGTTCCTCTCTTAGAAGCTTAAGCAAAAAGTTTGCGTAAAGTTTGAAGGCTTTCTTCTACGTATTCTATGGATTCCAACATGATGACGTTGCTGTACTCAGCCTTCTTAGTCTCCTTCGCAACACTTTCCCAGTCGATGGTTCCGTATCCTATTCCAAGATGCAAGTCATGGGCTCCGTCATTGTCGCTCACATGCATGTGGACGATTTTTTCAGGAAACTGTGTAATGAAATCTTGAATTTGGTGATTTAAGTTGGCGTGCGCTACGTCAAGCACCATTCCTATGTCGTCGTCGAGTTCGTTGTAGAAACGGGAAAAGTCTTGCACGTTTTTCATGACAAAGGGGTATGGCTCCGGAACATTCTCAATGGCTATTTCAACACCCTCTTTTCTGGCGGTCTTCAACAAGGTGCGTACAGAGTCTAAGTTTAGTTGCCAATCCCGTCCGGGATAAAAGTGGCTGACACCGGTTTGTAGGCCGGGGTGAAACAACCACAATCGGCAATCGAGTTGCCCCGCGTAAAAGATGGATTTTTCTAGGCGTTTCAAAATGGTGTGGCGCAGAACTGGGCTGGGAACAGCTATGTTTATTCCTGCAAAAGGTGCGTGAACCATCAAGTCCAGATCGTGCGCCTCAGCTACTTTTTTCAAGCTTTTAATCCGCCTGCGGTTAAGTGTGTGTAAGCCCTCGTCTAGAATCTCCACGTGATGTACATGAACTTCACGAAGATGTTTCAAGAGAGATGGGAAAGTTTCTCCGAGACAGAAGAGCATGGATAAGCCGATCTCTGGTTTGGGCACGTTGACCACGACGAACATGCTTGCCTTTGTTACTTAGAGACGTTTTCTCTTAGCGAAGAGGGCTAATAAACGCTTTGGCAAACCGCAACTGTTAGGTTGTTTTTGGCGCAAGCCATTCAATGAGTTCTCGTGGGTTGTCGCAGCGGATTTGAACTTTGATGGGTCCTAAAGGGGATTCTGCTATGGGTTTTGAAAATGAAATGTGTCCTGCGTAAGCGACTTGCTTGTTCAGATAGAAAACTACAGATTTCTCGCCTAGTCCATCAAATAAAACGCCTCGGGCGGCGTTGCGAATTCTCTCTCTGCGAAGCAAATTGTAAAATTTTGTGAGTCCGTCGATGCCCTTGGTTTTCGCCGTAAGCAAGCTTCCCCAGCCTTTGGATTTAACTTCAAACTCAACGCTTCCAAAGACGTTTTCCACAGTCCTTTTGACCTTCTCTGGGTCCTCGGTGGGATTAACCTCAACCTCCACGTGAACGTCTACTTCATCCATTTCTTCGACACCTCCTTCAAGACTTCCCGCGTTTTCCTTTTCAATTGAGCTTTTGTTCCTTCGTTCACGATCATATGATCGGCGGTTGCAATGGCGGCTCCTATGCCGACGCTGAGTTCTCGCGAGTCCCGTTCCGTAAAGGTTTTCCAACCCTTGGGGTCGTCGCTCCGCTTTCTTTGAAATAGACGTTGGAATCTCGTTTCAGGCGATGCGTGAATGACTATGAGAGTGAAGTTTGGAAAGTGTTTCTTGAACTCGTCTACTTCATGTAGGCTCCGGATGCCTTCTACAACAACGACTTTCTCTTTTTCCTTCTCCATTTTCGGGATACATCGCTTGGCTACGGCAGCCGGTCCCTCCTCCCCTCTAAGTTTGAGCATAACCATGCCCAGGTTTTCCGGTGTTGGCTTAAGCTTCCTTCGTTTGGCTTCCTCCCTAATCTCGTCTCCCATCACCACTACAGGGTAGCCCATTTTCTGAACGATCTGTCTAACGGTACCCTTTCCAGCGCCAGGCATTCCAGCCACGCCCACGACGATTCTTTCCTTCATTGCAGCGCCATCTCTCTACGCAATGCCTCTATGCCGTATAACATTTCAGTTAAAAGTTATTAAAATGGTGCGTGTGAAAGAATATAATTAAAATAGGTTTGCGAGAATTAGCAAGAGGACTTGTCATGTCGGAGACTGTTCGAAGTTTCATCGCTTTCGACATCGACGATGAACTGGTGGTTAGACGACTGTCTGAGGTTCAAGGCATGCTTGTTAATACAGGCGCCAATTTGAAACCGGTTAAGCCCCAAAACATTCACGTAACCATGCGATTCCTAGGAAACATATCCCTACCCATGGTGGACCTGATTCATGAAGAGATGAAACAAATTTCCTTCACTCCCTTTGAAATAGAACTCAGAGGCTTGGGCGCTTTTCCCAGTTTAAGATACGCCCGCGTTGTTTGGGCTGGAATCCAGAAGGGCGCCGACGAGCTTGTGAACGTTTTTAATCAGTTAGAATCTCGCCTCCGAAGGCTGGGCTTCAAACCAGACCGTAAAGGCTTCAGTCCCCACCTAACAATAGCCCGCGTAAGAACAGGAAGACACAAAGCCGAACTCGTCAAGTGCCTCGGGGACCTAGCAGACTACGAGTTTGGCGTCATTAAGGCTGACTGTTTAAGGCTTAAAAAAAGCGTTTTAACACCGAAGGGTCCCATTTATACAACTTTAAGAAAGGTTAGCGGCGGCTGAAAACTAATGCAGAGAAAGACTCCTAGTGGTGGATCATGACTTCCCTTCTTGAAGAGATCTGTGCCGACGTTCTGAAGAAGATCACTCCAAGCCGTAAAAAGAAAGAGCATATTCTCACGTTAGCCAAAACGTTGACTGAAAAGGTGAGAAACGCAGCGAAGGAGGCGGAAATAGAAGCTGAGGTTCGGGTGGAAGGTTCTGTTGCGAAGGATACATGGCTTAGGGAGGAACCGGACATCGACATCTTTATGCGTGTGCCAACCTCCATGCCCCGTGAAGCCTTCGGAACCGTCTGCCTAGAAATTGCAAGAAAAGCCACTGAGGGGTTCAAGCAGATCGAAAGATTTGCGGAGCATCCCTATCTAGAGGCTATAATTGATAAGGTTCGAGTAAACATTGTGCCGTGTTACCGAGTAAAGCGGGGCGAGTGGATCAGCGCTACGGATCGGACTCCTTTCCACACAGATTATGTTAAGCCGCTATTGGATGAACGGAAGTGTGGAGAGGTCAAGCTTTTAAAAAGGTTCATGAAGGGCGTGGGCGTTTACGGAGCAGAAATAAAAGTTGGAGGTTTCAGCGGATACCTTTGTGAGCTTCTCACCCTCAACTATGGATCCTTCGTTGAAGTTTTGAAATCGGTTGTAGACTGGAAAGAAAAAACAATCATCGATTACGAGGGCTATTACAAGGGAATAGAGAAAGAGGCAGAGAAGATTTTTGAAGAACCGCTCGTGATAGTAGATCCCGTAGACAAAGGAAGAAACGTTGCGGCTGCCGTTAGAAAAGAAAGATTAGACGAGTTTGTTGCCGCAGCCAGAGCATTTCTCAAAACTCCGCACCTGAAATTCTTTTACCCACAGGAGGTAGAAGCCATAGACGCCAAAAGGCTTGTTCGCACCATCAAAGCTCGCAGATCAGCCATCGTGTTTGTAAAATTTGGAAAAGTCGGCGCGGTGCCGGATGTTCTTTGGGGACAACTCTACAAGTCTCAGCGGTCGTTGAGAAAAATGCTTCAACAACACGACTTCAATGTTATGCGTGGCTGTGTGTGGAGCAATGAAAAAAACCTTAACATGTTCATCTTTGAGGTGGAAAGCCGTTTCCTTCCGCTTATAAAAAAGCATCTTGGTCCTCCTCTTAGGAAGAAGGTGGAGTGTGAGAAGTTTTTGCGAAAACATCTCGGAGCAGTGCACACGATTTCTGGACCGCGCGTGGAAGCAGGGCGTTGGGTGGTTGAAATAAAAAGGAAACACACGGACGTGGTGGATTTACTGCTTGAAAAATTGGGGGACGGCGGAAGGCGTGTTGGCGTAGCCGAATTGATTTCTAAAGCTGTCGCCAACTCGTTTGAAGTTTTGGTGAACGAGAAAGTCTTGGCGTTGTATTCGTCTAGCCCCGGGTTCGCGAAGTTTCTGACAGAATATCTTGAAGGAAAGCCTAGATGGCTTATGTAAAACAGATTCTGTTACGAGAAGATTTTTCTGTAATCGAAGTCGTTTTCCAAGAGGGAATCCTTGTATTTCGTGACATCTGTTTCTTGGTCCATCAACTTCTTTATCGACGTAACGCCCTTTCTGTCTCCTAAAATTGTGGCCCCGACGATTTTTCCTTGTTCCAAAACGATTTTCTTGTAGACGCCTTTTTCCCTGTCGACTTTTTTGATCTCTTCATACCGAGGTCCCTCTGGATTCACTAGTCCCATTGAAGTTAGGTCTATGCCAACAATCTTTAACGTGTTGGACGGGATCGTGCCTTTGTAGACATGTTTTTCCTTTTCCAGCAAGTTCATGGTTGCTATCTTTGCTTGTTCCATGGCTGCTGGGATGATGCCGTAGACTCTTCCCTCAAATTCAGCTACGTCTCCAGCAGCATAAACGTCGTTGACACTGGTTTGCAGATATTGATCAACGACAACTCCTCTGTCTACTTTAATTCCCGCCTCTACAGCCAAATCTGTGTTGGACCTCACTCCCGCAGAAACCAAAACGAGGTTACCTGAAAGTTCTTTTCCATTGTCAAGTAAGACGCCGGAAACCGTTTTTTCGCCTAAAATTTCCTCTGTTCTGACTCCTAACCCAATTTTTATGCCACGAGTTTCAATTCGGTCTTTCAAAATCGTTGCTCCATCTTGATCGAGTTGCCTTGGCAACAGTCTTGGGAAGATTTCTACAACATCGACTTGCTGGCCTAGTTTTCTTAAGGATGCGGCAAATTCTAAACCCAGAAGTCCTCCTCCGATGATGATGACCTTCCTTGTTTTCTTCGTGGATTTCTTTATGGCTAGAGCGTCTTTGATGGAGCGGAGGGTGAAAACACCGGTTTTTTCTACGCCCTTTATGGGTGGCACAAATGGATGTGCTCCGTTTGCTAGGAGAAGTTTGTCATAGTTTACCCTTGAACGACCTTCTAGTAGAAGTTCCTTCCTCGCCGTCTCAATACCCAATA
>Ga0209978_10000025_pt1 | contig 57874 bp, 10 predicted proteins | sample BentaG_FD_182805 | JGI IMG/M metagenome (GOLD analysis project Ga0209978, IMG submission 182805) | Deep subsurface microbial communities from South Atlantic Ocean to uncover new lineages of life (NeLLi) - Benguela_00093 metaG (SPAdes)... | ecosystem: Environmental > Aquatic > Marine > Oceanic >... | reverse complement strand
TTCTCTCGCATCTTCTTTTCCTCCAAAAGTTTATTCTCTAACTCATCCACTCTCTTCTCCTCTCTTCTCAATTCCTCTTCAGTTCTTGCTATTATCTCCCTGCTACTCTTCAACATCTCTCTCAATGTTTGTTTCTCTTTCTGTACTTCCTTTTCCAAATCCTGGAGTCTGGACGTGAGTTCTTCTTCCTTCTTAATTTTCTCTATTTTCAAATTCTCTATTTCCTTATTCAGCTCTGCCTGGAGTCTGCTTTTTTCCTCCTCTTTAGCCTTAAGCTTACCTTCCATGATATCTATCTTCGGAGAGGAGATTCTCTTCTCCTCTTCCAACTTCTCCCTTATTTCTTTCAACTCCCTTTCAACATGTCCCTTTAAGACATTTGCCTCTTCTTCTCTCTTAATTCTTTCAAGCTCAAGTTCCTCTATCCTCTGCCTCAGCTCCCTTTCTATTCTATTCTTCTCTTTCTCTTTAGCCCTGAGCCTCCCTTCAAGCTCACTCTTGAGTTCCTCAAATTCTCTCTCCTTATCTTCCAATTTCGCCTTCCCTCTCTTTCTCCTCATTTTCCAACTTTCCCTTTATCTCTCTTCCAGTTCAGCTACCTTACTCCTCAAACTCCTCTCAATCTCTACTCTCTCTGCCTTTCTCCTGTAGCTTCGTTTCCCAGGTTCTCTTCTGGAATTCGAAAGTATCAGATATAGCTTCCCATTCTGTTTTTTGTAATTCTATGTTCTTCTTGAGTTGAGAAATTTCATCTTTTGCAGAGACTTCAAATTCTTGAGCAATTCTTTTATATCCTTGTAATTCCCATCCAATTCTATGTTTATTTTCTCTTAATTTTTGTATCTCGTTTTCCTGATCTGCCTTCTCGAGAATTTCCCCCAACGCCTTCTCCATCTTCATCCTGCTTTCTCTTCCTCCTTAATCCCGAGAGTCTGCTCCCAAATTTTCTTTCCTGTTGAAGCTGTCTCTCTAATTTTTCTTTTTCCGCTTTTTCCGCTCAGCTCTCTCCTTGCCTTGCCTCTCAGCAAGCTTTGCCTCCATTGCCTCCTTCTCTGCTTTGACTTTTCTTAAGGTCTCTTCCCATTTCGCTCTCACTTTTTCTATTATTCCTTCTAAAACTTTGGGAGTTTTCCCTTCTTTACGGGAGGCGGCCTCGGAAGCCTCTCTAGCTCCACCAGAGGAAGGTCGGCGACAAGGCGGTGGAGGAACTATCTTCTCTTTATCTTCTTTATCACGCTTTGCCATTAGTCTTATGCTCCTTCAATAATAATTCAGACACTTACACCTTGCTTTCGCAAGGACTCCAGTGTTTACATTCGATTCTTTAACCACTCACTGAGTTCTCTATTGTCAGGGTTAAGCTGGAGCGTTTTCTTATATCCTTGAACTGCTTCCTGTTCCATTCCTCGATTATAATAACAACTTCCTAAATACTGGTATGTTTGCCATATTCTATCATTCTACTAGAGGCTCTTCTTAAATTCCCTAATAAGTTCCTCGTATCTGCAAGCTTGAGATGCTTCTATCCCTGCATTATTTGCTCACACGCCTTTTCGTTATCCGTCTTTTCACTTTCCTTGCTCTCTTAGTAGCCCCCACAACTTCCCCAGGCTCCTTAAGTTTCTTCCTGATTATCTTTTTCTCAACAATCTTCTTAATATCCTGCAGTTGTTCTACCTTTTCAATTTCACCCCTTCTTTTCCTTCCTTTAAGCTCAATTTTTCCTTCCCTTTCCAGCCTGAGAATTAAATCTACTATCTTCTTTTGTTGCTCTTCAATTGCCTGGACTGTTACTGGTTTACCGAATTCCATCTCTTCTTTCAGAAGAACAGCACCTCCAGCTGACATATTTTCCATAATTTTAGACTTAACCTCCTCGCTCGCTTTCTTCAGGGCTGTGGCTAACTCGCCAGTATTTAAATCCCCCAAAATTGTACGCAGTGTGGAATTATCTATTGTGGCGAGTTGCTCAAAAGAGAAAGTCAAATTCTTTATTTTCCTTGCCAGTTCAGGATTTTCCTTTTCCAGTGCGTTTAACATATTTTCTTTTGTCTTCTTATCCAATCTATCGAATATTTCCACAAACTCATCTACTCCGCCTTTGAGTAGATTGATCTTCTCTCTAATATTCCTCTCTATCATGCTCACTATCCCTTCATCCATCTCTTTAACAGTAGTAAGATTCAAAGCAACCTGTAACTGGAGTTCAGGAGATAATGAAGACAATACTTTTGCAGCCTGACCCGGCGTTAAATAACTTAAAATTAGAGCCATTGCTTCCGGAGGTTCATTCTTAATCAAATACAAGAGCCTTTTTAGATTGCTCTCTTTAACGAATCTAAAAGTTTGTGGAATTTTTTCCTCTTCCTCCTCATCGACTCTCCCCTCCACCTTTTGAGGTATATCTTCTCCTGCAGTGACTAAGCCGGGATTCACTCCTGCCGCAGTGGCTGTGGAAGCGGCAGACTCGACTTCGGTTCTGGAACTCTTTACTTCCTTCATAGTGTTCACGAGATTCTGGAAGAAAGTCTTGAGGGGCCCAAAGAGGAACATAAAGAGAGTCATAGTCAAGAGCATCCCGACTATCACCAAATAAGTTTGTGACCTAAACAGGAAACTCCACCAAGGTGTAGCAGGGATAAAAGAGATTCTCCTTATTATTAACCTGTCCCCTCGCTTAGGGTTCAGATTCAAAAGATCGCTCACCACACTTTCTACAGTGCCCACCAAGGAATCAGAGACTTTCTGGTCAATTATGAGGGTGGCAGTTATCCTTTTGATGAAAGAAGCCGGTACCTTTACAATGGTTTCTACGCTTTTCTTCATGGCAGCGGTTTCTTTTTTTGCCTGAGAGGTCGGAGCAACTTTCTCCTCTCGTTCGAGCACGCTCTTCTTGAGCGGTATACCTGGTAAGAGCTCCTTTACTATTGGTGGTCCAACTGGCTTTTCTTCCTTTAACTCCCCCTTTTCTCCCTCTTCTTTAGACCTCTGCTCTGCCCAAGTCTCTATCTTCGTCACTGACCTTTCTATATCCGGCTCAACTTGAATTACAACTCTGGCTCTATTGGGCCCTAAAATTTTAGTGAGAACTCCATGGACGCGCTGTTCTAAGGTCTGTTCTACCATTAACTGTGTAGATACAATCTCAGAATATTCTACTGCCCTACATTTCTGCACAAGAGTTAAAGAGTACAAAATTATCAATAATCCGATTATTGTAAATCGTCTCATCTAAGATCCTCTCTATTTCTTCTCTCCGGGGAGTTCACCTTCCCTCTTTTCCAATTCCTTCAGATACTCCAGTTCCCTATCTTCACGGTATCCTTCCTCCTCCCATCTATCAAGGAACTCTGTTAAAGATTTATCAGCAGGATTTATCTCTAAGGACCTCTTCCATGCGCGTTTAGCTTTCTCTCTCTGTCCCATGGCGAAGAATGCCGAACCTATACGCTTATAGGCTAAGGCATTATTCGGCTCAAGCTTCAGGACATCTTCCGCCTCCCTAATAGTCATATCGTACTTCCCCTCATAGAAATAGTTAAGAGCATTATACAACTTTTGGTCGACTAAGCTCATTCCAGGGATTATCTCTTCCACCAATTCCACGCCCTCCACTCTGGCGATTGTTTTCAAGAGCCTGTCGACCTTTCTATCTTCAGGTTCCATGGATGAGAGATAGCGAAGAGCATTTATCGTAAGCTTTATATCTCCATCCAAGTACGAGAGGACGGCCTGCTTAATCAATTTGGCACGTTTAGTTCCTTCTACCTCTTTAGGTATTATCTTGGCCACCCTTTCCAGTTTCACCAATTTGCTCTTGGCTTCTATATTTTTGGGGTCGAAGGAGAGGGATCTAATTAGCTTCTCCACTGCTCTCTGGTAGAGTCCACTCTCATAGGCAGCTACCGCCTCTTTATAATATTCCAGTGCCACAGTTTCGCTGTCCGCAGTGATCGATGTGCCAAACCTCCAGCTCGCTGAAAGTCGGTGAGAACCCCCCAGGTCGTGGGTGGCAAAGGCATAATCGAGTCCATAATCTCTATACCTGATCCCAAAACCGAGAGTGAACTCCTCAGGGTCCATCCCCAACCTAACAGCTAAATACTCGAAAGCCCAGTACTCCGCACCGAAATGGTAACTGAGAGGAGCTCTGCTTTTCTCTAAATCTACACCCAGAGCCAGCTTGTCCCTCAACAAACGATAGTTAAAGCCAAATCTTAAGGTCAAGGGAAGTTTATCTTCCGTACGTTCTCCTGTTCTCATGCCTATCAGGTTCCGTAGATTGATACCCACCTGCAGATGCTCAACCATTGGCGATTTATACATTGCCCCTACATCAATAGTAAAATTCCCGTTCTTATGGTCATCTAAATTGTGGGTCACGTACTTAATACTGGCACCCAGAGCAAGAACGTCCACAATCTGTTTCCCATAGCTCGCTCCCAAAGCTGTTTGAGAATCTGAGAATTCATGGGTGGGAATATTGTTCTCATCTCGACCATCAAACTTTCCCGAATAGAGCCGGGTAATACTCCCTCCCACTGTCCCTATACCGGTAATCGGGTGGACATAACTTATGAAATCGTATATTGTGTCGGCCCAGAGAATGGCATGTAAAGCAGTAATCTCTTTCCTATCTATCTGTGCCAATCCCGCTGGATTCCAGTAAGTGGCCGAAGCATCGTCGGCAATAGAGACGAACGCTTTACCCATTCCCAGTGAGCGAGCGCCTGCACCCCAGGAAAGGAAAGCGCCAGGCTGACCACCGGAAGCTTTACACCAGGCTACTTGTGGCATACTAAAGAGCAGTACGCTAAAAGTAATTATTGCAAATATTAAATTATATTTCTTTTCCTGCTTACCCATTGGCGAGCTCCTGTAAAGCTCAGCCGCAGGGTTGCCTCAAAAAGAAAGCCGAATTATCCACCAAACCGGATAATTCGGCTAACGTTACCGACCTGAGGAAAAAGTTTTTCCTCAGTCCTTCTAATCTTCGGCAACCCGGCTAGCCGAATCGGCCCCGTGGCTTTGCGTCCTCCGATTACTCGGAGTTTGCCCTTATCGGACTAGTATTCAATTTTCAATTTAATATTACCACAAAATTACCTGTTTGTCAACTGCTTTTTGAGACGAAATTTTCCTTAACGGACTACACCAATCTTCCTGATCGCTTGCACGGTGCGGTCCTCGTTCTTCGGCGCCCGGCTATCCTCAACGTTAACTGTTATCCTACAGATATAACCACCCTTTGCCACTTTATCTCCTCTTTCGTTTCTCAAACCCCAGACCACGTAATTAATTCCTCGAAGCCCTATGAACTCCTCCTCCAGAACCAGATGCCCGAGCAGGTCGTAAATTTCGATAGTAACCTTTGCATCGTATTTGAGACGATAGGTAATTGTTGTATAGTCACCTGTGGCTGGATTCGGGAAGTTGGAGACCTGCGAAATTATATCTTTAGGAAGTCCAGTAATCGCCGGGCCAGAAGCATCAGACCAACTACCCCAGCTCCCCGCACCATTCTTAGCACGCACCCGGTAGAAATAGAAGTGTCCTACCTCTTTGCCGGTTATTGCATAATTCTGGCTGTCTCCTGGAATCTTATTGCTTATCGTTTCCCAGACTGGCAAGGTATCCACCTTTTCCTGTAACTCATAAGCCACAACCCGCGACTCTAGATCGTGAGCGAAGTCCCAGTGGACATTGTAAGAGGTTGCTCCTGATTCAGCCGATATTTCAGGCACCGGTGGATCAACAGTAGTCGGTGGTGTGATGTCCACCTTAAATTCTCTATAACCTGGATCGCTGAAAAGGGTCACCTCTCCACTTACACTGCGAGTTATGACAGAGAAGTAGTATATGGGACTAGTCTCTTGCGGACGATACTGCTGGAGGCTCATACCGGAGGCAAGAGTTTCATACTTATCGCCTGCAGAGAGCCACTGATTATTTGTGCGGTCGGCTGCTCCAGGCGCTGTTCCCACGGCATAGATGCTTTCCACAACCCCTAAGGGAGAGTTAGATTCCCATTTTGCTGACATCTTGGAAGCATCGTTTGTCCACTCCTCGGCATACACTACAGGAGTTGTAGGAGTACGATAGTCCCTCACCCTGGTAACAGAGGTCTTAATGGGAGTGGTGTAGTTCCTCTGAATAGTGGTTGGCTTGACATCTATGAAATCTTCAGTAGTCAATTGCAAGAGAATCTTATTTCCAGGATCTGCTGTATCACTCATATCCAGCGCCACAAAATAGTAAGTAGTGGTGGGCATAATCAGTTCAGGCTGAATTCCTGTTGCGGTATCGCCATCGATGGTGAGGTTTGCTATTCCTCCACTGAAAGTACCTGTAGCTATTAAGATATCTTTCCCCGAGGTGAAAACTCCATCTCCATCCGCATCACGATAGAGCTTGACTAAAGCGAAGTCGCTATCTTGAGCTGTATCTATCTCCTCCACAGTAAGAATATTCCATTCTGCCCTGTTGACATTTACTGATAGAGCAAGCCTTTGCATTATTACGTCCTTCTCTTTCTGCCTCGCTCCTCCGGGAGCTAAGTCCGTGGCTACCAGGTTCAATTGCAGAGTCTTCACCGCAACCTTCGGTGATTCGAAGGGGAATTGCCCCAGAGGCGTAGTCACATCCCAGTAGCCAGGACCAAGGTCTCCACTTACCGGGTTATCCACGCTATTTGGTGGAATGGGGAAGAAGAAGCCGGCAGGACCGTCGAACATTGCTCCTAGCTGCTCGTTTAGTGTAGCATCCACAGCTATATCGTAAACGAGGAAATATGTCTGGGGAGCAGTGGTTATTACCTGGGGAGTGGTAAAGTAGATATTTACTGCCTGGTAAGTGAAAGTATAAGTTATAGTGGAGATTGATATCTCTACATCAGAAGTTGCACTGAATAGTCCATTATTGTCCAGGTCACGATATATCTTCACCCTCTCCACATCAACATCCCGGCTCCACGGCGTTCCCGTTCTTCTCACCTTCATTCCTGTCCACAGTGCATCCGACTGGTTGGTCTTCAGAGTGAACTTATGCATCGGGACGTTCTCGGCACCCTGCACCACCTGGGCGGGAGTCTGGCTCGATTCTAGGGGCGTTACCGTAATGGTATCCGCATACTCGTTGGCTATGAGATTTGTGGTAGCAAAACTTGCTGGCCTCACTATGTCCACGCCCTCAACCGTAAAGTAGGTTGAGGAGGAGATAGTAACACCAATGCTCTTACCTACTTCAGCAAGCTGATAAATATCGAGAACCACAAAGTATGTTTTGGGTGTGGTGCCGATAACCTCAGGCTGAAGGAGAGTAATATCAGCTAATTGGTTAATGAAAGTGTTCACGCCAGTGGTGATGAGACTGTCATTGTTGGAGTCGAATGTTCCCTCATAGGGAGCCTCATCCCGATAAATCTTAACTGTCCCCACGTCGCTATCTGTGCCGGTACCTGTGCGGTCGACTCTCAGTTTATCCCAAATAACAGTATTATCATTGCTGGAGAGAGTCAACTTCATCATGGCTATATTCTTATCTCCTTGGATCAGTGGCACTGCAGCGCCACTTATGTCAGTAAAGCTGACGATGAGTTCATCTCTTGTGGGATAGATTTGAATCTCAGTAGATTGAATGGGGAACGTTCCCTCGACACTATGTGGTGAAATTTGATAGATGTCGTTGGGACCATCTATCTTCATTCCTGCCAGGGCATCGGGAGTGGCACTTCCCGATATGGAGAAAGTCAGGAAATAGTACTGGGTAGAATCGTAGACATACTGACTGGTGGGGAATTGAATGGAGACATCTGTGCCGCTAAACGTGGCAGTAGCCACAAGGACATCCATTCCATCCAGAATCTGGTTAGCGTTGTTATCTCTCCAGACCTTAACCTGGGTAATATCTGTGTATAGCCCTGTGCCGGTGAGGATGAGTCTCAGTCCATCCCATCCCACTCCCACTGGATAAGGAGAATTGGAAATCATCTCCAGAGAAACCATCCAGATATCCTCATCGTTCTGGAAGAAGTACTTCTCCACATTCGCTCCAGCAAGGTGAGAAGCTGATTGACTGCCAGAAGCGCCTCTGCTCACACCCTCAAAAGTGGTAGCCGTCTTTCCAGTATACTTTATAATTTCATTATCAATCTTTATATACCCGGAAGATAAGAAACTGAGAGTGGAATCTACTGGAATCACTGTATCTGTCGAGCTTATCACAGTGGAAAGCGTTGTGGAAACTCCTGCATAGTCGATTCCATTGACTGTGAGAGTTCTTGGTTTGGGATATATCTGGAGAAGAGTGGAACTTGCCGGTAGAACTGTGAATTCCACTGTCTCATTGGGATCCTCTACTGTTATCCAACTATCTTCCTCTATTTTGGCTCCCAGAGTTCCTCCCGGTATTGCTGCGTCCTTGATGCCATAGGCGATGAAGTAGCGCTGAGGAGCAGTGATTATTGGCTGTGAGGCGGTAAGAAGGATATTAGCTGTCTTGCTTATGAAAACTTCTGCAGGATTACTTATAAGCGTATCGTTTACAGTATCGAAATTGCCTATATCACCCTGGTAAGGATTATCTTTCCACACAGTTACTGAACTCACTTCGCTATCATCGGCTGTTCCTGTCCTTTCTATCCGAATATTTGTCCAGATGGAATCGGACTGCTCGACAGAGAGGTCAAGCTGAAGAATAGAAACCGGTGGGTCAGCAGGGTCAGTTGGGTCCGGGTCGCCAGAACCCTGCATTGCCGTGGCCAGAGCAAGCGACTCAGGTACCACTGTAATTGTATCAGCGTACTTCATCACATAAGATGTGTTACTGAATCTGGGGAATCCTGTCGGCGATACGATATCAGCACCAAGGACACTGAAGTAGGTGGAACCAATCACCCTGAGACCGAGAGCATCTTCCAGTGGCGCCTGTGCTAAAACATCCACATCCAAAGTGACCAAGTAATGCTGGGGAGTGGTATTTATCTCTTCATAAAGCCAGCCGGTAACGGGATTGCTTATTTGAATTAGCGTAGTTGTGGAAGTAAAGATTGACCAGCCAAGCTGGTAGTCATTATCGATCATGGTCAGAAGGTCATCGTCAGGACCATCGAAGTCTATTATCGGCCTTCCATATCCATCGACTGCACCGCTCTGCCACTTGAATACCTTCACCTTGTCTATATCGGTGTAAGTTCCAGCTCCGATAAGGTCGACTTTCAATTCGTTCCAGAGGACTGTATGTGCGTCACTGGAAAGTTTGAAGTGGAGCATAGCTTGATTGGTTGTCCCCTGAACCAACTGAGCAGGGGCCACGTTCACACTTCCTCCAGAAGCTCCACCTGCTACTATTAAATCGTCATCAGTGGCAGTAATTGTTGGCTTTCCCGACTCGAATGGGTTCTGATTGACTGTAGCTGGACTCTCCACCCAGAAGCTTCCCCACCCACACTCAGCACCAATCGTGGAGTCAACAGTGGCGCTATCGTCTACGGAGAAGACGATGAAGTAGTCCTGGGGAGTGGCAGTGATCACTTCCGGCTGGTCTCCCACTGCCACATTATCACTATCAATATTGATCAACACCTGACCCGCATCAAATTCGCTAATTCCAGAACTTATCAGGGTGTCAACAGCAGGCTGAAAACCAGGTGTCCCCACATCTTTATATATCTTGACCTCTTCCACATCTGAATCGAAACCGGTTCCCTTTCTATTAATCTTAATTTTCGTCCAATTAGCAGTAAACTTATCTGTGGCCAGAGTCACTCTTAACATTGCCAAATTCTTGGTGCCCTGCTGGATGGTCTCAGTAGAATAGACCAAATTGTAGTGAGTGACCTGCACCTCGGCAGGCGCTGACTGAATTGTGGATGAGGTAGTCTGTATGGCGAAGTTATCCTTACCAATCTGTACTTCCGGAAATGCTAAGGTGAAGTCTCCCGGGCTCTCAATCTCTATCCCAAACTTCCTTCCCGGCACTGCAATTGTGCTGACATTGACTGTGAGGAAATATATCTGCAAAGACTTATCCAGTGTCTGCGTGTTGGCACCCAGGCTGAGAGTTATTATCCCTGTCTCTCCGATGAAACTTCCCACAGCAAGTGGTATATCATAAGGTGAGGGAATGCCCAGCGTGAAGTTGTCTGGAGGAAGAGGTGCGTCAAATTCACCTATCGTGCCCGTAGCTCCATCTTTCCACAATATTACTTCCGGCACATCTTCATCCCGTCCATCTCCAATCCTATAAATCTTCAAGTCTGTCCAGGTTGCTTCATCTGCTTCAGGGGGCGCTTGCGCATTTGCCTGGATGTCCATCCTGAGCATAGCTACCGACTCCTTATCTGTTAAGGTACCCTCACCCTGGAAGACATTCGCCGGTGCTAAATTCCAGGGTGTTACCTTGATACCATTAATTGAAAGGTATTCGCTGATACCATCAATTGTAGGATATGAAACATCCCTGGCAGTTAGCTGGATGTTCTCCACGTAATCGTCGGATATCTTGAAAGTAGTGAATCCACGGTCCGCTTTACTGAAAGTATAGGCGGCAGAGACTGGTTCCTCTATCTTACCATAGCCAGTGGCAGTAAATGTTGCCGTCCCTGTATAATAAGTATCTTGAAATTCTTGTTGATCGTAAGGTGGATCATCATTGGGAGGTCCTGTAGCATCATTTCCGAATTCGTCTAAAGCCTGGGCACTAATTGTCTCCAGAACGTTCACGCTGCTTGCTCCGTCATGGGTTACACCGAAGGCTGTGGCCTGAGCGGGTGTAACTGTCACCGGCGAAGTTCCTGCAATCCATCCCTTCGCTGGAGGCGCCATGGCAGTGACAATATTGGTATCGCCTGCAGTCTCATCAGTATAGAAAAAGTCTGCGTTCGTCTCTCCAGCATCAATGGTCACTGTTGTTCTTCCCCAGGTATTCCCATCCCAGGAGAAGTCTGCCCCTCTGGGAGAAGTGGATAGTAGACTTATCACCGTGGTAGTACTTACTGGTGCGACGTTACCATAGAGGTCCTGGGTCTGGATGGTCATCGTAGAGGAGGCGGTTCCGGCAATGAACTTCGGCTCCGGAGAAATGAACACAATCTTACCCACTTCACCTCCCACCACATTCTCATCCTGTAGAGCGTCCGTCCAGGCATAATCTGCAGACTCTACTGTAATCGTCCAGGTTCCATCCTCAAAGTTCTTATAATAGAAACTGGTGGAAGTTGAGCCAACAACAATCCAGGCTTCAGTGGTGGAACTCCAGGTAGTAAAGGAGATGGAGAACTCGTATTCTCCAGATGGCTCTGAGCTGAGGAGAAGCCTGGTATCTGAGGAGAGAGGATCCCCCCCAGTCCGAAGTCTTGAAGGATTACTGAACTGGTCCTGCATCTCTACAGTCATCGTCCAGGAAGTGGTCCCAGCCACCAGAGGCTCAGATGCTTCATAGGCAGGAGTGGTGAAGGCTAATTTAGTTATCCTGTCTGGTAGTACTGTCTCGTCCTGAAATCCAGCCAGCCAGCCATATCCATAGGAGTCGTCCTCGTCAACCTCAAGTGTTTGTATACCAGACTTGGTATCTTTATAATAGAAGCTTTGCTGGTAGGTATTGGTGGAAATGGTAACGTAGGAAATTGGCGTCCAGGTAGCGATATCGACTGAGAAGGAGTTGGTTCCCACAGATAAAGAATAGAGGTTGATATTTGTATCTCCATCGACCTTCTTGGGATTACTGAACATATCCTGGGTCTGGATAGTAATAAGTCCAGAAGGAGTTCCCGCAGTGAAAGTCTGAGGGTTGGAAGTGAAGGCAAGTTTATTGACCACTGCATCAGGGTCAACCCTCAAAGCAGTGTTATCGTCATCGCTATCTCCAAAATTGGGATTCAAACTTACAGTTATAGTGAAGGTATCCAGTGTAATCTCATCCCAGGATGCCTTCTGGTCATAGTAGTAGAAGTAGGCTGTATTATCACCACTGTAAATGTCTATCTCACCATCGACTCCCGTCTCAGAAGAGGTCAGAATTGTCCCCTGGGGGTAGCGGAAGCTCTTGTTCGCTCCATCTGAACTCGATTTAATATATACAGTTGTCTTTGTAAGATTGGTAATGTTATCATACTGGTCATACCTCTGCACAGCAAAAGGTTGACTGGTTTCGGTTCCTGCCACCAGGATTGCTGGAGGAGTATCGATAAATACGAGATAGTCGGGATTTCCACCAACTGTAGTAATCACTGCCGATTTCCCGGTGACTGTGTCAGTGGTAACAGTTATGGTCGCTTCATCACCTGCTGTTGTGGAGACAACATAGTCAATTGGTCCAATCTCACCATTGGCATCGGTGGTAGTAGAGGTGATGGTCAAGAAACCTGGGGCACCTACCACATCGGTAATAGTGAGGTCGCAAGGTTTATCTGCTTCTGGTGTGGGATTGGCGTAGAAGTCGGATAGATATGCAGTAATTTCCTGGGAAGAGCCGGCTGGCACGTTCTGGTTAGTCTGGGGAGTTACTACAAATCTAAAAGCTACATCCGGAGAGACTGAAATATTCTCCTGCCTTCCATAGATGGAAGAGTTGGAGGTGTCTGTAGCTTCCACCCACCAGCTTCCTACTGTATAGAGTATCACCTGGTCATATAAGGTGGTTGTCCCGGCGTCAAGAGGTGTAAAGGTAAAGTCACTAGGCAATCCTGCTGGATAGGGGTCATTACAGCTGAAGGTGACAGTGCCCTGATAGGCATTTCCTGGCACCGTTCCTCCGTCAGCAATGTTGCCCTGACCAGTGCGCGTGATGGGGTCCCAGGATGCCCATTTATCATAGGCAGTAATGCTTATATCTTTCAAATCTCCTGCATTTCCACTCAGAGGAGATACCTCAACTTTGAAATAGGCAGCCTGTGCAGGGTCTATGGTTGTTGAACTTGTGCTGGTAGCAAGACCAAAGGCTTCTGCCTTTGCAGTGTTCAATCCAGCAGTCACCAGCTTGATGAGAGAAACCATTGTTCCCTGGCTGTTCAGGTTACCTGAATAGTTAGACTCATTGTCATTGGGATCAGTAGGAGTGGTAACTGTAACATAAGGAGTTGTGCTCACCCTGTTCCAGTAGTCGTCTACTGCATTTATAGTAACATTAAACGTAGAGCCGGCTACCCAGTAGTCAGGGTCTCCCTCCTTTCCATAAGGTAGTTGATTCCATTTACCCTCTTTTGCCGTCTCTCCAGGAAGCAAGACCTGTAGCCTGGTGGCACTTCCCTCATTGATGGTCACTGTGGAACTTCCCGATTCATAACCGGAAACCTGAGCAGTTATTATCCAGGAGCCTCTGGTTACCATCTCTAGCTTAAAGGTATTGCTGCCCTGGTCCAGTTGCTTTGATAGAGGTTCGTTATCATAAGGGTCTGTAGTTGTCACTGAAACGGAAGGATTGGTGCTAACTACATTCCAGTAGTTATCCACTGCATTCACAGTGACAGTAAAGCTCGAGCCTGCCACATGCCAGTCTGGCTGGCCACTTTTCCCGCTTCCATTGGGATCGGTTCCAGGTAAAGGCTCCTCAGGGTAAGCTAATACCTGCAACTTGACCGCCCACCCTGGGTCTACTGATACTGGGTCATTAACATAGGCTGACCATAGAGGAGGTTGTGCATCTGTGTCCGTAGCAGTAATTGTCCAGGTAGTATTGGCAACCTTGAAAGTAATCATAAAGGTAGTGGTGCCGGCGATTAGATTAGCCGGGGAAGGCAGGATAGCAGAAGGATCGTCGGCATCCACGGTTACCAATGGAGTGGCACTAGTATTAAGGTTCCAGTAGTTATCGCCAGCCCTCACAGTAACAGCATAGGGAACCCCTACGGTGGGATTGGTGACCGGGCCTGTCTTGCCTGCAGATGTTCCTGGGTCTGGCGATTCTCCTTCCAGAAGTACCAGCAACTTATATTGATTGGGATTGATAACAACAGTGATATCGGGACTCTGGTTCTGTATCAGTTTATCCGTTGATGCGGTATCTTCAGCTTTAATCCAGGTATCTTTTGCGGTTATAAGGGTAACCATAAATACAGTTGTGCCATTAACTAATTGTTGATTGCTTATGGGAGGAGCATTATTGTCATTGGTGGTGAGTTGTATAGTGCGAGTAGAATAGGAGATGTTCCAGTTCTGGTCAACAGCATTTACTGTTACTTGGAAGGCTACTCCCGCAGTCCGGGTACTGGGCAGGACGGCAAGCTTACCATTGGGATGTCCCTCTACTCCCATTTCACCAGGCACCAGGACCTGCAGTTTAACGGGATTATCAGGAACAACTGTAATGTCTGAGCTTGTATTATCTATATATTCAGCATCCTCTGCGGTTATATTCCTTGTGCCCCGACTTACCAACGTCATCATAAATGTTGATGTGCCATTATTTAAGGTGACATTGGTAATGGGATTTGTTACTGGATTGCTGTAATCATCATTTGTATATACCTTGTCTACGATTATGGTGGCTGTTGTGGGGTTCCAATTGAAGTCTACTGCTTTCACTGTAACAGGGTAGTAACCCCCCGCGGTCCAGTCGTCTACTGGTCCCGAGCGTCCAGTGCTGGTACCAGGGGAGACATTTTCATTGGGAACCAGAACCAGAAGTTTACTAGTCTCACCAGGCTTGATGGTGAAGGTGGTACTGGTATCAGTCTGATACTCAGTCCGAGTGACTGTAATGGTTCGGTTGGTATCTCCCCTATAAAAGATCACACTCAACATTCCTTCTCCAGTGGTTTGACCAACTGCCACTGTACCCAGGTTGGGTTTTGTGGGGTCGTTGGAGGTTACATCAACCAAAATATCAAACGGAGGTTTTGTGGGATTCCAGTATTTATCCACGGTCTTAACTGTAATGTAGAATGTGCTGCCTGCAAGTAATTCAATGGATGGTGGACTTATCCTTCCTTGATTGGACTCATTACCTGCATCGTTCGATTCGCCGGGGAGGAGAACCTGTAGGTACTGATGGGTGCTGGGATCTACTGTGAAGGAAGTACTTGTATCTGAAGAGTATCCACTCTTATCTACACTTATCGTCCTTCCGCTCTCGGCTCTCTTCAATACCACACTCCAGGTAGTCGTTCCTCCAGTTAAGGTGGCAGTCCCTAAAAATGCTGCATAGGGGTCATTACTGGTAATGGACACATCTGCCACTCCACCGACCACAAAGTTCCAGTAGTTATCCACCCTTCTTATAGTTATATCGAAAGGCGTTCCCGCCACTGCATTCTGATTACCGGGAGTACCGGAGTCGAAGTCCGGAGCTCCGCTTCTTCCTTGCGTGGTGAGATTCCCTGGATTGGGACTTTCTCCTGGCAAGAGGACCTGCAGGTAAGTGTAAGTGCTGGGATCAACGGTAAACGATGTAGAGGTATCTGAAGTATAACCCTGAGCTGACTGGCTCACAGTTATCGTCCTGCCGCTTTCCGCCGTCTGGAGTGTCACCGTAGCTATCCCTACTCCAAAAATCAAATCTACACTTCCCGGGCTGAGAACATTGGGGTCATTACTCGTTATGTCTACATTGGCCAAGTCGGATTCCAACAGGTTCCAGGAATTATCTACTTTCCTTACTGTAATGTTGAAGGAAGTGCCGGCAGTAGCATTCTGGTCTCCAGGAGAGGCGAGATCGAAGTCCGGAGTTCCCTTTCTACCCCTGTTCTGTGTATCACCGGGCACAGGCTGTTCGCCAGGTAGAAGCACTTGCAGGTACTTCTCAGAACTGTTGGGATAAACTTTAACTACTGAACTTGTATCAGCCGTATATGTGGTCGCTCCCACTGTGTAGGCTTCCAGTCTCCATCCAGTTGTGGTTACTGTCTTTAACTTCGTGGTGAATGTATAGCTTCCACTTACCAGTTGTGCTGAAGAAGGAGTGACTTCATAGTAGCACTCTCCAGAACCAGTGGCTGTGCTTATCACTACCCATGGCTGGGAAGCTGTGCCATTTATGTTCCACCAGTCATCAACTAAATTCACCACCACTCCAGTAGATACCCCTGCTGTCCAGTCGAGCGCTGGGAATCCCGATTTCTTACCTGTCCCTGATGGGTCGCTCCCTGCGTCCCTTACCTCTCCAGGCAATACTACCAGTAGTTTAGTTGCACTATTGGGATTAACTGTTACATTTATCTGACCTGTTATTGTTGAATAATTTACATCGTAAGCCTTCACATACCATGTTCCTTCACTTCTCAACACCACTGTGCTATAGAAGACTTTATATCCATTATCTCCAGCTGGACCTGTAGTAAATGTATAGTCACCTGGCAATGTACCATAAGAGTCGTTCGATTGGAAGTGAATTGTCCCTGTATATCCAGTATCCCTGTTTTCCTGCGGGTCGAGAACTTCTACTGCCACATCTTCAGCCACTCCTGCAGTAACTGGACTTGGCATACTTACCTGCAGATGGTCTGCTCCTGCAGAATCTACCTTAACTAAGCTACTTATTCCATCTACATAATCAGTAGCTGTAGCAGTTATCTTCCAGCCTGTTGTGGTCGACTGTTTTAATATGACACTGACTACCTTTGTGCCTCCCACAAGCTGGAAGTCACTGACCAGCGGGCTATCTGCCTTGGGATCATCGCTGGTAAGCCTCACCCAGGGCGTTTTGTCCGTAAGGTTCCAGGAGTCGTCTACACTCCTTACCACCACAGCGAAAGATTCGCCAGCATCCGGAGTAATCGGTAGGCCACTCTTTCCATCATTGGCTATGTCCCCAGGCTCTGGACTCTCTCCCTCAATGAGAACCTGTAGCTTCTCCACCGTTGTATCCGGTGCTATGGTTATCTGTGTGGAATCGTCTTCGGTATAAGTTGCCTTTGCTACATGGAGCCTTATATCTTGAGCTTTCCTCATTACCACATAGAATGTTGATGTGCCATCAGTCAAATCTATCAATTTGGGAGTGGTGTCATCAGGATCTCCATAAGGATCATCTGAAGTTACCTCCACTCCCGGGATATCCTCATTAACCAAGTTCCAGGAACTATCTACCCTGTTTACTGTCACTGGAAAGGGCGTGCCTGCTGTCTGCGGGTCTACTATTCCACTGGAGTCTCTTCCTCTATTATCTATATCTCCTTCTTTTAGAACCTCTCCTTCTAAGAGAATCTGTAGCCATTTGTCTTGATTCTCATCCAGCGTAAAGGCTGTGCTGTAATCATCTATGTATCCAGTCTGATCAACATATATCCTTCTTCCACTTCCTGCTGTTACCAACGTGACACTCCATGTAGTTGTACCATTAACCAGTGTTGCTGTACCTAAACTACCCCTGTTTGGGTCATTTGAGGTTACCCATACCGGCAGAGTCTCGTCCACTAAGTTCCAGCAACTATCCACTCTCCTTATCTCTATATCAAATGGTGTGCCTGCTTCCTTATTGGAGATTGACCCCTTCCTTCCACGATTGTCTGTGTCTCCTGGCTCTGGAGTCTCATCAGGGAGAATCAGTACTTGTAGTCTGGCTACCAGGTTTGTGTCTACTTTAACCAGTGAACTTGTATCAGCCGTATATGTGGTTGCTCCCACGGTGTAAGCTTCCAGTCTCCATCCAATTGTGGTAGCTGTCTTTAACTTCGTGGTGAATGTATATATGCCACTTACCAGTTGTGCTGAAGAAGGAGTGACTTCATAGTAGCACTCTCCAGAACCAGTGGCTGTGCTTATCTTCACCCAGGGCTGGGTAGCTGTGTCATTTATGTTCCACCAGTCATCTACTAAATTGACCACCACTCCAGTAGATACGCCTGCTGTCCAGTCGAGCGCTGGGGCTTCCGACTTCTTACCTGTCCCTGATGGGTCGCTCCCTGCGTCCCTTACCTCTCCAGGCAATACTACCAGAAGCTTTTTGGCACTATTGGGATTAACTGTTACATTCGTCTGTCCTGTTATTGTGGTGTAAGCTACATCATAAGCCTTCACATACCATGTTCCTTCACTTCTCAACACCACTGTGCTATAGAAGACTTTATATCCATTATCTCCACCTGCTCCTGTAGTAAATGTATAGTCACCAGGCAATGTGGAATAGGAGTCGTTCGATTCGAAGTGAATTGTCCCTGTATATCCAGTATCCCTGTTTTCCTGCAGGTCGAGAGCCTCTACTGTCACGTCTTCAGCCACTCCTGCGGTAACCGAAGTTGCTATGCTCACTTGCAGATGGTCTGCTCCTGCAGGATCTACCTTAACTAAGCTACTTATTCCATCCTCCTCATAGCCAGTGGCTTCAGCAGTTATCTTCCAGCCTGTTGTGGTCGACTGTTTCAATATCACACTGACTACCTTTGTCCCTACCACAAGCTGGAAGTCACTGACCAGAGGACTATCTGCCTTGGGATCATCGCTGGTAAGCCTCACCCAGGGCGTCTTATCTACAAGGTTCCAGGAGTCGTCCACACTCCTCACTACCACATCGAAAGATTCGCCAGCATCCGGAGTAATTGGTAGGCCACTCTTTCCATCATTGGCTATGTCCCCAGGCTCTGGACTCTCTCCCTCAATGAGAACCTGTAGCTTCTCCACCGTTGTATCCGGTGCTATAGTTATCTGAGTGGAATCGTCTCCTGTATAAGTTGCCTTCGCTACATGTAACTTTATATCCCCTGCTCTCTTCATTACTACATAGAATGTTGATGTGCCATTGGTCAAATCTACCAATTTGGGAGTGGTGTCATCGGGATCTCCGTAAGGATCATCTGAAGTTACCTCCACTCCCGGGAGATTCTCGCTAACCAAGTTCCAGTAACTATCCACCCTGTTCACTGTCACTGGAAAGGCTATGCCTGCTGTCTGAGGATCTACTATTCCACCGGAGTCTCTTCCTCTATTATCTATGTCTCCTTCTCTTATACTTTCTCCCTCTACGAGAATCTGTAGCCATTCGTCTTGATTCTCATCCAGCGTAAAGGCTGTGCTATAATCGTCTATGTATCCAGTCTGATCAACATATATCTTTCTTCCACTCCCCGCTGTCACCAACGTGACACTCCAGGTGGTTGTGCCATTGACCAGTGTTGCTGTACCTAAACTCACCCTGTAGGGGTCATTTGAAGTTACCCATACTGGTGGATTATCGCCAGTCACTAAGTTCCAGTAGCTGTCCACTCTCCTTATTTCTATATCGAATGGTGTGCCTGCTGTCTTATTGGAGATTGGCCCCTTCCTTCCACGATTGTCTGTATCTCCAGGCACTGGACTCTCATCAGGTAGAATCAGTACCTGTAGTCTGGCTACCAGGTTTGTGTCTACTTTAACCAGTGAACTTGTATCAGCCGTATATGTTGTTGCTCCCACTGTGTAGGCTTCCAGTCTCCATCCAATTGTGGTAGCTGTCTTTAACTTCGTGGTGAAAGTATATGTGCCACTTACCAGTTGTGCTGAAGAAGGAGTGACTTCATAATAGCCCTCTCCAGAACCAGTGGCTGTGCTTATCACTACCCATGGCTGGGAAGCTGTGCCATTTATGTTCCACCAATCATCAACTAAATTGACCACTATCCCAGTAGATACGCCTGCTGTCCAGTCGAGCGCTGGGAATCCCGATTTCTTACCTGTCCCTGACGGGTCGCTCCCTGCGTCTCTTACCTCTCCAGGCAATACTACCAAAAGCTTTTTGGCAGTGTCTGGGTTAACTGTAAAGTTAGCGCTATTTCCATCAGGATAACCTCCTGCTGAGGCAACAATCGTATGGTTATTATCCCCTACCGCCTTTATGGTCACAGCAAAATTGGCAGTTCCACTGGAGAGAGCTGTCTGGGTGGGATTTATTACAGCATAATCGTCATCCACTCCTCCTATCTTTGCTTTCAAAGTTACCGTTGGTGTATCTTCAGTCACATTCCACCAATCATCTACTGCATTCACCACCACAGTCGTCGCCACTCCGGCTGTCCAGTCGCTGGGATCATATCCCGACTTCTTACCTGTTCCTGAAGGACTGCTTCCCGGATCTGCTACTTCACCAGGGAGGAGTACCTGAAGTTTAACTGCTGATGCTGGATTGACGGTTACAGCCGGACTTGTATCTGAACTATAATTCTTACCATCAGAAGTGCTCACAGTGACAGTCCAGTTCCCCTTAGTATTGAATGTGACATTGAAGGTCAGGGTTCCATTTTGTAAGGCATCAGGGTTGACAGGACCTATTGTGTCATAATCGTCAGTGGTGGTCAATAGGACCTGGGGTTGAGGATCGTAATCGTTCTTGTTCCAATATTTGTCCACAAGGTTAACCACTACAGTTGTGGAAACGCCGACTGTCTGAGGATTGGGACTGCCACTCTTACCAGTAGAAGTTCCCGGGTCAGGAGATTCTCCGGGAAGAAGTAACTGCAATTTGACTGCAGAATCTGCCCTGATTTCCACCTCTTTGCTATGCTGGGTGAGTGGTGCAGAGGATGCGGTAATTGTCTGTGCCGGGTCGGCGGTAATCATACAGATATCGAAGGTCTCAGTGCCATCATTTAATGTTTTGGGTGAAGGATTTGTATCGTGATTGTCGCTAGTAACTACTGTCACATAGGGTGTTGTGCTAACTTTATTCCAGTAGTTATCCACTGCATTTACAGTCACGGTGAAGGTCGAGCCAGCAAACTGGTAATCAGGTCCACCATTCTGTCCATATGGCGGAGAAGCATAGGGTGAGCCCTCATGTTCGCCTGGAGCAGGAGTTTCCCCTGGCAAAAGGAGCTGTAGCCGGACAACATCTGAAGGGGTGACGGTTACGATTGAGCTTACTCCTCCATCGAGACTTCCGCCTTGGGCTGTAATTGTGTGGGTGGAGGCAGTTACCAGGATAATGGCAAATGTTGTAGTTCCGTTAGTCAATGTCTTAGTGGTGGGTTCCACATCGTAATCGTCTTCTGGTGTAGTTATGGTAACCACAGGGTTATACCCTGGATTCACATTCCAGTAGATATCGCAGGCATTGACAGTAATGGTGAAAGTGGTTCCAGCTACGACATATTGTGCTGGTCCACTCTTCCCCGAGCCGCCAGGACCTGTTCCTGGCTCAGCAGTCTCTACTGGTAAGAGAACCTGAAGCTTCTGGGCTGTGGCTGGCTGAACTGTAACCTGAGAACTTGTATCGTCTATATACTGATTTCCATAGTCATCATCACTGGCAGTAATTGTCCAGGTAGTATTTGCGGTCTTAAAGGTAACATCTACTGTTGCCGTGCCACTGGACAGAGCCACAACCGAAGGATTGACTGTGCCATTGGAATCATTAGTGGTGATCTTCACTGTGGGTGTAGAGTCTGTTATATTCCAGTATTCATCCACACAGTTTATGGTAACGGAGAAGGAACCGCCGGCAGTCTTGGGCATAACCGGTCCGCTCTTTCCACTCCCTGATCCAGGTTCATTATTCTCTAAGGGAACCAAAACCTGAAGTTTCACAGGATTATTGGGGATAACAGTTATGTTCGTCTGTTCGCCAGTCTCCACTGGCGAAGGACCAGTATCCTCAACCCATACCTTCCTGTTGATTCCTGCTACTTTCAGAGCCACTCCCTCATTAGGTGTATTAAACTGATGGAGCCCTTCCTCAGCACCAGTAAAGGTATAAGTGTCAGAAACTACTCCGTTAATCTTGAAAGAGGCTTCTACGTCGGCGAAGAACTTTATTGTTCCTAAATACCCTGTTGCTCTGCTATCATCTTGTGCTTTTGCCTCTACAGTAACAGAATACCATTCACCAGCAGTAATCTGTGAGGGAATACCAGAGACATGGAAATGGTCACAGGGAAGAGTGACCATAAACCTGCTTTCCGGAGGCACTGCTTGTTCATTACCTGCACGGTCGTAGCTCTTAGATTTCAATATATACCATTCTCCACTAAACCACTTAGTACCATCAAAATTATATAGCCACCCTTCACTCGATTCATCAAAGCTCCCATCTATAGCATTTGCATCTAACCATATATCACCTCCGGAAACTACCCAGGTGGAGCCATCCCAGCGATAGTTACTACCATCGTCAATAGTCAAGCTCAGTTTTACACTATCCACAATACCTGGAGAAGTATCTGCCGCTCCACCTGTAAATTGGATTAGCATGTCATCATATTGTCCATCATCAGCAGGCTCACTAATATCGGAGAGAGGCTTGGTCTTATCGAAGACCATCAGACTCCCCGCTCCTAGAATTTCTGTATTATTAACGTCATCGCTTGCCCAGGATTTAATAAGATAGGTATAGCCATCCTGCCAACCTGTAATGGGATCAATCAATGCGGGATTGGTATAAGTCCAGGTCTCAATTAAAGTATCAAATGTGCCATCCACAGCACTGGCAGTGAGTGTGCTCACCTCAGTACCGATAAATCCATTGTCTTCAATAAAGTACTTTGATGTGTCCTGCTCAAAAATGGAAATTTCCACGCCAGCAATAGGATTATGGACATCCTCGGCAGTTCCATCCACTGAACCTAAGCTGGCATAATGGTTGTTTGGCGCTGGAGCGGGAGCGATAATCTGGGATTGAGGAGGAGTATTATCGAAACTGAAAGTCACTCCAGAAGAAGGTGTCTCCTCATTTGCTGGACTGGCTGAATCCTGTGCCTTGGTCTGAATCAGATACGTATTGCCACTATCCCAGGTCCCGTCGGTGATGTTGGGATCGCCAAATGTCCAGTCATCAGTTCCCAGGGCATTGTGCCAGTTGACAGGATTAGTGACCCAAGTGGCAAGGGTCCAATAATAGGTTGTAGAAGTAGTTATGTCGGCAATCCTTACCTTGACCATTGCCACATCGCTGGTGGCATCGCTTGCTGTTCCACTAATTTCTGTGAGAGTATTCAGAGTTCCCCCTGTGGGATAACTAATGGCAGAAACAGGAGGAGTATCGTCGAAAGTGAAGCGATGGACATTGGCACTGCCCTCACTACCTGAACTCTCTTCGTTTCCTCCCGGTTGGGCGTTATCCCAGGCTTTCGATTTGATTACGTAGTCACAGTTGTCATCCCAATCCACCCCAGTAGAAGTCCAGGTAGTATAGTTAGTGGTAGAATATACGAGGTTCCATACTTCACCATCACCCCATCCACTTCCATTCCAGTACTTGGTCCCCAGAGTTTTCAGTATACTTACTCTCACTTCACTTAAACCAAAGGCATCAGAGGCTGTACCAGAAATTGTGGGAAGTTCGCTCAAATGGTCGAGATGAGTGGGAACAGTAATCGCAGATTGTGGCGGAGTAATATCATAGATGAAGTTATGAGCATTACTATCTCCTGGGCTTCCCCAATCTTCCTCATTAGTCGCCTTATCAATTGCTATCGTCTTAATTAAATAGGTAGTCTGGTCGGTCAATGCTTCTGTGGAAACATCCAATATCCAGGAAGAGGTTCCTGTAGCAGTCTGGGAGGTGAAGTCGACTTCCCAGATAGACCCTTGCTTCCAGTATCTGCCTAGTGGATTCTGGATGGTTACCACGACCCTATCTATCTGGCTGGGTTGGCTACCAGGGTCATTAGCTGTTCCGGAAATTGTCGATAGAGCCTTCAATACTTCATCGTGCTGTGGAGAATCGATTGAAGAAGAAGGCGAGCCTGTATCGAATTTGAAGTAGTTTCCACTACCTGGAGATTCCACATTGCCCGTCTCCACATTATCTGTAGCCCGTGAGCGAATCTGATACTGCTTATCGGGTGTCCAATCAGAAATATCATAATACCAGCTCTCCTGGCCAATAACTGTGAACCAGGTAGCAGTAGAAATCCAAGTGGATACACCATCCCAATAAGTGGTATCAGTAATATTCTTAATCAGGATTTCCACCTTACTTACACTGCTGGTAGTATCCGAGGCTGTCCCTTCTATCTTGTCCAGACTACTCAAATTATCATCATTCGCTGGTTTAGTTATAACAGATACAGGTGGCGTGTTATCAAATGTGAAGGTAACCGTGCTTATCAATATTTCAGTATTGGGCACAAAATCAATTCCCCGGGAATTGATTCTATAGGTATGTCCACTCTCCCAGGTGGGAGCAACATAGTCCCATGAAGTAGACCCTGAAGCAACCACATAAGTATCTGTTGAATCCCAAACTCCTCCTCCCTGGTAGTAGTCGAGATCTATAGTATCATAAATCCTTATCTCCACAAAATCCACTCCACTAACTGCATCAGAGGCAGTTCCGCTTATAGTACCCAGTGTTCTATAAGTATTATCATTGACGGGTAAGGCAATCGCTGAATCGGGTGGAGTATCGTCGAAAGTAAACACAACCTCACTGGAAGGATCACCGACATTATCCACATCATCAATGCCTCTGGCTCTCAGTTTATATTTTGGCCCTTCGCTGTTCCAGTCGGGCAGAGTATTGTAATACCATGGATTGGTGTCAGTGGCATCGACCCATTGGGCTGTAGTTGTGGATATCCAGATTGAACCATTCCAGTACTTTGTCCCATCAAACCTTCCAATACTGACCTGGACTTTCTTCAACGGACTTGTATCATCAGAAGCTGTGCCATCAATACTGGTTAGACTATTAAGTAAATCATTATTTGTAGGATTGGTAATTGTAGCAGTTGGTCCTGTATTATCGAATGTGAAGGTAGAAGTAGAATAGCTCGTCTCCATATTCCCAGCACTATCCCATGCTCTGGAGACAATCCGATAATCTTCGCCACTTACCCAACCAGGGTCTCCATAAGACCAGCTTGCGGTGCCACTGACTACAATCCATTCCTGGCTACTGCCCCAGCCTGGATCTTGATAATATTGTCCAGAGGGAGGATCCACTTGAATACTTATTTCCACTGTGGACACTGAAGTAACATAATCTTCGGCTGTACCTTCAATATTAGGCAAGCTGCTGTAAGTGAGACCATCAACTGGTAGAGTGATTGTGGAGAGAGGCTCTTCCTCGTCAAAAGTGAACTCCTTACCCGCCCCAATAGTTTCACTATTGCCAGCATCATCATAGGCTTTGGTCTGCACTTTGTACAAAGTACCATTTGTCCAGGCAGAAGTGGAGATGTCATACTGCCAGTTCTCGCTATTAGAATTGAAACTTCCATCAGTGGGAGAAGTCTCTTTCCAGGTCTCTCCTGGCTGGAAAATATTCCCATCCCAGTATTGGGGAGTGCCATAAGGGTCTTCGGTAATCAGAATTTCTACTTTCTCTACTCCAGTCTTGTTATCCGAGGAGGTTCCCGATATTGTCGCCAGGTAATTAATTTCTGCGCCATCTGAGAAACTGGTAATCTGAGAAGAAGGGTCGGTTACATCGTAAGTAAAGTTACGGCCAATTGCTCCGGGGTCGCTCCAGCTGGAAGCCTCATCTCTACAACGAGTCTGGATGAAGTAGGCGTGTTCATCTGTCCAGGTTTCAGTGGGAGTAGGCACGTCGTATTTCCAGCTGGCCCAGGAGGGGTTTGGTGTAACGCTGAACCAGACTGAATTTGTGGACCAGGATAACTGGTAATGATCCCAATATTCATTATCTGTAATATCCTTTATCTTGATCTCTACCAGGTCTACAGGAGCTGGAGAAGCTGAAGAGTTTCCTGTTATCTGAGTTAAACTATTCAATTCTGCTCCGTTTTGAGGTGATGTAATTTGAGCAGTTCCCGGAGAGTCGTCAAAAGTAAATGTGTTGGTGGTAAATCCTATCTCAAAGGTATCAAGTTGATCCTGAGCGCGAGAATTGATCTTGTAGGTGTGTCCATCTGTCCAGTTAGCGTCATTAAAGGTATATGTCCAGGTGGAAGTATACAGGGTGACTGTAGTCCAGGTCTCAGTGGAACTCCACACCATATTCGTTCCATCCCAGTAAGGAGCAGAAGGATTATCCTCATCTTTTATTCTAAGTTTCACTTCCTTAAGCCCTGAATTAAATAGTGGTGAAACAGGCTCATCCTGGGCATCACCGGAAAGTTCAGTCAGACTCTTATAATATTTATTATCTTCTGGCTCAGTTACTGAAGAAGTGGGTTCATCAGAGTCGAAGAAGAAATCTACAACATCTAAACTTGTTTCTTCATTGTCAGCATCATCCTTAGCTTTGGAAATCACCTGGTATTTTCGTCCACTCTCCCAGTCGCTGTCATCGAAAGAGTAGGTCCAGGGGTCGGTACCACTTGCATTTAGCCATTGCTCGCCAGTCTGCCACCCATTAAACTCATCCCAGTAGTAGGTGGCAGATGGAGTCAATTTCTTTATCTGCAGTTTAACCAGGGTTACGCCAGAAGCAGAATTTCCCGGTCCAGTATCGCTTGAGGTTCCTGAAATTGTAGTTAAACTATTGTAGAACTCATCCTGCTGAGGAGCATTAATGCTTGAATCGGGCCTATTAGTGTCATATTTGAACGTATTACTGGAAGTTGGTATCTCCCAGCTTCCCGTTTTGTCTTGTGCCTTAGACATGACTTTATATTCTGCCTGGTATCCCCAATCAACGCCAGAGAGTGACCAGGTGGCCCAATTGGTGGTGCTATCTGCCACATTCCATATCGGGGTGTTGGTCCACTGGGTATTCTCCTTATCCCACCAGTTATTAGGAGCTACCTCTCTCCAGAGACGCACCCTCACCTCGTTGAGAATGCCGGGAGAATCATCCTGTCCAGTTCCCTGAATAGTCGGTTCAGAATTGACCGCTGTATCGTCTTGAGGATAGGTAACAGATGAAGAAGGTAATCTATCATCGAAGGTAAAGGTATTGCTCGAGGTTGGCACTTCCATATTGCTTGTGGGGACTGTGACCTTATCTTCAGCCTTCGATTGAATTGAATAACTTTCACCATAGCTCCAGGCAGCTGTAGAAATAGCGTAGGACCAACTCTCCTGGCCACTACAATCATTCCAATACTCGCCAAATTGCCACTTGTCTTCTCCTGCTATTGTCTCATTATAATGGTAGCCATCGCTATTCCTCTCTATCTTTATCCACACTGCATTGACTCCAGTCTTATTATCGCTGGCAGTCCCTTCTATAGAAGTAAGGTCGCCGGAATAGCCTCCATCCTGTGGTATATCTACCGCAGAGACAGGAGGTTCATTGTCGTAAGTGAAGGAGACATCTCCTGTGGGAACTTCCGCGTTTAAAGCATTGTCTGTAGCTTTCGATTTTATGAGATAGTCGTTTCCATTCTTCCAAGTAGTGGTCTCGCTGGTTATGGTGTAATACCAGTTACTTTTGTCAGTAGCAGTAATCCAGGTAGAAGTGGTAGTCCAAACACTATTCTGGTCGTCCCAGTATTCATCAGGGTCAGGGGTGAGGTCGATGATTTGAATCTCTACTTTGTTCAGCCCGGAATTCACTAAAGGAGAGTCTGGTTCGTCGCTGGCGTCTCCATCGATTTGACTCAGAGAAGAGACTTTGTCCGCCTGTGCGGGAGTGTTAATATTGGATACTGGTTCACTCTTATCAAAAACGAATGTCCTTGTGGATATACTGAGTTCCTCATTAGGAACATTATCGTAAGCCTTAACATTTATCCAGTACTCATATCCAGTGGTCCAGTTATTATCATTGAAAGAGTATGTCCAGCTCGATGTGCCGGTTACCTGGTCATATGTTATTGTGCTAGTTGACCATTCAGTCCCTGTCCACCACTCATCAGGATCAGAAGTAACATCCCTTATTCTTATCCACACATCCTTCAAACCAGCATTAACCAATGAGCCACCTTCTGGCAAATCTTTAGCTGTTCCTTCAATCAGAGTGAGACTCTTACGATATGCTTCAGCAGGCACACTCACCTGAGAATCAGGTTCACTATCATCAAAAATGAAGGTTGAAGTAGATAAATCAACCTCAACATTCCCAGCGTTATCAGTCCCCTTAGGTGTAAGCCCATATTCGTGTCCACTGGTCCAATCCGAGATACTATAACTCCAATTCGGCAAGCTCGCTGTAGAAACCGATACCTCAGTGACACCAACCTGCCAACCTGCTCCATTCCAATATTTGTCATCAGTTATATCCTTAATCTTCAATACAATACTTGCTACCCCGGTGTAATCATCATTGGCTGTCCCACTGATACTGGTTACATTATTCTTCACACTCCCCTCAGCAGGACTTGTCACCAGGGTATCTGGTGCTTCATTATCTATATAAAATGTTGGCCCACCGGGAGTTTCCATATTATCGGTATTATCCGTTGCCCTCGATTCTACCTTATACTCCTTCTTGCTTGTCCAGGTCGGTGCAGTATATGACCAGGATGTCGTCCCATTACAAAGATGATAGGTTATTGGTGAAGATGCCCAGCTACCACCACCTTGATAGTATAGCCCATCAGTTACATTCTTTATCGTAATATGAACTTCTTTTACTCCACTGGCATCGTCATCGGCTGTCCCTGTAATCATGGTTAATTCATTATATGTCCCACCTTCAGCAGGCACAGTCACCACACTTGTCGGTGGTAAATTGTCTATGCTGAAGATTACTCCACTTCCCGGAACTTCTACATTGGGATTATCAGGAACTGAATCTTCTGCTCTCGCCCTTATCCTGTACTCATATCCACTCGTCCAGGTCGTCGATGATATGGTTACCCTCCAGTAAGGAGCACTCCAGGTTGCCTCTATCCATACCTCTACTGATGAGGTAAAGTGTCCAGGACCATTTATCCCATCCCAGAAGTCACCCGGTGGCGCCCCATTCGGGTCTATCTGTAGCGATATCTCCACCTTGGCTACTCCTGCTGGATATGTCCCACTGCCACTATCTGTGGCTGTAACCCTCAGTTCATCCAGTTCATTATATCCCCTTGCCTCTGGCTGAACTATTGTCGACGCCGGCGCTGTATTATCGAAGGTGAAGATGTTGCCCGTCTTCGCAGAGACATCTTCTACATTGGCACTATGCTCGGTCTTATCTGTTGCCTTCGATTTTATCCTGTACCTGTCTCCACTATCCCAGGCACTCGTGGATACTGATAGTTGCCAGTTGACTGCTGACCCCCCTGTATAAGGAAGCCAACTCTCACTTACTGTCCAGGTAGAACCATTCCAGTAGTAGTCCTGGTTCGGAGCATTATACCTCTGTATCGATACATCTGTTGTATCCACTCCTGTGGTCTTATCGTAGGAAGTTCCTTCTATCAAATTTAAACTGCTATAATACCTTCCATCTATCGGCTGAGTAACTGCTGATGTCGGTTCTACCACATCATAGGTGAACGTATAAGTAGAATAATCTATCTCCACATTTGCCGAAGCATATTCTACATTATCATATGCCCTGGAGTTTATTGTATATACCTTATCTGAAATCCAGGCTGAAGTTGTTATGGAAACAGACCAGGTAGTTGAACCTGTAGCTACATTCCACAGTTCACTTCCCCAGACCTTATTCCCCTCATCCCAGTAATCGCCATCTGGATTCTTTATCCTCACCTCTACATAATCTACTCCTGCGGGATATGTCCCGCTCCCTCCATCTGAGGCACTTCCTGAAATTTCAGGGAGACTATTGTAACTATCTCCATCTATAGGCACATTTACTACTGATGTGGATGGCGTATTGTCAAAATAGTAGATTGCCTCTCCCAATGAACTCTCTTCATTACCTGCTAAATCGTATGCCTTACTCTGTATCTTATACTTATTCCCACCCGTCCAGTATCCATCTGAGGTCGATGTCGATGTGCCTAAATAGTACTTCCAGGGGTCAGGACCTGACTTCATATTGAACCATGTCCCTGCCTCTGTTGTCGTCCAGCCATTCTCTCCATTCCAGTAGTAGGTCGTGGGATTGGTTAAATCGATCACCTTCACCTTCACCAGTGTCACTCCTGAACCACTCACCCCATCTGCAGCTATTCCGCTTATCTCTGGCAGGCTCCTGTAGAATTTAGTATCAACTGGCACACTCACACTACTATCTGGTGGGACGGGATCGTAGAGGAATGTGTTGGAAGTAGAGATTTTCTCATTCCCTGCATTGTCAATTGCTTTAGCCCTTACTGTGTAGTTCACTTCAGATGCCCATATCCCATCATCATACCACCACCAGCTCGTGGCAGCTGGAGATAGTGTGGTATCAAGCCAGTGCTCATTATCTGGATCCCATACTGAGCCTGTCCACCAGCCTATCACCCTCTGCACACTCACTGATGCTGCCACTACTTCAAAATTGTCTGATAAGCTTCCTGTAAATGTTACCTTGTCCTTTATCTTATCTCCATCTCCAGGATAATCTACGCTACAACTCGGCTCGCTCGTATCATAGGTGAATACATTTGAAGATACAACTACCTCAATATTCCCTGCTTTATCCTCTGCTTTCGACTTAACTGCATAACTCTTACCATCTAGCCAGGTCCCTGTGGGATTAGATATTGTATAGTCCCAGGCCGGCGGTATGAAGCTTGTCACAGGATTCCATCTCTCACCTTCTGCCTCTGGCCTCCACTGGTTCCCATTCCAGTACTCTCCTGTATCTATCCTCTGCATCAATACTTTTACATTGTCTACACCTGAACCTGGCGACGTGTCCTGGGCTGTCCCTGATAATGTGGAAGGCTCTCCATATGGATAATATTTACTATCCTCAGGAACTGATACTTGTGATGTTGGCTTCGTCTTATCGTATCGGAAAGTAACATAACTGGATAGACCTACATTCTCTCCCGTCCCATCCGTCGCCCTTGCCTGGAGCCTGTACAGGTTGCCATCCGTCCAGGTGGTAGTGGGTTGGGGAACGTTATACTCCCAGCTCACACTTCCTGTATCAAACCAGGTAGCTGTTGTTACCCATACACTCCCAGTCCAGTATTCATTGGGAATTTCTGTGGTGTCCTTTATCTCCAGCTCTACCTTGCTTATACCAGCATTTACCAGTGGTGAATCAGGATGGTCTACTGCTGTCCCACTCACCTTATCCGGTGCTACATTCAAATCACCTGTGGGTGAGGTTACATCAACTGTCGGAGCATCTTTATCAAACACGAATGTCCTGGTGGAAATATCGACTTCTTCATTGGGAACATTATCGTAAGCCTTAACATTTATCCAGTACTCATATCCAGTGGTCCAGTTATTATCATTGAAAGAGTATGTCCAGCTCGATGTGCCGGTTACCTGGTCATATGTTATTGTGCTAGTTGACCATTCAGTCCCTGTCCACCACTCATCAGGATCAGAAGTAACATCCCTTATTCTTATCCACACATCCTTCAAACCAGCATTAACCAATGAGCCACCTTCTGGCAAATCTTTAGCTGTTCCTTCAATCAGAGTGAGACTCTTACGATATGCTTCAGCAGGCACACTCACCTGAGAATCAGGTTCACTATCATCAAAAATGAAGGTTGAAGTAGATAAATCAACCTCAACATTCCCAGCGTTATCAGTCCCCTTAGGTGTAAGCCCATATTCGTGTCCACTGGTCCAATCCGAGATACTATAACTCCAATTCGGCAAGCTCGCTGTAGAAACCGATACCTCAGTGACACCAACCTGCCAACCTGCTCCATTCCAATATTTGTCATCAGTTATATCCTTAATCTTCAATACAATACTTGCTACCCCGGTGTAATCATCATTGGCTGTCCCACTGATACTGGTTACATTATTCTTCACACTCCCCTCAGCAGGACTTGTCACCAGGGTATCTGGTGCTTCATTATCTATATAAAATGTTGGCCCACCGGGAGTTTCCATATTATCGGTATTATCCGTTGCCCTCGATTCTACCTTATACTCCTTCTTGCTTGTCCAGGTCGGTGCAGTATATGACCAGGATGTCGTCCCATTACAAAGATGATAGGTTATTGGTGAAGATGCCCAGCTACCACCACCTTGATAGTATAGCCCATCAGTTACATTCTTTATCGTAATATGAACTTCTTTTACTCCACTGGCATCGTCATCGGCTGTCCCTGTAATCATGGTTAATTCATTATATGTCCCACCTTCAGCAGGCACAGTCACCACACTTGTCGGTGGTAAATTGTCTATGCTGAAGATTACTCCACTTCCCGGAACTTCTACATTGGGATTATCAGGAACTGAATCTTCTGCTCTCGCCCTTATCCTGTACTCATATCCACTCGTCCAGGTCGTCGATGATATGGTTACCCTCCAGTAAGGAGCACTCCAGGTTGCCTCTATCCATACCTCTACTGATGAGGTAAAGTGTCCAGGACCATTTATCCCATCCCAGAAGTCACCCGGTGGCGCCCCATTCGGGTCTATCTGTAGCGATATCTCCACCTTGGCTACTCCTGCTGGATATGTCCCACTGCCACTATCTGTGGCTGTAACCCTCAGTTCATCCAGTTCATTATATCCCCTTGCCTCTGGCTGAACTATTGTCGACGCCGGCGCTGTATTATCGAAGGTGAAGATGTTGCCCGTCTTCGCAGAGACATCTTCTACATTGGCACTATGCTCGGTCTTATCTGTTGCCTTCGATTTTATCCTGTACCTGTCTCCACTATCCCAGGCACTCGTGGATACTGATAGTTGCCAGTTGACTGCTGACCCCCCTGTATAAGGAAGCCAACTCTCACTTACTGTCCAGGTAGAACCATTCCAGTAGTAGTCCTGGTTCGGAGCATTATACCTCTGTATCGATACATCTGTTGTATCCACTCCTGTGGTCTTATCGTAGGAAGTTCCTTCTATCAAATTTAAACTGCTATAATACCTTCCATCTATCGGCTGAGTAACTGCTGATGTCGGTTCTACCACATCATAGGTGAACGTATAAGTAGAATAATCTATCTCCACATTTGCCGAAGCATATTCTACATTATCATATGCCCTGGAGTTTATTGTATATACCTTATCTGAAATCCAGGCTGAAGTTGTTATGGAAACAGACCAGGTAGTTGAACCTGTAGCTACATTCCACAGTTCACTTCCCCAGACCTTATTCCCCTCATCCCAGTAATCGCCATCTGGATTCTTTATCCTCACCTCTACATAATCTACTCCTGCGGGATATGTCCCGCTCCCTCCATCTGAGGCACTTCCTGAAATTTCAGGGAGACTATTGTAACTATCTCCATCTATAGGCACATTTACTACTGATGTGGATGGCGTATTGTCAAAATAGTAGATTGCCTCTCCCAATGAACTCTCTTCATTACCTGCTAAATCGTATGCCTTACTCTGTATCTTATACTTATTCCCACCCGTCCAGTATCCATCTGAGGTCGATGTCGATGTGCCTAAATAGTACTTCCAGGGGTCAGGACCTGACTTCATATTGAACCATGTCCCTGCCTCTGTTGTCGTCCAGCCATTCTCTCCATTCCAGTAGTAGGTCGTGGACTCAGTCAAATCTATTATTTTAACCTTTACCAGTGTTACTCCTGAACCACTCACTCCATCTGCAGCTATTCCACTTATCTCTGGCAGGCTCCTGTAGAATTTAGTATCAACTGGCACACTCACACTGCTATCAGGTGGGACGGGGTCGTAAAGGAATGTATTGGAAGTGGAAATCTTCTCATTCCCCGCATTGTCAATCGCTTTAGCTCTTATTGTGTAGTTCACTTCAGGTGCCCATATATTATCATCATACCACCACCAGCTCGTAGCATCCCCAGATAATGTGGTATCAAGCCAGTGCTCACTAGCCGGATCCCATCCTGAACCTGTCCACCAACCTATCGCCCTCTCCACACTCACTGATGCTGCCTTCACTTCAAAATTGTCTGATAAGCTTCCTGTAAATGTTACCTTGTCCTTTATCTTATCTCCATCTCCAGGATAATCTACGCTACAACTCGGGTCGCTCGTATCATAGGTGAATACATTTGAAGATACAACTACCTCGATATTCCCTGCCTTATCTTCTGCTTTCGACTTAACTGCATAACTCTTACCATCTAGCCAGGTCCCTGTGGGATTAGATATCGTATAGTCCCAGTCAGGCGCTACGAAACTGGTCACTGGATTCCACCTCTCTCCTTCTGCCTCTGGCCTCCACTCACTCCCATTCCAGTACTCCCCTGTATCTATCCTCTGCATTAATACTTTTACATTGTCTACATCTGAACCTGGCAATGTGTCCTGGGCTGTCCCTGATAGTACAGACGGCTCTCCATACGGATAATATTTACTATCCTCAGGAACTGATACCTGTGATGTTGGCTTCGTCTTATCGTATCTGAAAGTAACATAACTGGAGGAACCTACATTCTCCCCTGTTCCATCTGTTGCCCTTGCCTGGAGCCTGTAAAGATTCCCATCCGTCCAGGTAGTCGTAGGTTCAGGAACGTTATACTCCCAGCTTGTACTACCTGTATCAAACCAGGTAGCTGTTGTCACCCAAACACTGCCATTCCAGTATTCATTGGGAGATGCTGTGGTGTCCTTTATCTCCAGCTCTACCATACTTATACCAGCATTTTCCAATGGTGAATCGGGATGGTCTGTTGCTGTGCCACTTACTTTATCGGGAGCTGCATTCACATCCCCTGTGGGTGAGGTTACATTAACTGTGGGCGCATCTTTGTCAATTAAGAATGTTTTGCTACTCACCTGCACCTGGTAATTGGGAACCTTATCCTGTGCTTTGGCAGTAATGGTGTATTCTCTGCCACTGGTCCAATTGCCAGTGAAACTATAAGTCCAGGAAGAGGTATCAACATCAGCCCAAACATGAGCAGTTGTGGTAGACCAGCTGGAACCTGTCCAGTACTCGTTTGGCGAATCGGTGATATTTCTAATCTCCAGTTCTATCTCGTCAACCTTCCAGTCATCATCACAGTCACCTGAAATTGTAGATAGGTTCTTCAGTTTAGCTCCTTCACCAGGGGTAACGATTGTAGCTGTTGGTGAAATAATATCAAAGACAAACGTAGGGGAAGTGGAAGGAACCTCTTCATTGGCAGTGGGAACAGCGTTATCCACTGCCTTAGAAGTGAGCTCATACTCGTGTCCAGAAGTCCAGATTCCAGAAGTATCGTAACTCCAGGTGGTGGAGCCAATAGCCAGAACCCACTCTTCAGTATCGACCCAGGAGCCACCATCCCAGTAGGTAGCCCCTTGAGTCAGGTCGCATATCCTGATTTCAACGCTCTCATCAAGATAGGTTGGTGGGTCATATCTCGGTATGCCGGAAAGTGCATCATAGGCAGTTCCCACAACATCATTTAATGAATTCAAGTAACTGTCGTCAGTAGGAGTGCTGATGCTCGATTGGGGCTTCTGGTCGTCAAAAGTGAAGCTTACTGAGCTTGCTACTGTCTGCGTGCTACCAGCAACATCTACTGCCTTACTCGAGATAATGTATTCGTTGGGAGAAACCCAGCCAGGATCGGGGTATGTCCAAGGGGAGGTTCCATCAGCTACCACCCACCTCTCAGAAGCCTGCCAGCCAGAATCCCACCATTTTGGAGGAGTGGTATTTCTCTTGATGGAAAGCAAAACCTTATCTAAACCGTGGTCATCGCTGGCAGTTCCCTCAATATTGGGAAGGCTACTTACAAATGTGCCATTTGCTGGATTAACTATAGTGGACGTGGGAAGAGTGAGGTCATAGACAAAAGATATTTGCGTTCCCAGAGTACTATTTGCTTTATCAGGCTCGTCAGGGTCTGTGGAATCCCACGCTTTTGACTGAATCCGATAAGTATATGTATCTGTCCAGACAACTGAAAAACTGTAAGTCCAATCAGGGCCAACATAATCCGTATCCAGCCAGCTCTCTTCAGTTGTCCAGGTTCCGCTGGAGACAAACTCCTTCCAGTATCTATTCTCCTGGTCCCTTATAATAATCTTAACTTCTCTTATTCCTGCAGGTGAATCCTGACCAGTACCCTTAATCTCCGGAACCTCTTTCTTATAACTCTCATCTTCAGGAAAAGTCACTGCACAGCTCGGATTCTGTAAATCCATACTGAAGTTGACCGGCGTGCCTTCTACGGTTACATTTTCCTGACTCTTCCCTTTGGAAGTGACTACATAATCTACATTGTGTTGCCAGGCAGTACTGGAAATACCCAGTGTCCAGCTGAAGTTTCCTGTGCCGTATCCACTGGCCACATTCCACACTACAGTGGTCGATGACTGCCAGACTTTATTGGTCTCGTCCCAATATTTCCAGTCAGACTTTCTTCGTAATTTGACTTTCACTTCATCCTCTGCACAATGGAAACCTGTGCCCGTAATTGAAGGTAAGCCATCAAGGTTATAATATTCCCCTTCTTCAGGCTTGGTGACCACAGTCTCGGGTAGAGGAGCGCGGAATCTGAATGCACTGGTGGAAACCGGAGACTCATAGTTTTCAGCCTCATCCAGCGCTCTGACTTCAATAAGATAAAGCTCCTCTGCTCCTGGATTCTTCCAGTTCACTCCAGAGGAGTCCCAGGACCAGTTATCGGTTCCTATTGCATCTATCCATTGCTGTATCCCACTCCAGCCAGTTCCTGGTTTCCAATAATGGCCTGTAAGAGCCGGGTCATGCTGGAGAGAAATCTTAACCTTGAAGAGCTCTCCCGGAGAGGCGTCTCCTGCAGTTCCACTTACCGTAGGAGCGGACTCATACAGAGTGGGAGGAGATGCATCTGGAGTAGGAGTTGTAATTGCTGATGTTGGCAGGGTAACATCGTAGGTAAAGGTTACTGTGCTTATGGATATTTCTACATTACTCGCGTTGTCCATTGCCCGGGAGTTTATGGTATATTCTACCCCATCCGACCACCCTGGTAAATCACTATAGCTCCAGGAAGTAGTTCCACTGGTTACTGTAAAGGTACTGTATAATACCCAGCCAGTGCTACTACCAGCCCAGTAGTATGAACCTGAACTGATTCTTACTTCCACGTAATCTATTCCTGAAGGACTGGGACTACCGGGGTCAGTAGCCGTGCCGGTGATAGAGTTGAGAGGCTTGGACAGAGAATAGTAGCCACCAGCAGTAGGTGTGGAAATTGTCGATTCGGGTTTAACGGTATCGAATATGAAAGTCTTAGTGGGGAATGTGACCTCATAGCTCCCTGCGTTATCCTTTGCCCTGCTATTAATTCGATATAAGTGGTTATCTGTCCAGTCACTATCATCGAATGCATAAGTCCAGTTATCTAAATCACCCGTTATCTCTTCCCACGCTTCCCCTGGATCCCATTCAACTACTGTACCTTTCCAGTATTTAACCGGAGCTTCGTCTAAATCAGCAATCCTGAGTTTTACTTCACTCAGTCCAGAGCCATCTGCTCCATCATCATCAGCAGTTCCTGATAACAAGGTTAAGCTACTATAATATCCTTTATCCGGTGAAGTAATCACAGTTGAAGGTGGGTTGGGGTCGTACTGGAAGGTGGTGCTGGACACTGCAATTTTTACATTTGCTGAAGGCTTTGCATTATCCTTTGCCCGAGATTTAATTGTATATTCAATATTGGCCGACCAGGTTGGCGTTCCCTGATAGACCCAATAGGTATAAGTTGTGGTGCTATAGGTTACATTCCAGTGCTCCTGACCAGGGTCCCAGTCATTGATATTGTCGTCCCAATAGCGGTTATCCTCCCTCATAATGGACACTTCTACCATATCGATACTTCCCGGACCATTCTCTGAAGCAGTCCCCTGGATAGTGGGAGGTGAGTTTATGGGAATCCCATTTTGGGGAGAGGAGATAGTTGAGTCTGGCCCTTGGGTGTCAAAAGTGAAGCTCACTTCACTTCCACTCTCTGTATATCCGCCAATGTCGGTTGCCTGTGCCTTAATCTTATAACTGGCATTGTGTTCCCAGGGGGAGGTGGCAAAGTTTACATCATATTCCCAGTTCTCACTGGTCTCGCCAAAACCATCTCCGTCAGAGGCAGTGGCTGAGAACCAGGTGGAAAAACTCTCCCAGCTATCACCATCCCAATAGCCGACCCCTACTTTCTCAATCCTGAGCTCTACACCATCTACTCCCTGATTGTCTGAAGATGTTCCAGAAATTGTAGCCAGACTACTTCTATTGTCTCCTGCTCCAGGAGTGGTGATTCCCGATGTGGGATAGTCTGTGTCATAGGTGAAACTGGCCTCTCCATAAATTGTCTCTTCATTTTCTGCCTTATCCGTTGCTTTTGATTTGATAGTATAGGTGTTATCGTTCAGCCAGGTAACTGTGCTGGAATCGTATGTCCAGATTTCAGTCGCTTCTGTATAATTTGCTAAAAGCCACTCCTCACTCGCTGTCCACGTAGATACTCCATCCCAGTACCAGCCTCCCGGCTCCTGTATGGTTATCTCTACAAAATCTACTCCAACTGTTGCATCTTCTGCTGTGCCTGAGAGTTCATCCATACTCCCATACGTCCCTCCATTGGCTGGCATACTCACCGTGGAAGTCGGCTTTGCTGTATCGTAGGTGAAGGTAACAGTGCTTATGGAGACTTCTTCTATATCTACATTATCAGTAGCCCGAGAATTGATTGTATAACTCTCCCCATCTGCCCAGTTAGGTATATCTGTATAACTCCAGGATGTAGTGCCTGTAGTAAGTGTAAACGTGCTCACCAATACCCAGATACTTCCATCCCAGTAAGGAGGAGAAGTCCCCCTCTTAACCCTCACCTCTACAAATTTAACTCCACTGGCATTGTCACTCGCCTCTCCCTTTATGGCATTAAGTGGCTTGACCAAAGAATAGTAGCCCCCTGCTGTGGGCGTGGAAATCGTTGAATCCGGCACTTCATTATCAAAGGTAAATTCTGTTGTGGCAAAATTAACTTCATAGTTGTCTCCATCGTCTTTAGCTCGAGTGTTTATCCAGTAAGTATGGTTATTCGTCCAATCACTATCATCGAATCCATAAGTCCAGCTTGTCGTTCCTGTAACTATCCTCCACGCTTGACTGTCATCACCAGGCTGCCACTGGTTGAATGCTCCCTTCCAGTAGGTAGCTCCTTCAGTCAAGTCCCTTATCCTTATCTTTACTTCAACTACACCAGAACCACTTGTCCCATCGTCATCTGCTGTGCCGGAAATCTGGGTTAAACTCTTATAGTATGCTTCTGAAGGCACATTAACAATAGATGTGGGGCTATTGGGATCATAATGGAAGGTATTGCTCGATGTTACTACCTCTTCATTACCCGAAGGAACTCCATTATCAGTAGCGCGAGACCATATGGTGTATCTATAATTGGGTGTCCAGGTAGGAGTTGCTGTATACACCCAGTAAGCATAGGCAGGACTTGAGGCAGATACTTCTGTCCAGTGTTCTACCTCTGGATTTAACCCATCCCAATCGGGAATTGTATTGTCCCAATAGACTAAATCTACTACTCTCATTATCGCCACTTCAACTTTACTTACCTCACCAGGTCCATTCTCAGAAGCTGTCCCCTTAATCTCAGGAGCTGCGGTTACTATGGAATTATCGGCAGGCAATGTGATAGTCGATTGTGGTTCTTCTGTATCATAAGTGAACGTCCTCTCAGAAGGAGAGCTCTGTTCCTGATTGGAAATGTCTGTTGCTTTGGAGCGGAGGAGATACTTGTTATCAGTGACAAAACCCCAGGTGGAGACATCTATCTGCCAGTTTTCACTGGTCCCGCCAAAATTACCATCAACTGCCTGAGTAGTGAAGTATTGTGGTGTACCACCGGTGAAATCATTCCCATTATACCAGCCCTGAGTCTCTGCCGGCCCTGGGTCGTTATCAGGATTTACCTGAATGGCTATCTTTACTACACTTACTCCCTGATTGTCCGAAGATGTTCCCAAAATTGTAGTTAGACTGTCTCTATTTTCACCATCCGATGCAGGAGTGGTGATTCCCGATGTGGGATAGTCTGTGTCATAAGTGAAGCTCGCCTGTCCGTATATTTCTTCATTCTCTGCTTTATCAGTTGCTCTTGTCTCGATAGTATAAGTATTGTCATTTAGCCAGGTAACTGTGCTGGAATCGTATGTCCATATCTCTGTAACATCATTATAACTTGTGGGAAGCCACTCCACACTCGCTGTCCAGGTAGATACTCCATCCCAGTACCAGCCTCCCGGCTCCTGTATGGTTATCTCTACAAAATCTACTCCAACTGTTGCATCTTCTGCTGTGCCTGAGAGTTCATCCATACTCCCGTATGTCCCTCCATTGACAGGCATACTCACTGTGGAAGTCGGCTTTGCTGTATCGTAAGTGAAGGTAGCTGTGCTTATGGAGACTTCTTCTATATCTACATTATCAGTAGCCCGAGAATTGATTGTATAACTCTCCCCATCTGCCCAGTTAGGTATATCTGTATAACTCCAGGAAGTAGTGCCTGTGGTAAGAGTAAACGTGCTCACTGCTACCCAGATATTTCCATCCCAGTAAGGAGGAGAAGTCCCCCTCTTTATCCTCACCTCTACAAATTTAACTCCACTGGCATTGTCGCTCGCCTCTCCCTTTATGGCATTAAGTGGCTTAACTAAAGAATAGTAGCCGCCTGCTGTGGGTGTGGAAATCGTTGAATCCGGCCCTTCATTATCAAAGGTAAATTCTGTTGTGGCAAAGTTAACTTCATAGTTATCTCCATCGTCTTTAGCTTGCGTGTTTATCCAGTAAGTATGGTTATTCGTCCAATCGCTATCACTGAATCCATAGGTCCAGCTTGTCGTTCCTGTAACTACCCTCCACGCTAGACTGTCATCACCAGGCTGCCATTTGTTGGCTCCTCCCTTCCAGTAAGTAGCTCCTTCAGCCAAATCCCTTATCCTTATCTTTACTTCTACTACACCCGAACCACTTGTCCCATCGTCATCTGCTGTGCCGGAAATTTGGGTTAAACTCTTATAGTATGAATCTGATGGCACATTAACAATAGATGTGGGGCTATTGGGATCGTAATGGAAGGTATTGCTCGATGTTACTACCTCTTCATTACCCGAAGGAAGTGCATCATCAGTAGCGCGAGACCATATGGTATATTTATAATTGGGTGTCCAGGCAGGAGTCGCTGTATACACCCAGTAAGCATAACTCGTGGTGCTGAAAGTGGGAGTCCAGTGCTCTAATCCAGGATTTAACTCATCCCAATCAGGAAGTGTATTGTCCCAGTAAGCAGAATCTATTATTCTCATTATCGCCACTTCAACTTTACTTACCTCACCAGGTCCATTCTCAGAAGCTGTCCCCTTAATCTCAGGAGCTGCGGTTACTATGGAATTATCGGCAGGCAATGTGATAGTCGATTGTGGTTCTTCTGTATCATAAGTGAACGTCCTCTCAGAAGGAGAGCTCTGTTCCTGATTGGAAATGTCTGTTGCTTTGGAGCGGAGGAGATACTTGTTATCAGTGACAAAACCCCAGGTGGAGACATCTATCTGCCAGTTTTCACTGGTCCCGCCAAAATTACCATCAACTGCCTGAGTAGTGAAGTATTGTGGTGTACCACCGGTGAAATCATTCCCATTATACCAGCCCTGAGTCTCTGCCGGCCCTGGGTCGTTATCAGGATTTACCTGAATGGCTATCTTTACTACACTTACTCCCTGATTGTCCGAAGATGTTCCCAAAATTGTAGTTAGACTGTCTCTATTTTCACCATCCGATGCAGGAGTGGTGATTCCCGATGTGGGATAGTCTGTGTCATAAGTGAAGCTCGCCTGTCCGTATATTTCTTCATTCTCTGCTTTATCAGTTGCTCTTGTCTCGATAGTATAAGTATTGTCATTTAGCCAGGTAACTGTGCTGGAATCGTATGTCCATATCTCTGTAACATCATTATAACTTGTGGGAAGCCACTCCACACTCGCTGTCCAGGTAGATACTCCATCCCAGTACCAGCCTCCCGGCTCCTGTATGGTTATCTCTACAAAATCTACTCCAACTGTTGCATCTTCTGCTGTGCCTGAGAGTTCATCCATACTCCCGTATGTCCCTCCATTGACAGGCATACTCACTGTGGAAGTCGGCTTTGCTGTATCGTAAGTGAAGGTAGCTGTGCTTATGGAGACTTCTTCTATATCTACATTATCAGTAGCCCGAGAATTGATTGTATAACTCTCCCCATCTGCCCAGTTAGGTATATCTGTATAACTCCAGGAAGTAGTGCCTGTGGTAAGAGTAAACGTGCTCACTGCTACCCAGATATTTCCATCCCAGTAAGGAGGAGAACTTCCTCTCTTGATCCTTACCTCTACAAATTTAACTCCACTGGCATTGTCGCTCGCCTCTCCTTTTATGGCATTAAGTGGCTTAACCAGTGAATAGTAGCCGCCTGCTGTGGGCGTGGAGACCGTGGAATCAGGCACTTCATTATCGAAAGTAAATGTCTTAGTGGTGTATGCAATCTCATAGTTACCTGCACTATCCCTTGCTCGTGAATTTATCCTGTACAGGTGGTTATTCTGCCAGTCATTATCAGTAAGTTTGTCGTAAGTCCAGCTCTCCAGCCCTTCTGCTATTTCCCACCATTCACCTGGCTCCCATTTGACTACTGTGCCTTTCCAGTAAGTAGCTCCTTGCGTCAAGTCCCTTATCCTAAGTTTAACCTCAACCACTCCTGAACCATCAGTGCCATCATCATCAGCAGTCCCGGAAAGTAGAGTCAAGCTCTTGTAATAGTCTTCGCTCGGTGAATTAATGACAGATGTGGGTCCACTGGGGTCGTACTGGAAAGTGATGCTGGATACGACGACCTCTACATTCGCTTGAGGAAGAGCATCATCTTTTGCCCGGGACTTTATTGTATATTCGATGTTGGCAGACCAGGTTGGCGTCCCTTGATAGACCCAGTAGGTATAAGTTGTGGTGCTATAGGTCGTATTCCAGTGCTCATCATAAGGAGCTCCCCAGTTAGGGATACTATCGTCCCAATAGACGTTGTCTTCCCTCATAATACTGACTTCTACCAGATCTATACTTCCCGGACCGTTCTCTGAAGCAGTTCCCTGGATAGTGGGAGGTGTAGTTATAGGAATACCATCCTGGGGCTCACTTATCTGTGAATCTGGAGGAGCGGTATCCCCTGAGAAACTGACAATAGAGCTCAGTTTCTCATTGCCTGCGTTATCGACAGCCCTGCACTGAACGGAATAAGTTGCACCAGTCGTCACCTTAGATTTTGGAGGGCCTGAACTATAACTCCAGGTGCCACTTGCAGTGAGCCACAATTCACTTGTAGTCCAGTCGGAACCGTTCCAGTAGGTCTTTGTAGCGGTTCCACTGGTAATCTGAATCTCGACAAAATCTATTCCGCTCAAAGAATCGCTTGCATTTCCAGTAATATTGACAAAACTGCTATAAGATTTTCCGCTTTCCGGAGAAGTGACACTGCAGGAAGGGTCAACATCGTCATAGGTGAAGGAATGGGTGTCAGCAACTGTCTGTGTATTGGGGACCACATCGTATGCTTTAGACTTAACCTGATAAGACCCTCCATTGGTGAAAGCTGTGGAGACAGTGATATCGTAGTACCAGTTGATCCAGCTATTTGTGCTTGAGGCGCTAAGCCACTTTTCACTCGACTCCCAGGAGTCGCCGTCCCAATAGTAAGTCCCACTCGAAATTTGTACCAGGACTCCCTCCACTCCTGAGGTCTCTGCACCTCCTACTGGTGGAGGATCCTGGCAAGTGCCAAGAATTGTGGTCACATCAGAATGGTAGTTTTTATTGGGGAAGCTAATATCACTTGTGGGCTCAGTCTTATCGTAGATAATCCCTGACTGAGTAACTTTATCGCCGGAATTATCTGCTAAATCTTTACCTTCAACAGTCAAGGTATATCTGTTACCATCAATTAAACCAGAAATATTGATAGTCTGCTGGGTAGTTGTCCCACACTCAAGGGCAGTGAGAACATGGTAAGTATCTGTGCTATCCTGCACCTCGCCATTAAATCCAGTCTCAGCTTTATAGACTATTATACCAGTACCGTCTTTCAACGCCTCACTCAGGGTGAGCGTAACGCCATTACTGCTGGTCGCAGTATCGGTACTGGGAGTAACGTTCAAAAACTCTGGTTTGGTAGTGTCCCAGAAGAAGGTTCTGGTGGCAAAATCTACTTCATAATTTTGTGCCTTATCGAGCCCTCTGGGAATAACTGCATACTCTCCATCCGCCGGGTCGCCGGAACCTGAGAAGGTCCCCAGAACGCTGGTCAATTTCCTCCATATTAAAGTAGTTGTAGAATAGTCAGTGGCGAACCATTCGGGACTATCGCCTGTCCAGTCTCCGCCGCCCTTATAGTAACCAGTATTGGGAGAAGTGAGCCCTTTTAGAGCAATCTTCACTTCTTCTATACCTGAAGTGCGGAGTTCGGCTGTAGTATCATCAGAAGTTCCCAGAATCTCGTCCAGACTGTTCAAGTATTCATCAGATGCCGGCTGAGTAACGCTGGATACGGGACGCTCATTGTCAAAGAGAAATGTAAATTGGGAAGGAGAAGACTCTAAATTACCAGCCCTATCTCTGGCTTTGCTGGTAATTTGATATTCGTATCCACTCGTCCAGCCAACGTTTGCATAAGTCCAGGAAGAATCATAAAGAGTAAAGTTAGCATCGCTATCCGAATCGAGCCAGGTGACAGGAGTATCCCAAATTCCTCCTTGCCAGTACCAAGTAGTATCTTTATTCAATATCTGGAGTCGAATACCCTGCCACTCTCCCTCAACAGGAGCAGGATCATTGGCGTCACCGATAATTTCTGACAGGCTATTAACCAGATATTGGGAAGGTGCAGTGATCGTGGAATTGGGTGGGCTTCTGTCGATGACAATGTCGATTGAATAGTAGGGAGTTAACTCTCCATTAGGAACCTTATCTTCGGCACGAGAGGTTATGGTGTGTGTCCCCTCCTCATTCCAGCATCCTGTTGAAGGATCAACAGTATACTCCCAGTTCTCACTTGTTTCATCGAACTGTCCATCAGAGGCAGAAGCATCAAGCCAGACAGTGCTGGGGCTCACCCACTGGCTACCATCCCAATAGTTACTAGGGTCCTTCTTGATATATAGTTGAACTTTATTTATTTTGCCCGGGGAGGTGTCCCAGGAAGTACCCTGGATTGAAGCGAGAGATTGGAAGTGGTCGCCATTGGAAGGACTGGTAATGTCACTATCCGGCTCGCTCTGGTCAATATAAAAGTATTGCCCCACGCCTTCTGGTTCTTCTCCTGCGGAGCCTTTACCTTTCGACTTGATATTGTACCTTACTCCGTCAGTCCAGGCTAAGGTAGAAATATTTATTGTCCAGTCAGTACCAGCTCCTGCCCAAGAGGTAACATCATTCCAGGTCTTAGTTGATGTCCAGACATCATTAGTCTCATCCCAGTAAGTAGAGAACCCTGGCCCTGAGGAAAGAAGAACTTTCACCCAGTCTGTGGTATATGCATCCGTCCAGCCAGTAGCAGAGGTTGGCTCTTCGAAATATCCGTCACCACCAGGTGAATTTACGCCTGTACTGGGAAGCGGGGATTTCAGTTTAAACTGGTTGTCATCTGGGGTGGTGTCAACATTTCCTGCTTTATCTACAGCCCGAGACCAGACCTGGTAGAGAACTCCTGTAGCATTTGAGACCCAGTCGACATAGCTTGAGTCGAACTGCCAGTCCTGACCAACTAAAGTAACCGAACTTTCACCAATCCAGTACTCATTATCTTGCCAATCATCAGTCTCTGAGTTCCAATACTTATCCTTAATGCCAACTCCAGGATCAGGATCGATACACTTTATCTTCACTTCCACTCTGGAGAGTTCTCCCGGGAGAGTATCTGAAGCAGTGCCATATATACTATCCATACTTTCGTAGTCCCTCGGGCTTGCTCCCCCTTGGTCATCCTCTGGCATGGAAAGGACTGTCTGGGGCTCAGTTGAGTCGTAAGTGAAAGTTGCCGTGCTAATTGCAAGTTCCACATTATTGGCTGCATCTAAGGCCTTAGAATTGACTATGTAGCTTGCTCCATCTTCCCAGGCGCCAGAAAGGCTGGTGTATGTCCAGGAAGATGACCATACAGAACTATACTGCCAGGCATTGTCCCCACTTAGACTCTCCCAGGAATCGCCATCCCAATAATCACCCTGATAAGTACCGCTTGAGCAGTATATCCTCACCGTCATACTACTCACCCCAGAAGAGTAGGAAGGTGAAGAGGGATAGTCAACAAAAGTTCCCCAGAGCATTGTGAGGCCTGGACCATAGAAAGGATCTGAAGGAAGAGAGATAGAGGAATCTGGAAGACTTGTGTCGAAGATGAAAGTGTTTACAGTTGGTGGGCTCTCTTCATTGCCTGCCTCGTCCTTATGGTAAGCGCGCACTTCATACTTATAACCATTCTTCCAGGTAGGAGTGGAAGACAATGCCCAACTTTCTCCTGCAGTTTCTCCCAGCCAGATTTCAGTTCCTGACCAGCCAGGGGGGTCCCAGTACTCAGTAGTAGAGTTACTCAATCCCTTAACCTGAATCTTAAGGGTGGCTAGTCCCGAATCATAACCAATAATCTCATCATATGCTGTGCCATTTACATTAGAGGAAGTATTGCGGTCAACCCCATCGGCAGGGAGAGTAATGGTAGTCACTGGCTCATCAGTGTCGTAGAGGAAACTGATTGCAGAATAAGGTGTAGCCTCGTAATTATTTAGATTGTCCTTGGCACGAGATTGTATAGTGTAATTGTTTCCTGATGCAAATTTACTATTACTAATACCAGTATAGGTCCAGGAAGAGAACCATACAGAAGCAGTATTCCAATAAGGATTGCCTGCTCCCCTCTCCTCCCAGTCATCAAGGCTTTCATTCCAGTACCAGTTGGGAGTGAGGTCTTTCTGAATGGAAATCTCCACACCTGTCACCTGATCGTCGTCCCAGTAGGTTCCCCAGATTGTTGGTGGAGAGACGGTATTATATTTACCGCCATCCTGGGGGAAGGAGATATCCGACTCTGGTCTCAGGGTGACGAATATATTATCTTTCTGGCCGCTAATGGGTGGTGTCTGATTATCTCGCACTTGGACATAAAAAGTTCCACCTGTGGAGAAAGTAACTCCATACCCCTCAGAATCCTTAAACTCCTTATATCCCTGGTCAGTAGAGGGAAACTCGTAGTTTGGCGGCTCGAATGTAACTCCGGTGTCATCAGAATCGAAAGTAATTGTCCACGTGCTACCACCTGAAGAATAGTTGGTGTCCCTGTTACCGTATGCGTCCTTTGCTTCCACAGTTATTATTGTGGACCTCACTCCCACAGTCTGATTGGTGGAAAGTTCAACCACAAACTGGCTGGCTGAGTCTGGAGTAACAGCTCTTCCAGACTGGGTTCCTGTATCTATCGCCGTATCATACTTATCCCAGGCTTTAATATTCCAATTAGTGCCTACTGTCTTTAAAATAACCTCAAATGGACGGCTGCCATTATCAGATAGTTGAAAGACATAGTCTCCGGGCGGGGTAGCCTGGGGGTCACTTAAAGAGAAGGTAACTGTGCCTGTATAGAGTGTATACTTATTATTATATTCATCCTGTGCCTCAACCCAGACATAATTGCCTGAGCTTCCTGCTTGAACCGGGGAAGGATAGTTGAACACCTTCAAGTGGTCAGTAGGAGCGGCTACAACTTCAATATCGTCCTGCTGTCCCTGGTAGGAAGCATCTTCAGCCCTCACCCAGATTCCGGTTCCTGCCTTTTCAATCGCCACATAGTTGGCTTTGTAGACGTAGCCGTTGGTCATAGAGACTGCTACCGGAGAATTCCAATCTGGGGCAACTGAACAATCAAAAGTAAGTGTGGTATTATAGGAGGTGTTAGTATTTTCAAATTGGTCCTTGGCCCAGATGGTAATATCTTCAGCCACACCAGCAGTCACCAGAGTGGACATCTGTACTTCAAAATGGGTCACTGCTCCTGCATCAACCTGAATGTTTTGGTGGTATCCTTCCCGGGTAGGAATGTCAGTCTGGTAGACCTTTACCCAGTGAGTTCCTTTTGTTTTCAGTCTCACGGTATTAGTAGAGGTTGTCCCTTCAAAAGTATGCTCACCCTGTTCGCTCACTTGGAATGTGTAATCTATGGGAAGACCATCACCTATACTGGTCAGCGGGTCATCATCGTCAAATCGAATGGTCTTGTCGTAGTCTTCAATAGTATTTCCACTGGAGTCGGTTACCCTAACATAGACGCTTCTTCCGTCTCCAGCAGTAATCACCGGGGTTGTATCCACTTTAACCTCAAAGGTCGAGGGAGTTCCCACATTGACAATGATACCTGTTTTCTCTCCAGTAATTGATGTATTGACCGTATCAGTGACCTTTACCTTCCAGCCAGTCTGAGTTGCTGTCCTCAATATGACTCCCGTGCTCTGGGATACCAGCCAGCTATGACTTCCTTGATCTCCAGTGACAAAAGGATAATCAGCAGGCAATGATGCATTAGCCTCTGGTTCGGAATAGAATGTTACCGTGCCTCCGTACGCAGGGTCCTGCACCTGGTTATCAAATTCATCATAGACCGTGGCAGTAACATCGTAAAGGGTTCCTGCAGTGACAGAGCCGAGAAAAGTAACTGTGATATAGTCGGCAGATGCATTCTTTACCAGGATGGTCTCTTGTCCATTTATATCAGTATCTACACTATCGTTGACTTTTACCACAATGTTTCCTGCCTGGAAAAGCGTTACTCCACTACTGGTTACCAGGTCAAAAAGGTGAGTTCCTTCATCCACAGAAGTAAACTGATAATCTTCAGGCAGGATAGCTGAGGGGTCATCGGGACAGGAGAACTGGAGAATTCCCAGGTAACTTTTGGCCACTCCCTCTGCCTGGTTCAAGGCAGAAACTGTCACTGGTTCAGCCACGCCGGCAACCACTGTAGTAGACATACTTATGCCAAAATGCGTAGCGGGCATGGTATAGGCAAACTGCTGCCCCTTCGCCGGAGGTGTGGCTTCCTCATTCCCGAGTTTATCTGTTCCTTTAGAAGTATGGGTATAATAATGGTCGTCTTCCCAGGTGACTGAGGAGGTATCCACCGACCAGTTTGCCCAGTTATCACTTGTGGTAGCTTGCATCCAAGAGGCGGTAGCGACAAATACTGTCCAGGTAGATTGGTCAACATTCCAGTAGAGGCCATCTTCGTCTCTCTTAATCCTAAGTACCACATCATCTGTTCCTACACCAGCATCACTTGCAGTTCCGTCGATTCGGTCGTAGGTGCTATTATAGACCCCATTATCCGAAGTAGGCGCAGCCTTGTCGCAGGTGAAAGTGAAAGTGGTAAAGTTTGCTTCAAAATTTCCTGCCTCATCTTCAGCACGGGAATTGACTGTATAAGTAAGGCTATCCTCCCAGGTGGGAACATTGGTATAAGACCAGGAAGTAGTTCCCGAGCCAACATCAAATGTCGAAGTAGCAGTCCAGGTAGAGCCGTTCCAGTAGTAGTTGTCAGAACTCCTCTTAATCCGCACCCCCACCTGCTTAACACCAGAGGCAGTACCCGGAGAGGAATCGAAGGCAGTGCCAGTAAAACTGGAAATATTTGCATAATAAGGATATAGAGGGTCTGAGACGCTGGGCGAAGTAATTGTTGAAGTCGGCTTAGTTATATCGTAATAGAAAGTACATTGTGAAGTGAGCGGTTCACTATTGTAGGGAAAAGCCTTATCATAAGACCAGGTTCTCACTTCTATAACCTGTCCATCCATCGAGCCATCCCAGGCACCTGTCATAGATACCGACCAAGGGAAAGCATCGAAATTTATCTCATAATCCCCAGGAGTGTCCCACACCAATCCTTTCCAGGCTAAATAAGTGGTAGTTCCCGTGGGTAGATAACGAATATTTACCAAGACCTGGTCTACTCCAGAACCATTAATAGGGTCAGTTGCATCTCCGGTGATTGAACTCGGGGCAGTGGTCTCATTAAAAGCATCTCCGTGTTGAGGAAAGGTGACGCTGGAAATTGGGGCACTCTCATCATAACCAAAGTATCTGCCGCCAATATCGCCAGTTATATCTGAGTCAGGGACATCCTCAACATTTCCAGCATTATCATATGCCTTGGACCAGAGCCTGTACCGCTGACCATCTTCCCAGGAGGAAAATCCTGTATACTGCCAGCTGGTAGTTCCTGTAGCCACCTGCCAGGAGTTAGTATCGTATCCCACCTCAAAATCTGGACCTCCCTTCCAGTACTTGGCTCCTCCAATATACTGTTTGAGACATATCTTTATCTCTTCCAAATTGTCATATTCGTCAAGGGCTGTTCCTTCAAGTGCAGGACCACTACTATAGATTCTATCAGCAACCGGGGAAGTAATGGTCGATTCAGGAACACTCTCATCGTAAGTGAAAGTTGCTGTAGGCCAGGGTGGAGCCTGCTCATTTGGACCCGACGGCTGACCAACCGCTCCATCCTCAGCATATACTTCGACTTCATAATCGACCATATTGTTCCAGACCACTGCAGATGTATTGAAATACCACTCTCTCGTTTTACCTGTGCCCCGGAAATTTGTCTGAATCCAGATAGGAGTAGCACTGGAAGTCCAGGTACTTGCCTGTGTCAAGTATTGATTATTTGTTTGGTTCTGTACTTTTAACCACACTGTACCTTTGGGATCCTTATCTAAAGTGTTATCAGTAACAGTGCCATTAATTTCATTCATTGAAGTATACCACTTGCCATCTTCAGGCATAGTCAAAGTGGCTGTAGGCGCAATCACATCATACCAGAACTTCTGCGTGGAAGCGAGACTGCCCAAATGGTCTACTCTATCCCAGGCTTGAGCACCAATTTCATATTGGTGACCATCGGTCCAGCAAGCTGTAGGATAAGAGATTGTATATACCCAGTTCGGGTCAACATAACTGGTTACTTGAAGCCACTGCTCAGTCGTTGTAGAAACCCAGACTGAACCATTCCAGTAAGTGGAACCCAATGTAAGGTCTTTAATCCAGATTTCTATTTTATTTGCCCCTGAAATTCCACTGGCAGTATCAGTAGCCTGACCTTTGATTGATGTCTGTTTATTCTTCTTCACATCCACAGGGTCACTAATGGCTAATATGGGATTATCAGCATCAAGTTTAACTGTCCTTTCCACCTTATTATACCCACGTCCTCCGTCAGAAGAGCGTCCTCTTGCCTGTATAATATAAGTCTCACCATCCTGCTGGTCATCCCAAGTAGTACTGGGATAAGTCCAATCAGTCCCATCAGCATCATTCCAGAACTCTCCACTAAGCTCTTCTTCAAAGGAAACGCCATTCCAGCAATAGTCATCAGACTGCCTCCTGATGCGTACTTCAGCACCAAGAGTAGTGGCTGGAGTTGAGGGAGTAATCCAGGCTGTTCCCGAAATATCGAGCAGTTGAGTCTGTATATCTACATCTCCATTAGCCGCTGGCGTGCTGATCGACACCGAAGGAACAGTAACCGTAAAGGTAGAGCTGATTTGAGCCCACTGTCCATCTGGATTGGTAACTGTAATGGTTTGTAATCCGGAGGAAGCATCATCATCAACTTTAATATGTGCGGTAAATTCACTGGTACTTGTGTAAGTAGTAGAAGTAAAGCTTACTTCTAAGCCAAAATCAGCCACGACTACTGTAGATGTTGTGCCCCAATTCTGATAATTACTTCCAGAAAAATTAATACTTCTTTCCGCACTCTGACCTCCACTTTGAGGACTAAAACTTGATATCGTTGGTGCAAGAATGGTAAAAGTAGTAGCAGAAGGTTCTGAAGATTGACCATCCGGGTTAAACACAATAACTTTGTAAGGGCCACCATCAATTACAGGATTAATCCTGAGCGTGGCTACAATCTGGCTTTCTGTCACTGTACTTGAAACAGTAGTAAAATCATTAATCGTTGTATAAGAAGAACTCGCCAGCGAAAAACCCAGACTGGCTTTATTGCCCCAGGTCTGGAAAGGACCCGGAGTTCCACTGGTAACAGTTATCTCAAAGTTCTGGCTTGTAAGATAATCATTTGTAATCTCAACACTGCTGATCCCTGGTGCAGGAGCAGTTGAGGTAATTATTCTATCAAAATACATCCCATCAGGTTTATTAAAAAGAATGGGCATTGGATATGGTTCCTCTAAAGCAAAATAGACAAGATTTGGTCTTGTGCCCTCCTGCCAGGGGTCATCAATCTTTGTCCAGTTACTTAGATTTGTATAAGGACTTACCCCCTGCCAGATATCAACTCCATCGGTTGATTTAACAACAATGTAAAGGTCTTTTCCTGTTCCTCCACCAGCCATGGTAATAGTTGCATCGGCATCTGTAGGATAATCAAAAGCAAGCTCCACACTTGCATTAACTATAGCAGCGTTCCCATCTATATTGAAATACCAGAGGCTATTGCCATCATTAACTACAACACCATGAACTGTTCCATCATTTGAAGGGTCAGCAAAGATGGATTCATAAGCCCATGAGGAAATCGGTCCATCTCCTTTTGTCCAGGCTAAAGAAGAATTTACCTTACATATTTGAAATTTGGCTAAATTACCGACCGCCCCAGCATGCATCTTTATCACACTCACATCATCATTATCTGAGCCGGCAACTGGAGCAGGAACAATCGCTGGTCTTAAATTCATATCTTTAGAATCACCAACATTATCGTCAATAGGTGTAGGAAATCCGCTTAATCCATAATTCCCTCTTGTAATTGCCAGTCTGTTTCTGTTTGTCTTTGCTCTCTCCCTTCTTGGAGCAACAAGCCATACCTTTTTATCAGTATCAACACAGATTGATACCTTGGAATTTGCCATAACTCTGTCTTGCGGGTCATCAGTTGAATCAGAATCCATCTCTACACCGACCTCAGTTCCCCAGGATATATCTCCATCTGACTGTAATGTTCCATACCTTACCCAGACCTTTCCTGTTTCTGTTGCTGGTGGTGAAGCACTATAAACCCTTGTATCTGATTCAACATACCATATCGAGCCAGTTGTGCCTGGATCAGCGGAGTCACTGAAAACCTTACCTTCTTTTCCGCCTCCTCCCCATGATGAACCATCAGGTGAATATTTCCAGTAAAATTCACTTCCATTATCATAAAATACCCAGTATCCCCAGTCCCTATGATGAATTATTTTCCTCTGGGTAGGATAAGAAGCATCACCACTCGGGTCAACTTTAATTGCTTCCGCCTCCACAGATGAAGTGAAAAGTGAAAAGTAAAAAGTGATACAAAGTGTCATTACGAGGCATAACCGAAGCAATCTCAGTTTATGAGATTGCCACGCTTCCTTTGGTCGCTCGCAATGACAGGCTTGTTTGGTAGGCGCAGAGGTCAGCCTGCGTGAGATAGAAATCGGCAAGCTTTCAATTTTTTTCTTTTTATGCCAGTTTCCTGGGCTCTCGTCCATTATTCCTCTCCGAAATACTCAACAGCTGGTCTTGAACTGGCGACTACTCTTTTAACTTCATTACTTTCTGAATCCCTCATATTTATCGCTCCCACGAGTGCTTTCTGGGTAAACAGGATAAATCCCAAGACGCATAGAAATGTTAAAACAAGGAAGATAATAGAAGAACTACCACTACCACCAAGGTGGATCATTTGACTTGTAGTTTCCCTTCTTTTGCGCGTTCGGCTGGAAGGCGGGAAAATATTGCGGTGGGCTCGAGGGGTAAAAAGGTAATCCTCGGGGTCTTGTGGCAAGTATCTTCTATTCAACCGTGTTTTGGGATTTCCTTCTCTCAATATGTTCCTCTCCCTAATGGAGTGTCCAGAATTTGGGTCCGTCTTTCGTATACTCAATGCGATAGTGAGTCTTACCCCTCTTGAAAATTTGCCTGTTTCCAGATTCTTCCTTCCAGGAGGCCGACTCCGGAAGGTCGCCCTTATGTGTCTCTTCTGGTTCTGGTGTCTTTCTGAAATCTCTTCCGATAATAGAAATGATGAATCCTTTCCTTTCAATTTTTTTGCTCATAATTTTCCCCTCAATCCCCCTCACCCCTCCCTCTCCCCTAAGGGAGAGGGTGAAAGAGGAATGAAATAAAAAAAGCCGAATCAATAACATCTCCCTAAAGGCACTACACTGCAGGGTGATGCATCAATTCGGCACAACTCAAATGAGTGAGGTTAACTATCTGAACGGGACTCTCCCTCCCTCAGATAGTTTACCTCAACTCCAATACTACTCTTCGGTAACCCGGCTATCTCGATTTTACTCGGGACCCGTGGCTTTGCGTCCCACCCTTTCGCTGTGGTTTGCCTTTATCGGAGTAACATATTCAATTTTCAAAGACTTTTCTAATGTTTCCGAACGCGCGCGCTTTATTTTTTCTCTGGCCTTGATTATATATATTAATAATAAAAAAAGCCGAATTATCAAATTTTTCGAACCCCGCCTTCGGCGTTTCACCGTAAGTGTGGGTTGATAATTCGGCTCGACTCTTCGGTGGCCCGGCTACCTCATTACAGGGGCCCGTGGCTTTGCGTCCCATCCTTACGGTCTGGTTTGCCATTGTCGGAGTTCGTATTCTATTTTCTCTATTATGTTATCACAGGCTTTCTTAATTGTCAAGCCCAAAATTGTAAATTTTACCGCCGTATAAATCCACTATTTTTTAACCAATACTTTAATAGACCTGCTGTAACCAACATTACCCCAGAAATCCTCAGCCCCAAACCTTAAATAGTGGATGCCCTGTTCCAATTTCCCGGGGTCAAGCGTAATGGAATAGGGGGCTCCAAAGACAGGCCTTCCAGTCCTCACCCATCCCTGAACTCCACTTGAGTTTTTGTCCCGAGATATTTCCAGCCATGCTCTCACAATATCTCCACCTGATACTGAAGCAGTGACTACCATCTTTTCTTTAATCTCCTGGCCATCGCTGATATCGAGAATTTCTACGGAAACCATCTTATCATTTGGTGGCACAAGTCTAATAGCCAGGGCGGGTTCGAAAATAGTCACCGAACGGCTCAAAGAGGAAGGAGGTTTGCCCTTCGATTCTTGGTCAAGCCAGGTATTAGCCTTCTTACTTCCCCAGGCACTAGCCAGTATCGGCGATACTTGAGCTGAATTAAGGTTCTCATCCAGCGACCAGATAGCCACATAGTTTTCTTTATCGAAACTCACCAGTCTCAGGGGAACCTCAACCCAGAACCACCTTGCCTCTCCTACTCCCTCCAGAGCCTCCTCAGGGTCGCCCTCCAGTGGAATATCCTCCTCTGAAACTAAGAGAAAAGAGTGGCTTTCATCCCAATTAGGGGAAGAATTAATTCCAATATATATTTTGCCCGAATGGGGCAAGGATAGCTTCCTTTCCAATTCTTCTATCTTTTCACCCATTTCCTTAAAGCTCCCATATTTCAACTGCTTTGCCGATGCTTCTCTCTTTTCCTTTGGTAAATTCTTTAACCGCTCCAAGTGGTTCCTCACCCGCTCTAGCTGCCTCCTAATAACGTTCTTAGCCCTTCCCAGCTTGGCTCCTAAATAAGCTTTCGCATAACTACCTTCGGGTGCCTTAGGCAACTTGGTAACCCAGGCATGATTATATCCAACATACCAGTTGCCATCCCAACCGCTGGTAGCAAAGAGTCCAAAATCGTTCAGATTCTCAACCTCTGCAATTATCACCGGGTATCGATTTTTAGAACCAGCTTGAGCTTTGGCATTAAGACTGTGCACCAAGAAGAAGCTAAAAAGCAAGGTTATTAACCAGAAGGATTTTTTAGCGCTCGCCACTCTCGGGTTTTTCCTCCTCTTTGGTCTCTATTTCGATTCTGAGCTGATTTGCTACCATCTCAGCAACTCTTCTCACGCTTATGTTCTTATCATTTAGAGCTTTCTTGATACCATCAACCACGGGTTCGCTCGTCTCTCCAATATAACCTAACGCTGTTATTGCTCCTGTCCTGACTCGTATATCTCTGTTCTCCAGTTCTTTCAGAGCAACATCAAGCCCAGATTTATCGCCCAGTTTTCCCAAAGCACTGGCAGTAGCACAGCGAGTTCTGGCATCTTGATCATTCAATAGTTCCTTCAAGGGCTCGATTGCGCTTGCTACTCCCAGATTTCCCAATGATTCGGAAGCGTACAATCTCACTCGTACTTCTTCATCCTTTAGTGCCTCAATCAAAGCCTCACCAGCCTCAGGGTCACCCAATCTACCTAAAGACCTGGCTGCAGTAGCGCGAATCCGCCTACTTTCATCTTTTAATGCTTCCAGGAGAACCGGCACTGCTCTTTTATCTCGTAAATTGCCCAGAACTTGAGCTGCACTTATCCGCACCCCTTCATTCTTATCTTCTGTTAAAGATTCAATTAGAGGCTCAACACTCTCTTTGTCTCTAATATAGCCCAGAGCCACGACCACACTAATGCGAACTCCATCACTCTCATCTTTCAAAGCCTCAATTAGGGCTAGAGTAGCAGACTTATCCCTCAGATTACCCAACGCATCGGCTGCATTTACTCTCACACCAAAATCCTCATCCTGGAGAGCATCGATCAATGCAGGCAAACTCGCCCTATCCCTCAGCCTGCCCAGGGTCTCAGCTGCCTTCCTCCTTTCCCCGGAGTCCTCGCTCTTAAGCTTCTCTATAGCTGCCTTGACTTCTGGCCTCATCTCTTTTTCCTGAGCCTGAAGAAAAGTCAAAGAGCCCAGAAAAGTTAGAGCCATCAAAAGCACAAGCCATTTAGACCTTTCTCTCATCTTTTTCCTCCTTGGATTTTGTCATTACTATTATATTACCAGTTACCTCTCCCATCAACAAAAAATTTTAAAATCAAGAAGTGAAGCTTCCCCTTTTTGCACGGTTAAAACCGTGCCTACAAATCCTGTCATTAGTGTCTCTCATTGTAGGCACAAATTTCCCGATTGAAAATCGGGATGCATAATCTCCTCGCTGTGCCGCTACAATTGACTCTTGAGATTTTTGGCGCTGGCTTCCACCTTACTATTTTACTTTTACCAGAAAAAGCCCATGGGCAGGGGCGGTCCGGGCACGGAGTGGAGAGGCTTTCCCATGAAGCAATGCCCTTATGTATTCTGGCTCGATTTTCCCCCTTCCCACTTCAATCAGAGCTCCTACTATCCTCCTTACCATCTTGTAAAGGAAGTAATCGGCTTCAATTTGCAAGATATATAAGTTTTTCACCTTTCTAATCTTGAAATCTCTAATGGCGCATTGTCTACTTTTTCTGCTGGAACCTCTGACAGAAAATGGAAAAAAGTCGTATTTGCCGATGAAATATTTACTCGCTTCCTTTATTTTTCTCCAGTTGAGAGGCTCGGGGATATGCCAGGAGAATCTTCTCTCCAAAGCCGAGGGAAAGGGTTGTTCTAAAATCTGGTAGCGATATACCTTACTCTTAGCACTGTAGCGGGCATTAAAGCTATCGGGAACTTCTTTAACCTCTTTTATAACGATGTCCGAAGGAAGCAGGCTATTCAATGCTTTACTCAGGCTACCGGTAGGTAGCTTCTCACTTCTGGTTTTGAAGCTGGCAACCTGGCTAAGAGCGTGGACCCCAGAGTCTGTGCGACCCGCACCTATCAGTCTTATCTTTTCCCCTAAGATTCTTTCCAGGACTTTTGTTATCTCTCCCTGAACTGTTGGTTTCCTCTTCTGGATTTGCCAGCCGAAGTAGTCTGTGCCATCGTATTCAATGGTGAGTTTCATATTGCGCATCTGGACATTATAGAATTATGAGGGTTGTGGAGAAGGCAATAATTATCAGAATTGTTACCAAGTCGAAAATTCTAAACTTTGTAGCTTCCAGGTCTCCTCTAGGACTATCCGGGTCATAGGCTCGTGATTCCATGGCTAAAGCGAATTCATCAGCACGCCGGAAGAGATTGACCAAGAGTGGCACCAGAATTGGAATAATGGCCCGAATTCTTTTAATCGGATTCTTACGAGAAAAATCTGAGCCTCGAGACTTTTGCGCCTTAATCAATTTATCCATCTCTTCAAAAAGTAAAGGTACAAACCTCAAGGACAGGGTCATCATCGTAGCAATCTTATGTGAAG